>WNFO01013357.1_pt1 | contig 11527 bp, 6 predicted proteins | sample 5400251 | NCBI WGS metagenome assembly WNFO01 (sample SAMN13153354, study PRJNA577476) | soil metagenome | isolation source: 100 cm saprolite under Madrone tree | place: USA:California | collected 2016-06-14
TCACACGGATCCGCACCGTCTCGGCTCCATCGCCGTCCGTCGACAACGCCGCCGCGACGCTCACGCGGCCGCCCGCGGGCGTGTATTTGACGCCGTTGTCGATGAGGTTGATCAAGACCTGGCGTACACGGCTCGGAACCGCCGAGACGATCGCCTCCTCGGCCAGCTCGGCGTGGAGCTCGATGCTCTTGGTCTCGGCCCGTGGCTTCACCATCCGGAGCGCCTCGCCGATCACCGGAATCAGGTCCATCGGCTCGCGGGCCGCGTCGAGCCCGGCTTCGATCCTACCGATGTCGAGCAGGTCCGAAACGAGATCCGCCATGTGCTGAGCGGTGTCGCGGATGTCCTTGCATCGACTTGCGTGGTTTTCGTCTCCCGGTCCGGCCATCCGCATCAGGTCTGCCATGCCGGCGATGACGGTGATGGGCCCCTTGAGATCGTGCGAAACCGTGTTCACGAAGTCGTTCTTCATCTGCTCCAGGTTCTTGAGCAGCGTGATGTCGCGGAGGACCGCGGCCAGGCCGACGGGCTCACCGAACGGAGTGGTCACCTGCACGAGGCTCGCCTGGGCGGTCCGTCCATCGGGCAGCGGTAGCTCGTAGATCCCCGGCCGCCCGGCCTCGAAGAGCTCGAGCAGCGGAGCGTAGCCGACGGCCGTGGCCAGCGGCCGGCCCTCGACGGAATCGGGAGCGAGGCCCAGCATCGGACGCACCGCCGCATTGGCGAGCAGCACGAGCCCGGCCGGGTTCGTCGCGATCACGGCGTCCGCGGTGCTGCCCAGCACGGCGAGCATCGTCATGCGCTCTCCGCCGAGCTTGTCGTAGGCGCGCGACGTCTCGAGCGCCGACGACAGCCCGGACGCCATCAGCTGGGCGATCTGGAGATCGTCGTTTCCGTAGACGATCGGCGGCCGGCCGGCGAAGAGCAGCGCACCGAGCACTTCGAGGCCGCTGCGGATCGGCACGACCAGAACCGCCCGCAGGCCCGCGGCCGCGAGCACGCCTTCGAGGTCGGGCGCTCCGTCCTCGGCGGTGAGATCCTCGATGGCGTAGGCCTTGGCCGTGCTGATCGCCCGTCCGGGAAGGCCCTCGTCCAGCGAGAACACGCGCCGCCTCATCGCGCCATCCTCGAGGTCGACTTGCGAGTGCACGAGATAGCCGCCCTTCTCCGGATCCTGAAGACAGACGGCGAGGTAGTCGCAAGGCACGGCAGCCCAGGCCTGGTCGCCGAGCGTCTGGAAGAAGTGGCTGGGAATCGGCGAGCGGAACAGCTCGGCGAGGATCTCGCTGAGCCGCGTCAGGCGCTCGATCTGGGTCACGCGGACAACGCGGCGGCGCCGCAGTGAGTCCGGGCGAGATCCGCGAGCTCTTCCCCGCCCGGCACGGGATCGATGGGACCGACTACGGTGAGGTGACGAATCACGCCTTCCTTGTCGACGAGAAAGATGCCCTGCTCTTGGGCGGTCATGGCGTGGTGATGCAGACGACGCAGGAAGTTGCGGTTCATCACGTCAAACCAGGCGCCCCGGATCTGGTTGACGGTGTCTCCGTGCGTGAACGCATGGGCGAAGCTCACGACCGCCGTCCGCGTCGCCTCGAGCGCCCTCAGGTCGCCCAGGCCGTAGACGGCGTAGAGGCGCTTGTCGGGATCGCAGACGAACGGGAAAGGCAGGATCGACTCACCGAAATACCGGCGAGCGCTCTCGAGCAGGTTAGGCGCGACCTGGATCACTTCGGTATCGGCGGCCAACAGGGCCTGATACCCGGCGCGCACCCCGTCCGTGTAGACGCGGCAGAAGGGACACGTGAACCCCCGTGAGAACCATACGACCACGTTGGAGCGGCCGCGGTACGAGGCCAGGTCCACCGTCGCCCCGCTCAGGGAAGGCAAGGAGAAGCGCGGCGCCATCTCGCCGACGGAAGGAGGTCCGGGCTGGGGGATCTCGGTCGCTGTCATGTCGTCTAGGCCATTGGACCCATCACGCTTCCCTGACTTAGCAGCCGCAAAACACGTACCATGGCACAACTGGCTGGTATTAAATGCTTTCTTGATGGTCCCCGCCTGAAGATCCTGACTAATTTCCGGCGTAGATGATCAGAATTCATCCGCCATCGGCGTGCGGGGCCCAGAACCTCGCATTCGCTTTCCTCGGCAATCGCTCACTCGTCACCGAAGGACAGTCCGGCAAGATACCGACTGAGCGCGTCAGATCTGTCAGATGGCGATGACGCCATCGAGAGACAACGCGGTGAGAGCGAAACCTGCGCTGTAGGATCAGGCACTTGAAGCTGGCCTCTACGCTAACCGGTGTCCGCAGAGCTGCGGGGGGCTGGCTCATCGCTTGCAGCCGGATCGTCCGGAGGAGATCAAGACTGGATCATGACGAGCGTGAGCGGCGTTACGCCAGTCACGATCGAACCCAAGGAGACTCGACCCGACGACGCCGACGGCTCGGTGGGGACGCATCGAACCTACTCAGCGGCTGGTTGGCTGCGCAAGCGCCCGAACGCTTGGGCCTGGACACTCCTCATCCTGATAGTCCTCGGCGCCGCCGGGATCCGGCTGCGGGTTCTGGACGCGCCCCTGGATCGCGACGAGGGCGAGTATGCGTATTTCGCCCAGCTCCTGCTCCAGGGCATCCCGCCGTATGCGCAGGCGTACAACTTCAAGATGCCCGGTATCTACGCCGTCTACGCCCTGATGCTCGCCATCCTCGGGGAGACTAGCGCGGGCATTCACCTCGGACTGCTGGTTGCCACTTCCCTGACGATCGTTCTCATGTTCCTGGTCGCGGCCCGGTTGTTCGAGGTGCGCGTTGCGATCGTCGCCGCCGCCACCTTCGCGGCCCTTTCCTTGAGCCCACGGTTGTTGTTCACGGCCGCGTACGCCGAACATTTTATCCTACCGCTGGCCCTGGGCGGCGTGCTCGTCCTGTTGGCCGCAGGCGATCATCGTGGCGTTGCCCGATTCTTCGCCAGCGGCGCGCTCTTCGGCACGGCCTTCATCGTCAAACAGAGCGGCGGCGCTTTCGCGCTCTTCGCCATCCTGTACGTTCTGCTCGACACGCGCCGCGACCCGCGCCGGCGGCTCGCCGCCAGCGCGGCGCTCGTGGGCGGGGCGTTGGCGCCGTTCGTCGTGGTGTGCCTACTCATGTTCCAGGCGGGCACGTTTTCGAGCTTCTGGTTCTGGACTGTCACGTACGCGTCGAAGTACGGCACGGCGATGTCGCTGACAAACGGGAAATTCCACCTCTGGCAAGCGCTGAGCTGGATCCTGCCCACGTCGTATCTCATCGTGGCGCTGGCGGGCCTCGGGCTATCCGCGCTCTTCTGGGACGCAGTGGCTCGCACGCGGCGCCGCGTCATCACGCTCTTTGTCGGGACTTCGCTCCTCGCGACCTCCGCGGGCTTCTACTTTCGATCCCAGTATTTCATCCTCTTGATTCCCGTGCTGGGGCTGCTCGCCGGCGTCGCGGTCGATGCCATCGCGAGACGGCTCTCGTGGGCCCGCTTGCCACTGCGCTACGGGATTCCGATCGCGTTGGCCGCGGTCCCGCTCGTCCACCTCGTCTACCTCGAGCGCGCGATGCTGTTCACCGACTCCCCTCGGCAGGTGCTTCGCACCATCTACGGATCCAATCCGTTTCCGGAGTCGATCGAGATCGCGCGGTACATCAGCGAGCGCACGTCGGCTGACGACCGGATCGCTGTGATCGGCTCAGAGCCTCAGATCTATTTCTACGCTCGGCGGTTGGCAGCCACTGGATACATCTACACCTATGCGCTGATGGAACGGCAGCCGTACGCCACGGCGATGCAGCGCCAGATGATCCACGAAATCGAGGCCTGGAAACCTCGGTTCGTCGTCTTCGTCAACGTCTACACGTCGTGGGTGATGAGGCCGGATTCTGACACGACGATCTTCGCCTGGTTCGACCAGTACCAGAGACGGTTCGATCGCGTTGGTGTCGTCGACATCGTGTCGGCCGCGCAGACGCGATACGTCTGGGGCCCGGAGGCGGCGGCCTACGTACCGCGCTCCGACATCTGGCTCGCGATCTTCGAGCGGAAGGCGACGACACGGTAGATCGATGGGAGGTCCGGGCCTGAACGTCGAGCAGACAGGGGTAGGTGAGAGGCCCCCGTCGGGGGTGATGAAGACTGGGTTCGCAATCTTGACATGTCGAATCCCGGGCCCTGGCACTATCCTGGTGGAAACGTCATGGTAATCAGGAGAATCGAGGAGAGGCTGTGAGCGCGCGCGCCTTCCGTGACCTTCGCGAATTCAAGTCGTGGAACGACGCGATGGTGGAGAAGTACGACGTCGAGCAGTTTCACAACCACCCGAGCTCTCTGGTCCGGTACATCGAGCGCAAGCGTATCCGTCGCATCTTCGCGCTACTCGCCCCACAGCCCGGCGATCGGGTCCTGGAAATCGGCTGCGGCGCCGGGCACCTCCTCGCACAGGTCCCCTCTGCGCATGGCTTCGGGATCGACCTCGCCGAGTCGCTCCTGGCAAAGGCGGCGCGCCGTCTGACGAAGCGCGGCACGCTGGTGCAGGGCGACGCCGAGCGCCTGCCGTTCCGCGATGGTGCATGGGAGCGCGTCTACTGCTCGGAGGTGCTTGAGCACATCCCCTCGCCGGCTGCCGCGCTCGCCGAGATACGCCGGATTGTCACCCGCGAGGGTGTCGCGGTCGTCTCGGTACCGAACGAGCGACTGATCAACGCACTCAAGGCCCTGCTTCGGAAGAGCGGTCTATACCGGGTCCTGCTGAGCGCGCGCGCCGGAGACTATCAGATGCCGGAGCGCATGGACGACGAGTGGCACCTGCACGTCTTCGATTTGGCGGGGCTGCTCGAGCTGATTCCGCTCGGTCTGCGCGTCACGCACATCGAGGGCGTGCCGTTCCGTTGGCTCCCCTTACGCTACGTCGTGCGCTGCGAATCCGACGGCCAAGAGGGCGCGAACCATGCCTGAGCCCCGCGGAAGCGTGATGGCCGAGCCCGAGGGTGTCTCGGTCGTCCTGCCGGTCCTCAACGAGCGCGACAACCTGGAGCCTCTTCATGCGCGCCTCACCGAGGCGCTCAAGCCCCTCGGCCGCGACTACGAGATCATCTACGTGGACGATGGCTCCAATGACGGCTCATGGGACGTTCTGCGAGCGCTTGCCGCGGGGGACTCCAACGTGCGTCTGGTTCGGCTCCGGAAGAACTTCGGTCAGACGCCGGCGCTGTCGGCTGGTCTCGCTCACTCGCGCTACCCGATTCTCGTCACACTTGACGCGGACCTGCAAAACGATCCTCGTGACATTCCGCGCCTACTCGAGGCGCTCGGCGATTCCTACGACGTGGTCTCGGGGTGGCGGCGCCACCGGAACGATCTGTGGCTCTCGCGGCGGCTGCCCTCGAACGCGGCGAACTTCCTGATCCGCAAGGTCAGCGGCGTGCCGCTCCACGACTTCGGATGTACGCTCAAGGCTTACCGGCGCGAGGTCATCCAGGACGTGAGCCTTTTCGGCGATATGCACCGGTTCCTCCCGGTGCTCGCCGCGTGGGTCGGCGGCCGGGTGACCGAGATCGAAGTGACCCACCATCCGCGGACTCACGGCGTGTCGAAGTACGGGCTGACACGGATCTACAAGGTGCTCGTGGACCTGATCACGCTGAAGTTTATCGGCGACTTTTCTTCGCGTCCTAACTACATCTTCGGCGGCTTCGGGCTCCTGAACCTCGCCCTCGGCGTCCTCGCCTTCGCCGTCGTCGCCTATCGCGCCCTGGTCCTGGGACACCTAGAGGCTACGCCGCTCATCTTCCTGATGGTGCTCTTCGTCATCACCGGCATTCTCTCGCTATTCATCGGGTTCCTGGCCGACATCGTGATCCGCGGCTTCTACGACACCCAACGCAAGCCCACCTACTACGTGCGCGAGTCGGTGGGTGTCGACCGACCGGTCTAAGCGCCGTGTGTGGCATCGTCGGTAACGTCCTCGCGCGCGGGGACCGGACGCCGGATCCGGTTGTCCTGAAGCGGATGAACGACCGGCTCCTGCACCGGGGCCCCGACGATGAGGGATTCCTCCTCGAAGGCCCGGCCGCGCTGGCGATGCGTCGTCTCAAGATCATCGATCTCACGACGGGCCACCAGCCGATGAGCGGCGAGCACCGCCGCGTCTGGGCGGTCTTCAACGGTGAGATCTACAACTACCGTGAGCTGACCGTCGAGCTCACCGCACGCGGCCACAGCTTCCTGACGCGCTCCGACACCGAGGTCATCGTGCACGGGTACGAGGAGCGAGGGCTCGCCTCGCTGGGCGACCTCGAGGGGATGTTCGCGCTCGCGCTCTGGGATGCCCCGGCGCGCACGCTCGTCCTCGCGCGTGACCGGCTCGGGATCAAGCCGCTCTATTACGCGGTCCTGCCCGACCAGATCGTCTTCGCCTCCGAGCTCAAGGCCCTCGTCGAGCACCCGGCGATCGACCGCACCCTCGACCTCACGGCACTGTCGCGCTATCTCGCCCACGAGTACGTTCCGGCGCCGGCGTCGATCTTCCGCTCGATCCGTAAGCTTCCAGCCGGCCACTGGCTGACGTACACCGACGGCCGCCTCAAGGTAGAGCCCTACTGGACGGTCGACTTCCGTGCCGACCGCACGATCGGCGCCTCGGAAGCGGTCGAGAGGCTCCGCGGCGTCCTCGACCTCGCCGTGCGCCAGCACCTGGTCAGCGACGTACCGCTCGGCGTCTTTCTCTCCGGCGGGATCGACTCGAGCACGGTGGCGGCCTTCGCGGCCCGGCACGTCGGGGGTCGTCTCAAGACCTTCTCGATCGGCTTCGCGGATCCGTCCTTCGACGAATCGGCCCACGCGCGTCGCGTGGCGCAGGCGCTCGGCACCGAGCACCACGAGGAGGTCCTGGATCACCGCGGGGCTCTCGACCTCGTCGCGCGGTTACCCGACCTCCTCGACGAGCCGCTCGGCGACGCGTCGCTGATCCCGACGTTCTTGCTCTCGCGCTTCACGCGCCGCTCGGTGACCGTTGCGCTCTCGGGCGACGGCGGCGACGAGCTGTTCGCTGGCTACCCGACGTACCAAGCGCATCGTCTAGCCCGCGTGGTGGAACTGGTCCCGCGCTGGCTACGGCGGCGGCTCGTCCAGCCAACCGTCGAGCGACTCCCGGTCTCGCTCAGCAACCTGAGCCTCGACTTCAAGCTCAAGCGGTTCTTCGAAGGCATGGACTACCCCGACGTCGAGCGCCACGCCGTCTGGCTCGGCTCGTTCACGCCGGCCGAACAGCAGGAGCTGTTCACGCCCGACGCGCTCGGACGTATCGAGCCCCCGCCGTCCTACGCCGCCTTCGACGAGATCCTGGCGGCCGCGCCGTCGGTGCAGGGGCTCGAGCGCATGCTCTATCTCGATCTCAAGGGCTACCTCGGCGAGGGCGTCCTGACGAAGACCGACCGCGCCAGCATGGCCTGCTCCCTCGAGGTCCGGGTGCCGCTCCTCGACCGGCGCGTCGTCGAGCTAGCGGCGGTGCGGAGCCGACGCGATCCGGCGGGGCGGTCTCTTTCGCCCGGAGGCGGTCGCGCGCCTCCTCTCCGAGCACGAGAGCGGGCGCCGCGATCACCGGAAGAAGCTCTACACGCTCCTGGCCTTCCAGCTCTGGGCCTCTCGGTATCATCCGGCGTGAAACGGCGCCTTCTCGACTGGCTTGCATGTCCTGCGTGCCGAGGCGCGATCGCCCTGGCCCGCGCCGTGCCCGACGCCGACGAGATCCGAGAGGGCGAACTCCGGTGCGGCGCCTGCAGAGCAAGCTATGCGATCGCGGGAGGCATCCCGCGCCTGCTACCTCCGGCTGTCCCTGTCGAAGCGCGCGCTACCGCTGAGCGCTTCGGCTACGAATGGACCCGGTTCGCTGAGATCCGTCCGGAGTACGAAGCTCAAATGCTCGGCTGGATCGCGCCCGTCGGACGCAGCGACTTTGTCGGCCGGCGCGTCCTCGACGCCGGCTGCGGCAAGGGTCGCCATCTCCGCCTCGCCGCCGCGTTTGGCGCCAAGGAAGTCATCGGTGTGGATCTTGGACCGGCGGTGGACGTCGCCGCCCAAAACACCGCCGATCTCGACAACGTCCACGTGATCCAAGGGGATCTCACGCGCCCGCCCCTGCACCCCGAGAGCATGGACCTGATTTACTCAATCGGCGTGCTCCACCACATCCCAGCGCCCGAGGCGGGGTTCCGAGCGCTCGCGCCGCTCCTACGTCCCGGCGGGCGTTTCGTCGCGTGGCTCTATGCCAGCGAGGGGAACGGCTGGGTATTGGCGCTGGTGGATCCGGCACGGCGTCTCACGAGCCGGCTGCCGTTGTCGCTGGTGAGCACGCTCGCGTGGGTCGTCACAGTGCCGCTCTGGATCGCGCTGCGCCTGCTCTACGCCCCGGCCCGAACGCGCGCTTGGCTCGCGCGCGCTCTCCCGTACAGCAGCTATCTGATGGATCTCGTTCCCTTTCCCTTCCGAGAGGTGCACTCGATCGCCTTCGACCAGTTCCTGGCGCCGATCGCGCATTACATGGAGCGCGCTCGCGTCGAGCGCTGTTTCGACGTTGGCGGGCTCGTGCTGGAGTCCCTCAGGTGGCACCACGCCAACAGTTGGGCCGCGAGCGGGTCGCGCGCTGGGGCGCCCGCCGCGCGCACACTCCGGCCGACATCTGACTCGCGATCTTCGAGCCAAGGACGGCGACACGCGCAGTAATGAGAACTCACGGACTGAACCTCGAGCAATCCGCAATCGGTGAGAGATTCCGCGCACTCGCCCCCGCGACCGGCGCGCAGCGCATGCTTGTCGTGGCGCTTGTGGTCCAACTCCTCGCGTCGGCGGTGCTGGTCGCTCTTATGGCGGTGTGGAGCCCGATCAACGCCCATCCCGATGAGGTGCTTCATCTTGCCGCTGGCCTGTACTTTCGCGAGCATTGGCTGCCGTCCCGCGTTGGCGCGGACGACACGGCGACGACGTACAGCGAATGGGGATTCTCCTACCTCGATGAAGCGGATATCGTCTACTTGGCCTTCGGCAAGGCCGCGGCCTTAGGGGAGAGCTTCGGGGTGGCTCCGCCCTTCGCGATGCGATGGTTTCAGGTGTTGCTCTACTGGAGCCTGGTGGCGTGGACGATCGTTCGAGCCCGAAGATTCGCCCCGACGCTGGGCTTTCTCCTATTGACGCCGCAGGTTTGGTACATCTTTTCGTATATCAACGGAGATGCGCTACCGTTCACGCTCCTCGCGGTTCTTCTAGTGGAGTTGGCTCGGCCTGACTCCGCCGTTCGCGCCTTCCTGAGAGGGGCTCAAGCGAAACCGACCGCGGGGCTCTTCGTCGTCGGTGGGCTACTCGGACTGCTTGTACTCTCCAAGATGAATTACCTGGTGAGCATCGGGTTCATCGGCGTGGTCTTGCTGTGGCTCGGAAACGATGTGCGTCACTGGAAGCGGCCGGCGGCCCTCGTCCTGGTCGCGGCAGCGATCGCGCTCCCGTGGGCGACGTATCACAGCTGGGTGAACGACTTTCAAACCGGACAGCGGGTGGTCGAATACTCAGAGGAGGTGGCGGCACCCAACCTGAAGCCCTCGGGGCAGGGCCCGCAGCCGTTCCGGTTAATCGCGCTACGAGCGAAGGGCGCGTCGCTATGGGACGTCCTCACGACGCTGGATTGGCTCGGACTCTCGTTCCGGAGCTTCTGCGGCCTCTACGGTTGGATGACTGTCGCGGCCGACGCATGGGTCTATGGCGTATTTGCGGTCCTCTATGCCGCGTTGCTGGCGATTCTCGTCCTGCCGGTCGTCGTGCGAGGCCCGCGACGAGCCCAGCTCTTGCTGCTCGGCGTCCTAGTCTTCGTGGGGCTGGTGCTGGGTCAATCGGTCTACCGGTCCTGGGTCTACAATTTCCAGGGACAGGGTCGGTACCTGTTCCCGGTCCTGCCCATGCTGTTCTTGTACTGGCGAGCGTGCGAAACGGCCTCTCTCCGGGTCCCCGCACTTCTCGTGACCGGGTTGCTCGGAATGCACGCGCTCCTATCCTTCGCGGTGATCGGGCTCGGCGTCCTGACCTGAGTCGTGTCCGGGATACGGACATGGGCTCTCGTCTCGGCGGGTCCGCTATACCGTCGCTCGCCTCTTCCGCTTCAGGGCGTCCTTGAGGCGATGCTCGAACACGGTCGCCGCTGAGTGTCGGGACGTGAAGACATTGCGGATCGTCCGCCAGATCCGTGTCGGGTACAGCGCGTACCCGATCAGGTAGTTGAGCAGCATGAAAGAGATCCGATAGAGCGCGAGCTCGCGTGGTCCCATGACAGGGTTGAACGTCAGGGGGTTGGTCTGCGTGTAGTCGCTGTTCAGCGAGGTGAGCTGCAAGAAGTAGCGATCGCTGAGCTGGATCTTCCCGGCTTCGGTGAGCTCGCGGTAGAGCTGGGAGCCCGGGTACGGCGAAAAGATGTTGATGCTCACCTCATCGGCCCCTCGGGCGGCGAGCATCAGTCCGTACCGGATGGTCTGAAATACGTCTTGACGGGTCTCGTGCGGGAATCCGATGATGAGATTTGTGCGCACGACGATCCCCTGCCGCTTGGCCTCGAGAATCGAAGCAGTGATGCGAGGAAGCTGGATCTTCTTCTTGATTCTCCGGAGGGTGTTCGACGATCCGCTCTCCGGCGCGTACACGAGGTAGTTGCAGCCCGTACGCTTGAGCAGGCTGAGCGTCTCGTGGTCGAGCGCCTCGCTCCGCGTTCCGGACGGAAGCGACCACTTCAGATCGATCCCGCGGTCCAGGAGCTTGTGCGCGAACTCGACCGTCCAGCTCTTCTTCGTGATCGCCGTGAGGTCGTAGAGCTGGAGACTCGTGATCCCGTACCGCGCCTGGTACGTCTCGATCTCGGCGATCACGTCGTCGGCATCGCGCAACCGGTACAGCGTCGTCCACATCTGGGGGCTCGAGCAGAACGTGCACTGGTACGGACAGCCGCGCGAGATCAGCAGCGGCATGTCGCGCTCGGAGGTCACACCGTACGACTTGCCGGCCGCCCAGAACTTCTCGAGGTATCCCTCCGGCCAGTCGGGCCATGGAATACGGTCCAGCTCCCGAATCCGCGGCACGTCGTGGTTCGAGTGGAACTGGCCGTCGCCGTCGAGGTACGCAATGCCGTTCACCGTCGAGAGATCGCGACCTTCCCTCACGCACTCCAGCACCTCGTAGAAGGTGTGCTCTCCCTCGCCCCGCACGCACACGTCGAGCGCCGGACAGTCGCGCAGGCTGTACTCGGACAGCGCCGTGATGTGTTCGCCGCCGGCGACAACGACCGCCTTCGGAAACTCCCGGTGGATGGCGGTAATCAAGTCTCGCTGGACCGGCCACTCCCCCGAGAACATTGCCGAGAAGCCGACGACATCGACGTCGCGCGGTATCCGCGCCAGGACGTCCTCGACGGTCAGTCCCTGACAGGCGTAGCCTGGGTGCTCACGCAGCGCCCAGTACCGGTTGAGGCCTTC
>WNFO01009171.1_pt1 | contig 11526 bp, 11 predicted proteins | sample 5400251 | NCBI WGS metagenome assembly WNFO01 (sample SAMN13153354, study PRJNA577476) | soil metagenome | isolation source: 100 cm saprolite under Madrone tree | place: USA:California | collected 2016-06-14
ATAGGAGTTAGTGTGCTCCAGGCCGCCAAGGCGGTGCACCGTGGCGCGCGCGGAGGACATGTGGGGTGAATCAGGAGCGTCGCCAGCAAGCTTCAGCGCGAAATAGGCCTTGCAGGTAGCGTTGAGGTCCGAGGGACCGCCGAGATAGATGCTCCAGCCGCCGTCAGGGAGCTGTCGCTCGCGAACATAGTTGGCGAGCTTGGCGATGCGTACGGGGTCGGCCTTGCCGAGGACGTGAAGAAAGTAGATGTAATCGGATTCGAGGGTAGTGTCGGCTTCGAGCTCGCCAACCCAATAGCCGGCTTCGGCTTGCAGGGATAGGAGATGATCGGCGGCGCGCTCGATGGCTTGTTCGAGGCGCCCGAGGCGTTCCTGCAGCCGCGAAGCAATCGCGGCTCCGGTGGTGACCGGAGTTTCCAGCCCAACGCGCGTGCTGGTAGCCAAAGCAAATCCCCCAGTGCGATGTCAACGTGCAACGGACGCCCGGCGCCTTCAAAAAGAAAGCGCCAACTTGTTTTGCGGATAGCGTCGGTACTAGTAAATTATCGCCGCGAGCCTTTCAGGGGTCAACCGCTAAGATGCCGCGATGTTTACATGGCGACGCCAGCAGTGTCATGAAGAATGCCTTGCACGCACTCCCGCAAATCCTGAGGAAGAGCTTCCCCCTCCCGCTGCAGGAATTGCGGCTTGTTGCGCATGTGTTGGAGCGGGACGCCGGACCAAGCCGGTGCGGCGGTGGCGTTGCGCAGGGGGTGGCGCAGGACGAAGGCCGAGGCCCGATCCATCTGGAGGCGTGCTGATTCCTTGAAATCGGCTTTGGAAGGATCGAGGACCACCAGATACAGAGAAGGTCTGAGGAATTGCAGGAGCGTATTGCTCTCCAGAATTAATTGGCCGGGCTGACTTGCGGCATCACGCGCAGCCTCCTGCAAAGCTTGGCGAAGCAGCGGCAGGCCTTCCGCGAGGAAACCTTGCTTGGTGCGCAGCCAAAAGGAGCGGCGGGCGCCAGCAGCCAGGAAGCGGCCGCTGTCCGTGGCATTCGCTTGGCGCTCCCAGCTTATCGCGCAGATGTGCTCGTCGGGCGCGCAGTCACAATTTTCACCGTTCTGTGCGCAGACGCCATGACCGTATTGCGTGATTTTCCCGGCTACCCACTTCCCTTCCGGGAACGCGGCGATTAGGTCGCACACCAGTTGCGTCTTGCCGATGCTTCGGGTATGACCGCCGACGACGATGACGCGCCAATGCATGTTCTACCTTTTCTTTCTCCACCGTGATTTCTGCGAACTCTGCGTTGAATGCTTTTTCTTGCCTGCCAGCGCGAGTGCACCTTCCAGTTCCTTGAGGCGCGCGGCCAGTTCGGGAAGGCGCGCGTACCACACATAAGCTTCCTTGAACTTGCCGATTTCGCGCGCCGGCGTGCCCCAAACGGTTTGCCCAGCGCGGATGGTTTTGCCGGTGGGGATGCCGGCCTGGGCACCGGCGATGGCCCCATCTTCGAGGACGCAGTGATCCGCGATGCCGACTTGTCCGCCCACAACCACATGATGCCCCAAAGTGCTGGAACCGGAAATGCCCGTTTGCGCGGCGATTACAGTGTGCGCGCCGATCTGCACGTTATGGCCGACGTGCACGAGATTATCGAGCTTGACGCCTTCGGCGATGCGCGTGTCGTCCAGCGAACCGCGATCGATGGTGGCGTTCGCACCGATCTCCACGTCGTCTGCGATCTCCACGATGCCCACCTGCGGAAACTTCCAGTAACGGCTGCCGTCGTAGGCGTAACCAAAACCGTCCGCGCCGATCACCGCGCCGGCGTGAATCTCGACGCGATTTCCGACGCGGGCTCTGCGGTAGAACGTGACGCGCGGATGAATTCGGCAGTCTTCGCCGATCCAGCACCCGGCACCGACTATGCAGTGCGCACCGATTTGCGTGCCGTCGCCGATGTGGGCGTCCTCGGCGATGACGGCGTAGGGCCCGATACCGACGTCTTTGCCAACGCGCGCTAATGGCGCGACGATCGCCGTGGCGTGAATACCGATTGCGATGGGCGCACGCTCTAGCAGGATTGCCGCGGCTTTGGCGAATGCCGCCTTTGGCTGCGCGTGGCGCAGGATGGTCTTGCCCGGGATTGTTGCGCCTGGGCCAGCGATGACGCAGAGAGCGGCAGACGTGGCAGCGCGATCCGCATGTTTTGCCCCTTCGAGGTAGATTAAGTCATGCGCGCCGGCGCGCTCGGGGGCCGCAACTGCGCGCAATTCGAGCGAACTGTCGCCCTCAAGGGTAGCGCCTATGGCTTCGCTTAATTCTTTCGCGGTCTTTGTCATGTCGGCCTCTTTTTCCCTAGTACAGCGCGGGCTCGCCTTTCGGGCGCGTTTTCCAGCGGGCATGCACCCAAACCCATTGCTCCGGATGTTTGCGAATGATTTCTTCGATCACCTTTGCAAATCGTTGCGTGTTCACAAAAATGTCGCGCTCGGAATCTCCGGTGCGCACGAGCTCCACCGCAGGCTCGAAGCGCAAGCGGTACTTCGCGATGCTGTCGTCCCAGATTGCGTAGCCGGGAACTACTGCGGCGTCCGTGTGCAGTGCCACTCGCGCAATCCCCGTGGTAGTGCACGCGGGCTTGCCGAAGAAATCGACGAAGGCGCCCTCTTCCGGCATGGTGTTCTGGTCGGCGAGGATTCCAACGGTGCCGGACTCTTTCAGGATTTTCAGCAGCGCGCGCGCCGACTCGTTCTTGAAGATCGGCTGGTTGCCCGACAGACATCGGTAGTGGTTCACGAGGGCATCGACGCGGGGCCATATAGTGCAGCGGAAATCCGTACATGGCGTGCGCGAAGGAAGAGAGCTCCCACGCACCGATGTGGCCGGTGAGGTAGAGCACGCCGCAGCCGCGCTGCTGGCCTCCGAGAAAGTTTTCGTGGCCGTCGAGGATCACCACTCGCTCGATATTCTCTCGTGTGTATTCAGGGAAATGCGCGAATTCCGCGGCCAGCCAGCCCAAGTGGCGCACCATCGCGCGGATCACATCTTGCCGCCGAGTGTCGCTCCATTCCGGGAAAGCGAGGCGCAGATTGAATTCGGCGGTACGGCGCAACTTCGGGAGCATCGCGTACATCGCTGATGCAACGGCCGCGGCAACGGCACGTGCCAAGCCGCGCGGCAAAGCCCCGAGAAATTTTAGGATTGCCCACACAGATGCATATTCGATCCACTGTCTCATTCGTTTTTCCGGGCACGCATGGTGTCGCGACAGTATGCCGTCAGATGCTTGGCGCATTCTAGTTCGAAGTTATCTTTTGGTGGCGGCCATCGCGCAGGTGGCTTTCGCCGCGGCACTTGCGCGGTTGACACAGCCAAGCGTGCCTGTGCTACCTTGCGTCTTGCGTGACCACTCCTGCAGACAATGCTCCCGAACAATTTGCGATGAGCACGACGGCGCGAATCGGCTGGGCTGCGCTCATTGTCGCGACGCTGTATGTGTGCTACTTCAGCCATCTTGGCGCTATCGGCTTCGTCGGACCTGATGAGCCGCGTTATGCGTGGGTGGCGCGCGAGATGGTGGAGAGCGGGGATTGGGTCACGCCGCGGCTTTACGGCAAGCCGTGGTTTGAGAAGCCGCCGCTTTATTATTGGGGCGCGGCGGCTTGCTTCAAACTTTTCGGTGTGAACGAGGCGGCGGCGCGGCTGCCGAGCGCAATTTCTGCGCTTTTGGCAACGCTGGCGTTAGCCTGGCTGGCTTGGCAAGTTTACGGTGGGGAGACGGCGCGGTGGCTGCTGCTGCTTTTGCCCACGACCGTGGGGATGATCGGGTTTTCGCACGCGGCGGCGACGGACATGCCGTTTTCGGGAATGCTGACGCTCGCCATGGTTTGCGCGGCGGTGATCGTAGGATTGGTGCCGGAGGAATCTTGCCGGGATGGGGCGCAGAATGCCGCGCCCCTACCGAAGACGAGGGTGGCGCGGCGACGATCAGTTGCGCTGATTCTGTTTGGATTTTTTCTTGGCCTTGCGGTGCTGGCTAAAGGGCCTGCGGCGATCATTCTCTGTGGCGGTGCAGTCTTTTTCTGGGTGGTCTTCACGAAGAGATGGCGCGACGGGGTACGTTTGCTGCATCCGGTGGGCATCGCTGCGTTTTGCATTACCGCATTGCCGTGGTACGTCCTCTGTGCGCGACGGAATCCCGACTTCTTCCGCGTCTTCATCATCGAACATAACTTCAAGCGCTTTCTCACGCCAGAATTCCAGCACATTCAGGCCTTTTGGTTTTATGTTCCTGTTTTGCTGATTGCGTTCCTTCCTTGGACCTCAGCGCTTGTGTGGACTGCTTCCGCTGCTGCCTTCCAGATGTACAAGGACCGGCTTCACCACGGCACGAGCTTCCTGCTGAGTTGGTCACTGTTTTGTGTTCTATTTTTCTCGATTTCGCAGTCGAAGTTACCGGGGTATGTGTTACCCGCCGTGCCCGCCATCGCCGCCCTCCTGTCGTATAGTTGCACGTATTCGCCAGTGTTGAAGGCGCGCTCCTTTGGCGTAACCCTTCTGGTCGTGGCATTTCTTTTCCTACCTCTAGCGATTTGGGTATGGCAATCCGGGGAACGCCCCCTCGGAAAGTTAGTCGCCTTCGAACCTGTCGCTGCGCTAGTACTAATTCTACTTGCTTTGTTCGGAATTCTTTTAGCATCCGGATTTCTGGTGGTCGGCAGTGAGAAGCGATTCTTATTTCTGTTCTCAGGCGTTCTATGCCTCATTCTGCCCCTGGCGCTCGCCGGACGGATCTTGAAGCGGACGCCCGTAGGGATTCTCTCGGCAGACTACTTGGCACGGCAGATTCGGAACGCTCAAATAAGAATTGAGGATCTCAAAATCTCAGCGATTAAGCGAGATACTCGCTTCGGTCTAGATTTCTATTTGCACACTGAGCTGAGCGACTGGGACCGCGACCCACATCGCGAAGTCTACGTACTTGCTGAAGGCCAGCTGCCGTGCCGCCAGCAACCTAAGGAGATGCTGTGCACTGATCTGTGGGACCAAGACCGAATTGATGCTTTCCGGCTGCTACATTTAGTTCCCCGAGGGCTATCGGTGGCCGGTGGCGGGAAGGTGAAGTAGGAAATAGCTGACGATGCGATTTTCGTAGGCGCGCTTGTCGGCGTCTTCCATATTCACGAAGTTGCCGTGCGCAATCGTTACCTGCTCCTTCGGTTCCGGGGCGTTCTTGAACATTTTCTGCGTGATGACGGCCAGCTCCGGATCGTCGGCCGCCTCGATAAACAATTTCGGCACACCCGCCAAGGTATCGAGCTTCCAGGTGAGCGGCTTCTCCCCGCGATACTGGTGATTAATCCAATCGAAACTGATTTCCGCGGAGCGCGCCATCAACGGAATCGAAGATAAGCCTTCGCGCGCGACGCCGATCTTCAGCATCTGGTCCGGTGAATCGTAGACGGAATCGAGAATCAAAGCGCGGACGCGCTTATCGCTTTCCGCTTCGCGCAAAGCGGCGTAGGCGCCGAGATTGTAACCCCACAAGCCGAACCGCTCGGAATCAACATCCTTGCGTCTGGCGAGCTCGTCGATCGCCGCGCGCACCTCGTCAGCTTCGTGGTAACCGAAAGAAGTGATCCCGTCGTTGGCGCCGTGGGCGACGAAATCAAAAACGAAAACGTTGTACTGGTGATCCTGCAGCGCGGAAACCAGCGTCAGCAATTCGCCGCGGCTCGAACCGTAGCCATGGCATAGCACGATGGTGGGTGCGCCCAGAAATCCCGGAAAAAACCAGCCGTCGCGCTGGCCTCCGCGCGGCACGGAGAACTTCATGGCATCGGGCCGCCCCGGAAAACTCTCCATGTTGATTTCGCTGCTGGAGCGCTGCGGCTTCACGACGCGGTACACCAGGAAGCCAGCAATCGCGGAGGTGGCCACTACCCCGAAGAGCAGCAGCGCGAACACCGCCATCAATAGTTTGCTGTACCAACGCGTCGGAGAACGAATTTCGTCAAGGATGGACATTCGTGACCTGCGCCACCGGGTTGGCGCATTGCGCCGTATTTAGCTGCTCACACCGTGAACAGCAAAATCGTAACACGCGGTTTTCGTGAGCCGTGGGCAAGTGCGCGGGGCTGTGTCGCATCAGTAGCAGACGCCCGGTGATGGACGGGCGCGGCCGGGCCTTTCGCGCGGGCGTGGGCGAATCGGCTATCATAAAGCTGCGTTGCGGGACCACTTTCCTGCCATGAATATTCTCGACCTTCGCCAAACCAGCGTGCGGCAGCTTGAGCCGCTTCTCGAGGAAGAGGCGCGCCACTGGCATGACGAATTGCACTGGGATTACCGCGGCGCGCTCGACCTCATCAAACGCTTTCTGGAAGCGCATGCGCTCTGCGGCTGCGTGGCGTTCGAAAACGGATCGGCGGCGGGATATTCTTTCTACGTTCTGGAAGAGCAGAAAGGCCTGATCGGCGGACTGTACGTCTCGGCACGTTTTCCGCAGGTGGATATCGGCCGCCGCCTTCTGGAGGAAATGCTCTTCTCCATGCGGGCGCTTCCGCAGCTTTCACGCATTGAAGCGCAGCTCATGCCGTTCGGCGGGCCGGTGGACCACCCGTTGCGCGAGCAAGGCTTCCGACTCTACACACGCCAATTCATGCTGCTCGATTTGCACTACAATCCCGAATCGCGGCCGGGCGCCTCCGCAGGCATGCGGCTGGACCGCTGGAACGACCGTTTCTTCGAGCCGTGCGCAAAACTAATCTATCTGTCGTATGCCAATCACGTAGATGGCGAGATCAACGACCAGTATCGCAGCCGCGCCGGGGCCCTGCGTTTTCTTAAGAACATCATTCTGCTTCCCGGCTGCGGCCAATTCGTTCCCGGCGCCTCTTTCGTTCTGCGCCAGCCTGGCAGCGACGAGCTGATTGCTGCCGTGCTGACCAGCGAAGTTTCGCCGGGCGTTGGCCACACCACACAGATCTGCGTCCTGCCGGGATACCAAGGGCATGGGCTTGGCCGCATGTTGATGGAAACGTCGGCCGAAGCGCTGCGCTCTATGAAATTCCGCGAGCTGACACTGACGGTGACGGCGCAAAATCGCTCGGCCGTGCAGCTTTACGAAAAGCTCAATTTCGCCACCATCCGCACGTTCACTGCCGGCGTTTGGCCCCGCTAGCGCGCAGATTTTCGCCAGCAATTCCGCCAGGCGCAATCCCAGTGGCGTAATCGGGCAACTTGCCCTAGCATAGCGGCGGCTCAACCTCTTGCGCCGGCAGACAAATGGACAAAACGCTTCGATCACCAAGCCGCATCGCCAGCATTCTCAGTGATATTCATTTTTGGGTTCCGTTGATCGTGCTGATCGCCGGATTGATCCTGTTGAAGGCCATTCACTAACGCACACATGGCATCTAGCCTCGCATCGCAAGTTCAATCGCCGCCCCAGGGCACTGGGCGGGCGCGCAAATTGCAAATCCTCGGCATTCTCTCCGGATTTACGGCGGGCGCGTGGCTGGGTGCCGCGGAAGCTCCCACCAAGCTCGTGACCATCGGCGTGTCTCCTATGGTGATTTCGCTGATCATGGTGATTGGCGTTTTCCTCGCGCGCTGGAGTGTTCCGGCGCTGATTCTGGGTACGTCCTCGGTGCGCGCCGATGTTCGCCGCGCGCCGCACCTGATTATCTGGGCCGTGCTTGGGGGGTGCTTATGGGCGGTCGCGAATACCATGACCATTTTTGCGATTCGCGACATCGGGCTAAGCATCGCGTTTCCGTTGTGGAATTCCAACAGCCTGCTCGGCATTCTCTGGGGCTTTCTTTTCTTCAACGAACTGCGCCAGGCGGGATGGCGCCGGTGGCTGGGGGTCCTGGGCGGGGCGGTGGTGATGTGCGTGGGAGCCGCGCTACTGGCCATTGCTTCCGCGGCACAAGCTCCCGCCGCGCATTCGATGCGCGGTGTATGGGCCGCCCTGGGAGCTGGCGTGCTTTGGGGCACGATGTATATCCCGTATCGCAAAGCCTATCTTTCCGGGATGAATCCCCTTTCGTTTGTAACATTTTTCACCTTTGGTGAATTGGGAATGATGTCCGCGCTGGCGGTCAGTTATCTGGGCGTCACGCCGCTGTGGCACGAGCTGCAGAGCGCGCGCGATGTTCTGTTTTGGCTCATGCTGGGCGGCTTCATCTGGGTTATCGGGGACCTCTTCCAGCAATACGCCGCCAAATATGTTGGCATCAGCCGCGGCATTCCGCTCTCCAACACGAATCAGCTCTGGGGACTGCTCTGGGGCATCCTGGTCTTCGGTGAACTGCACGGCCGCGGCCATTCCCTCTACGCGCAAGTAGTCGGCGGCTCGCTGCTGATGATGGTCGGCGTCGCCGCGATCGTCTTTGCTTCCGCGACCAGCACCGAACAAATTCGCTGGAAACAAGCCGCGCATCGCGAGAGCCAGCGCTACAACATCGAAAGCGACTACGTCGAAGCGCGTATGGACGGCCGCCAAGCCGCGTCTGAGGCCAAGCCCGCACGCACAATGTGGGACTGGCTCCTAGTCGCCGCCGCCACTGGCATCTTCGTTCTCTTTGGCTCGATGGCGCGCGTGCCGCAGATTGCGCTGAACTGGCCGCCGGCGCTGCTGCTGATCGCCGCGACTGTCGCGCTGTTCCTCATTTGTGGCGTGACCCTGCAGCGCACGACGCGCTTCCACTGAGATGACCTCCGACGCAAAAGTGGATGTCGTCGGAGTAGGACTAAACGCCACCGACACGCTCATCCCTCTCGCGCAATACCCCGCTTCGGGATCCAAAGTCGAATTCCGCTCAGCGAGTGTGCTGCCAGGAGGGCAAGTCGCTACGGCGATGGTGGCGTGTCAGACGTGGGGGCTGCGAACGCGCTACGTTGGCAAAATCGGCGATGATCCTGCCGCCGCACTGCATCGCGCCGAATTCGTTCGCCTCGGAGTCGAAGCGCACCTTCTCACGGCGCACGGCTGCCCCAGCCAACAAGCGTTCATCCTCGTCGACGATGCCGGAGAGCGCACCGTGTTGTGGAAACGGGACGACCGGCTCACGCTTGAGCGACAGGATCTGGCACGGGATTGGATCCTAGACGCGCGAGCTCTTCACATTGATGGGCACGACACCGCCGCTGCCGTTACTGCGGCCACCTGGGCACGTGCTGCGGGTATTCCAGTCATCGCTGACCTGGACGAACTCTACCCCGGTATCGAAGCGTTGCTTCCGCTCATCGATTACCTCATAACCAGCCGCGACATCCCTGGCCGCATAACCGGCGGATCCGACCTGCGCAGGTCGCTCACCGTCGTGCGCAGCCGCTACGGCGCGCGGCTCACCGCGGCTACGCTCGGTCCCGAAGGCGTGCTCGCTTACGACGGGGCGCAATTCCACTACGCCCCAGCGTTTCGCGTTGACACCGTCGACACCACCGGAGCCGGCGACATCTTCCACGCTGGTTTTATTTATGGATTGCTGCAAGGCTGGCCGCTGCAACGGCAGCTTGAATTCGCCTGCGCCGCGGCTGCTCTTGACTGCACTGGAATCGGGGCGCGTGCCTGCATTGCGCCGGTGAAAGAGATCGAAGGCCTAATCGCGAGTGGCCCGCGTCACGCCTCTACATATTAGAACTGGGCACGGAGTCCTCAGGCGAAAACTGCTTTGCTGGAAACTAAGCGCTCCGGCGCAGGCGCTTGGCACCGGCAGAGTACAGACTGAGCTCGTGACCGTCGGGGTCGTTGAGATAGGCGTGTTTCCATCCCCACGGCATCTGCTTGGGCTTCTGCGAAAATTGCACGCCAGCGGATTCCAAACGCTCGCAGAAACGCTCCAAATCTCCTACCTCGAAGTATAAACGTATGCCGCCGGTACGCAATTCGTCGCTTGGCGCGACCGCGTGCAAAGCAATCGTCGTAGTGCCGCGCGGCGACTTGAGGCGAGCGTAGACGCTCCGGCCTTCATGCTGAAAGTTTTCGAGCAGCTTGAATCCAAGGCTGTCCGTGTAGAACCGCAGCGCCGCGGCCACATTTCTGGAATAAATCATGGCATGGTTGAACGTGGGCGCTGAGACGCTTTTGCCGCGCGTAGATTTTCTCTTTGCGAGCATACCGCACCTCCGACTAACTTGAATTGCAAAAGGGGCGGCCGAATTGTGTCACACAAGCCGGACGAGCAACAGCCTGCGCGTGACGAGGTCAATCCCAGCGCAGGTTGGATGCTCCGGCTTGTTGCAGGTACTGAAACAGAGTGGCGACGTCGGCGGGGCTGGCGCAAAACAGAACGCTCTTGCCCCACGCTGTTTTTTCGTCGAAGTGAAGAGTATGGCAAGTCGAGCTGGGGTGAGAGCTACCGTACGCTCGACTATGGCTGATGCGGACAATCTTTTGTGGCGAAATCTGCAGGACTGGCATTTTTCCTTTGTGCCGTTCCAGCTCAACAACGTCTTTTGTCAGGGTAATCTTTGCCAAGTCGCGAAGACCATGCACTTCGAGCGGAACGGGTTGCGAAAGATCCAAAGGAGCGGTCTCGCCAAGCAGGGCGTGGAGTTCCGCCCATAAAGCCTGGTCGTTGTCGATTACCTCTTTCTTGCGCACTGTTCCGTTTTCGTCGAAGCTGACTAGCAAGTTGTGGACGTGCCAGACGCGCTTGGCATCACCAGCGGCCGAATTCCCGCCGGCTACGAACCACCAGTAACCCCACTTGGAGTCGCTCCAGCGCCCCCAGAAGAGCCGGGGATTTTGGTAGGCGGTGTCAATCGAACCCAAGCGCTCTACAACCTGATCGCGACGTGTATCAGGCGCCCCGAGGAACTCCAGGTCGAGCTTCTTGCGGTCCAGGCTCTCGCCGGCAGGACCTTTGGCACGCAGAGGCAGCCGGGTGGCGCCAGCGCAGCCGGATAGGATGGCGACCGAGAGGGTCAGGGCTGAGACTGTCAAACGGTAGAAATTCTTCATGTTGCGCCTCGCTGGGTGAGGATGTGACCGCTTGGCGTAGGGTGCGCAGATCCTCGCTGATGCGCAAGCGTCATGAAACGACATGGCAGGAATGACGCGGATTGCCGTGGTTTAGGAGACGCGGAACGGTTCCAACGCCGGCCTGAAGGCCGCCGCTACGTTCTTACTACGCCGGAGAGGGGGCTGGAGGCGGCGGCGTAGAGGCGCTTGGGCATGCGGCCGGCAAGGTAGGCTTTGCGGCCGGCGGTGGTGGCGTCGCGCATGGCTTCCGCCATTAGGACGGCGTCCTGGGCTTCGGCGATGGCGGTGTTCATGAGGATGGCGTCGGCGCCCAGCTCCATGGCTTCGGCGGCGTCGGAGGCGGTGCCGACTCCGGCATCGACGATGAGCGGGACCTCGGTGATGCGTTCGCGAAGGATGCGAAGGTTGGACGCGTTCTGGATGCCGAGGCCGGAGCCTATGGGCGCGGCTAACGGCATTACCGCGGCGGCACCAGCGTCGATGAGCTTGCGCGCGGCGACGAGGTCATCGTTGGTGTAGGGGAGGACTACGAAACCTTCCTT
>WNFO01004994.1_pt1 | contig 11523 bp, 8 predicted proteins | sample 5400251 | NCBI WGS metagenome assembly WNFO01 (sample SAMN13153354, study PRJNA577476) | soil metagenome | isolation source: 100 cm saprolite under Madrone tree | place: USA:California | collected 2016-06-14
CCTACTTCGCACCGATGGTCTCCGGCGGCGGGGTCTGCTCAGCCAGCTTCCTGGCGTCGGCCTGCAACCGGTGGATGTTGTCGATCTCGGCGAGCATGTCGCGGTCGTTCGACAACGAGTAGGCCTTGTTCACCATCGCCTCCCCCTTGTCATAGTCGCCCGCATACTCATAGGCGAGGCCCAGGTTCCAATAGCACTTCGCCACCTGCGCCGCCTTCAGCTTCACGTTCTTCTCAGAAGCCTGGGCGGCGTCGTTGAAGGCGCTCTGGGCCTTCTTCCAGTCGCCGCGCTCCGCCCAGCCGATTCCGCCCTCGAGCTGTGGGATGTCGCCGTCCTTTTGGAAATGCGCGTACATGAATTCCTGGTGCGGAACGATCGCCCTCATGAAGCGCTCGACCACCGCGCGGCGGGCCGCGCTCTCCAGCGCGATGCGATCGATCTGCTGCGGGCGCTTGTCCAGCGCGCGGTTCACGTCGTCGGCCCTCTCCTCGTAGGTCCTGGCGACGATCAGCCGGCCGGTGGAGACGTCCACGATCTTGAAGGTGCTCCGCACGTACGCCTCGCCCTTGAGCGAGTACCAGGTGTGGTAGGCGCCCTTGTCGTCCTTGTAGCGCGTTTCGTCAGGCTGCTCGCGGTAGTTGGTCTGCACGTCGCCGAAGATCAGCGCGCCCGCAGCGACCACCTTGCCGAGCTTCGCCGCGGCGCTCGGGTCGGCCAGGTCGCTGGAGGAGAGCCGCAGCTCGCGCATCAGCTGCGACATGTGCTGGCGATCGACGACCGTGAACCGGTTGGTGTTGACCAGCGCCTCTTCCAGCGAATCGGTCATCGGCCGGTTTCCGCCCCCGCTCATGTCCCCGATGGCGACGCTCTGGTACGGAGCCATGTTGATCTCCGCCGGCCTCATCACCGGAACGCGCACGGCGACGGTGCCACAGGCGCAGAGAAACCCTGCCGCCAGCGCGCTGAAAACGAGGTTCTTCATGATCGGTTTCCCCGAGGCACTTGGGCGAGTTGCGCCCTTTCAATCGCTAGCATCCGCGTTGCGGTAGGGTCAAATTCTCTGACGGCTTTCTGGACCGTGGCCGCTGGCGGCGATAGCAAGGAAGGACACCCATCCGCGGGGGATCCACATGCGCAATTTCCTCACCTGTGCGGCGCTGCTCGCGGCGACTCCCGCGGCCTTCGCACAGCCGCAGGGCGCCCCGGCCACCGTCGCCATCGCCGAGGTGACCGCGCGCGGCAACGCCGGCGCGGACCTGGCGTCGGACATGAGCGACGCGCTGACGGAGCAGCTGGTGGCCGGCGCACGGCTGCGCGTGGTCGAGCGGCAGCAGATCGCCAAGGTGATGAAGGAGCAGATGCTCGCGCAGTCGGGCGTGATGAGCGACGAGGTGCAGATCAAGGTCGCACAGCTGGTGGGCGCCCGGTTCATCGTGCTGGGGACGGTGGGGACGAAGGGCCGCAGCTACGTGGTTTCCCTGCGCGCGCTCGATTCCTCCAGCGCGCAGGTGGCGTTCTCGGAGAGCCTCAAGGTCGGCTCGGACGAGCAGGTGGAAGCGGGCGCGAAGCAGCTTGCCCGGCGGCTGGAAGAGAAGCTGCTCGGGCCGTCCATTGGAGGATCCCCGGCGGCATCCGCGTCGGGCGACGTGCTGGGCGACTTCGACCCGGCGCTGGTCAAGGACTCCGCCCAGGACGTGGCGCGGTCGCTGGCGCAGCGGTTCCCGAAGCTGACGGGCACGATCGTCAATGCCTTGCCCAACGGGACCGCCTCCTGCTCGTTCGCCTCGGGCCAGCCGTTCAAGGGAGAGTTCTTCGAGATCTCCGGCCGCGATGAAGTGACGGAGCAGGAGACGCGCAAGGGCTACTTCCTGCTCAGCGGCTGGTCGAGGAACGGCTGCAGCGGGCGGGTGAAGCGGGAGCCCGGCGGAGTGATCGAGGACGGCGATACGCTGACCTCGCTGCCGCTCAAGATCGGCGTCGAGGCGGTGCAGCCGGGTCCGGGCGCGCAGCCGGAGCTGGCCACGCTGCTCGCCAGCGAGCTGCGGGCCGCGCTCGATTCGATGCCGCAGTTCCAGGTCGCGAACGACCCGCAGCTCACCGCGACCGGCCGCGTGTCGGGGCCGCGAGGTCGGCGCAGCGTCGACCTCCAGGTGATCGACAAGGGCGGGAACGTGGTGCAGAAGGTCAGCGTTCCAGCCTCGTTCTGATCTGATTTTCCTGGGTTTTCAAGCCGCGCGAGCCGCGCTCTTTCCACCAGCGCATGCCGCCTCCCGCGCGAATCCTGCAGTGGGTCGGTGTGCTCGCTTGTGGGAGACCCGGGTACAGGACGTAAAGTAGCCGCACTTCCGGGACGGCCGGGTCACTCACGAACCGTGAATGACGCGGCACGGGGGGGGCGGAGTTCAGCATGACCATCATCGTCCGGGATTATTCGTGTCTGTTCGTTTGCCTTGCGACCGCCTGCGGCGGCGCGCTCGAGTCGAGCCATGCGGCGCGTGAAGCTGCGCGTGCCGCGACTGCGGCGACCCCCGACTCACCCGGTCAGGGGGAAATCGTCGCGAAGAACCAGGTGACGTTCTTTGGCAGGAGCGGCGCAGCCACGGGAGCGAGCGTGATGGTGGCGAGCTTCGACTCCGCCATGTTCCGGCGGACCTGCACCGCGGCCGTGGCCACCGGCCATACCTGGTCCTGCACGCAGACCCTGGCCAACGGCGGTTACACCTGGACGGCGCAGGTCGGGGACGGGCCGGAGTCCGGACCGGTCGACTTCATCGTGAACACCGGCAAGTACCCGGCGCCGACCATCGATCACTTGCCGTCGCCCACCAACGACGCCAAGCCCATCCTCACGGGCACCGTCAGCTCCGCGCTGGTCGATCGCGGCTTCTATCTCGAGGTCACCGAGAACGGCCAAGCGATCTGCATCGTGAGTCCGATCAAGTCGACCAACTGGGCGTGCCCGCTTTCGCAGAGGCTGGTCGAAGGCCCGCACGTGCTCTCCACCGACGTCGACCATCCGGACGGTGACGAAGCGACTCCGTCCGGAAACCCGAACGCCTTCGTGGTGAAGACCGCCATCGCCAGGCCGACGCTGAACGCGGTTCCCACCCCGACCAGCGTGAGCATCGTCCCCTTCTCCGGCACCGGCGAGCCGGGCGCGGCGCTGACGGTCGCGCAGGGCGCGGAGATCGTCTGCCAGGCGGCGGTTTCGCCCGGAGGGGCGTGGTCCTGCACCGCGGTAAAGCCGTTCGCCGACGGTCCGCAGAGCGTCTCGGCCACACAGAAGGATGCAGCGGGCAACCTGAGCGCGCCCGCGTCGGCTTCGTTCGTGATCGACACCCACGTGCCCGCGGCGCCCACCCTCGATGCGCCGGCCACGCCGACCTCGGATCCGGCCGTCAGCTTTACCGGGACCGGCGAGGCCTCCGCCGTTGTCTCGGTGCTGGACAGCTACTCGCGGCTGCTCTGTTCCGCGACGGTCGGCGCGGACGGCGCCTGGAGCTGCGCGCCGGCGTCGGGCGTGGATGACGGCGACTACCTCCTCAGCGCATTCCAGGTCACGGTGGTGGGGAACAGAAGCGGACCCTCCGCCGCGGTTCCCCTCAGCGTCCGGACGCTGCTGGCGCCCTTGTTCGAGGCGCCCGCATCGCCGACCCGCGAGACCACGCCGCTCTTGACCGGTCATGCGCAGGCAGGCGCGACGGTCTCCGTCTACGTGGGCGAGACGCCGATCTGCGCGGAGCGGGCGGACGGGAGCGGAAGCTGGAGCTGCCGTCCGTCCGAGGCGTTCCCGGACGGGGCCTACCTCCTCCAGGCCCGGGTGAGCGACGCTCTAGGTCACGCGTCGGGTGCGAGCGCCGCCCGCGCGCTGGTGGTCGACACCACCCCGCCCGCGGCTCCCGTCCTCGAGCAACCCGTCTCGCCGACGCGGAACCGGCAGCCCCTGCTCAGCGGCACCGCCGAGGCAGGATCGTCGGTCGCGGTGGCCGACGCGGCGTCGGGCGAAACGATCTGCCAGGCGATCTCGAGCGCGGCGGGACTGTTCCGGTGCAGCGCGCCTGCCGCCCTGATCGCCGGCGAGCACCGCCTGACCGCCAGCGCCACGGACCAGGCCGGCAACGTGTCGCTGCCGGCGCAGCCGGTCGGCGTGATGATCTCGGATACCGTCCCGCCTTCGCCCACCATCGATTCGCCGGCCAATGGAACCGAGCTCGAGCTGCGCCGGCCCGTGATCGCCGGGACGACGCTTCCGGGCACGCTCGTGGAAGTATCGGTGGACGGGGTGGTGTACGTGGCGCAGATGGCCGGGAACGGCCAATGGACCCTGCTTCCCCCGGCGGACCTCGCCGTCGGCACACATCAGATCTCGGCGTCCGCCACCGATCCCGGGCAGAACGTGAGCGACCCCACCTCGAGCCAGTTCGCGATCGTCGATACCGGCGTGGTCCGTGGAGGGTGCTCGAGCGGCGGTCCGCCGGCGCCGCTCCTGGCGGTTCTCGCTCTCCTTTTTGCGGGAGTGCGCAGGCGGCGCGCTCTCTGCATGGCCGGGGTCCTGGCCGCCGTGGCCGCGCCATCGGTCGTGCGGGCGCAGAACATCGACGTCTCTTCGTTCAGGCCAGCGTCGGGCGGCGACGGATACGCCGCCGTCGAGGGGGCGCGTCCGCCCCTGCCGGGCGAACCGCGCCTGGAGGTCCGCACCTGGACCGACTACGCGAATCGGCCCCTCACGTACGTGTCCTCCGGTTCCGAGTACGCGGTGGTGCGCTCCCGCACGACCCAATGGCTCGACGTGCAGGTCCACCTGATCGGCCCGCTCTCCATCGCGGTCGAAGTCCCGGTGACGGTGTCGGCGGGTGGCGACCTCTCGCGCCTGCCGCCTTCCTCGCGCGGGCCTTCGGAGTTGCTCTCCGGGATGGCCGACCTGCGGCTGACCCCGCGCCTGGGGCTGCTGCGCCAGGAATGGGCAGGGATCGATCTCGCGACGCAGCTTTCGCTCGAGCTTCCGACGGCGCGCGCCCAGGGGCTGTCGAGCGACGGCACGGTGCGCGGCGAGGCCCTGCTCGCGCTCGGGCGCCGCCTCGGCGAGGTGCCGGCGGGCGCGCTCGACCTGCTCGCCAACGCGTACGTGCGTGTGCGGCCCGCGCGCGACTTCCTCGACGTGAAGTCCGGGAGCGAGGCCGGCCTGCGCGGTGCGCTGGGATACGCGATCGCGCCTTCGCGCGCTTGGGTGCCGCGCCGCGTTTACGTCGAGCTGGAGGGCCGATCGTTCCTGCGCGCCGGCTTCGCTGCCGGCACTGCTCCGGCGGAATGGCGCCTGGGTGGAACGGTCTGCCCGGTTGGAAGCTTCGCGGTGGACCTCGCGGGTGGGAGCGCCATCAGCGACGGCGTCGGTGCCCCACGCTCCCGGTTCCTGCTCGGCTTCGCCTGGTCGCCCTCCGCCTGCGGCCGCCGCGCCGAGCCGATGCTCGCCCTGGCCACGCCGGCAGCCGTGGTGGCTACTTCCCCTGGGCCGCCGCAGCCTGTCGCGGAAGCCCTGCCCCTTCCCCCACCGCCGGTGATCGTCGATCGCGACGGGGACGGGATCCCGGACGCCGACGACGCCTGTCCGGACCAGGCCGGAACCGCCGCGAACCATGGGTGCCCGCCGGGGATTCCCCAGCGCGTCATCGTCTCGGCGACGTCGCTCGAGATCCTCGACCGGGTCCATTTCGCGACGGGACAGTCGCGCATCGCGCAGCGATCCAACCCGCTGCTCGACCAGGTCGCCGCGGTGCTCCAGAGCCATCCGCATCTATTGCTCGTCCAGGTCGAGGGGCACACCGACGATCGCGGAAGCGCCACCTACAACCTCCTGCTCTCGCAAGCGCGCGCGACGGCCGTGCTCGAGTACCTGGCAGCGAAGGGAGTCGAACGCGACCGCCTGGCAGCGAAGGGATTTGGTCCTACCCATCCGATCGACAGCAACGGGACATCTACAGGCCGGGCAGCGAACCGCCGGGTAGCCTTCACGGTGATCAAGACGCAGGCGCGCGTCATCGAAGCCGAACGCCCCGCCGACTCCTGAGCGCGATGGGTCGCTTCAGATCAACCGCCGAGCACGCCAAGCACGCCAAGGCGGAAACGGAGTCGGAGTGGTCTCTTTTTTGGTTGGGTTCGGGGCTACCCCGCCGCCCGGGGTGGCTCCCAACGAAAAACCCGAAAAAGCTTTGAGCGTACTTTCTTGTCTCGGCGTGCTTGGCGTGCTTGGCGGTTGATCTGAAGCGGCGGACTACTTTAGACGTTGAAGAGGAAGTGGATGACGTCGCCGTCCTGGACGAGGTAATCCTTCCCTTCCACGCGCATGGCCCCCCGGCTCTTGGCGGCGGCCTCCGAGCCGTGGCGGAGCAGCTCGTCCCAGCGGATCACCTCGGCCTTGATGAAGCCGCGCTCGAAGTCGGTGTGGATGACGCCCGCCGCCTGGGGGGCCCGGAGGCCCTTGCGGATCACCCAGGCGCGGCACTCGTCCTCGCCCACCGTGAAGTAGCTTTGCAGCCCGAGGAGCGCGAATCCCTCCCGGACCAGCTTGTTCAGGCCGGGCTCGGTGAGCCCGACGGTGGCGAGGAAGTCGGCGCGTTCTCCGGCGGGAAGCTGCTGGATCTCCGCCTCGACCTTGCTGCAGATCGCCACCGCGCGGGCGCCCTCGCGCCCGGCGAGCTCGCGCACCTGGGCGACCAGCGGATCGGCGTCGATCCTCCCCAGCTGCGACTCGTCCACGTTGGCGATGTACAGGACCGGCTTCGCGGTGAGCAGGAACAGCTCGCGGGCGCGCGGAGTCTCGTCGTCGGCCAGCCGCACGCTGCGCGCCGGCCTGCCGGCCTCGAGAGCGGCCTTCAGCTTGTCGTAGACGAGGAGGTCGGCCCTGGCTTCCTCTCCCGGCTTTCCCGGCGCCTTGGCGTCCTTGAGCCGCCTCTCCCGCTTCTTCTCCAGCGACTCCAAGTCCTTGAGCTGCAGCTCCGTCTCGACCACTTCCTTGTCGCGCAGCGGGTCGACGGTGCCGTCCACGTGCACCACGTCCGGATCGCTGAAGCAGCGGAGCACGTGGGCGACCGCGTCCACCTCGCGGATGTTGCCGAGGAACTGATTGCCCAGGCCTTCGCCCTTCGACGCTCCTTTGACGAGCCCGGCGATGTCCACGAATTCCAGCGCGGCGTGCGTGGTCTTCTTCGGCTGGTACAGCCGGGAGAGTTTCTCCAGGCGGTCGTCGGGCACCGGCACCACGCCCACGTTCGGGTCCTTGGTAGCGAATGGATAGTTGGCGGCGAGCACGGAAGCGCCCGAGAGGGCGTTGAACAGCGTGCTCTTGCCCACGTTGGGCAGGCCGACGATCCCGATCGCAAGTCCCATAGGGGCTGCGATCTACACCAACGGCCAGGGCCGCGCCGCAGATTCAGGGACGCCGGCTGCGAGTAGACTGGGCGGCATGGTCCACATCCTCGCGCTCGCGCTCTCGCTGGATTCGGGCGGGGCGTCGCATTTCGCGCAGCTCGCCCTCAAGTGCGTCCGGCAGGAGTACCCCAACAAGCTCGACCACGTGATGAACGGGCCCCCGGAGGTGCAGTCGCCCCGCGCGCTCCACCCCTCGTTCTACGGCTGCTACGACTGGCACTCTTCCGTGCACGGCCATTGGATGCTGGCGCGGCTGCTGCGCCAGTTCCCGCAGTTGCCCGAGGCAGCAGGGATCCGCAGCGTCCTGGACGAGCACCTCGCCCCGGCTCCCGTCGCCGTGGAAGTGGAGTACTTCGGGCAGCCGAACCGCAAGAGCTTCGAGCGGACGTACGGGTGGGCGTGGCTGCTCGAGCTGCAGGCCGAGCTGCGCTCCTGGGACTCAGCGGACGCGCGCCGCTGGGCGGAAGCGCTGCAGCCTCTGGCAGACCGGGTGCAGCGCGCCTATCTCGACTTCCTCCCCAGGCAGACCTATCCGATCCGCACCGGCGTGCACCCGAACACGGCCTATGGACTTTCCCTCGCCCTCGATTATGCCAAAGCGATGCGCGACGATGAGCTGGGCGGATTGATCGCTGAACGGGCGCGGACGTATTTCGCCAGGGACACGGACGCGCCGCTCAAGTGGGAGCCGGGCGGCGAGGACTTCCTCTCCCCGTCGCTGGAGGAGGCGGCGCTGATGTCGCGCATCCTGCCCGCGCCCGACTTCCGCCGCTGGATGAAGTCGTTCCTCCCCGCGTTGAAGCTGACGCCGGCGATCGTGTCCGATCGCACCGACCCCAAGATCGTCCACCTGGACGGGCTCAACCTGTCCCGCGCGCGCTGTCTGTACGCCCTCTCGGCGGCGCTGGGTCGGCCGGCCCTGGCCCGGCTTGGCGACACGCACGCCCAGGCTTCGTTGCCCTACATCGCCAGCGGAAGCTACGAGGGCGAGCACTGGCTCGGCACCTTCGCGGTCCAGCTGATGGATGCGCGCGACCCGGCGGCGCGGCTCAGCCGCTGACGCCGCCGTCGAGGACATAACGCCAGGAACCGTCGGGCTCGAGACGCCAGACGGTGAGGTAGTTGCCCCGGCCGCTTCCCGCCGTGTACGCGCCGACGGTGTATCCGAGGTCCCGTGCGGCATCCCCGGCGATGGGCGCCCACTGGATGGGCGGCGCTCCGTCGAACAGCTGGTGGATGGCCGCGCGGCCGAAGACCATCGTGCGTCCGAGCTGCACGGCGTCCTCCGCGGCGTAGGTGGTGAAGGCGGCCTGCGTTCCGGTTTTCTGGCCGAGCGCCGCGAATGCGGTGTCAGCTGCCGACACCGACTCTGTCGCGGCAACGACGACCGGTTCGTGGTCCCCCCGGAAGGGAACGAACCAGGCGGGAGGCGGCGCGGCCTGCTGCTCCGCCGCCTTCTGCATGAACACCAGCAGCTTCCAGTCGCCGCCCCACCAGCGCCAGACGGCGGCGTAGTGGCCTTTCTCCATCCAGCCGAAGCTGTAGCCCAGCTTCGCGTCGCTGGAGACGTCCGCGCGCGCCAGCGTCCAGGCGACCGGAGGCAGGGGCCCGAGCTCCGCGAGTGCGCGCTCCTTGCCGGAGATCAGACCCTTTCCTTCGATGAGCAGCTTCGCGTCGTCCTGGAATATCCCGGCAAACGCCGGCGTCATGCCCCGCTTCTGGATCGCCTGCTGCAGCGCCCGGTCCGACGCGACCAACTGCTCGCGTCGGCAGTCGACGGTCCCGGTGCAGGAAGGCTCCGCGCGCGGGGGCTGCCGGGCGGTGGCGCAGGCGACGGTCAGGAGCAGGACGGCCAGCCGGTGCATCGCGCCTCCGAAGCGAGGGGCAGCACCTTAGTCGATCCTGGTGGCGCCCGTGCGCAGAGCAGCGCATGGCGGGCTGCCTGCAGCCGGGCGGGAACGCAGTCTGCGACCGGCGGGGGGGCCGCGGCGGACGGATCAGACCTGCGCAACGGTCAGGAGACGGTCACCCGATAGACCCGGCGCAGCCCGAGGCCGCTGCCGGCGGCCGCCGAGCAGAGGGTGGTCCCCGGCTTCAGGCCCTTGAAAACGAGGCCCTGGGCGCCCTTGATCTCCGCGCCTACGATCGATGTGTCATCGCAGATGGGATTGTTCGCCGGGCAGGCGATCGTTCCGGTCTTGCAGATGTCCACGGACTCGCCGACGCGGAGCTGGATCGCGTACGGTTTGTCCGCTGGCTGGGCCTGTTGCTGCGCGGGGGCCGCGAGAGCAGTGAGCGCCACGAGCACGGCCAGTTTTCTTCCGGTCTGTTGCATGATCTCGAGCCATCATAGCGGCATTCGAAGTCCGTTCGCACCACTTCCGCGGAGGTGACAATCACACACGGGCGGAGGCCGGCCGGAAAGCTGGCGGCGGAGAGCTCGATGATGACACGCCGCTGCTGGAATCGCCGACATGACTGCTCAATCGGCCGACGTCGCAGGCGTCATCGAGCAGGATCTCGAATCGCGCGGCGCTTTGGCGCATCGCATGCAAGACAGAGGGGGATGACACCGATTCTGATTGTGGCTGCCGTGCTCGCGCTTTCACCGGCTTTGAAGGCGGCGGATGGCGCGTCCCGGGTCCGCTCATTCCCTCTCGACGTCCACGGCTTCAGGGTGCTCGGTCAGGACTACGATCCGGAGAACCCCGGCCGTGAGGTCAAGACCTATTACCGCACCATCGACGACGCCGGGCAGAGCTTCATCCACAGCGTCTACCTTCCGCCCATGGACACGGTGACGCTGTTCCACGAAGTGCCTGCGCAGGTACGCCAGGGCGTCCGGGCGATGCGCTGGCGCTGGCGAGCGCTCGCTCTCCCCCACAACGGCAACGAGTGCGTCGGTGGCCTCGGAGACTCTGCCGCCGCCGTCTACGTCACCTGGAAGCGCGGCCTCCGCTGGTACTCGCTGAAGTTCGTCTGGAGCAGCGACGCTCCCCTGGGCGCGACGTGCAACAGGATGCGCAATCCCTTGGTGGCGTCGGACAGCATCGTCCTGCGCACCGGAGCACCCAGCGACGACTGGGTCGAGGAAACGATCGATCCCGAAGCGCTCTTTCGCGAGCACTTCGCCGGCGGCGACTCTGGCGCGGAGGTCCCCGAGCTGCAAGGCATCGGCGTGATGAGCGACGGCGACCAGACCGGCACCGTGAGCGCCGCGGACTATGCCGGCTTTGTCCTGTTCAAATGACTCACTCGCCCACCGGCAACCAACGGGAGTTGGGGCGGATGGATTCGAACCATCATAGCGGGATTCAAAGTCCCGCGTCCTGCCTTTAGACGACGCCCCAGTCGGTGGGGTTCTAGCGTGCCTGTGGCGATGCGGACAACAGATCGTTCCGGACGCCGGTTGACGGATGTGATCCGTTGTCGTCCCGGAGCACCATCGCATCATGGGCCGCAGCGAAGAGGGGCAGGCCATCGCCGAGGCGGCCATCGTCCTGCCCGGGATGGTGTTCCTGCTGCTGGCGGCGGTGCAGCTCACCCAGTTGCAGCAGGCGCGGATCCTCGCCGATTCCGCCGCGTTCGCAGCGGCGCGCACCGGGATCGTGATGAACGGCGACCCCGGCAAGATGCGGGACGCGGCGACTTTCGCCATCCTGCCGGGGGTCGGGCCCACCGACAGCTTCCCGGCCATCGCCAGGACGCTGCTCCGCTTCAAGGCAGAGAACGCGGTGCTCGCTCCCCTCGGACTCACCCAGCTGCGCGTGTACGTGCACAACCCGTCCGTTTCGGACTTCAGCGCCTGGGGGCGGCACCTGAACGGCCAGGAGATCGACTTCGACGATGTCCGCCCCGGCGCCACGGATGCGACGCTGCTCTCCCTGCAGATCCGGTACCTCTACGAGCTCAAGGTGCCGTTCGCGAACAAGCTCATCCAGACCCTGTGGATGGCCGCGAAGGCGGGCGTTCTCGAGGCCTGGCAAGGCTGGGACCTCACCAGCCCGCGGTTTGGAGGGCAAACCGGGCCCGACGCGGTTCGCCTCTCGCGCGCCGTGGCAGCAAGCGGCATCGCGGCGCAGGCAACGGCGGAAGGGA
>WNFO01004995.1_pt1 | contig 11523 bp, 7 predicted proteins | sample 5400251 | NCBI WGS metagenome assembly WNFO01 (sample SAMN13153354, study PRJNA577476) | soil metagenome | isolation source: 100 cm saprolite under Madrone tree | place: USA:California | collected 2016-06-14
ACAAATTATTTAGCCTTGCCAGCGTGTACGGGATGAGTGTCCCAGAACTTCTTCTTGTTATTGGAGTGGACGCCCAGAAGGTGGTCATATATCACGAGCAGATGGCTGTTCCCAAAACTCACTTGGCACACTACCAATCCTTGGAGGAGAGCAGCGTGATCGAGCTTCCCGTACGACTTGATGCCAGTTGGAATCTGAATGAAACGCACTTACTGTCGCGGATCGTTGAGACGTGGGGTAGAGTTCCGCTCGCATTGCTTCGTCGCCTGGACGTGCGCCATCGGCTGTACGGATACATCGGACTAAAAGATTACACGCTCTATCCCCTCATAAAACCGGGAACGTTTGTGCAGATCGATCCCGAAATCAAAAAGCTGAAACCGTATTTCGGACGCTCTGAATTTGATCGGCCGATTTATTTCATCGATCTTCGAACCGAGTATGCGTGTGGCTGGTGCGAAATACTTGGCGACAAGCTCTTAGTCGTGCCTCACCCGTTTTCTCCGTTCAAGATACGCGCGTTCGCACTGCCCGAGGAAGCTGAAATTGTCGGTCAAGTAACCGGAGTGGCTATGCAGATCGCAATATCTCAAGACCCGATGATTGCCGAGACTTCAGAACCAGCAAGGCAATCCTGACATTTGAGAGAAACAAATCTGCGGCTTGCGGCTCGCAATGACTCGGTATGGTTGTTGTGTATGCTTTGAGCTTTTCCCAGGTTTGCAGGGAGGCGTGCGGGTCCGGTGAAGCGGCCAGAATGAAACGCTCCACTTGGCTCACAAAGGGCTCTAGGGGAGAGAGAACCAGTCGCTCGAAGACCTCTTCGTGACAAGCAGCCAGCGCCATATGTGCGACAGGCTCACTGAAAACGAGAGCGAGACCGTCGTGATGGTATGTGCCAGTGTTGTAGTCACGCAAGGTCGCCAAGCAAATCAATTGGGAAAAATCGTCTGGAAGTTTGGCAAGCGTGTGGCTTTTGAGATCATCCTTCGCCGCTTCTACGTCCATGCGTTTGAGGGCGCAACGCATAAAATGGCACCTTAGCGAACAACAAGCCACGGGGAAAGTGGTTAACGACATTTTAAGCGAAGTCGTAGGCTCTTTCAACCGACATATTTTTGTCGTCCGAGGATTGGATGATAACGAGCAGTTCTCACGGGACAGCCGTGGTCCTAAGTAGTTTGATCTCAATTGACGTTGAGTAATGGTTCAATTGAGTAATTTGATTGACAAGGTAATCCCAACTGCTGTACACGAATCTTTGCTTGACACCCCGACGTCGGGCTGGTAAATGCGTTACGCACTCCTTCTATTAAGCGAATTTTAGAATGGAGAGGGGTGCTATAGGTGAAGAAAGTTCTCACCCGAAGCGCTAGGTGGATTCGAGCCGCCAATAACAGCGTGTCCGTGCTCGAAGCCTACGAGCGCCTCATAGTGCGGGCATTCATACTCGGAATGCTGATCTACGAACTAATTCGGGCAGCGATTAGGTGAGCGCGAGCACAATCGTCCGTTTTGCGAGGCGACCGAAATTGACGCCGATCGTGGGGGTTCGATTCTTTACTTGCCATTGGTCTGTAGTGCCCCGTCCAAGTTAGACTGTCAGGGCCTCGTTTTTTTGCATCTGCGAAATTCAAGAAGACCTCGTGCGGCGTGCGATTTTCGACTCCGCGATAGGGCCCATACTGCTCGATCCAGCGGTCGATCCTGTCCAGCGTTTTTTCGAGGCTCCGGAATTCCGTCGTTCAGAGTTCCTCCACTTCCCAGGCTGCGATGAAACTCTTCGATGTGGCTGTCGGCTTCCAGATGATAGAAAACGGTCTGACGATGCGTGATCCCGAGCTGTGCGAGAGGTTACCGGCCTTGATAGCCACCGACCGCAGCCGAGAAAAGGGTCTCTTCGCTCGTTCTAATCAGGTGGTTGTTGTACCAACCGCTGGAAGGCGCTTACTAGCCTTTGTAGTCTATTCTGGACTATTAGCCTGCGAATGAAGTAATCAGGACCGAGCTCTTTTTTCCAACTGAAGAATTGGAGGGCTCCCCCCTTTGCTACCCTCTTGACAGCATAACATATTGCTGCTAAATGGCTTGCATTGAGCCATGTCCTGTCTCCAACGGCTCTGACAATGGGGGTAACCGACGTTCAGGTCGGTCCCTCATTTTGTTCACTGGATGGCGATGAAAGTGTCTGGTGTGGTTGGTATACCAACCGCTGGCCGAAAACCGGAGAGGATGTCAGGGTTGACCTCTGACCTGCCTGCCCTAAAGCACCGCAATAATATGGATGCACGACCCTGGGTGACAGCATGAGTTCACCGGTTGCCCGTTATTTTCCGGGAGATCTTCCGAAGCATAACGAAGCATACACTGATAGCCTCAGTTCGGTTGAAGAGCTGACTACCCGCGGTTGTGAGGTCGAAGCTCCAGAAGAAATGGTCAGCGACGAGGGTCTGATACAGCGCCTCCAAAAAAGAGACGTAGTGGCCCTTGGGCTGCTTTATGAACGTTATGCCAGATTAACCTATTGGGTGTGCGCGCGCATCCTGAGAGATCAAGCCGAGGCCGAAGACCTCGTTCACGATGTCTTCCTTTGCATGTACAGACGATGCAGATCCTTTGACCCACAGAAAGGTAGCGCGCGATCCTGGCTCGTTCAACTGGCGTACCACAGCTGCTTTAATCGGCGCGCCTATTTGAAAGCCCGCCATGGACAACGGCATGGAAGCGAAGAACCTGGGGCACGCGTTAACGCGCCCGAGCCGAGCCAGAATACCGACCCGACAGACTCGATCATTTGGAATCCTCGCATGAAGGCTGCATTCAAAAGTCTAACGGGGGAGCAGCAATTGACATTGAAATTATACTATCTCAGAGATTATACACTTAAAGAGATCGCTGAAGAGCTGGATTGGTCCTATGACAAAGTCAAGCATCACGTTTATCGTGGCATTGATCGCTTGAGAGCTATCGTGTTCGAAGGGACCGTTTCTGGAACTTGCCATGAAGCAACGGTGGAAAGAAAATGCCAATCAACCGACAGAGCGTAATGAGCTCGCCGCATCTTGGGAACGACTCTAGCCTAGACTATTTAATGGGTGAGATGTCGCCTGAAACGAAAGCTTCTTTCGAGCGACATCTCAAAGAATGTACGGAATGTCAGTCCCGCTTGGAGCAATACCAGCACCTGCGGTATGGATTCGCAAACATCGTAGAAGATATGGTGGAGGATTTGCCGACCCTAGTCTTGCCGTGGTCCGTTGAGGATGGCAAGAGCAGGCTGTACGCCGCCCTTGAAAGTGAAACTGGCGGTAGGGCAAAGTTTGACCGCGCGCTGGGCCATCTGTTCATTTCTTGGAATACCTTGAGGGGGCGAGTTTCGATTCTTCTCTCTCAAGTATATCTCCGGACGACATTAACGGTCGGAGGATCAATCATTCTGGCGGTTGGCCTAGCAGGGTCGATTTACCGCTTGGGTGAGAAGCGTGCCCTGAAAGAATCGCAGATTGTCGAGCAATTACAGCGACACGAAGAAGCTCATCAAGCGGAGATTGGCAACCTTTTGCGGCAAAGGGATGAAATTCAGGCTGGCTTGGCACAGCGAGAGGGCACGATCGCGGAATTGAAAGAGAACCTCGAGAAAGAGGGGAAACGGATAGCAGCGTTACAAGCGAGCTTGCTGTCGAGAGACCGGCAAGGCGAGGAGCAAGCCCAGGAGATTTCCTCGCAGCGCGACGAGGTTGTTCACAAACTCGATGACCAGCAGACCCTCCTTGCAGCGGGGCAAAAACAGCTTGAGGCTCTCCGGCAAGCAAGTACGAACGATGCAGTTAGGATGGCGAGTCTCGAAAGCCAGACCCGCCAGATGTCGCAGTTGCTTAGAGAAAAAGATGTGAGTCTCGCTGAACAGCAACGGCTTATCACAAAACAGCAAGAATTTCTTGACTCGGATCGCGACATCCGGGAGCTGATGGGCGCCCGTGACCTCTATCTTGCCGAGGTGTACGACATCGGCACAAACGGCAAAACGAAGAAGTCGTACGGCAGAGTCTTCTATACAAAAGGGAAATCTTTAATTTTCTATGCTTACGATCTAGATCAGCAGTCGGGTCTGAAGAACGCGAGCACATTCCAGGCGTGGGGACTGCGTGGGCCGGATCGCAACAACGCGCTGAATCTCGGAATAATGTACGTAGATAATTCTACGAATAAACGTTGGGTTTTGAGGTTCGACGACCCCTCCTCCCTCGCGCAAATCAACGCGGTGTTTGTCACAGTCGAACCCAACGGCGGGAGCCGCGTACCGCAAGGGAAGCAAGTGCTATTCGCATATTTAAACGAAGAGCCTAATCACCCGTAGTCTGTTACGATTCCTCTCAGCAGTCCGCAAGGGATAAAGAATCACAGAAACTTTATTTAGTCTGGTGGCCCACTTGCTCCTTTAGCTTTGTAGACTCTGCAAGGTTACCCCGCACCTAAAAATTCAAGGGAGAGTGCCCGTGAAGCAGCGCATTGGTGTGTTCGTTCTCCTTCTGTTGTGTTGTTCGGTCACCAGTCGTTCGCAGGCACCCACGGCAGTCGTAAACGGTCAGGTGCGGGACAGTTTGGGTGGAGCGATTGTCGGCGCAACGGTGGAAGTGATTAATGACGCTACCGCCATTCGTTCCACTACCGAAACGAATGCTGAAGGAATTTACTCTGTGCCGGATCTCCAACCCGGCACCTATCACATCCGCGTATCGAAACTGGGATTCAAGACGGTCGTCCACCCTGACATTGTTCTGAATGTTCAAGATGCCCGAGCGTTAGCCTTTACTCTGCCTGTCGGTTCTGTCACGGAAACAGTGACCGTTGAGGGCGGAGCGCCACTTATCAACACCGAATCCGCGTCGGTTAGCACGGTTGTGGATCGGCAGTTTGCGGAAAACCTACCGATGAACGGCAGGAGCTTTCAGACGCTAATTGAGCTTACGCCCGGAGTGGTCCTTACTAGCACTAACGGACCTGATGATGGGCAATTTAGCGTGAATGGGCAGCGTGCAGCTTCGAACTACTGGATGGTAGATGGCGTGAGCGCCAGCATCGGAGCTGGGGCTGCGAACAGTCACGCAGGAGAAGGGCTCGGAGGAGCGCTCCCTGGATTGAGTGTGCAAGGCGGAACGAACAGTTTGGTCTCCGTCGATGCCTTGCAGGAGTTCCGAATCCAGACTTCTACGTACGCGCCTGAATTCGGCCGCACTCCGGGCGGGCAGATTTCCATCGTGACGCGCTCGGGGGCCAACCAGTTTCACGGAACAGCGTTTGACTATTTCCGGAATGATAAATTAGACGCCAACGATTGGTTTGCCAACTACACTGGCCAGCCGAAACCGGAAGAGCGCCAAAATGATTTCGGCGGCACATTCAGTGGCCCGATTCTAAAGGATCGAACATTCTTTTTCTTTTCCTACGAGGGACTCCGGCTCCGTCTGCCAGCGGTTGGGTTAAGCGTAGTCCCCGCGGTCGCCGCGCGGAACGCCGCGATCGCGGCCACACAGCCCCTTTTGAATGCGTTCCCGCTGCCGAATGGTCCGGAGATCTTCGTGCAGTGTGACCCAGCGACTGATCCGACTTGCCCGTCTTCGGGTCAGAAGACCACCGGCACAGCCCAATTCAACTCTAGTTTCTCTGACGCTTCGAATCTGAATGCCACCAGTCTTCGAATCGATTACAGGCTGAACGACAAGCTAACCCTGTTCGGCAGATACAACTATTCGCCATCAGAGCTCCTTTCGCGAAGAGCATCCGTTTCTTTGAGCGAGTTGGATCGCACGGCGAACACGATCCAAACTGGTACCGCCGGGGTAACCTGGAGCCCCTCTCCCGTAATCACAAATGATCTTCGATTCAACTATAGTCGAAGTAGCTCTGACCTCACTTCTATCTTGGATACCTTCGGCGGGGCTGTCCCACTGTCAACTTCCACGCTTAACTTTCCCAGTTCTTTCACGCTCCAGAATGCTTTGTTTCAGGTCAATATGTTCGATATAGGAGGCTTCGTTGACGGACTTCAAGGAAATTTCCTGCAACAGCAATACAATCTGGTTGATAGCCTATCTCTACAGAAGGGTTCCCACAGTCTGAAGTTCGGCGTCGACTATCGGCAGTTGAAGCCATCTTTCAATCCCTGGCTGTATACACCGGTGTTCTTCTTCAACGATGTGCCTTCCACCGAAATGGGACAACTCTTTGGGAGTGCCGTAAATTCAGTTCGCGGCGTCACCATGAGACTTCAGAACCTGGGTACTTTCGCGCAGGATACGTGGCGGATCAATCCTCGCCTGACCCTCACTTACGGCCTGAGATGGGATTTGGATTTCGTACCCACCAGCAACCCTACCTTTCCTGCTTTTAGTAACTTTGACCTCAGTAATCTATCGGCTGTGGCGCTTGCACCCTCCGGAACATCGCCTTACAGCACGACGTACGGGAATTTTGCGCCTAGAGTTGGAATAGCCTACCAAGTGCGGCAAAACCAAGGCTGGGAAACGGTATTTCGCGGAGGGTTTGGTGTTTTCTATGATCTAGCGACGCAAGAGCTCGGAAATTTGCTGGTGACTAATCAATATCCGTTTGGAGCATTCACATTCACTTCTGGAGGTAACTATCCGCCAAGTTCTTCGCAGTTGGCGCCGGTCCCGATTTCTCCCCCCAGCCCGAGTGCTCCTGGGGGTGCGGACACTTTCGACCCAAATCTGAAGCTGCCCTACACACTGGAGTGGAATGTCGCGTTGGAACAGGGTTTCGGCGCACACCAGACAATATCTGCGTCATATGTCGGTTCTAAGGGAAGACGGCTCCTGCAGGGAGCAGGTATACCTTCACCGAATTCAACTTTTACGGTCATACACTTCATCACCAATGCAGCCACTTCCGACTATGACGCTCTCCAACTCCAATTCCAAAGACGGCTGTCGCGGGGGCTTCAGGTCTTGTCTTCCTATACGTGGTCGCACTCGATTGACTCGGCTTCCGCCGGATCATTCTTTGGCAATTCCGCCAATAATCTCGTGCCGGGGCTCACTTCCAACATAAATCGCGGCTCCTCTGATTTTGACATTCGCAATGCATTTTCCGCGGCGGCGACCTATGAAATTCCGGCTCCCAAGATCAATGCTTTCACGAAGGGGGTTTTCGGTGGTTGGTCCGTGGAAAATGTTGTCCAGGCGCGTTCGGCATCGCCAGTTAACGTGTGGGTCTCAAGTCGAAGGTTTAGCTTTAGTCAGTTTCGCGCAAGTACACAAGTTCGCCCCGACATAGTCCCAGGACAACCTCTTTATTTGTATGGGGCACAATGCGCGTCGACATTGCAAGCGTCGGGTGCGCTTGCTCCGGGCCAGGGGTGCCCCGGCGGAAAGGGATTCAATCCAAGTGCGTTCATGTCTCCACCAACAGATGCAAATCGTAATCCTACTCGGCAGGGAAACCTGCCCCGGAATGCGCTGCGAGGTTTCGGTGCTACGCAGTGGGATTTGGCTATACATCGGGATTTCCGGATTCGCGAGTCGCTTAAGCTGCAGTTCCGCTCGGAGTTGTTCAACGTCTTAAACCACCCGAATTTTGGCCCTCCCTTCGGTAGGCTGGGCTCTCAGTTCGGCGTATCAACAGCGATGTTGGGCCAGTCCCTCGCTGGACCGAGTGGGCTAGGCGGGTTCAGTCCTCTGTATCAGATCGGCGGGCCTCGTTCGGTTCAGTTCGCACTAAAGCTGGTCTTCTGAGCGACTCGGCGATGATCAGCAGGAGAGAAGACAAGGCTCCAATTGGGACCAGGACTCGTCTTTCGTCGAATACGAGCCTCTTTTGTCTACTCCTTATATCTGCGGGCCAGATTAAGGGATTCGCTTCCCAAGGCGAAGCGCCTCGGTCCGATGTGACACATCATCCGATCACGATTGCGGAAACTCTGGCGCGGCGCAAGCCATCTGAAGTGCATATCTCGCCGGATGGCTCACACCTTACCTATGTGGTTACCCACGCAAACCGTGAGAGCAATCAAGATGAGGCCGTGCTGTATGTGGCTGATGCCATGCACCGCGGCGTTGGCCGAGCATTAGCCAATGCCATCCATATCACCACGGTGCGCTGGAGCCGCGACGGCCGCTGGCTTTACTTTGTATCCGAGATACAAAGCGGCAGAAACATCTGGCGAGTGGCGGCCGAAGGGGGAAAGCCACAGGAGTTGACCGTAGTTCACGGGGAACTGGTCTACACTCCCGAATACGAAGGAGGCAATGATCCCTACCAATTGTCTCCCGATGGAAAGACCCTGATCTATGCGGCCTACGACACGGCGGCTGCGAAGCGGGAGGTCGAGGAAAGAATGAAGAGCGGTGTCCTATACCAAGGCGAGCCTTACTACCGATTCAGACTGTTCAGATGTTCGAAATCGCAGCTCGCACCTTTCGAGTTGTGGTCTTACGACTTGGACCATGGACGAACTCGAAGACTTTGGGAGGCGCCCATATTCCTGCGTCAGGGATCTATGGCTCCGGAGTTTAGGATTTCGCCGGACGGAAAGAGTCTCGCATTGCTGTACGAAACTTCAAATGAATCTCGCCACGCTCTGGCGGTGCTGGATTTGGCCAATGGCAAAGTCAATCCTCTTCTGTCGAACCTAGCTCACAGTTACTCTCTTAAGTGGAGCGACGACGGGGAATCCTTACTGTTTGTCTCGCAGGGTGGCGAACTGCATGGAGACCAGTCAAGCATCGCGATAACTCAGCAGTATACACTTAGTTTATTTGATCGCAACTTGAGGCCTGACAAGGATGCCGACTTGGCGTTTCTGACCGGTCCGGATCCAGTCGCGAAGGCGGTCGAACAGAAGACTGGCAACCGGCTCCATAATTGCTCGCTGAGCGCCGACAAGACACGCGCTGCGTGCATTGAAGAGTCCCCAATGATTCCTCCGGAAGTGGTGTCCGTGGTAGTACACGACCGATCTTCGGAGGGCAAGCCGCTTGTATTGACGCACTTGAATCCCGCGTACGATGTAATCGAACTAGGGCAGGTCAGTTCGCTAAGTTGGTCAGACAAGAAAGGCGAAGGTGGCCAACCTCAGGCTGGACTTATTCTGCCGGCCAACTACATTTCTAACGAGCGATATCCGCTCCTTGTGGTTCTTTACAACGTGTACAGCGGGCGGCGATTTAATAGCGAAAGTTATGCAAGTTATCCTACGCAAGCATTTGCGGGGCACGGATACGCCGTATTGCTGATGAATGTCCCCGAAGGATGGTTCGTGTACAAAGATGGTGACTTCACTGCTGCCAAGGCAGCAGAAGTTGACAGTGTGGTGGCCGCGATACGTTCAGCAGTGGACTTGTTGATCGCGCGCGGCATTGTCGACTCTAAACGCATGGGTATCATGGGGTGGAGTTACGGCTCATTCTGGACCGACTACATCGTTACCCATTATCCGGATTGGTTTCAGGCGGCCGCATCGGGGGAGGGTGGCAACCACGAGCCGGGAAGCTACTGGATCTGGGGTGATGGCTGGAAGGACCAGGAGGACAGGTTTTTCGGTGGCGGACCCTATGGTAGGTTTTATTCGCGATGGAAAGAGGTCGCGCCGGTGCTGAATGTGGATCGACTGCGAGCGCCGCTCCTGATGGAGTATACAGGAGCCAATCTGAATGGCATAGAGATGCGCACTGCGATTCTAGAACAAGGCGGGCAGACTGAACTCGTCATCTATCCAGATGAAGAACACGTGTTCCAGCGCCCGCTGAATCGCTTCAACTCGATGACCACGCACTTCGATTGGTTTAATTTCTGGCTGCTCAGGGAAGAAGATCCTGATCCCGCAAAGCGCGAACAGTACGCTCGCTGGAGACAAATGCGTGAGAAACTCAATTCCCGCGACGAGCTTCGTGCTCATGGAAAGAAGCAGCAATAATCCTTGAAACTGACACGCACGTCTTGGCGGTGGCAACCGTTACGCCAACGGACATCGGCTACGAATACTTCGGCGTAACCCCCTTGCATCATACCGCCGGAGTAGATATTGTCCCGACTTGGATTTTACGGACAATGAGTTCTACTATTCTGTCACCTCAAAGAGAATCAGTGATGCTGATTTGTCGATTGTTACTTCTCGTCACGCTAATTTGTGGACGCGTTGGCCTAGTCTCCGAAAGCACAAGGCCGATCCAGCGCAGTCGCGAGGTGACGAGCAGAGAACTCCGCTCATTCGACGTTGTCGTTGTGGGCGGGACACCTGGAGGAATAATGGCGGCAGTGGCAGCCGCCCGCCATGGCCACAAAGTCGTAATCCTCGAACGAACCAAGCATGTTGGCGGCTTGCCAGCCAATGGGCTCGGTGCGACGGATATCGCCACCCGCGGTGCCACAGGTGGATTGTTTCTTGAATTCGTCGGCCGCGTCCATAATTACTACGTCAACAAGTACGGCGACAAATCCCCGCAGGAAGCGGCGAGTAACGGCGGATATCATTTCGAGCCATCGGTGGCGGAGAGAGTTTTTGGGGAATTGTTGGCGGAGCAACCTCGGATAGTGGTTCTCATGATGCGGCAATTTGATGCTCTGCCACAGAATGTAAAATTGGAACAGTCGCGTTTGGTGGAAATAGATGTGCTCAACCGTGACAGCGGCGAGCACGAACTGTACCGTGGCAGAGTCTTTATCGACGGTACCTATGAAGGAGATTTGGCGGCAGCGGCCGGCGTCCCTTATCGTCTGGGGCGAGAAAGCCAAGGCGAGTTCGAGGAGCCGATGGCTGGACAACTCTACCAGCAATGGGGTGGCCCCATGGGTTCGGGCTCGACCGGCCTGGGCGATAACGCTGTTCAAGCTTATAACTACCGACTGGCGGTAACTCGCAACAAAGACAACCAGGTTGCTATCTCTAAACCGGCAAACTATCGCCGTGATGAATACGTCTCCTTGATCGAAGACATCAAGAACAATCGCTCGACCGGTCCAGAGGGCGCTCCGCGGCCCGAACTGGCATTCGACGGCCTCGGGCGTGTCGTCAACATGGTGGTGCTTCCAAACGATAAGGCGGACGCGAACAATCAGCACGCGAGTTTTCTTTCTACCGATCTTCCGGAGGAGAACTGGCCTTGGCCGACGGCCAGTTGGGAGTGGCGCGATCGCTTCTCCGAACGGTTGCGCGATTACACTCTCGGCCTGCTCTGGTTCTGTCAAAACGACCGGGAGTTGCCAGAAGACTTCCGTATCCGGGTTCGCGAATGGGGTTTAGCGCGCGATGAATACACCGACAACGACCACTTCCCCCGTCAGATATATGTCCGCGAAGGAAGGCGTATCGCGGGCGAACATCTATTTACCGCTCACGACGCCATTCCGTTGAAAGGCCAGGCACGGCCCCCAGTTTACCCGACGAGCGTCACGGCCAGTCATTACTCGCTTGATTCACACGCAGTGCGCAAGCGGGAACCAGGCCGTGTGAACCTGGATGGTTTCTTCACGTATTCAACCAAACCGTATACGGTGCCTTACGGG
>WNFO01004997.1_pt1 | contig 11519 bp, 10 predicted proteins | sample 5400251 | NCBI WGS metagenome assembly WNFO01 (sample SAMN13153354, study PRJNA577476) | soil metagenome | isolation source: 100 cm saprolite under Madrone tree | place: USA:California | collected 2016-06-14
CTTGCAGCATGCCGTTCCACATGGCGCGGAACGTCGCGGCCGGCGGGCGGCAGCAGGATCGGATCGACGATCTCGCTTAGGACCGCGAGATACCAAACCGCAATGAGCCCGACCACACCGATGATTGGCAGAAGCGGCTCACGGTTCAGTCGCTTCATTTGCGGCGCCGCCTGGCACACACGCCGGATAGCGCGGGTTGAGCGGCGTCCCGTAATGCGGGTTCACGCCCAGCAGGCCGCAGGACCGGTCGTCCGTGATCGTCTTGCCGACAAGGGCTGCACCGTTGTCGAGCAGTTCGCGGATCACGGGCGCTGCCGCACACCCGCCTGCTCTATCAATCGCGTGTTACGACCACCGACAGCGTGCGCTGCGGGGCAAGTATAGAGCGGATTCCGGCTAGACTGAACCACCTTTGCAAAGCGCCTCGTGGCCGGGCTCGTCCCGACCACCCCGATTTTACACAGGCTTGCCGCTCGTCATCGAGCGACAGGCCTGCCAGGAGCGCTCAGGCGACGCCGCGAGCGAGCCAGTGGCGCAGTGGCTTTACTCGCCTATGCCGACCATTTGCCGGTCGGGATTTAAATTGCTGCCAAAGCGATCATAATATCGATAGGGCGCCGCGTAGCCGGAGTGCCGCGCATACCAGGGGGCAAACCTGTAGGCCCCGAAATGTCCGTAAAAGCGGTGATGCGCGCCCGCCTCGGCGCTCGACGTAACTGCAAGTGAAGGAACAGCGACCGTCGCGATTGCGGCGGTGAGTATTAGGAATTTCCGCATCATGATTTCACTCCATGATTTCGCCCGCGCGGCGTTTCACAATTGGGGGTTTTCGCGCGGATCGTGGCAAGCGTCCCAACTGGGGTGTGTTGCGCACCAGTTGCTGATTGTCGGCTGGTTCGGGGGAGTGTAGCCGTAAGCACCATTCGGCACGTACGTGCGAGCCGGAGCAGTATAGTGATGAACAGCGCCATGATGCCGCGCAGACGAGTCAGCCATTGCGGTCGATGCGAGCAATACTGCGACTCCAATCGTCGATAGGAGTACTTTCAGATGCGATTTCATATTCGGCCTCACGTTTGTACAATCCCTGCCGCCGAGTTAATGCCAATCACGCATCGCGCAAGGTTTTGGAGTTATCACAACGTTGTGCGAGCAACTCGCCTGTTTACGACAATTCAATGTCACATATTTCCGTCAACGCGCGAGCCCGTCGGGCTGAGGGACATTTGCGTGCGGCTGCGCATAATTCAGGAATTGTTTCGCGATATTCACATGTTTCTGCGACATTAATTTCTTTCCTCGCATCGGGATGTATGCATTTCGATCAGAGACGACATGCGTTCACCGGCTGTCCCCGACGTTGCGAGCAGCCTAAACGCTTGATGTCGCCTTTAGCGAAGAATCGTCAGCGGCGCTGCGAACGCGCGTCAGATCTGTGCGATCTGCGTGGGAGCCAGCGCGTGCTGAGGAATCGAGGCGCCCGCGTTGATCGGCCGGGCGGCCTTCGTCGGAGAAATTGTGCTGTTTCCGGCGGACTGCGGCCGCTGTTTGAGATAAAGTTGGCGGATTCCGACCGCGCGTTCAGCGATCTTGAGCCAGGGAGACGCCCGCCATGACCCTCGTCGTCGCGCCGCTTCATCCGCACTTCGTTGCCAAGATTACGGAAGTCGACTTGAGCAGGCCGATCGGCGCGGACATCCAGCGCGCGATCGAGCGGGCGATGGACGCGTACGCGGTTTGCGTGCTGCCCGGTCAACATCTGGAGGACGAGCAGCAGATCGCCTTTTCGCGGTTCTATGGGCCCCTTGAAGTATCGCCGGGCATTGGGCGCAAATCGGCGGCGATCTCTCCCACGGCGCGGATACGGCACAGGGAGATATTCGACATCTCCAATCTTGATCAAGACGGCGGCATCCTGGGCGACAACAACCCGCGCGCATCGTTCATGCTCGGAAACCAACTCTGGCATACCGACAGCTCGTTCCGGCGAGAATCCGCGACTTGGTCGATGCTGCATGCCAAGGCTATACCGCCCGCAGGCGGCGACACGGAGTTTGCCGATACGCGCGCCGCTTACGATGCCTTGCCGGATACGATGAAAAGCAGGCTTGAAGACCTCGTCGCCGAGCATTCCCTGTGGCACTCGCGGCGCAAGTTCGGCGGCTATGCGCCGACGGAGGAAGAACGCAAGTCGTATCCGTCGGCGCGGCACAAGGTGGTGCGCCGGCATCCCGGCTCAGGGCGCAACGCGCTCTATATCGCCTCGCATGCATCGCACATCGTGGGCATGCCGGTCGAGGAAGGTCAGGCGCTGCTCCACGAGCTGATGGAATTCGCGACGCAGCCGCAGTTCGTCTATTGCCACAAGTGGCAGGTCGGGGACCTGGTCATCTGGGACAACCGCTGCACCATGCACCGCGTCACGCCTTTCGACGCCACGGACGAGGTGCGCGACCTGCGCCGCACGACGATCATCGATACCACGCCGGAAGTGCTTGTCGGGTAGCGACGATGCCCGCCCGGTTCACTCGAAGTGGCCAACACTCGCAGGCACGCCATGAGACTTCCCCGCCGCGAATTCCTGCAACTCGGTGGGGCTGCCCTCGCCACGCCCGCGCTCACCTGTCCCGCAACAGCGCAGACCTATCCGTCGCGCCCGATCACGATGATCATCCCGTTTCCTCCCGGCGGCAATGTCGACGTGATCGGGCGGATCCTCGGCGAACGGATGAGAGCGACGCTTGGGCAACCCGTCATCGTCGAAAACATCGCCGGAGCGAACGGCAGCATCGGTGTCGGCCGCACTGCTCGCGCCAGGCCCGACGGCTACACGATTGATCTCGGCTTCCTGGGCGGGCACGTGCAAAACGGCGCTTTATATTCGCTGCAATACGATGTGTTGAACGATTTTCAGCCTATTTCGCCGCTGGTTGCTGCCCCGTACGTCATATTTGGAAGGAAGACTTTGCCGGCGAATGACTTGAAGGAACTGATCGCCTGGCTGAAGGCCAATCCAGACAAGGCGTCGGCCGCCATTGTCACAGTTGGGGTCCATCTCGTAACTGCACTTTTTGCAAAAGCAACCGGGACGCAATTTGCCATGGTGCCCTATCGTGGCACCGCCCCGGCCATGCAGGACCTGATAGCCGGCCAGATCGACTTCTCGTTTGACCTGCCGGTTCAGCTGCCGCTGATGCGCGCTGGGAGCATAAAAGCCTACGCGGTCACAAGCGAGACGCGTTTGGAGACGGCCTCCGACATCCCGACCGTCGGCGAGCAGGGACTGCCGGCGCTTACCTCCTCCACGTGGTTCGGGTTTTTCGCGCCCAAAGGCACGCCGGCGGACATCGTCGGCAAGCTCAACGCGGCAGCCGTGGAGGCGCTGGCCGATCCGGCGGTACGATCTCGCTTCATCGCTCTGGGATTGGAGATTTTCCCGCGCGAACGGCAGACGCCGGAGGCGCTCGGCGCACTGGTGAAGGCCGATGCGGAGAAATGGTGGCCGATCATCAGGGAGTCAGGCATCAAGGTGGAATGAGGAAACGCTGAGCGAACCGAGCTAACCCGCAGGCGGCGACGACTCACTTCGTCGGCGGACAATATCATGGGCTACCTGAACGGCCTCCCGGGAGATTTGCCGAAGCAACCCGGCTACGGAATTCTTAAATCCGACAAAATAAATCGTTGAATCCGTGTTTTGCCGCGCTGGCGGATAGTCTTTAGGATTCTTGATGTCGTCGGCCTGAAGAAAGCTTCGATAGTTTGGCCGGTATCCCGTCGCAAAGATGATCGCGTCGAATTTGCCTTCACCTCCTCCACAGAAAATCGCGCCGTCCTCGGTGATCGAAGATATTCCGGGCTCTATCCTGATCGCTCCTTCGGAAATTTTTCGCACCGTGCCGACATCGATGACCGGAATTTTGGCGGAAGTCGCAACCTGTCGCAAAATGCCTTCCCTCGGGCGCCTGATTTTATGCTTCGACAGATCGCCGAGAGCCAAATCGAGAATGCGCGGGAACAGCGTTTCACTGGCCGCCGAAGGAAGCACTCTGGTGGCGAGCATCGCAACGAGCTGAATCGGGACGCCGAAAAGGTCGCGCGGGACGATGTGAACGCCGTTGCGTATCGAGATGCTCGTCCGCGCGCCCCCCTCGGATAGATCGAGAGCAACCTCGGCGCCGGTGTTACCCATGCCGATCACCAGGACGGATTGGTCGGCGAACGGTGTGGCGTTGGCGTACGCGGCGCTGTGGATGAGCTTGCCCCTGAATTTCTCCATCCCGGGAATGGAGGGGATCACAGGCTCGGAGTTGAATCCGGACGCGACCACAACATAGGGGGCGCTGATTGAAGATGACGTGCCTTGTATACGCCAATCATTTCCATCCCGACATACGGAGCGTGCGGCATCACCAAAACGCGGCTTCAAATCGAACTTCGCCACATAGCGATCCAAATATTCGATCACCAGATTTCTTGGCACGTAGCGAGGATAGGCGGCGGGAAAAGGGACGTAAGGCAGGCAAGACAGTTGCTTGACCGTATGTAAATGCAGCCGCTCGTAGTGGCGATGCCACGACGAAGCGACCTTCTGATCCCTTTCTAAAATGATGAAGTTCAAGCCGGCCTGTCTAAGACATGCGCCGACCGCAAGTCCTGCGGGACCTGCGCCAATAACGGCAACGTCTGTATGTTCTACCATTTGCGAAGCGTCCGCCGTGACAGCGCCCATCCAGGAGGCAAGTGAGAGGCCCGCGAGAATCTTCGCGCGTCTCCACATAGCGGTTTCCTTAGATGACATGCCGTCAAAAAGGATAACCCCCAGAGCTAATGCCGGTGCCGATGATGCATGTCAGGTACGTGCCGATGAGCGTGCCCCAGCCAACCATGCCGGTGCCAATGCGTGTGCGGTTCACTCGCCGACTCTTCCGATGCGTGGACATGCTGATGATGTTCATCATGAGTGTGAGGATGCGAATGATCCATTGGCTCATGAACGTGACTGTGATGGTGGCGCTCCGTGAGGTGAAGCCACACCCCGAGCCCCATCAGCAGGCCTGCGATAACCAGTTGCAAAGTGATCGGTTCGCCAAGCCCCAATATGGCAGCAACTGCTCCAAACAAGGGTGCGGTTGCAAAATATGCCGCAGTACGCGCCGTCCCGAGATTGCGGAGAGCAACAACGAACAGCGCTAAGCTGACGCCATAACCGAGAAATCCCACGATCCCCGCAGCGGTCATGGCGGGCCAACTCGGGAGCTCCCCTCCCATCCACAATCCGAGAGCGACATTCACCGGGCCGGCCACGAGGCCTTTCAACTGCACGATCTGTAGCGGATCTGACAATGAAATTTTGCGCGTCAGATTGTTGTCCAGCCCCCAGGCTATGCATGCGCCGACGATTGCCAACGGTCCAACGACACTCGAAACGGTTATCTCCCCGGACCACGAGAGTACTGCGGCCCCCGCAACGAGGCAGCCCATGCCCAATGCAATCCGCCGATCGAAATTCTCGTGGAAAAGAAACCAGGCCATGAGCGCTGTGGCCACTCCCTCCAGAGTGAGGAGGAGCGACGCCGCGGCCGCGGCCGTTCGAGTCAGTCCAACCAACAGGAGCACGGGCGCGATTATCCCCCCTGCAACGATTGCCCCAGCAAGCCATGGCATATCGGCGCGCCCCAAACCGACTTCCCTCGCATTGGGCGGCGGGAGAATAAAACCTCCGAGCCGGCGAAGCACGGCTACGCCGACGCCGGCCCCGCAATAAAGCAGTCCGGCAAGAATTTCAGGATTTGTCGAGCCGAGAAGCGCTTTTGCCGCGGGCGTTGAAATGCCGAACAACGCAGCGGACGAGAAAGCGCAAAAAATGGCACGATGGTTCATCCGGATGGCCTACTGGCTGGCATGATGTCGAAACGATTCTCGCGTCAGATAGCAATCAAAATCGCACAGCCAACTGCAATTTGATCGGACCGGAGAACTTCCTCAAGCTAGCTTGCATTGAATCCGATCGGCTTCTCTTGGCTGCCCGATGGCTGGTCAACGCTTCCAATCTGCTGCGTCCATTGCAGATCATTGCTCTCCAAAGGCTTTATCGGCCGGAACATTGGCGATAATTCCAGCCTCGTTTCCGGTATCGCCAGGTGGAATCAACTCATAGAATCCGCTGATCTTGACGTGTACGACAATCGGACCGACCGATTGGTTCTGAAAAAACCACCCATGCACGCCATCAAAGGGAGCCGTGAGCGCACCATTCGCGCTTGTGCCTGTGGCCTGCTTATAGGTCGCGACAGTCATTTCTTTCGCGGCGGTCAACGTGTGGCCGTGGAAGTCAAAATAGAATTCCTCCGGATTTGATACGCCAGGCACGCTCCATTCGTAAACGAACGTGGCGTCCTTGCGCATCCGGACTTTGTACTCAAGCTCATCGCCGCGCGTGGAATCGCCTCCCGCCCGCAAAGGAATCTCGATCACGTCGGTACGAAAGCCCATTGGATATTCGCGCGCGAGGGGAACCGAACCTGTCGTGGTATCGAACGTGACTTCGCGCGGCGCCCACAGCCGATTCAATCCCGTCGCCCGTCCGAGACCGAGCGGATCCCAATTGAACTCCGCGGGCAGGATCGCGCCGAACACGATGAGGCTTCCGGCCACGAACGCACCGCCGGTGATGGCCAGCATGTTGCCCGCGGAGAGCGGCTTCGAAATCTGTCCCTCTATGGTCATGTCAAACTTTCCCTGCACTAAAGTAGGCGGCGAGCTGGTATTCCATCAGCATGAAGCCGGCCGTCAGAATGAGCGCATTTGCCGCCACAGCGAAACGTTCGAAGCTTGCGGTGCGCCGCCACTGCAGCATGACGACGAGAAAAACTACCAATGCGATGAGCTGCCCGATTTCAACGCCGACGTTGAATCCAAGCATGTTCGGCACAAGCCCATTTCCGTTCAAACGGAGCGCCTGCAGCTTTGTTGCCAGACCGAGCCCGTGAATCAGCCCGAAACTTCCTACCGCCACCTTGTTGTTTGGCTGCACCCCAAAGATCGATTTGAAGCCGCCGAGGTTGTCGAATGCTTTGTAGGCCACCGAGAGTCCGATCACGGCGTCCACCAGATACGAATTGATTTCGATCTTTAGCAGGACTCCGGCCAACAGGGTGATGCTGTGGCCGATGGAGAACAGCGTCACATAGATGACGACGTCCTTCATGCGATACAAAAAGAAGATGACGCCGAAAATGAAAAGCAGGTGGTCGTATCCGGTGACCATATGCTTGGCGCCGAGGTAGATAAAGGGCACTAGGTCAGGCCCTTTCGTTGCAGCTACGAAAGCCGCGTCGCGACCTCCGATACCATGCGCAAACGTAGTGCCGAAATTGCTATCAACTATCAACAGCGAAAGCAGGAGCAACGCCACCACCGCAATCCATCCATCACCGCAGCGAGCGCGGTTCCGAGACTGCCGTACGATATCCGCTCTTCGCCGGTCTCTTCCTCCGTGCTTCATCTGACCATGCTCCATGGCTCTCGGTTCCCTTCACTCGGCGGCTTGATCGACGTTCGCGATGCCGGCGGATGTCGAGCCGGTCTTGACCTCGCCTCGTGTGACGCCCGCCTTGTCAGCGAGAAGCGCATACAGCGCCGGCAGAACGAACAGCGTGAGCAAGGTGGAGCTGACCAGGCCGCCGATGACCACCGTCGCCAGCGGCTTCTGAACCTCGGCGCCGGTGCCCGTCGCGATGGCCATCGGTACGAATCCAAGCGATGCCACGAGCGCGGTCATGAGCACCGGACGCAGGCGGGTAAGGGCGCCGCGATAAATTGCCTCCTGCTTCGGCACGCCGCTCGCAATCAGTTGCCGAATAAAAGTCAGCATCACAAGGCCATTGAGCACCGCGACGCCTGACAACGCGATGAAGCCGACCGCGGATGAAATCGAAAACGTCATATCGCGCAGCCACAGGGCAAAGACCCCGCCGGTCAGCGCCAGCGGCACGGCGCTGTAAACCAAGAGCGCGTCGCGCGCAGACCCGAGCGAACCCAACAGCAGCAGAAATATCAGCGCGAAGCAGATCGGCACGACAATGAATAGCCGTTGCTGTGCCGAGACGAGGTTCTCAAATTGTCCGCCCCAGACCAGCCAGTATCCGGGCGGCAGCTTCACTTGGTCGGATATCTTGGCTTGCGCTTCCTCGACAAGGGAACCCATGTCTCGACCGCGGACGTTGGCCGTCACCACGACGCGCCGCTTGCTGTTGTCCCGGCTGATTTGATTGGGGCCTTCGGAAAAACGAAAGCTCGCGAACTGCCGCAACGGAACCATTGTGGCGCCAGCCCCGGGCGTCGCCTCCGGCAGGGCGACCGGCAAGTTCTTGATCACCTCGATGTTATTGCGCTCGGCGTCCGAGAGGCGGACGACGATCTGAAAGCGGCGGTCGCCTTCAAAGACCACACCGGCCTCGCGGCCTCCGATGGCGATGCCGATCACGTCCTGAACAGCAGACAGACTGAGACCCCGGCGCGCAATCTCGCCCTTATCGACATCGATCTCCAGGACCGGCATTCCGGTCACGTCTTCCACCTTGACCTCGGCGGCGCCGCGAATGCTGCCAAGAATGCCGGCAATGTGGTTGGCGGCGCGCCGCATCGGTTCGAATTCGTCTCCGAACACCTTGATGGCCAGATCTTGTTTCACGCCGGCGATCAGCTCGTTGAAACGCATCTGGATGGGCTGCGAAAAATCGAACTTGTTTCCGGGCAACCTCGATGCCTTTTCGGAAATTTCGCGGATCAGGTCGTCCTTGGCCAAGCCCGGATCAGGCCATTCGTCCCGAGGCTTCAGAATGATGTAGGTGTCGGTCGCGCTTGGCGGCATCGGATCGGCAGCCAAATCCGGCGTGCCGCTTCGCGAGAAGACGAAGGCGACCTGCGGGAACTTGCTGATCAAGTTTTCATTGGCAAATTGCATCACTTGCGACTGCGCCAGCGAGGCGCTCGGAATTCGTTTCACCTCCATGACGATGTTTTTTTCGTCCAATATGGGCACGAACTCCTGGCCAAGGCGCGTGAACACCCATGCCGCGCCTGCGGTCAAGAGGACGGCGGCTGCAATGATCGGCGCGGGCCTTTGGATGACTTTCGCCAGCATCGGCCGGTAAACCGCCTTCAGCCCTTGAACGACGCGGTTCTCTCGCTCCTGGACATTGCCGCTGAGAGCGACAGCGAGCATGGCCGGAACGAATGTCAGCGAGAGGACAAATGCCGTGGCAAGCGCAATGATGACCGTGAGCGCCATCGGCAGGAATGTCTTTCCTTCGACCCCGCTAAATCCGAGCAGGGGGACGTAAACCAGCACGATGACAGCCTGTCCGTAGATGGTCGGCTGGATCACCTCGCGTGCTGATTCTGCGACCGTCTCCAGGCGCTCGCTCGCCGTGAGCCTGCGGCCAAGCGCCTGCCGTCGTTCCGATAGATGCCGCAGGCTATTTTCCGCGATGATGATCGCGCCATCCACGATCAGCCCGAAATCAAGTGCGCCGAGGCTCATCAGGTTGGCGCTTAGCTTGCCTGCCAGCATGCCCATCGAGGTCACCAGCATGGTGATCGGAATGACCGTCGCGGTGATGAGGGCGGCGCGGAAATTGCCCAGCATTAAAAACAGAACGAGGACGACTAGCAGGGCGCCAAGGGAGAGGTTGGTCGCCACCGTATGCACGGTCGCATCGACGAGTTCGGTGCGGCTGAGCACCGACCGCGCGCGGATGCCGGGCGGGAGCGTCCGGTTGATATCCTTGATTTTTGCATCCGCCGCCGCCGAGACGGTGCGGCTGTTGCCGCCGACGAGCATCAGGGCGGTGCCCAGCACCACCTCGTGGCCGTTCACGCTTGCGCTGCCTGTCCGAAGTTCGCGGCCCACGGCGACTTGTGCCACGTCCCGCACGCGCACCGGGACGCCGCCGCGGGTGGCGACGGCGATCTCCTCGATCTCGGCGAGGCGTGCGATCAGGCCGTTGGTCCGCACCACGTAACCCTCGCCGTTCCGTTCGATGTAATTTGCGCCGCGGCTGTTGTTGTTCGCTTCAATCGCGTTGACGATCTGGCTGAAGGAAATGCCGTATCCGACGAGGCGCGCCGGATCGGGTTCGATCCGATACTGCTTGACATAGCCCCCGATGGCGTCCGCACCGGCAATGCCCGGCACGGTCCTCATCTGCGGACGAATGATCCAGTCTTGTACGGTGCGGAGGTAGATCAGACGTTGCAGATCATCGGAGAGGCGCTCCCCTTCAGGAGTGAGATACGCGCCGTCGCTCTGCCAACCGGGCTCGCCGTCATGCGCAGGCGTGGCTGCCAGGGCTGGATCGTATTCGACGGACCACCAATAGACCTCGCCGAGCCCCGTCGAGATCGGCCCCATGATCACGTCGACATTGGGCGGCAGGTTCGGCTTGGCCGTCGTCAGGCGTTCAGCCACCTGCTGACGGGCAAAGTAGATGTCCGTCCTGTCGCTGAAGACGGCGGTGACCTGGGCAAACCCGTTGCGCGAAAAGGACCAGGTGTTTTCGAGGCCCGGGATGCCGGCGAGCGCGACCTCGATCGGAAAGGTGACCTGCTTTTCGATTTCCAGAGGCGATAAGGCGGGCGCGAAGGCATTGACTTGAACCTGGACGTTGGTGATGTCGGGGACGGCGTCGATCGGCAGCCTGGTCAAAGACCACGCGCCCGACACAGCCGCTGCCAACGTGAACAGCAGGACAAGCCAGCGGCTTCGCACAGACCAGGCAAGGATGCGCTCGATCATTGCCCGGTCAATCCTCGGCCAGCTCTTTCAAGAGCTCTGCTTTGAGCAGAAACGTATTGGCTACGGCGATCACCTCGCCGGGACGGAGCCCGGACAACACCTCTACCATGCGCTCATCGCTCTGACCGAGGACCACTTGGCGCTTCTGGAAGCGCTCGGGGACTTGCACGAAAACGACCGTTGCGGCGCCGATGTTCTGGACCGCGGTCGTCGGGATCCCAAGCGTGACCGGCTGTTCCGCGAAAGCGATCGCAGCGGTGACGAAGGAGCCCGGCCGCCACATGCCGTTGTCGTTCGCTATCTCCACCACAGCGCGCGCGGAGCGGCTGTCCTTATCGAGCATCGGGCCGATGAAGACGATCTTGCCCTCGACGCTTGCAGCGATGCCGCGGGTCGTGATCGACACCGCCTGTCCCTCCTTGATCGAGGGCAGGTCGGCTGGGCTAATGGCGAGATCAACCCAGACCGGATCGAGGTCGGCGACGACGAAAAGCTCCGTTTCCAAGTTGTCGCGCCCGACCGCAGCGCCGAGGTCGACCTTGCGCTCCACGACGCGGCCTGCAAGCGGCGAGCGGACTTCTTGGCGGCGCAGGAATGCTTCCGGCTCACTGGGCAAGTTGGCGATTTCCGGTTCGGTCAGGCCGAGGGCAAATAGCTTTTGCCGGGTAATGTCGTTCCTCATCTTGGCGTTTGCGGCTTGATTTCTAGCGCGAAGGAA
>WNFO01004998.1_pt1 | contig 11517 bp, 12 predicted proteins | sample 5400251 | NCBI WGS metagenome assembly WNFO01 (sample SAMN13153354, study PRJNA577476) | soil metagenome | isolation source: 100 cm saprolite under Madrone tree | place: USA:California | collected 2016-06-14
AGTTGCACTTCAAGCGAATGCTCTGTGCCGTGCGCCACGCGGTCTTCGCGGAGAATTGAACACTCGGCTTTGAGGGCAGCCGCCAATGGTGCGTCAACCGAAGCGTCGCCGAGCGGCGTTCGCCAAGCTCCGCTGGCAAGGATGGCGAGGGATTCGCCGCGAGGAAAATGCCGGACGCCGAGAATCACAATTCTTTGCGGCAGAGCGATGCGGGAAAAAACCGCGCCGGCGACATGCCCGGAAAACATATAGCCGGCGTGCGGCACCAGGCACGCTTTCGCGGGCTGCGGTTTGGTGCCCGGCTGCGGGTTAACGCATTCACGCACCAGCGCAGTCAATTCTTCAGGATTGGCAGGATAGAAACGCCCAGCGACGGCAGGAAGGCGAAGCACAAGAGTGCTCGAAAGAAATCAGATGGCCTTGGAAGGTTTCCCTTTAATCTTAACGGCCCTTTGCGAAGCGGGCTCGTACATCACGGTCACTTTATCGCCATACTGGTAGCCGCCCTTGTCAACAATCTGCTGCATTTTCGCGGCAGCGACTTGGGATAGCGGGAAGGTGCGAATGGTAAGGTCGTTGCCCTTGGCGCGCACCGTAATTTGGGCAATGTTGGCGTGCATCACGAACCCTTCAAATTTGTCCAAACCAGTGGCCTTGGGTGTGGGCTTGATCGCGTTTACGATTATCGGCACCGCAGTGTCGACGATGATGGGTGCCACTACGGGAACGGGGCCTTGCGCGCGGGCCGGTGACGAAGCCGCAGAAGCAAGCACAAGAGCCGCAATCCCCGGGACCGCGATGTGTTTCAACGATTTCATTCCAGATCATCCGTCGCGATTCTAAGGGACTTGAGAAAACGCACGTCCTGTGGCGTCATGGTCAGCCGCGCTACAGGTCTCTTGTCGGGGTCTTGCTCGAAGGATTCCTGATCCACCTGAATGCGGAGCGATTCCAAAAAGCGGCGATCTTGCGTAGTCAACTTGGAGCCTGCTTCTGCGGCCGCTGCGGCGTCGCGCCTCGCCAGCCCGATGGTGGCGTCAAGCTTCAGCACAATATCGTAGCCGTGCGCACGTACGCCGGCGATAGCGCCGGTGATGCGGTCGGACTCCGATACGGTGTCATTGATGGCGTGTCCCAATTCACGCAACAGGTTTTTCAGGTGGTCGTCGAGTTGCAAGGCGGTCTCCCCTACCACTGTAAACATTTTAGGCTCACCTCGCGTTGGATACAAGCAAGCTTGGGGATGTTGTCTCCAAAGTGTTCATAGCCCTTGGCCAGTAAATTTGTGCGCTCCACGAGAGGCTTGGCAATACATCGCGCTCTGAATTCTGCGCTAAGATGTTCGTGTGGGCACATTGAGCGGCGCGGCGCAGCCAACTTCGCAGGGTACAGGTTTTCGCCGATTTTGGCGGGTTTTACGGCAGCTTTTTTACGAAGTGACCGGCGCGGTGTTCGCAGTTTTGGCGCTGGGCTGGCTCAACTCCGCGTTCCGTGCTTGGACACGCGACGTTGCGCATTGGCTGATCGCGTTGGCGGTTTGCGTGGCCGGACTATTTGCCTTTTTTTCCGTAACGCAATTCCTTCGCGCGCGCAGAATACGTTGACATTATGTCTGAAACGAAATCACCTGAAAAAGGGCGCAAAGAACGACGGCACCGCTTCACCACGCCTTCCGGGCTCCCGCTCGAGCGTGTCTACACGGAAGAGAGTCTGGGCGCATGGGATCCTGAGGACGCACTCGGCTATCCCGGCGAACCCCCCTATACGCGAGGGATTTATCCGTCGATGTATCGCGGCCGGCTGTGGACCATGCGGCAATACGCGGGCTTCGGCTCGGCGGCGGAATCCAATCAGCGTTACCGATATTTGCTTAGCAAAGGGCAGAGCGGACTTTCCGTCGCGTTTGATCTCCCCACGCAAATTGGAATGGATTCCGATTATCCGCTCGCGCTGGGAGAAGTCGGCAAAGTTGGAGTGGCCATCGATTCGTTGGAGGACATGGAAAGGCTGTTCGACGGCATCCCGCTGGAAAAAGTTTCGACCTCGATGACGATCAACGCCACGGCGGCGATTTTGCTTTCGCTTTATGTGGCAGTGGCGAAGAAGCAAGGCGCCGATCTCTCGAAGCTTTCCGGCACGGTGCAGAACGATATCCTGAAGGAATACATCGCTCGCGGCACGTACATTTATCCGGTGCGGCCGGCGATGCGCATCGTCACGGATATTTTCGCGTGGTGCCGCGACACGCTGCCCAAGTGGAACACGATTTCCATTTCCGGCTACCACATTCGCGAAGCCGGTTCGACGGCGGTGCAGGAAGTGGCGTTCACATTGGCAGATGCGATTGCGTACGTGCAAGCGGCGCTGGAGGCTGGGCTGGACATCGACGATTTCGCGCCGCAGCTCTCGTTTTTCTTCAACGCGCACAACGATTTGCTGGAGGAGATTGCCAAATACCGGGCAGCGCGGCGACTATGGGCTCGCTTGATGCGCGAGCGCTTTCAGGCGCAGGATGCGCGGTCGCTGCTCTTGCGTTTTCATGCGCAGACTGCGGGTTCGTCACTGACCGCGCAGCAGCCGGAAAACAACATAGTGCGCGTGGCCATCCAGGCGCTTGCGGCAGTTCTAGGCGGTTGTCAATCGCTGCACACGAATTCCATGGATGAAGCGCTGGCACTGCCGACCGAAGACGCGGCGCTGATCGCGTTGCGCACGCAGCAAATCATCGCGCACGAAACGGGAGTGGCCAACACCATCGATCCCGTCGCGGGCTCCTACGCGATCGAACATCTGACCAATGAAATCGAAAGCGGCGCGCTGGCCTACATCGAGAAGATTGATTCGTTTGGCGGGGTGCTGCGGGCGATCGAATCCGGATTCGTGCAGACCGAAATCCAGAAAGCCGCTTACGAATACCAGCGGGCGGTGGAGACGAAAGAGCAAGTTGTCGTCGGCGTGAATGAATTTGTTGCGGAGGAAGAGCGAGCGATTCCCACGCTGCGCATGGATCCGCAAATCGAACGCGAACAAATCCAGCGGCTGCGAGCGCTGCGCGGCAAGCGAGATACAAAGAAGACGCAAGTCGCCATTGCCGAGCTCGAGCGCCGCGCCGCGACAAAAGAAAATCTTTTGCCCGCCATTCTTAGAGCCGTTGAAGCATACGCGACCGTCGGAGAAATTTCGGATACGCTGCGCCGCGCCTTCGGCGAATACCGGGAATCCGTCGTCATCTGAGCCAGAACATCTTCTTGGCCTCCCACTGTAGTATGCTCGCCGTCACCAATCGCCATGAAGCTGATACTTGCCTCCTCTTCGGCTCGCCGCGCCGAAATTCTGCATGATGCCGGTCTGTCGTTCGTTGTGCTCTCATCGGCGGTGGATGAAACTCGCGTGGCGGGTGAATCGCCGGCGGAGCTGGTACAGCGGCTCGCGGACGCCAAAGCGGAATTGGTCTCGGCGCGCGCGGTCGGGCCTGCCATCATCATCGCTGCGGATACCGAGGTTGTGCTCGACGGACACGTGCTTGGCAAGCCGCGCACCAGCGAAGACGCGCGGCAGATGCTTGCCAAACTCTCCGGGCACACGCATTCGGTGTTGACAGGGGTGACCCTGATTCGCTTGCCCGACGCTGAGCGCCGGAGTTTCGTCGAAACCACGCACGTACAGTTCGCGCAGATTCCCAGCGAGGAGATCACGCGTTATCTCGCGACCGGCGAACCTTTTGATAAGGCTGGTTCGTACGCAATCCAGGGCCGCGCGGGCCGCTACATTCCGCGCATCGAGGGCTGCTACTTCAATATCGTCGGTCTGCCGCTGGCGCGTGTATGCGAGGCTCTCAAGGAACTGGGTTGGTCGGAGGATTTAGAGTAAGGGATTAGGTGCGACCAACAAGGTCTGTGGCCAGATAAAAAGGTGCCCTTCTAGCGAAGGGCACCTCGGGGTGGTTCAGGGTGGAGAAAATTTATTAGGGCTTCTTGGCGTTGGGTTGCGTCGCGGCGTTGTGCTTTTTCTTGTAGATGTTGCGCGACGCTTGGTTTTGTTCCTTATTGACCTGTTTCTTCTCACTGGCGGTCAACGTGCCACCATTGGCCTTGCGGTCGCTGGCTACTTGCTTGTTGATGCCTTTCTGCTGTTTTTCGAGCTTCGCAGTCTCTCCAGGAGTTAGTTGACCGCTCTTAACGCCCTGCGCGATACGGTCCTGCTGGTTTTCGCGACGTCGGCCGACTTTGTTGTTGCCGTAATGCGCGGTGTTGGCGTTGTGCTTGTCGGCGTAAATCTGTTTGGACATCTGATTTTGCTGTTGATTGATCTGGGTCTTTTCCGCACCAGTTAATTTTCCGCCGTTGGCCGCGCGGTCCGTGCGGGTTTCCTTGTTGATGGCCGCTTCCTTGTTTTCAAGGTTGGCGGTTTCGCCGGGAGTTAGCTGGCCGCTCTTCACGCCGTTGGCGATGCGGTCCTGCTGGTTCTCTTTGCGCTGCGCGATGCTGGGATCGGCCTTCTTCTCGGGTTGCTGCGCCGGTGTTGCTGCTGCCGGTGAGCTCTGCGATGAAGATGGATCTTGCGCTAACACGGTCGTCGCGCCCGCCGCGCTTACGAGCAGCGCCAGCGGTACTGCGCCCCACTTCGGAAACGTGATTTTCATGCGTTCGCTCCTAAATGGCTTGGAAAGCATTTTAAGGGTCACCCCTGGGATAGAGAAATTGTGCGAGGTAACTTGGTGGGTGACTACTGACCTGAGGGACAGGTTTTCGGGTTCAGGCGCATTTTTTTAGTACCGATTGCGCACAAAACACCGCATAACGGCTTGGCACAGACAAAAAAAGGGCGGCACGCTAGCCGCCCAATCAAAAGCGCAATTCTCGATGGAAAGCGCCTAAGTCTTCTTTTCTTCCGCCGGCTTCTCTACCGGAGGTGTGTTCTGCTGCTGCGGAGGCGTTGTTGGGTGCGCTGCCCCAGACATACCCTCTTTGAAACTGCGGATTCCTTCGCCCAGGCCTCGCGCCAGTTCAGGAATCTTCCGCCCTCCGAACAGGAGCAGGATAATCGCCAAGACTATCAGCCAGTGGATAGGACTAAACTCGCCCATGAATCGCCTCCACGCGCCATCTGCGGCGCGCTACTCACAACCCTAACTCAGGACGTCTTGCGCGGCAAGTGTAGCCAGCCGCGCTGCTGTTACGCCACTACAGGATAACACGCTCGTCGCCCGCGCGGCGGGTGACCCGCTCGCGGTCCAGGTATTCGAGGAGCGGAATCGCGTACTTGCGGGTGATGCCGGTCAACTCTTTGAAAACGGGTACGGAGATGCGCTCGCCCTTGGTTTTCTTGAAAATGGAAAGGCGGTCGCGGAGTTGCGCCAGCGTGTCGCGATGAAAAATCAGTTCGGGCGTTACGCGCACCAAGATTTTGTCGCGCAAAAGAATCTGTAGGATCTTCTCCGCGCGCCTTGCTTCCACGGGCAGTTTGCTCAAGACCTCCTTGACCGACGGAACGGCCAAGCCCGCGATCGCGAACGCTTTCTCGATCTCCTCTTTGGCGCGCGCTTCCTCAGGATCAAGGTGGATGGCTGCACCGGCGCGCTTGACGATGTCGCCGTGCGTCTCAAGCTTTTTTTGCGCCTGCAGGTCATCGAGGGCAGCTCGAAACGTTTCCGGCCGAACGCGCCTTCCAAGACTAGACCGCAAGTCCTCGCGGGATATTCCGGGAAGAAGGGGGTTTTCTTTGTGAAATTTCTCTACCCTTGCGCCTATTTTTTGGCGCACTTCGTCGAAGCTTTTTCCGGAGAGCAATGCCAGCGGTTCAGCGGAGACAATTCTTATCTGGCCACTCTCGGCGAGGCTCTTAGCGGCTGCGCGAATTCGGTTTTCGGGCCAGCCGGTGCGCGCGACCATTTCCTCGAAGCTTAGTCCGAGGACGGCGCGTTCGGTCATTGCCGCGAGTGTTTCAATGCTATCACCGCGCTCCAGTGTTTCAAGGAAAGCCGCGCGGCCAGTGTCGCGGAGAGTGGGACGACGCGCCAGTGGATCGAGGACCACGCCACCGCCGATTGTGGTTACAGGTGAAAACTGCCGCACGATGAAGCGATCGCCGGGCAACACCAGCACGTCGTCCTGCAGGCGAAGCTGGGCGAATGCGTTCTGACCCGGCGCGAGGTCCTTCTCCGCGAAGAAAACTAACTCCGCGACCGTCTGACAAGTCCCCGCGTGAAAGTGCACGCGGCTGTGCTGCTTCATCTTTGGTGCTGACCGCAGAAGCTCCAATCGAGTGTCAATCCGTCGCGTTGCGCGAAATTTCCCGGGAGTTGTCAGCACCATGCCGCGGCGCAGGGCGGTGTACTCGATTCCAGCAAGATTTACGGCGGTTCTCTGCCCGGCGAAGGCGCGCTCGACGGTTTTGCCACCGGATTGCACGCCGCGTACCCTGAGGCGTCCGCTCGCCGGGAACAGCTCGACTTCGTCGCTGGGGGCTACACTTCCAGAAATCAGCGTGCCGGTGACAACCGTGCCAAAGCCTTTGATGGCGAAGGCACGATCAATGGGCAGGCGAAAGTGGCGGGCAACGTCTTTTCCAGGAGATTGTTGGGCAACCGCCAAAAGAGCCTGCTTTAGTTCGGGCAATCCCGCTTGCGTTTTCGCGCTCACGGGAACAAAGGGCGCACCTTCGAGGAAAGAATCGCGCAAGTATTCTTCGACTTCCAGGCGCACCAGACCGGCAGCGTCGGCGTCGACCAGATCGCTTTTGGTGAGCGCCACGACGCCGCGCTGCACGCCGAGGAGGCGGCAAATATCGAAATGTTCGCGGGTTTGCGGCTTGATGGATTCGTCTGCGGCGATCACCAGCAACACTAAATCGAGGCCCGCGGCGCCCGCGAGCATGTTGCTAACGAAGCGCTCGTGTCCCGGCACATCGACAAATCCAAAAAGGACACCGTTTTCTTCGAGGAAGGCGAAGCCCAGGTCAATAGTGATCCCGCGGCGCTTTTCCTCTTCCAGGCGGTCGGGATGCGTGCCGGTTAGGGCTTCGACTAGAGATGACTTGCCGTGGTCGATATGCCCAGCGGTGCCGACAATGACACTTTTCGATGAGCCAATCATGGTTCCTTGAGCGGTCGCGCAAATTTGCTCTTGAACGTCGCTGGGTAAAGGTAGCACAGGCGCCAGATGGAGCGCTTTCGTCAGCTTCCAGCAGCGGTTGTCAGAGATTTCTACAGGAAGCCGGTATTATTTCGCGGCGGTAAGTTCGTCCACGATAGCTTGCGCGGCCGCTCGGGGATCGGACGCAGCGAGGATTGGCCGGCCCACGACGAGGAAATCGGCGCCTGCACGAATTGCTTCGCTGGGAGTTGCGGTGCGGGCTTGATCGTCATCCTTGGTGACAGAACCCTTGTCTTTTGGGCGGACGCCGGGCGTGACAATCAGGAAATCGCGCCCGCAGGCTTTGCGAATCGCGCGCGCCTCCTTCACGGAAGCCACCACGCCATCGACCCCGGCCTTCTTGGCAAGCTGCGCGAGTTTCAGCACCCGGCCCTGTGACGAGCCGCCGAGGCCGACTTCGCGCATCGCTTTCTGATCCATGCTAGTGAGAATAGTGACTGCCAGCAGCCTTGGCCGGTCCGCGCCCATCGGCTGCGCTGCACTGATGGCTTGCGCTGCCGCGTGGAGCATCGCGCGTCCGCCTAATGCGTGCACGTTCACGAGCTGCACTCCGGGCATGGCGGCGCACGAGAGTATTGCGCCAGCCACCGTGTTGGGGATGTCGTGAAATTTCAGGTCCAAGAAGATTCCGGGGCCTAGGGCGGAAATCTCGCGCACGGCCTGCGGTCCTGCCGCGGCAAAGAGCTGGCTGCCGATCTTGAACATACCAACAAGATCGGCAACCTGCCTGGCGAATTTCAGAGCAGAAGATAATGAATCAAAGTCGAGAGCTACGATTAAGCTGCTGCGTGGATGGGCGTCGAAGCTCAACGTTTCTGGGGCAGTTCCATCAACTCGAGCCGGACCTGGCTCACGCCCGAATGGATAAGGCCGATTTTCCGGGCGACGCGATAGGATACATCAATTTCACGTCCTTCTTGATAAGGACCCCGGTCATTAATACGTACCAACTCAAATTTCCCGTTGTGTGTATTTACGACGCGCACTAGGGAACCGAAGGGTAGATGCGGGTGCGCGGCGGTCAGGGCTTCGCTGTCAAAGATCTCGCCGTTGGCGGTCTTGCGACCGTTGAAGCCGGGTCCATACCAGCTTGCATTGCCCACCCAAGCTTTGATCGCCTTGGGAGGTTGGCTCAAATGCGCCACGAGGGGTGCTTCCATCGCCGGAGCGATGAGGAACAGTAAGGGAACCCAGCGGAGTGCAGCCCAAATCACGAAGAGTCGGTTTCTCATAGTGTTGTCTTTGTGCTACAACTTCCAGAAAAGTGTAGCGGAAGGGAGTCATTATGTCAACCAATTTCTGTTGCTAATCTTCCCTGTATATCACTGATTTTGCTAGCTTTATTCCGTACTAGAGCGTTCGTAAGGGTCCTCGCCAGCTGCTCACTGGCCCTCGGGTCAGCAAAACTGGCCGTCCCTACCTGCACGGCCGAAGCGCCGACGGCCAGGTATTCGAGCACGTCCTCTACCGTCTCTATGCCACCCAAGCCGATCACAGGTATCCTTACTGCTTTCATAGTCTCCCACACAAGTCGGAGGGTGATAGGTTTGATGGCTGGGCCAGAGAGACCTCCAGTAAGGTTCCCTAAACGAGACCTTAGGGTGCGAGCGTCTACCGCCATGGCGGGGTAGGTATTGGCTACAGTCAGGGCATCGGCTCCCGCTGCCTCGGCCGCTCGCCCGATAAGTCCAATGTCTGCAACAAGGGGCGACAATTTCACCCACAACGGGCGACGGCCGGCAGCTCTTCGGGCTGCGGCTACTACTTCAGCGACCTGGGCCGGGTCACTTCCGAACTGCATTCCGCCCTTTTTCACATTTGGACAGGAAATGTTGAGTTCGTAGCCTGCCAAGCCTTCGGCGTCTTCCAGTATGCGGATTACCTCGACGTAGTCCTCGACGCAGTAGCCGAAGACGTTGGCGAGCGCTGTCGTATCGTATTTTCGCAGTACCGGGAGTTTCTCGGCGACAAACGCACGGACACCCACGTTTTGCAAGCCCACGGCATTGAGCATGCCGGAGGGGGTCTCACAGAGCCGGGGTGCCGGGGCACCTTCGAGGGGTTGGCGGGAAAGACCCTTAGTCACGAAGCCGCCGAGACGGTTTAGATCAACGAGGTGGGCAAATTCGACGCCGTAGCCGAAGGTTCCGCTGGCAGCGAGAATGGGATTCCGCAGGCGCAGGGCGCCAATCTGTACGCTGAGATCGACAGCGTCCGCGGCACTCACTTCGACAGAAGCTTACCACGAAGCGGGTGCAAGTCGCTGAGTGCGTCACTTGGCGAGCGCTTGCCCCAGGACGTGACCGTCGCGCGACGCCAGCGTGATGCCGCACAGCGCTGCCAGCGTCGGGGCAACGTCCGCCGGGGTTACCTCCTCGTAGTATTCGCCATGCCGGATGCCGAAGCCCATGAACAGAACTGGAACGTGCTGGTCGTAGTTGTATGGAGCGCCATGACTTGTGCCGTAGGATCGCTCCTTACCAGCGGGGGTTCTGTCCATAAGCCAGTAAGGCTTGGGCACGATGAAAAGATCGCCGCTGCGTCCCGGGAAATAGCCATTGGCCAAAGCGCGGAGCGTGGGGCTTTGCGTGGCCGGACGATCTTGCAGTTGCTCGGCGCGGAAGATTTCCGCGACTCCTGGCTGCGCTAGCGCCGCTTCCGTCACTGCGCGCATGGCGTGCGGGTTCTGCTTCAACTTTTCGTACACGTTCGGAGCGAAATATACATCGCTGCTGGTGATCCGAGCGATGGAAGGCTTTGCAAAGTTGAATGGTTCCATGGCCTTTTCCATTTTCGCTTGCAGTTCGGCAAGGTGAAGCACGCCGGAGTCCGCGCCGGTTCTTTCCATATCTTCTGGCGCGGGGACGACACCGTGGTCGGAACTGAAGGCCACCACATAGTTGCGGCGTCCGACCTTCGTGTCGAGATAAACAAAGAGATCGCCAAGGTCTTTGTCCAAACGCACAAGAATGTCTTGAACCTCCCAACTGTGAGGACCGAAGGCATGGCCGACATAATCGACGGGGGAATAGCTGACCCCCAGGAAATCCGTGCCGCCACCCTGGCCGAGGCCCATCGATTCGACCGCCGCCTCTGCGAATTTCGTCAGATAGGTGTCGGCAAAAGGGCTCGATGCCCATCGCTCGTAGAATGCGGCATCCGGCTCCGCGGCCGCTGCTTTCCCGCGTAGCGGGTGCGGAAAAGTCAGGCTCCAGTCCGCAGGCGCCACTGCGCCCGTCGCCCTTTCGTCGTACCAATAGGAGCCGTTTGGAAGGGAGAGCGTCCACGTCTTGCCGTAATCCTCCTTTATGGGATGCGCTCTAGCATATTGCTCGACGAAGGGCACTGCGCCATAAGGGCTTGAAGTTACCCACCCGCCGCCATCGGCCCAGGTAACTGCGTCACCTTTATGTCCGGCCATCGTAATGGCGGCGCGCGCCTTCAGCGAAAAGGTGACCACGCGCGTGGCGCCATTGGTCTGGAATTTCAGCTCCTCGGCAAAAGCAGGGAGTTCCATGCGCCACGCGCTATCGCCGCCCGTCGCGGAGACTCCGGCATAACCCAGGTTCTTTACGCTCGGATCCTCAGTGCAGGTCACCATCTTCTGGGCCTCGCGATCCCACCATGCATTGGCCACCATGGCATGCATGGTGGGAAACGCTCCCGTGGAGATGGTTGCGTGTCCCACGCAGGTCGCTGTGTCTGCGTAGGGATAGGCCGCATCGCGAAACCAGGCGCCTTCCTCGACAAGACGCCGGAGGCCGCCGGTCCATTGCGGCAGGAATTTATCGACATAGTCGCCGCGCATCTGATCGACAACGAGCAGGACCACCAGTTTGGGGCGTGTAGACGCCCTCCTGATTGATCCTCGCGGCCTTTTCTCTCTAGTGGAGGTAGGCTGCCCAACAGTTGCTGACGGCGTCTGCCCCAGGGAGGTGGGAACCGATGCTGCCGCAAACGCCGCCCAAACCAACCATTTTCCTATCATTGACGCGTGGCTCCTATGGATTCCGTGAGGCATGCTCATCTCATTCACCGCGCGGGAGTTTATCATGGTGCCTTTGCAGCTCTCTCTCGTCTTTTCTCGGTAGACCCTGCATCGTGGCGGCCTCCATTGAAGGCACGACAGCCAGCATTGGATGTCGCTCCTTGTGCTAGGATTACGCGACTATGCGCATTGTTGAAAAAGCACAACTTATGTCTGCGCCCGAAATCGATCGCACATTGCAGCGGCTGGCGCACGAAATCGTGGAAAAAAGCGGCGGGACCAAGCATTTGGCGCTCATCGGTATTCGGCGGCGTGGCGTGCCGCTGGCGCAGAGGATTGCGTTGGCGATGCGCGGCATCGATGGTGTAGAGGTGC
>WNFO01005002.1_pt1 | contig 11515 bp, 12 predicted proteins | sample 5400251 | NCBI WGS metagenome assembly WNFO01 (sample SAMN13153354, study PRJNA577476) | soil metagenome | isolation source: 100 cm saprolite under Madrone tree | place: USA:California | collected 2016-06-14
CAAGCGGGTCATCCCGCGGATCACGATCTCCGCGTACGCGGGATCGAACTCCACCGGGAAGCGCGGCTCCATCGGCTCCACGTCGTAGGTCCACACCCCGAGCATCACCGGGCTGTCCCCCCCGCCCTCGGGTCGGCCGTGGACGCCCGCGGGCATCTCGTCCAGCAGGTGCCGGAGCCCCTCCGCCTGCCCGAGCTCCTCGCGCTCGTCGTCGGACCACGGCAGCCTCACCGGATCCGTCCAGATCATCATCGGCGCGTGGCGCGGTACCACGCCCTGCGTATCGTGGAACGCGACCTTGGCGTGCCGCTCACAGAACACCGGGATCTCGACGTCCAGCAGCCGCCCGACCGCCTTGACGTGCGGACCCGCCGCGTTCACAAAGCGTGGCGTGCCGATGGTGCGGCGGCCCCCTCCGCCGCTCACCCGCACGCCGGTGACGCGCCCCCCCGCGGTTTCCACCGCGTCCACCCGCCCCTCGGTCAGGCGCACTCCCGCTTCGCGCGCGCGCTCGAGCATGTACATGCCGAGCTGCTGACCGCTGAACCAGCCGCAGCGGCGGGCGTGCAGCAGCGCGACCGTCTCCTCCGCGAGGTAGGGAAAGTGGCGGCGGATCAGGCTCCGATCGGTGACGACGTCCGTGCCGGTGAGCTGCCCTTCGTAACCCGTCGCCGGCGACGGCTGGTAGTCGCCGCCCGACGATCGGTGCCGGCGCAGCGGGCCGACGCCCCGTGCGGCGGCGTCCTCCGCGGCCTTCACGTAGCTCTCGATCTGCCCGGGCTGGGCCGTCGCGAAGAGGTAGCCCCGCCGATTCATGAGGAACACGTTGTCGCTCTCGCGCGCCAGGTCCTCCATGAGGTCGATGCTGCGATTCATCAGGGCGGCCATGTCGTCGCCGGGCCCCGGCCACCAGTTGCGGTAGGACTCCGCCGACTTGTCGCTCGTGAGCGAGAGCGGCGGGCGCTCGTCGACGAGGATCACCGAGTGGATGCCCCGCCGTACCGCGAGGTGATAGGCCGCCGCGACGCCGGCGATGCCGGCCCCGCAGATCACGACCTCCGCCGTCGGGACGCTCATGGCGGGACGACTCTACACGCTTTGGGCGGGCGAGGAAACGGCCGCCACGTGGTGGACACTGTCAGCGTCACGACGGTATGGTGACGCTCCGATACCTCCCTCACCATAGGCCAAGTGGCTGCAAATCCTGCCTTCCGTGCTCAGGCACGTGGGTTGCTCCAAGCGCGCCCATGATGACCCGACAGAGCGATCGCCGCCGCCATCCCCGCTCGGACGTCTCCTGGCTCGTCGTGGTGGAGGCCGGGAAGCGCCGTTTCCTCCTCCAGACGGTGGACATCTCGGCCCGCGGCGCGAAGGTCAGGCCGCGGGAGCGGCTCGACATCGGCACGCCGGCCCAGCTCCGCTTCCGGCCGCCGGACGGAACCCCGTTCAATGTGCCGGCCCTGGTCTGGCGCACCGATTCCGACGGGCTCGCGTTCCTCTTCATGGGCGACATCCAGGACCGCCTGCGTCGCTCTGGCCGCCTGCTCGCCAGCTGAGCCCGTCCGTCCGGCCGCTACTTCTTGAACCAGTCCCAGACCTTGTCCCACCAGCGGCCGATCTGCTCCGACACGCCCCCGTGCTCCTCGCACGGCGGTGGCTCCGTTCCGGTCAGGAAGACCTCGGTGACCACGACCGGGCAGTACGCGGTCGACTTGCGCCCGTTGGTCGCGTCGATCTTCGCGTGGGTGATACCCGGCGGCTCCGGGAACGCGCCACCCGGATAGATGTCGAGGGCCTGGCGCATGAACTCCGACCAGATCGGCAGCGCGCCCTCCGCCCCGGATAGCCCGGCCGGCGCGCCGTCATCGAAGCCCACCCAGACCAGGGCCAGCAGGTTCGACGAGTAGCCTACGAACCAGGCATCGCGCCCGTCGTTGGTGGTGCCGGTCTTGCCCGCCACCGCGCCGGCCACGCCCAGCGCCCGCGCCGAGGCGCCGGTCCCCGAGTTGATCACGCCCTCGAGTAGCGAGGTGACCAGGAACGCTTCGGGCGCGCCGATCACCGGCCGCGTCTCCCGGCTCGCGCTCCAGATCGCGCGGCCCCCGTCGTCGGTGACCGTATCGACCACGCCCCCGCCGGGGGCAATCCCACCGTTCGCGAGCGGCAGGTACGCGCGCGCGAGATCGAGCGGCGTGGTCTCGAACACGCCGAGGGCCAGCGCGGGCACCGGCTGGAGGTCGCCTTCCACCCCCAGGGTCCGCGCGGTTCCGACCACGGTGTCCAGGCCCACCGCCTGGGCGAGCCGCACCGTGGCGCTATTGAGCGAGCCTTCGAGCGCCCGCCGCACCGTGACCTGGCCCTGGTAGCGATCGTCGTAGTTCTTGGGGCTCCACGGCTTGCCGTCCACCATCACCGTGATCGGCGCGTCCTCGATCAGCGACGCGGCGGTGAAGCGCGGCCCGTCCGGCCGCGGGGTCAGCGCGGCGAGGAACACGAAGGGCTTGAAGGCCGAGCCCGGCTGGCGGCGCGCGAGGACCGCGCGGTTGAACTGGCTGAGCCGGTAATCCCGACCACCCACCAGCGCACGCACCTGCCCGGTGGCGGTATCGAGCACGATGAGCGCGGCCTGCAGACGCTCCTCGGGACTCTGGCGGCGCAGGCGCGGCCGCGAGGTCTCGAGCCGATCGATGCCCTTGACCACCGCGGCCTCGGCGAGCCGCTGCAGCACCGGGTCGAGCGTGGTATAGACCCGCACCCCGTGCTGCTGGGCCAGGTCCATCTCGGTGGAGCGCTCGAGGTCCGCGCGGACGTAGTCGACGAAGTAGGGCGCCACCAGCCCATTGCCGGGCGCGATGCGGGCCTTCACCGGCTCGCGCCGTGCGCGCCGGTAGTCCGCCTCCGAGATCTTGCCCAGATCACGCAGGCGCGTCAGCACCACGTCGCGCCGCTCCCGCGCCCGATCGGGATTGGCGGCCGGCGAGTAGTTGTTCGGGCCACGAATCATCCCGGCCAGGAGTGCCGCCTCCGAGAGGGTCAGCTGGTGAACCTCCTTGCCGAAGTAGGCGCGGGAGGCGGCGCCGACCCCCCGCACCGCGGAGCCACCCGCCTGTCCCAGGTAGACCTCGTTCAAATACGCCTCGAGGATCTGGTCCTTCGAGTACCGCCACTCGAGCGCGGTGGAGAGCAGGGCCTCGTTGAGCTTGCGCGAGTACGTCCGCTCGGGAGTGAGGAGCCGGCTCTTCACGAGCTGCTGGGTGATCGTGCTACCGCCCTCGACGACACGCCCCTTGCGGACGTTCGCCCAGAGCGCCCGGAGCACCCCGCGCGGATCGAGCCCGCCGTGCTCGTAGAAGCGCTCGTCCTCGATGGCCAGGATGGCGGTGCGCAGCACCGGAGGCACGTCGGGCAGGCGCACCGGGCGGATGCTCTCTCCCATGCCGGCGCCGGCGCTCGCGAGCAGCTCGGGCGGCAGCGCCACGCTCTGCACGTCGGTCTCGTTCTGACGCAGCCGGGTGATGCGCCCGCCCGACACGGTGAGATTGACCCGGCCCGCGCCGCCGGCCCCGGAGCCCACGTAGATGTCCCAGGCGCTGTCCGATCGAGAGAACTGCCCCGGCCCTGCCGCGGTTCGGGCCTCGCGATAGCCGAGCCGACCCAGGATGCCGGCCAGGTCGAGCGCGCCGACCGAGACGCCCGACCGCAGCATCGGGGGAGCCGCGTAGAGGAGGGTCGAGCGGCGCGCCTCGACCCGCTCGAACTTGGAGAGGGCGCCCAGGGAGTAGATGGCGAGACCGCCGCCCACCACGATCAGGATGCCGAGCAGCGCCCCCGCGAACAGCGTGAGGCGACGCAGGACCCGGAAGCGGCTCTCCCACAACGCGACCATCAGCCGTTCGCGCGCACGCGATGGGAGAGAGGTGAGGGGCTCAGGAGCCGGCGCCCCTCCGCAGGGTGACCGTCACCAGCCGGGCCACCTCCGGATCGTCCGACAGCTCGACCACCACGAAGTCGCCGATGCGGACGTCGCCGAGCGTGATCGTACTGTCCCGGAACGCGTCCTTCAGATCGCGTCCCGTCTGGTTTCGCTGCGACCAGACGACGAGCGCGTCGCGCGGCACCTGGAACCGGAGGGCGCGCCGCTCACCGCCAACTCCGAACTCGTCGACGGTGAGGGTGCGGGCCTGAGGGTCCACCGCCAGTACCGTCCCCGCGTGTCGCTCTCCCGCGGGCACCGCGGCGGGGGCCACCGCCAGCGCGACCAGGCTCACCACCAGCGCGACCAGGGCATGCCCGGACCTCGCGAGCTCCCGCACGAAGCGTCTCACGATCGGGGCGAGGCGGGAGTCCCCACCTCCGCCGCCTTCATCTTCCGGACCAGCTCGGCGTACGAGGAGGTCTGGATGATCTTGTCGAACTGGGTCCGGTAGTTGTTGATCAAGCTCACGCCCTCGACGGATACATCGTACACGAGCCACCGATCGCCCCGCTGCTGCATGCGGTAGTCGATCGGCACCTCGGTCCCCTGCTTGGTGACGAACCGGGTGCGCACGGTGGCGAGCCCGCCGTCGATGGCCTCGCCCGCGTAGGCGATGCGCTCACCGCTGTAGCGCTCGATCTTCGAGATGTAGGCACGCTCGATCAGGTCGGTGAAGAGCCCCGTGAACTCCTCTCGGTCCTTCTCGGAGAGGGTCTGCCAGTGACGCCCGAGCGCCCGCTTCGCGGTCTCGGTGAAGTCGAAGACGCCCTCCGCCTCCTTGCGGATGGCGGCCCGACGATCCTTCGCGCGGGCCTCCGCCTTGAGCGCGGGATCCTCCAGGACCTTGAGAATCTGCTCGACGGAAGCCTTGAGCTGATCGGTCGGCGCCCCGGCGCCCGCGGACGCCGGGGCGAAGGCCACGAGTCCCGCGACCGCCACCAACACGATGTGCGCGACCCGAGTGAGGCGCATCCTCAGGCGGCCCGATCCACCTTGATCCGATCTTCGATCCGGAAGTCGGACCGGCTCCGGGAGATCTCCCGCGTGGCCACATCCACCGCGGCGCTGCGGAACTCCTGCCGGGGCACCGCGCCGGTGATCTCCACCACGAGCGGCGTGCCCTTCCAGAGCGGCAGGTGCGCGGTCGGCGTCAGCGGCAGACCCGACAGCGCGGCGTCCATCAGTAGCGCGTCGGAGACTCTCGCCTGGGCCGCCACCGCTTCCTCCTCGCGCTTGCGCTTGAGATCGTAGAGCTTCACCGCGATCCCCAGCAATACGACCAGGGACAGCATCGCTGCGACGACGATGATTTCCATGGTGGTCTCCTCCCTTGGTGGGGGAAACTGCATCGGGCATGCCACGGACGACGACCAACCCCGGGCTCCAAGTTACCATCGCGTAAGCCGTCGGCCACCACAACTGGACGAACCGTCCCGACCGAGTAGGAATTTCCAGGGTGATCGTGTAAAGCTTTCTCCGCACGCGATGCGTCAACGGGCCCCCTGAGGGAGCGGATCCCAGCTCCACTCTTCCGCCAGCACCGCCCGCGCCACGTCTCCGAGGCGCTGTCGCGAGTCCATCGCCTGCTTTCGTAGCCACCGGAAGGCCTCGGCCTCGCTCAGGTGACGGTCGGTCATCAGCTTGCCCTTGGCCTGATCCACGATCGGCCGCTCGGCTCGCGCCTGCTGCATCCGTCGGATGTCGCGGAAGCGCGCGAGCGCCAGGTCGAGGGTCGGGGCCACCTCCGCCGCGCGCAGCGGCTTGAGCATGAAGCCCAAGACCCCGGCGCGATTGGCCTGCTTCACCACCACCGACCCCGTATCGCGCGTGAAGAGCACCGCGGGACAGTCGCACGCCGCGGTGATACGCGGCATGAGTGCCGGCTCGCGCCGCCCGGAGATGCTGGGCGCGATGATCAGGACGTCCGGCCGCGTCTGCTGCATCAGGGCCACCGCATCCAGTCGCAGCGGCGCCTCCAGCGCCACCGCCCCGCCCGCGTCCTCGACGGCGGCCCGGAGCGACGCGCGCGATGCGATGTCGCCGTCGAGCACGGCCACCCGCCATCGCGGCGAACCACTTCTCCACACCCTGCCGATCACTTGCATGGGCACCTCCTGAGGCGTCGCCCTCTCGCAACCGCCGTGCCAATGGATCGCGCACTCGCCCCGGACATGGAGCGAGTCGCGCGTGAAGAAAATTCCGGTGCCGTCGAGAAGTTCTTCCCACCCCCTGAGGCGTGCACGAGTCCACGGCCGCCCGGTCCTCCCCCACCCACCCTTCGAAGCCACGATCCGACCGAAGGCGACGGTGGCACACGGCTTGCGTACGTTCGTCGTCATGCTCAGGCTCAAAGGGGAACGCGAGGACGACACCCTGCGAGAAGACGAGGGCCGGCCCCGGCTGGTTGACGTCGAGACTGACGAGCTCACCGGCAAGGACGTCTTCCCCGTCGACGAGCCGGACGGGGCCGGATACTTGGAGTACGACTCCGGGCGACCCGGGCGGACCCTCCCGCTCCGAGGGTTCGCCATCGCGGCGGCGGCCTTCACCCCCACATTCTTGCTGATCTTCTTCGGCCTACCGTATCTCGTCGGCTCGGTGGTCCCGGGCCGGACGCCGAGTGCGCCGGTCGCCTCCCGCGCGCCGGAGCTCGACCCGAAGGCCTTCTCCTTGTCGTCGGAGGCGGCCCGCGGTGACACGCGGAGCGGCCTGGGCGATTCGCGGGGCGGCCCGGGGGCCCGCACCTTGAGCGATCCGTTCCGGACGACTTCCCCGGTGCCCGACGAGCCCAAGATCGAGGAGCGAGCGACCGCGGCGGCGCCCGAGCCGGTGCCGTCACTGCCGCCCGCGCGGCCGGCCCCGGCCGCGCCGCCCGTCGCGCCGGAGCCCCGCGTCCCGGAGGCCTCCCGGAGTGCCTCCGTACCGCCCCCCGCCCCCGAGCCGCGCGCGGCCGCCGAGCCACGCCGGGCTCCCCACGAGCCACGCGAGTGGACCCCGGCGGCCGCCTTCACGGAGCGCGCCGCCGCGAGTCGTCTCGCGAGCAGCATCGAGAAGCAGGGCTATCCCGTCGAGGTCCGACAGGACGCCTCCTCGTCGCGGCCGTGGGTGGTGTGGATCGGCGCCCAGCCTAGCGGCGGCTCGCGCCGCCGCTAGGCGGCGCGGTCTAGGCTCGCTTCTCCGGCTCGCGATCCAGCTGAAGCTCCCGCCAGCGGCGGGCCTTGTTGTGGAGGGTCTTCGGGGTGGTGCCGAGGATCTCCGCGGCACGGGTCTTGTTGTTGTTCACCGACTGTAGCGTCCTCAGGATGAGCGCTCGCTCGCCGTCATCCAGCGTGGTTCCCAGCGGCAGCACCACCACGTTTGCCCGCTCCGCCGGCGGCGCGCCGAGCGGCGACAGCGGCAGGCACTCGGGCGTGATGAGCCCGTCCTCGCAGGAGACCACCGCGCGCTCGATGACGTTCCGAAGCTCGCGGACGTTACCCGGCCAGGTGTGGTCGTTCAGCAGCTTGAGCGACCCCCCGTCCACGCTCCGCACCTGCCGGCCGTATTTCTCGTTGAACTCGGCAATGAACGCGTCCGCGAGGAGCGCGATGTCCTCGGGCCGCCGCCGCAGCGGAGGCAGCGGGATCGTCAGCACGTTGACCCGGTAGTAGAGGTCTTCGCGGAACGTGCCCTCCTGCACCGCCTTCACCACGTCCTTGTTGGTGGCGGCCACCACGCGCACGTCGACCCCGATCTCGTCGTGGCCACCCACGCGCCGCACCTGGCTGTCCTGGAGGACGCGAAGATACTTCGCCTGCAGGCTCGAGCTCATCTCCGCAATCTCGTCCAGGAAAATCGTGCCGCCGTCGGCCAGCTCGAAGTAGCCGGGCCGGCGGGCCATCGCTCCGGTGAAGGCGCCCTTCTCGTGACCGAACAGCTCGCTCTCGAGCAGAGTCTCCGGAATGGCCGAGCAGTTCACCGCGACGAACGGCCCCTTCGCCCGCTGGGACATCTGGTGGATGGTCCGGGCCACCAGCTCCTTGCCGGTGCCGGTCTCTCCCACGATCAGCACCGGAGCCGGGCTCGGGGCGGCCATCTCGATCAGGCGATAGACTTCCTGCATCGCCGGGCTCACCCCGAGGAGCGGCCCGAGCCCGCGGCTCTCCTTGAGCTGCCGGCGCAGCACCGTGACCTCCCGGCTCACCTGGACCTTCTCGACCGCCTTCTCGACCAGCACCCGCAAGCGGCGCGGGTCCACCGGCTTGGTCATGTAGTCGTAGGCACCCTCCCGCATGGCGGACACCGCGGTCTCGATCGAGCCGTGAGCCGTCAGCAAGATCACCGCCGCCTCGGGCACCGCCACCGCCAGGGGCTTCAGGAGCCCGATGCCGTCGATGACCGGCATGATCATGTCCGCGATCACGACCGAGGGGCGGAACGCCGGCGCCCGCTCGAGCGCATCCTTGCCGTCCACCGCCTCCTGCACCTCGTAGCCCCACAGTGTCAGGAGCGCGGCCAACCCGCTGCGGCCCGACTCGTCGTCGTCAGCGATCAGAATGCGATGCTTCATTGGTCGTCCCCTCTCGGGTGAATTGGTGTCGGTCGATGGAGTCCTTTGGTTCGGACTGCGCGAGCCGGCTGCAATCGATGTGCCTCGGAAATTCCGGTTGGAAAGAGCTACCGGGTGTCAGACGGTATGTCCAATTCAGACAAATAGTTCCATCGAGTTACCTCAAGGACCATCTCACTGCTGCCTTCAAGGGCAGCCCCAGAGAGAGGGAACATTTTACCGTGTAACTACCACCCGGCGCCGGGCGAATCCCCCCATGCCAGATCGATCAGGGCGAGCCCGGTCGCCGGATCGGTCTTTCGCTGGAGCGTGGCCGGAGCCTCTACCAGGGTGACCTCGAGGGTCGGCTCCACGCTGCCTCCGAGAAGGTGGCCGCCCAGGGCTCCGCCATCCGCCCGACCCACCACGACATGGGCGTGCACCCGCGGCTCCCCCCGATCCAGCGCGATATTGCCGATGAGCGAGACCACCTCGACCTGCTCGCGGATGACCCGGCGGCGGTAGTCGCGCCGGGCGTGGTCGAAGAACCCCAGGGTCACCGCCGCGAAGGCGCCGATGCCGTTCAGGGAGGCGGCCCGGAGGTCGTAGCGCTTGGCCGCGGCGGTCAGGGCCTCCACCGGATTGTCGCCGCGGTCACAGACGAGCACGAAGGTGCGGCGCCCGCCCGCGTCGTCAAGCTGCCGGATCTTCACGATGCCCCTCCCATCAGGCCCGCTCGGCTACCGCTTCCTTGTCCCGCCGACTCGCCCTGGTTGGTGAGGGTGCCGAACTCCGCGGTGATGACCAGGATGCGCCGTACCCCCGCGATCAGGGCCACCAGCACGAACGGCTCGGGCACCAGCACGCGCTCGCGGAACGAGACCTGCACGGTATAGAGGATCTCGATGATCATCAGGATCAGCAGCAGCTGGTCGAGGACCGTCACCACGCTCGGCCCGATCGCGCCGCCCAGGAGGCTCCGGACGAAGTGGATCACCGCGTTCACGAGCAGGGCCACGCCGCCCGCCGCGAGCACGACGCCGAGCCCCACGTAGAGCACGTCCTCGATCTTCGTGAACCCCTCGGCGATGCGCTCCCGCGCGGACGCGCCCTGGCTGGCGCGGCTCATGGCGGGACGACCCGGCTCACAGGCGCCCGGTGAGCACGAGGGCCAGCAGGATGAGACCCGCCACCGTCAGCGCGCTGCTCGGGTAGTATCCCCAGTCCCGGCTGTACGGCCACGCCGGCACCGCGCCGAGCGCCAGCGCGAGCAGGACCACGATCAGCACGCGGGGCATGTGCGGGTGTTGCCTCCAAGTCGCTTCTCGGCAATCGCTGTGCCAGCAAACGGAGCACCGCAATCGCGCCGCTAAGCGCTCGAAAACGGACGCACCAGGGTCGGCTCAGCACCGGCGCATTCGCCGGGACCGCGCGGGACGCCGGTAAACGTTACCGGAGAAACCCGGTAACGCCGACCCATCCGTCGTGCCTTTCTGGCGCGTGGCCCGCGTGGTACCGTGTGAGCGGGCCGTTGGCGTCGACCTTGCTTTCCTGGAGGCGCGGATCATGACCGACATGTGGGGCGATCTCGTGTGGGCCGCTCTCGCCGATCTCAAGACGAGGCTGATGCTCGTGCTCCCGGGAATCCTGGCGATGCTGACGCTCGCCGCGGTCGGGCTGGCCGGAGCGTGGGTCAGCGCCCGCGTCGCCCGCCGGCTGGCGCAGGCGGTGGCCTTCGACCGGCGCGCGGAAGCGTGGGGCATCGTGGCCGCCCTCAATCGCGCGGGCGTGCGCAAGCCGCCCTCGCAGGTGCTGGGGCTCGTCGTCTTCTGGAGCGTGCTCGTCCTCTTCCTTCCGGTGGCCATCGACGCGCTCGCCATCCCCGGCACCGGACGCCTCACCGAGTTCGTCTTCTCGTGGGTCCCGCGCGTCATGGGCGCCGCGTTGATCCTGCTCGTGGGATGGCTCGTGGCGAACTTCCTCGGTGAGGGGGTCCTCATCGCGGCGGTCAACGCCCGCCTCCCGGAGGCGCGGCTCCTGGCCCGGGCCATCCGGTGGGGCGTGCTCCTCTTCGCGAGCGCCACCGCCATCACCCACCTGGGCATCGGCAAGGAGATGGTGCTGGTCGCGTTCGGGATCACCTTCGGCGGGCTGATCTTCGCCCTCGCGCTGGCCTTCGGCCTCGGCGGACGCGGGCTGGCCCGCCAGATCCTCGAGCGCCACCTCCGCAGTCGCGAGCCGCATCCGCGCGAGACCCTGACCCACCTGTAGGCCGCATGATCGACGCCGGCGTGCTCTTCCAGCAGGCGGCGGCGGCGCTGCGCCACGAGCGCCGCGCGAGCTACCGCCTGCAGCTCGGGAGCGCGCTCGGCTTCGACGGGGTGGCGGCTCTCGGCCCGTATCTCGAGGCGCTCGGGATCAGCGAGGTCTATCTCTCCCCCTGCTTCCGCTGCGGCCCCGGCAGCTCTCACGGCTACGACGTCACCGATCACAACGCGTTCAATCCCGAGCTGGGCAGCGCGGCCACCTTCGACCGGATGGCCGCCGCGCTGGCCGCGCGCGGGCTCGGGCTCATCCTGGACGTGGTGCCGAACCACATGGGAATCGCGGGCGACGCCAACCCCTGGTGGCTCGACGTGCTCGAGAACGGCCCGGCCTCACCACGGGCCGAGATCTTCGACATCGACTGGGCACCCGCCAAGGCCGAGCTGCGCAACCGGGTGCTCCTGCCGATCCTCCCCGACCAGTACGGCCGGGTGCTCGAGTCGCAGCAGCTCGCGCTCGAGTTCGTGGACGGCGCCTTCCACCTGCGGTACGCCGGCGCGCGCCTGCCCATCACCCCCCGGACTTACCCGCAGATCCTGACCGACGGGCTCGAGCCCGTCGCCCAGCGCCTGGGCCCGGAGGACGCGGGGCTCCAGGAGCTGCGCAGCATCCTGACCGCGATCGAGCACCTCCCCGGGCGCACCGAGACCGATCCCCGCCGGGTCGAGGAGCGGCTGCGCGAGAAG
>WNFO01010440.1_pt1 | contig 11513 bp, 14 predicted proteins | sample 5400251 | NCBI WGS metagenome assembly WNFO01 (sample SAMN13153354, study PRJNA577476) | soil metagenome | isolation source: 100 cm saprolite under Madrone tree | place: USA:California | collected 2016-06-14
CCACTCGAGCACGTCCGGCGGCAGGAACTTGTCCTCCAGCCACGCCGCCCGGACTGCAGGGTCGACGTTGTGGCCCAACATCGACCCTGGCAGCGATAGCACCCCATCGCTGACCACCATCACGTCAATCGCGCCAACCTTCAGCGCGTAGCGCGACGGAACCAACTCGTCGCGCCCCGGTCTACCGGGGTGTGAGGTGTTGCCCAAGCCCATGCTTGTCTCCTCCTGCTCGGATTTCGTGGAGGAATCTGCAACTGCTTGCTCCGAATTCTGCATAAATCTCCCTCTCAATTCTTGATTGACGTGAGTGATGACGAGACGCCCAGTCGCACCCTGTCAGCTCCTATGACAGGGCAGCCCTCGTAACCGTGACAAAAAATTCATTCACAAGTAAATCTGGGCGCTGACTGTCACAAATCGGCGCGGTGCTTGGTCTCCATTTCACCGAGCCGGACGTATAGCGACTGCGGCAGAGTGTTGCGATGGAAAACTTCGATTCGACCCCTCTCGTCATGAAGGCGGTATCGACTATTTCTCGAACCAAGATGCAAATGCGTGCTCACCTGGTTGGAAGTATCACTTCCCCGGAGAGCCTCCGGGAACATTTGCAATGGGCCATTGAGTTGGAGCACTCGACAATCCCGCCGTATCTGTGCGCGCTGTACTCGATTGAGCCCGGCCGCAACTCGGAGGCCGTCGAGGTGGTACCAGACGTAAACGCCTTGAGTTGAGGTAAAAAGACCGATGTCCGACGCAAACAACCCTCCCCGCACAGCGGACAGTCTCGATAAGCAACTAAAACACGCCGCCGAGGAACTGATTACAGGCGATTCCGATGATCCTCCCCTCAGTGAAGAGGCAGTTAGGGAGATGCTTAGCATGTCTTTGAATGTTCGGAGGCTCGGACAGATATGAACAGGTATGATCTGTGAGTTGCTACTAGGCGTTCAAGGGATGACCATCTCTCGCCTGTGTGCTCGCTTTCGAATCTGAGTGCGTTCCAGTTAGGGGCCATTGATCCAAGAGCGCTTGTACGGTTCGCCCTCGCTATGGCCCGTCCACTCCGACACTCGTTAAACGTGCATGACCCTTCCCGTTGTTGATTGCGGTCGACAAGTAGTTCTAGAATCGATCACTTCAAAGGGCATCCTAGGTCGCTAGTGAAGCGAGGGCCCCCCGACGGCCATGCTGGGCGTTAAACCAGATCCGAAACAGTTTACCTTCGTACGGTTCCTTGCCCGGAACCGACGTCATAGGAGATTTGGCTTCTGGCTCTGCTCTTGGCTTCTATTTCTCAGCGATCCCGTGTGCGGGATCGACCTTGATCAGAAACTCGCCGACCTCTACCATACCGCCTGGACTTTCAAGGATGGAGCTCCGGCCGAAATATATGCCCTGGCCCAGACCACGGACGGTTTCCTCTGGCTAGGGACCGCAACCGGATTGTTTCGTTTCGATGGAATTCGATTTGAATCCTACAAACCGCAATCCGGACAGGCCTTTCTCCAACGCAGCGTGTCCTCTCTATTCGCCGTACCAGATGGAGGCCTGTGGGTGGGCTATTCGTATGGAGGGGTCAGCTTCATTAAGAATGGGACGGTGACAGACTACGGCGGGCCAGAGGAGCTTCCGTCTCGTACAGTGTTGGCATTCGCAGGGGACAGGCAGGGAGCGATTTGGATAGCAGCAGGGGAGGATGGGCTAGCTCGACTACAAGGTTCGCGCTGAAGCAAGATCGGAACTGACGGGGGGTTCGCAGGCCAAGCCGATGCCGTTTTCGTGGATTACGCAGGCACAGTTGGGGTCGGGACGCCGACGAGAGTAGTATACCTTGCGAAGGGAGAGTGCATGCGGCCATGCAGCGTTTGTTGCCTGCTCTTCAAACCGTGATCCCACTCGTCCTGTGCTTGATCTTCTGGTCCGGCATAGCCCAAAACGTTTTCGCCGCAGATCGAGAGCTTGGAAATAGTACGGTTCGCGAAGCGACCATAAACCCTCGGCTGACTCACCTGCCCATCATCGACAGGTATGATGTTCGGTTCGCCCGTTTTTACAACGTCGAAGGACCATCTATATCAAACGTAGGACCCTTCGCGCAGGATGATCAGGGATTTATGTGGTTTGGAACCCCGAATGGCCTGGACCGATTCGACGGGTTCACCTTCAAAGCCTTCACCTACGATCGGGAAAACCCTAAGAGCATTGGCGGATCATATGTCCATGCTCTATTCAAAGATCGCAACGGGACGCTTTGGGCCGGGTCCAGTCAATATCTCAATAGGTTTGATAGCCAAACCGAAACGTTTTCCCGTTTTCCAGTTCCTTCTGTGTACCACATCAGTCAGGACGATTCGGGCACGCTGTGGCTCTCGACTCCAACTGGCTTGTATGCGCTGGATCCTTCGACTGGACAGGTTCGACGGTTTTTTCATGACCCTGGCTATCCCGGGAGTCTTGAGAGCAATGACATCAAGTCGACAGGAGTAGATAAGGAAGGTACCTTCTGGGTTGCCACAAGTGAGGGCCTTGATTCATTCGATCGCAGCACAGGCAAAGTCAGGTTGCACATTCCGGTTCATGAGCCTTCTTTCCCATTCTCTTTCTACGAGGATCGCTTCGGAGTCTTCTGGATCTATCATGTTTCCGGGAATCCTTTGGCGGTGTTCGATCGCAGGACAAACATCTTGACGGAGTTTTCATTTCGCGAGGAGAATTCGACTGGCGATGCTTTGACGGGCATCGCAGGAATACTTGAAGACCAGAATGGGATTTTATGGCTCGCAACGAATGGTGCGGGGCTGCTCAAGTTCGATCGGGACCACAAACGTTTCGTCCGCTATCGCAATAGCCTCAACGATCCAGAGAGTCTCGCTCAAAACAGCGTCCGCTCCATAACGATGGACCGGGAAGGGATCATCTGGGCAGGTCTCGCCAGTTTTGGGCTCACGCGCTTTACACCGAAACCCCAGCCATTCAAGCGATATCGTCACGACTTCGGCAATCCTGCCGACCGGGATGAACCCTTTGTCGGCGCGATTTACGAAGATCATCAGGGAGTCCTCTGGATCGGTACTCACAGCGCCCTTCATCGAATCGACCGCAGTTCGCAACGGTACGAAGATTTCTACCTCGCTGGAAGAGAAGGAACAGATGCGATCACAATCTGCGAAGATCGCCTGGGTTACCTCTGGGTAGGTACATATGGCCATGGGCTATTTCGTTTCGATCCGCGAACACGCTCTTTCATACGTTTTCGACATGACTCTACAGATCCGCACAGCCTCAGCAACGATATTGTCCCGCGACTCTTCGTAGACCATGAGGGAACGCTCTGGGCCGCCACTCATGATGGCTTGGATCGGTTCAATGCAACGACGAACAGCTTTATCACATACAACGTGGAATTGGGAAGCACACACCCGCATTACCTGGCAATCACCGAAGACCGAAAAGGAGCGCTGTGGCTCGGTACCGAAACGTCCGGACTCGTGCGATTCGAACCGGCCACGGGAAAGTTCACCACTTATCAACATGATGAGAACCGTGCGGAAACACTAAGCGACAACCGGGTGAACTCGATCCTTTTTGATCGCTCGGGAACGATGTGGGTTGGGACGCAGGTGGGACTTGATCAATTCGATGAAGCAACTGACAGGTTCACGACTTATTCACGGCGGGAGGGGCTCCCTGGCAGTGTGGTGGGCTGCGTTCTCCAGGATGAGCGCGAGAGTCTGTGGATGAGCACCGACAACGGCGTCGCAAAACTCGATCCAAAAACAAAAGAGATAAAGAGCTACTCGACTGCGGACGGGCTGCCAGGCCCTGATTTGACCGGTTGGGGTGCATGTTTCCAGAGTCGAACGGGCGAGATGTTTTTCGGGGGATTTAGCGGCGCCACCTCATTCTTTTCGAAAAACGTTTCGGGCACTGCATTCGTTCCTCCGATAGCTCTCACCGAATTCCGGTTATTCGGAACCGAAGTATTGCCCGGAACTGACTCACCGCTAAGCACGACGATCAATTACACAAATGCCATCACCCTCTCCCACAAGCAGAACAGGTTTTCCATCGGGTTTTCTGCCCTGAGTTATCTGAATCCAACCACAAATCGATATCGCTACATGCTGGAACCTCTGGATCGAAAATGGAATGAGGTTAGAAGCGACAAGCGATTCGCCAGCTATACGACGCTCCCGGCAGGCACGTACATTTTTAGAGTCCAGGGTGCGACCAGCCGTGGTTCCTGGGACGAGCCCGGAGCACGTCTTCGCATCGACGTTCTACCCGCATGGTATCAAACGTTTTGGTTCTATTCCGCGTGTGTTGCGGCCCTTGCATTGGTGCTATGGGCACTCCATCAACTCCGGCTGCGCCAACTGGAGCAACAATTTGACAAGTCGCTGGAGGCACGCGTCGACGAGCGTACACGCATAGCACGAGAATTGCACGACACCCTGCTGCAAAGTCTGCACGGTTTGCTATTCCGATTCCAGGCGGCCAGGAACCTGTTCCCGCGTCGCCCGGAAGAGGCCATGGAAGCTCTGGATGGCACGATTGCTAGGACGGAACAGGCAATCGCCGAAAGCCAGAATGCCATCACAGACTTACGTCCCTCGCCAGTCGACTGCAGCGATCTCGGAGGGCTGCTGATGGCAACTGGCAAAGAACTGGAGACCAGCGGGAATGCCAACGGTACTGCCGCAACTTTCGCCCTCATTGTGGAGGGTGAACGACAGACTCTGTCTCCGATTCTGCAGGACGAGGTCTACCGAATTGGTCGTGAATTGCTAAGAAATGCTTTTCGGCACGCATGCGCGCGTCGAGTGGAAGCTGAGGTTCGATACGATCACGAGCAGCTTCGTGTGCGTGTCCGCGACGACGGAAAGGGCATGGATCCAGACATTCTGAAGCAAGGAAGCCGCCAAGGACATTGGGGGCTGCCCGGTGTAAAGGAACGAGCACAGCGAATTGGGGCACAGTTGGATTTTTGGAGCGAAGCAGGAGCCGGCACTGAAGTCGAGCTAAGTGTTCCCGCCACCCTCGCGTACATGAATTCGCATGGTAGGGCAAGATTCAGGTTTTTTCGCAGGAAGAGATCATGAGCAGCGATTCTAAATTGATTCGGATACTTACGGTTGACGACCATCCTTTGCTGCGCGAAGGGATCGCCGCGCTGGTTAAGGCGGAGCTTGACATGAGCGTAGTGGCAGAGGCGGACGACGGAGCAGAAGCCATCGAAAAGTTTCGGTTGCATCGACCGGACATAACCCTAATGGATGTGGAGATGCCAAGGGTGAATGGAATCGAGGCCATCAGCAAAATTCGGAGTGAGTTCCCGGACGCGCGGATCATCGTTTTGACGACGTATTCGGGCGACACGACAGTCGTGCGGGCCCTTAGAGCCGGTGCGCGAGCTTATATTTTGAAGCGACACGTCCATAGAGAACTCTTGGGGACCATTCGCGCAGTCCACGCCGGGCAGAAACGCATACCTCCAGAGATTGCCGCAGAACTTGCCGAGCACGCTACGGATGACGAGTTAACCGGACGTGAAATCGATGTATTGCGGCTGATTGCCATGGGGAATGGCAATAAACAGATCGCGGATCAGCTTTCCATCGGGGAAGCCACAGTGAGGACCCATGTTGGCAACATCCTCTCGAAGCTTAGCGCCAACGACAGGACTCATGCGGTTACGATTGGGCTAAGCCGGGGAATTATCGCGCTCCCGACTCGATCTGCTCCACCAAAAAGCGGATAGCGCAATCCGCTTAATAGCGGTTTTCAACCCCTTGCAGCCGATTTACCCTGAAGAGCAATCTGAACGGTTGCAAAGGGGTGGATTTGCAACGCCTATTCTCGACGTTTGCTGCCGGCTGGCCCGGTATCGGCCTTCTGCTGCATCGGTTTCTAACAGCTATCGCTCTACTTCATTACGGCAACCGTTACTTCATGGAGGCACCTCAATCAGCCTTCAATGTCCTGCATTTAATTGGAGCGGGGGCAGGGATATTTCTGCTGGTAGGTTTATGGACTCCCGTAGTTGGAACGCTAGTCGCCATTATTGAGATATCCACCGTTTTCTTTCATGGCGACGATCCATGGATTTCCTTCATCTTGGCGATGCTCGGCGTCACTCTGGCAATGATCGGGCCGGGTGCATGGTCAATCGATGCGCGGCTGTTCGGCAGAAAACACTTCGCAAGCTGAAAAATTTGGCGGCTTCGTTCCAGTCTCTCCGATAAAAAGCGGAGCTTGAAGTCATCCGAAGTAGATAGCGCAAGCTCCATCCATTTGGGGTTGTTTCCGACAATCCATTCCTTCCAAAATGAGCGCGACCTCGAGGAAAACGTGAGCACGCCGCGTTCTCGGGGAAGACAGCAAGTTATCGGGAGATAGTGATGGAAACCGTCAACGAAGTTCAGTCAATCTTCGCGGCACGAAGTGAAGTTCGATTGGTTCACAAAAACGAAGAGTCCGAAAGCATGAAGCGACCCTCAATTCTTGGCTGGTATCAAATCTTGCGACTGCATTATCAGTGGCCTTTGTTTGAGGCGATTCGATACGCGCTCTGGCTTTCCCGCTGACTTGAGGAACGAAAACAAACGACCCGTTTATCAGTGCAGAGGTAATTTCTCACAAAACTAGTTGCTCGACGGTCTTAAGAGGTGAGTTCAAAGCGATGAATATCCAAGAGATTGCACCACTAGCTGAGCCAGGGGAAGTCATGCACTCCAGCGCTGCAAACCCTGCACTAACCGATGAGCGCTTGCTTGTATCGCGAGCGAAATCTGAATGCCCGAATGCCTTCGGGGAACTCCACGAGTGTCACCAGCCGAAGACCCATCGCAGTGTCCTCGGAATACTTGGCAACCGCCAAAACACGAAAGACGATGACGGCCTTTCAGTGTTCCTCAGTACCCGAGCGCGTCTTCTCGGCATTGCCTATCGCATCCTGAAGAGCGCCGCTGAAGCTGAGGATCTTGTGCAAGACGTATGGATACGATGGCAGACGACTGACCGCAGCACGGTTCGAAACGCAGCGGCATTTCTCATGACGATGACAACGCGTCTGGCGATCAACGTTGTGCGGTCTGCTCGTTCACGCCGGGAAACGTCCTTCGGATCATCGCTTCAAGAATCGGCCGACACATCCCCTGATCCTAGGGTGGAGGCGGAACGAAGCGAAAAGTTACGAGGCGCAGTCCTCGTCCTACTGCAGAAGCTCTCGCCTGTAGAACGGGCTGTGTACGTCCTTCGAGAAGCGTTCGACTATTCATATCGTGAGATCGCGAACATCCTTCGACTCGAAGAAGCCAATGCCCGCCAACTCGTGAGCCGCGCCCGGCAACATGTCGCGGATGGTCAACACTCTTCCGTGAATTCGGCAGAACAACGGAGTTTCCTCGCCGCATTCCTCGTCGCGGCCCAGAAGGGCGCTCTGGCGAAGCTCGAGTCTTTTTTGGTTGGCAGCGCGGACGGCACGGTTAGAAAGCGCGAGTGGCCAGCGCGGACGCCCATTACGGACCCTCGCCGCCATCGCTGGCCTTTGGTGCCGCGGCTCGATGCGAAAGTAGCGTAACTCCAAATCGCCGGTAGATGATTCGCGCATTACCGATCTCTTGGAGCAACTGTTTCGCATTTTCTCTCACTTTGTCTGGAGGGCGAAGGAAGGAGTACGAATGCAATGACAACAAGTACAAAAAGCGAGAAGGAGAATCCGAACCGCGTCTCCGAACCTCTGTCGGAGGCATATCTCTTGGCGGCGGCAAAGGGCGGTTGTTCAACAAGTTTTGATTTGCTTTGCGCCCCACACGCCACCCGATTGCTGAAAACGGCGTTTAGGGTAACAAGAAATCGAGAGGACGCCGAAGATGCCGTTCAGGATTCCCTGATGAGGGCGTTTGTGAGCATCAATGAATTTCGTGGATCATCGAGCTTCTCAACTTGGCTCACGAGGATCGTCATCAATTCTGCCCTCATGATTCGCCGCAAAAACGTCACCGCACGCCGCGTATATCTTCATAGCGAATCCGAAGATACAAGCCATTTCAACTTGGAGATCGAGGATTCTGCTCCGAACCCGGAACAAATTCTTGTGGCTCTAGAACGGAGAAGAGCATTGCGTACGGCGATTTCCAACCTGCGGCCACGGGTCCGAGCCGTCTTAGAAGTAGGTCATTTGCGGGGGTTTTCGATAAAGGAAACGGCGAAAGTTCTAAATATTTCGGTCGGAGCCGCAAAAGCGCGTCTCTTTCACGGACGTGTCGCCCTGCGCAAATCCCGTGCACTGCGTGCCATTCTGCAGTCAAGAACCGAAACCGCCGCCTAATCCCTCAACGGTTCGAAACCCCGCTCCCAAACCAGAGCACAGCGGTTCCCTAGACTGTTGTATCGATGCTCCCCTTTCCACCGGCCCAGCTACTTCGTCCAGTCGAGTCCCGTGAGGTTTTTTCGGCCCAGGCACTCAATTACCTAAGCCGTAGCGCGTTCCGTTTTCCATCATTTTCCAATTACCAGGAATTTTGTTTCAGTTAAGTGCCGCCAGCTCAGCGTGTTAGGGTTTTCTAGAGGAAGCTTGGGAAGCTTCTATTCTGCCATTGAACTACGCTCGCCCGCTCGCAACCTTTCTGATTTGTCTGCGATTCTCCTTCGCCAGGAACAAGCTGGAGAAATCGCGAAAACCCAGCTCCCCTGCGTGTGCATGCCTTTAGCCCTAGTCCAACCGTAGCGCGCACATCTCATTAGATGTCCGGTACCCCCGACCATCGGTCTAGCTAGTCTTGCCTCTTACGAAGAGTTACCCGGCGACCGTTTAGCCGGCACTGGAAATCCGTGCCAAGCAACACGACTTGTTTGGGGTCCATGTCGCTCGGCTCCACTACGGTGATTTCCATCCAACAGGCAATATAGTCTTCTACCTCGATGCCCATTCCTTCCTCCCGATCAGTCAATAGACGGCCGACTGTTGCGCGAATGGTCGTCGCAGGGGCGTCTTCGTAGAAAAGTTCGAAACCTACATCGGGACGTGGCTTCCCGAACCGGTGGACACCAGCGGCGATCCCGGAATTGGTGCGGAGCGCGGCGAAGCACTCAAGCTTGCGGTCCTGCTGCTCCTTGAGAAACTCTCTCCCACAGAACGCGCCGCATATGTTCTGCACGAAGCATTCGATTACTCCCACCGCCAGATCGTGGACATCCTGCGAATGGAGGAACCAAACGTCCGCCAACTCGTCTCCCGAGCCCGTAAACATATCGAGGATGGCCGGCGCACACGCGTCAGTTCGAACGAACAGCGGCGCCTTCTGGAGGCCTTTATCGCTGCCGCGCAGAAGGCAGACATGGCCGCTCTAGAAGGCCTCTTCGCTGAGGATGTTGTCTCTACCTCGGATGGCGGTGGGATTGTGCGCGCGGCGCGCGTTCCAGTTTGCGGTCGCGAGCGCGTGGCGAAGTTCATTGCCACCGCTGCACATTTCTGGAACGGCGTGAAGCTTGCCTGGGTCGAGGCAAATGGACAGGCGGCCGTTGTAGTGTCGCGCGATGGCGTTCCTGTTGCGCTCACGACTATTAATGCCTCCGAGCAAGGCATCGATCAGATCGTGTGGATCCTTAGACCGAGCAAACTCGCCGCGATCACAAGGTCAGTCCAAAGATTGGACAAGCGTGACGCGCCTGAACTTACATTGGACTGAGCGATCATTCGCTGGCGGATGGCAGCCCGTTGACAAGCAGACGTTAAGGCATTCGGGAATCTGTACACACTTGCCGACGACGTTCGTTCGGCAAATTCACAAGTGGTAGATCTCCTGCTCCATGTCCTGTTGGTTGCTTGCGGATGGCGAAACCAGCCCAGACGCTACCAGAGACTCGTATAAGGCTCGTTCCGCTGCAAACCAATCAACCTCAGGCGAGCCAAGTGGCATGCCCCTCCCGACCCAGTGTTGGTAAGCAAGCTTTGCCACGAACTCATGCCGGCTCTCTCCAGGAAAGTCGGGCGTGAGTTCGACGCATTGTTGTCCATCCATTTTTTTGGATCCGTTTGGCATTGAAAGGTTCCTTCTGACGTAATCACCGAACAGTCCCGTCAGCAGCGCACCTAATCACCCAAACCTGTTAGCTAAGACCGGACGCTGCATTTGTTTTGTGACACGGTTTAGCGACCACGAGAAGTCAGGATCGAGGCTGTTCAGAAGAGCAGCCCGGATGGTGGTCGAATCGAGTTGAAGTGGCGGGAGCGACGGGACTCGAACCCGCGGCCTCCTGCGTGACAGGCAGGCGTTCTAACCAGCTGAACTACGCCCCCTCATATTAAAGATGGTCTGCTTCCTTCCGGTTCCCTCTCGTTCCTTCCCGCTCCGTTTGGCCGTGCCGTGACAGGGCAACAATGAGACGCAACTGATTGATATCAAACGGTGTCGGCGAACGTCGTTGGATATGCGAGGGAGCCGTACGGCACTTCTTATCGTCCCCTTATCGTCCCCAGAATTGAAGTCCTCAAATTTTAAAGACTTCAGCCACGTGTCGGTATTTGCAACCAGAGGGGTAGTATCGTCTCGCCTCCAGCGGCAATAAATTTCTTCAAGCAATGCATGACGGCCCCGCATCGCCAGGGACCGCAAAGAGGAAGGCGTGACACCTTCATGACGGGCAGACCATATGTGAAGCTCAACGAGTATGGGGGCAAGGCTGACTCCCTTGTTCGTAAGTCGATAGTGAACCTTGCGCCGGTCTCCGGCAACCGGCTTGGACGCAAGTACACCAGCGGCCTTCAGCTTTGCGAGCCGGTCAGCAAGGATGTTGGTTGCGAGTCCTTCGGCACCATCCAGGAAATCACCAAATGTACGGTAGCCACTTAGCATCAGATCCCCTACGATGACAAGCGACCACCGGTCTCCAAAGATCTCAAGCGCCGCGCTCGCTGAAGACTGTGATCGTCGCATTGTTTTCGACCTTTTCACCGTATCTTTTTGCACCGCGCCGTAACTTTTCGTCACGGTCTACACGTGCTTGTTAAGTTCTCTCTTTGGCATAAGGTGGTTTCACCCGGAACCAAATGGAAAACAGTGCCGGCAAGAAAACTAGCGTAAGCACCGTTCCTGCAGCGGTACCTCCGATCAGCGTATAGGCCAGCGATCCCCAGAATGCAGAGAAAGTTAGTGGCACAAATGCCAGTACGGCCGCTAGTGCTGTCAGGATGACCGGTCTAGAACGCTGTACGGTCGCTTCTACAACAGCGTGGAACAGATCCAATCCTTCGTCACGGTTGGTCTTGATCTGCCCAACCAGGATCAGTGTGTTGCGCATCAGGATTCCGGCCAAGGCGATTAGACTGAGGATCGCGTCGAACCCAAAAGGCTGCCTGAACACAAGAAGGCTCGGGCGATGTTTACTCCTTGCTTTTGGCGAACGGTTGGCAGCTTGCCTTCTGGCGGACCCTAAAAAAGCCAGCGTTGTCGCTGGCTTTAAGGGCGGTGCTTGAAGAACGTTACTTCTTCATTTCGTCCTTCTTCGTA
>WNFO01022841.1_pt1 | contig 11513 bp, 10 predicted proteins | sample 5400251 | NCBI WGS metagenome assembly WNFO01 (sample SAMN13153354, study PRJNA577476) | soil metagenome | isolation source: 100 cm saprolite under Madrone tree | place: USA:California | collected 2016-06-14
GGGCAAGCGGCCGTTCCAGGTGACCGACCAGAACATGACCGACACGGTCAATCTGATGGTCGAGTATGGCGGCCTCGAAGCCAAGGCCAAGGATAATCCGAAGGCGTTCTACACCAACGACTATCTGCCGAAATAGGCGTTTGGCCGAATGAACGCAGCGATGAATACGGCCGGGGTGAATCAAACAGGCGCGCATCTGCGCCTGGTGTCCGATCGCACCGCCGGCACGCCGGGAATTCAACTCTCCGGCGTATCGAAAACCTATCGGTCGCGCGATGGCGACGTGCCGTCGTTGCGTCCGCTGGATTTCCACATCAATGCAGGTGAATTCTTTGTCGTGGTCGGGCCGTCCGGCTGCGGCAAGTCCACGCTCCTGAAGATGATATCCGGATTGCTTGCGCCCTCGACCGGCGAGATTTTTGTCGAAGGCCAGCAAGTGACAAAACCGCACGGCAATGTCGGGATCGTGTTTCAGAATTCGCTGCTGCTGCCGTGGCGCAATATTCTCGCCAACGTGATGCTGCCGATCGATATGAAGCGGCTGCCGCGCTCCGAATATCTGCCGCGTGCGATGGACCTGTTGAAGCTGGTCGGGCTCGAGGGTTTTGAGAAGAAACTGCCCTGGCAATTGTCGGGCGGCATGCAGCAGCGGGCGTCGATCTGCCGGGCGCTGGTGCATGACCCCAAGATCATGCTGATGGACGAACCGTTCGGCGCGCTTGATGCCATGACGCGCGAACGCATGAACGTCGAACTGATGCGGATCCAGCGCGAAACCGGCAAGACCGTGCTGCTGATTACCCACTCGATACCCGAAGCGGTGTTCCTCGCCGATCGCGTGCTGGTCATGACCGAGCGGCCAGGCTCGATCGCCGCGATCTACGACGTGCCGCTGCCGCGCCCACGTTCGCTCGACGCCATGGCGGATCCGGTTTTCACCGAACTGGTGCAGCGCATCCGCAAGCACTTCTTCACCCAAAGCGCGCTGGATTGAGGCAAGGCATGCCGCCACGTATCGCCGTGCGTGATATTTCATTTTTCGAGCGGCAAGTGCCGTTCACCAAGCCGTTCCGGTTTGGCGCCGTGGTTATCAATGCCGCGGCCCAGGCATTCGTGCGTGTGGAGATCGAGATCGAAGGCAAATCCACGTCGGTGGGTGCGAGCGCCGAGCTGATGGCGCCGAAATGGTTCGACAAGCGTTCGCAGCTTACGCCGGAGCAGACCGTCGAGGAATTGCGCCGGTCGCTCGGAATCGCGCGCGATCTCTATCTGACCGGGGCGGGCTTGGACACCGCGTTCGGCCTGCACGCCTCGCGCATGTCAGCGCAGGTCGAGGCCTGCGCGAAAGAGGACATCCCGCCGCTCGCCGCCGCTTACGGGCCGGCGGAAATCGATAAGGCGGTCCTGGACGCGCTGCTGCGTGGCCTCGGCGTGAATTTTTTCGACGGCATGGCGGGGAATATCGCCGGGATCGATGCGCGCCTGTCGCCCGATCTAAGCGATGATGACCTTGCGCAATTTCTCGCCCGATGCCGGCGGCTGCCGCGTGTCGCGATCCGGCATACCGTCGGTCTCGACGATCAAGTCGAAGGCGGCAAAGGCGGCGTCGCCGATATCAGGGAAAATAGCGGTGCTCGCTATTTCAAGCTCAAGCTTAACGGTAATCCCGATGCGGATACCGCGCGCCTGATCCGCATCGGCAAGGAACTCGCCAGGCTGTCATATGACTACAGCGTCACGCTGGACGCCAACGAGCAATACGCCGATCTCACCGCGCTGGGCGCGCTGGTCGACAGGCTCGGCGCTGATAGCGCACTCAAGCCGATTGCGGCAAAGCTGTTGTACATCGAGCAGCCGATGCCGCGCGATATCTTCAGGCAATCGTCGCTCGGCACGCTCGCTGCCTTCGATATTATCATCGACGAAGCCGACGATTGCTACGACGCATTCCCGGTGGCGCGCGCGCTCGGCTATCGCGGTATCTCCTCCAAATCCTGCAAGGGGACCTACAAGTCGATCGTCAATACGACGCGTGCGGCCAAATGGAGCGCGGGCGGCGAGAAGTTCTTCATCACGGGCGAGGACCTGACCTGTCAAGCCGGTCTCGCTGTGCAGCAGGACCTCGCGCTTGGCGCACTGATCGGCGTCACCCATGCCGAGCGCAATGGCCACCATTATGTCGACGGCTTTGGCGACACGCCCGCTGCCGAGGCGCAAGCCTTTCTCGCCGCTCATCCCGATCTCTACGTCAGCGACGGGAACAATATCCGGCTGTCGATCCACGACGGCGACCTCGTGACGGGATCGCTGGCAGCGCCGGGCTTTGCCACATCCGTTCACCCCGAGTGGACGGCGTTGTCGCCGCTTCAACAACCAAAAGCAAAAAGTCTGCAGGAGCAATCAATATGACGACGCAACGCCTCGGCGTGATCATGAACGGTGTCACCGGCCGCATGGGGCTCAACCAGCATCTGATCCGCTCGATCATCGCTATCAGGGATTCCGGCGGCGTGCCGCTGGCCAATGGCGACCGCATGATGCCGGATCCGATCCTGGTGGGCCGCGACTCCGACAAGGTCGAGGGTCTCGCCAGGCGGTTCAATGTCGAACGCTGGACCACCGACCTCGACAAGGCGCTGCTCGAGCCGAGCGACGGCATTTTCTTCGATGCCGCGACCACGCAGGCGCGTCCATCGCTGCTGACCAAGGCGATCAACGCCGGCAAGCACGTCTATTGCGAGAAGCCGATCGCGACCAATCTCGAGGAGGCAGTCGCGGTGCTCAGGCTCGCCAACGCCAAGGGCGTCAAGCACGGCACCGTGCAGGACAAGCTGTTCCTGCCGGGTCTGAAGAAACTGGTGTTCCTGCGCGATTCCGGCTTCTTCGGCCGTATGCTCTCGGTGCGCGGCGAGTTCGGCTACTGGGTGTTCGAAGGCGACTGGCAGGAGGCGCAGCGGCCGTCATGGAATTACCGCAGCGAAGACGGCGGCGGCATTATTCTCGACATGGTCTGCCACTGGCGTTACGTGCTCGATAATCTCTTTGGCGAGGTCGAAAGCGTCAGCTGTCTCGGCACCACGGATATCCCGGAGCGCTGGGACGAGAAGGGCGAGAAGTACAAGGCGACAGCGGACGATTCCGCCTACGCGACCTTCAGGCTCAAGGGCGGTGTGATCGCGCATATCAACATGTCCTGGGTGACGCGGGTCTATCGCGACGACCTCGTCACCTTTCAGGTCGATGGCACCCACGGCTCGGCGGTGGCCGGGCTTTCCGATTGCGTCATTCAGGCGCGGCAAGCGACGCCACGGCCGGTGTGGAATCCCGACGAGAAGCGCACCCACGATTTCTATGCCGACTGGCAGACGCTGCCGGAGACCGTCTACGACAACGGTTTCAAAGAGCAGTGGGAAATGTTCATTCGCCACGTCTGCGAGGATGCGCCGTATAAATATACGCTGCTGGAAGGCGCCAAGGGCGTGCAGCTCGCGGAATGCGCGCTGCAGAGCTGGCGCGAGCGGCGCTGGATCGATGTCGCTCCGATCAAGGTGTAGGGGAACAGGACCATGAACAAACCGGTTTTGCCCGTCTCGTCGCTGTCGCTGAAATTGCCGAACGCCGATCGTTCGATCGAGACCTATCGCCTCGCGGCGTCGCGGACGTTTCCTTCGAAGCTCGAGGACACGTTGAACCGCGTGGCGTTTTCCGCGGCCCATGTGGTGGCTGATCCGCTTGCCGATGTCGATCCGTGGCTCACTTCCGCTGTTGACTGGGACCGGACGATTGCCTTTCGCGAGCACGTCTGGGATCTCGGCCTCGGCGTCGCCGAGGCGATGGATACCGCGCAGCGCGGCATGGGGCTGGACTGGCCGACCTCGCTGGAATTGATCCAGCGCTCGGTCAAGGCAGCGAAGGCGAGGGGCAACGCGCTGGTGTTTTCCGGCGCCGGTACCGATCACCTGGAGCCCAGGGATGCGAAGACCATCGACGACGTGATATCGGCCTATGAGGAACAGATCGCAGCCGTCGAAAAAGCGGGCGGGCGCATCATCCTGATGGCGTCGCGCGCGCTGGCGAAAATCGGCCGCAATCCCGATGACTACGCCAAGGACATGTTCGATCCGGCGCTCAGCGATTACTGGGGCACCTCAAGCCTCGACCAGGCGATGGATGTCGCGGTCGGGGTCATCAACGCCAACGCGTCGAAGGTCGATGGCGTCAAGGTCTCGCTGCTCGACAAGCAGCGCGAGATCGACATGCGCCGCCGGCTCGACAACGATGTAAAAATGTATACCGGCGACGATTTTAATTATGCCGAGCTGATCGCCGGTGACGACCAAGGCTTTTCCCATGCGCTGCTCGGCATCTTCGATGCCATCGCGCCGGCGGCATCCTACGCATTGTCGCGGCTCGCGGCGGGCGACGAGGCCGGCTTCCACGACGTGTTGGGACCGACGGTGCCGCTGTCGCGCCATATCTTCAAGGCGCCGACCCGGTTCTACAAGACCGGCATCGTGTTCATGGCCTATCTCAACGGCCATCAGGATCATTTCACCATGGTCGGCGGGCAGGAAAGCACGCGGTCGATACTGCATCTCGCTGAATTGTTTCGTCTGGCGGATCAGGCAGGATTGCTTGCCAATCCCGAGTTGGCGACGCGCCGCATGAAGGCCGTGCTCGCGACCCGTGGCGTTGAAGCGTGACGCGGGATTTCTCGCAAGATCATCGCTGGCTGTCATTGAATACCGCGACGGTCCGCAAACAGGGCAATCTGGCCGAAATCATCGATGCCTGCGCGCGGCACGGAATCCGCGCCATCGATCCCTGGCGCGATCAGGTCGCGACCATCGGTCTCGATCGCGCGGTGCGGGCGGTGCGCGACGCCGGACTCGAACTGTCCGGTTATTGCCGCGGCGGGATGTTCACATCGGACGCCGCGCATCGGATCGAAGCACGCGACGACAATCGCCGCACCGTCGATGAGGCCAAGGCGCTGGGCGCGCCCTGCGTCGTGCTGGTGGTCGGGGGCTTACCGCAATATTCGTGGCCGGGCAGTGTGGCCTCGAAAGACATCGCGGCGGCGCGGGCGCAGGTCGACGACGCCATCGCCGAAATGATGGTCTATGCGCGCGACGCCAACATGCCGCTGGCGATCGAGCCGCTGCATCCGGCCTATGCCGCCGACCGCGCCTGCGTAAATACGACAAAGCAGGCGCTCGATATCTGCGACCGCCTCGATCCGCAACGCACCGGCGCGCTTGGCGTCGCACTCGACGTCTATCACATCTGGTGGGACCCGGAATTGCTGCCGCAGATCGAACGCGCGGGCAAGGATCGCCTGCTGGCATTTCACGTCTGCGACTGGCTGGTGCCGACCATGGACATTCTAAATGACCGCGGCATGATGGGCGACGGTGTGATCGATATTAAATCGGTGCGCCGTGCGGTCGAGGCGCAAGGCTTTGCCGGCTATTCCGAGATCGAGATTTTTTCCTACGACTGGTGGGAGGAGCCGATGGATGAGGTTTTGCAGACCTGCATCGCGCGGCACCGGTCGGTGGTTTGAGCTAACCTCATTCTGCATTCCGGCGTTGCCCCTGCATGCCTCGTCTGGCTCTTGCGATGTTCGCCCCAACCTTGTTGATATTGGCCCCAGATGCCTCCGGTAGCCGGAGGTGCCATCACTGACGAACCCGTCGGACGCCTGGAGCCAAGGGAATGACCGATCCATCCGAATACACGCCGCCCAAAGTCTGGAGCTGGAGCAAGGAGAACGGAGGCAGGTTCGCGAACATCAATCGCCCGATCGCCGGGCCGACGCACGACAAGGAACTGCCGGTCGGCCACCACCCCCTGCAGCTTTATTCACTGGCCACACCGAACGGCGTGAAGGTCACGGTGATGCTGGAGGAACTGTTGGCGCTCGGCCATCGCGGCGCGGAGTACGATGCGTGGCTGATCCGGATCGACGGCAATCAGTTCGGCAGCGGCTTCGTGGCGATCAATCCGAACTCCAAGATACCGGCGCTGATGGACCATAGCGGGCCGACGCCGATCCGGGTGTTCGAATCAGGCTCGATCCTGTTGCATCTTGCTGAGAAGTTCGGGGCTTTCCTGCCAACCGACGTCGCGAAGCGCGCCGAATGCCTGTCGTGGTTGTTCTGGCAGATGGGCAGCGCGCCTTATCTCGGCGGTGGGTTTGGCCACTTCTACGCCTACGCGCCGACCAAGATCGAATACGCGATCGATCGGTTCGCGATGGAGGTGAAGCGCCAACTCGACGTGCTTGACCGGCGTCTCGCGGACAACGCGTATGTGGCGGGCGACGACTATTCGATCGCAGACATCGCGATCTGGCCCTGGTACGGCGGTTTGGCGAAGGGCGTGCTCTATGGCGCGGGCGAATTCCTGGGCGTGCAGGAGTACAAAAACCTGCAGCGCTGGGCAGATGCCATTGCCGCTCGTCCGGCCGTGCGGCGGGGGCGAATGGTCAACCGCACCTGGGGCGAGCCCTCAAGCCAGTTGCACGAACGTCACGACGCCAGCGATTTCGAAACCAGGACGCAAGACAAGGTTGAGGACGGCCAACCGGCGACCGGAGCATGACGGGCGGCGGCGTGATCGATATCAAACCGGTGCGCCGTGCGGTCGAGGCGCAAGACATCACGCCAGGTCCGAAAACGTTTTGCCGCTTGCAAGGTCTCGGCTGTGGAAACTAATATCGGGAGCGCGTCTATCCTACCCATGCGACCTGGAGGAATGGCTGATGCGTCGCTTTCTGCGGGCACTGGCGATAGGGCTTACGCTTGTCGCACTGCCCGGCGTTGGCTTTGCGGCGAGCGACAAAGAGACGGTACGCCTTCTCCAGCGCGACGCCGACCAGGGTAACGCCAATGCGCAAGTTCGTCTCGGCTATTTCTACGAAAACGGTCGCGGTGGCCTTGCCAAAGACGATCGCAAGGCTGCACGCCTCTATAAGCTTGCCGCCGACCAGGGCAACGCCGCGGCACGAAACAATCTCGGCGTTCTTTACCGAGACGGCGGTGGCGGCCTCACCAAAGACGACCGCGAGGCTCTGCGCCTCTTCAAGCTCGCCGCCGATCAGGGCAACGCTTACGCGCAGCAAAATCTCGGCGGCTTCTACCGAGATGGCCGCGGCGGTCTCGGCAAGGACGACCGCGAGGCTGTGCGGCTATTCAAGCTCGCCGCCGACCAGGCGCTCGCCGACGCCAGAGCCAGTCTCGGCTATTTCTACGAAACCGGTCGCGGAGGCCTTGCCAAGGACACCCGCGAGGCTGCGCGCCTTTACCGGCTCGCCGTGGATCAGGGTAACGCCGCCGCACAAAACAATCTTGGCGTGTTCTATCGAGATGGCGGCGGCGGCCTCACCAAGGACGACCGCGAGGCTCTGCGCCTCTTCAAGCTCGCCGCCGATCAGGGCAACTCCTACGGTCAACACAACCTCGGTGGTTTATATCGAGACGGCTTGGGTGGCCTTGCCAAGGACGAGCGCGAGGCTGCGCGCCTGTTCAAGCTGGCCGCCGACCACGGCAACGCTGGCGCCGGAGTTAGTCTTGGTTACTTCTACGAGAAAGGCCTCGGTGATCTTGCCAAAGACGACCGTGAGGCTGTGCGCCTCTACAGGCTCGCCGCCGACCAGGGCAACGCCGCCGGGCAAAATAATCTCGGCGTTCTTTACAGGGACGGCCGCGGTGGCCTCACCAAGGACGAGCGCGAGGCCGCGCGCCTCTTCAAGCTGGCCTCCGATCAGAACAACGCCTATGGGCAACAAAATCTTGGTATTTTCTACCGGGACGGTCGTGGCGGCCTCACCATGGACAACCGTGAGGCCGCGCGCCTCTTCAAGCTCGCCACCGACCAAGGCAACGCCAACGCACGAACAGCGTTGAACCAGATCACTCAACCCTCGCAAGAGGTAACTGCGGTTGCTAATGCCCGTTCAAATCAAGAGGTGGTCGAACCAAGCTCGGCGCCTGCCGCCAATTTGCCGTCTGTGCCGGAGCGCCGCGTGGCGCTTGTCATTGGCAATGCCGCTTATCAAGCTGTGAGCGGATTGGCTAATACGACCAACGACGCCAGAGCGATTGCCGATGTGCTCAAGGCCGACGGATTCACCAGCGTGCGAATAGCTTTGGATATGACCAGGGCAAGCATGATTGCCTCCCTCAATGATTTTCAACGCGAAGCTGACACATCGGATTGGGCCGTCGTCTATTATGCCGGTCACGGGCTGGAAGTCAGCGGCACGAATTATCTCGTGCCGATCGACGCAAAATTGGGGGACGACCGGGATATTCAGGATGAGGCGGTTTCAGTGGATCGAATTCTAAGGGCGGTCGAAAACGCAAAAAAGCTCAGGCTTGTGATGCTCGACGCATGTCGCGATAATCCTTTTTTGAAGAAGATGCATCGCAGCATCGCGACACGCTCGATAAGCCGCGGACTGGCTGCCATCGAGCCCCTGGGTGCCACACTCATCGTGTTTGCCGCGAAGGATGGCGAGACGGCGGAGGACGGAGCCGGCAACCACAGTCCGTTTGCGGCCTCGCTTATCGAGCGATTGCAGCAGCCGACGATTGAAATCAACAAGCTTTTCCGCCTCGTCACCAGTGACGTTCTAAAAGCTACCGGCAATCAGCAGCGGCCGTTCGTCTATGGATCTCTTCCGGGCGAAGAAGATTATTATTTCAGGTCGAGATGAATTAAAGCGTCGGGACCTGTTTGATGCGCCCACGCCCTAGAGCGGGATGACTTTTCCTCGAATCGTCATCCCGCTCTATCTTTTTTGTTTGAGCATGATCTTTTCGGAAAACCGGTACCCACTTTTCCGGATCATGCCCTAGCCAACCGTACACGGCACGCTCAAAAATCCGCGAAAGCGAACGCGGCCGCCGCGCGTCGGCGCGCCGCTTAACAGGTACCCCGGAAATCGTGCCAGGAATCGCGAAATCGCGATGGCGCCTTCAAGCCGCGCCAGCGCCATCCCGGCGCATTGATGCGCGCCGGTGCCAAAGGCAAGATGCCGGTTCGGCGTGCGGCCGATGTCAAGGTTTTCGGGATCGGTGAATTGTTTGGGATCGCGGTTGGCCGCACCTATGCACAGCGTCACCGGCGTACCGGCCGACAGTGTGATGCCGCCGAGCTCGACGTGCTCCGTCGTCATGCGGTTGCCGAGCTGGTTCGAGCTTTCAAATCGCAGAATTTCCTCGACGGCAGTCTTGATCAGCTCAGGATTGTCGATCAGCCGTTTTTTCTGCGCAGGATTGCCTGATAGCGCCACCAGTCCGTTGCCGATCAGGTTGGTGGTGGTTTCATGTCCGGCATTGAGCAGGAAGATGCAGTTGTGCAGCAATTCCTTGGACGATAGCCGTTCGCCACTGTCCTCGCCCTGGATGAGGCGCGTCAGCACGTCGCGCTCGGGATTGCCGGGTTTGGCCCGCCGCCGCTCGACCAGTATTTCCAGGTAGCCGAGAAAATCCTTCACCGCCGTGTTGCCGCGGGCAAAAGCTTCCGCCGATATCACCGGTTCGAGCGCGCCCAAGATCGCCAGCGACCAGTCGCGTAATGGTTCGCGCTCCTCCATGGGGACGTCGAGCAGATTGCCGATCACCTGAAGCGGGATCGCGGACGCAAAATCTCCGATCAGCTCAAACTTCTCGAGCAACCGATCCACCAGCGCGATCAGGTTCGGCTCCATCTCGGCAATCGCGCGCGGCGACAGCGCGCCCATGATCAATCGGCGCACACGGGTGTGCGCCGGCGGGTCGTTGAAGACGAGGCTGGTGGTGTGGTGCTCGTAGAGCAGCGAATCGCCATATTTCGGCAGAAACTCTTTTTTCTTGTCGGAAGAGAAAAGCTTCGTGGTCTTGTAGGCGCTGACCAGGTCGTCATAGCGGGTCAGAAACCAGGAGCCGTTGGGCAGCCGCTTGATGGGCTCATGCTCCCGCAGCGCACGATAGGTCGGGTAGGGGTCGGCATAGAATTCAGGCGTCAGCTTCTCGATGTCGAAATTGGCCGCCAGCTCTCGCGCGTTCGCATTCATGCTGCCATACTCACAGGTGGAGACCGATATGCCGTTTTCGCTCTTTCCGAAACCGACGCTCCCTCTACAGTCCCGCCCCGGAATACAATCTCGGCTAGCCCACTGGAAATCAAAATGCACGCCCGCGCCGATGCCCTTACGGAAAATGCGGCCTCCTGGCCGGAGGATATATTTGCGATTTTGCAGCGCTTCGGTGTCCGGCAGGTACCTTACGTGCCGGATGCCGGGCATTCGCAGCTGATCGAGCGCGTGCTCGGCTCCTCCTCGATGCGCGCCGTCCCGTTGACGACGGAGGAAGAAGGTGTGGCGCTGTTGGCCGGCGCCTGGGCTGGCGGCCAGCGCGGCGTGCTGCTGATGCAGTCGAGCGGCGTCGGCAATTGCGTGAACATGCTGTCGCTGACCCAGATTTTCCGCTTTCCGTTCCTGACGCTGGTGACGATGCGCGGCGAATGGGGCGAATTCAATCCCTGGCAGGTGCCGATGGGGTCGAGCACCCAGGGCGTATTTGAACTGTCGGGAATCAAGGTATTGCGGGCCTCGCACCCGGATGAGGTGCGCGAGGTGGTCGGGGCCGCGGCGGGGCAGGCCTACGATGCCTGCACGCCGACCGCCGTCCTGCTGTCGCAGCGCCTGATCGGGGCAAAGGTCTTCACCAAATGAGCAAAGCAAATCTTCTCGAACGGCGCAGCGTCGTGTCTGGCCTGCTGACGGAGCGCAAGGATGCCATCGTGGTCGGCGGCTTGGGCGCCTCGACCTACGATATCGCCGCCGTCGGCGACCATGACCGCAACTTTTACCTTTGGGGCGCCATGGGCGGGGCGGTCATGATCGGGCTCGGCATCGCGCTGGCGCAGCCGGAACTGCCGGTGGTGGTGATCACAGGCGATGGCGAGATGCTGATGGGGATAGGGAGCCTTGCGACCGTGGGCCTGCAGAAGCCCGGGAATCTCACCATTGTCGTGCTGGATAACGAGGTCTATGGCGAGACCGGCGGGCAGGCGAGCCACACCGCGGCGACAGTCGACCTCGTCGGTGTCGCCCGCAGTTGCGGGATCACGGATGCCCGCGCGATCGCGACCATGGCCGACATCGAGGCCTTTGCGCCCTCGATGCAGGAGGTCTCGAGCGGGCCCCGCTTTGCCAGCATCAAGATCGACAGCGCCAACCTGGAGCGGGTGCTTTCGAGCCGCGATGGAACTTTCATCGTGACGCGCATCCGCGGTGCGCTGGGATTTGGGCCGATCTAACGTCCAATTGATCGGTGGCGCCTAGTGCACTGCAGCAATTCCTTGACATTTCCTGAGGTGAGTGCTTACTCACGAGTATGAGCACACCACTGCGCATGACCGGGGACCTGCGGCGGCAGTTGATCCTCAACGCCGCCAAGCGCTGTTTTGCGCGCCACGGCTTTGCGGGAACCACGACCAAGAGCGTCGCCGCCGCTGCCTCA
>WNFO01005005.1_pt1 | contig 11509 bp, 16 predicted proteins | sample 5400251 | NCBI WGS metagenome assembly WNFO01 (sample SAMN13153354, study PRJNA577476) | soil metagenome | isolation source: 100 cm saprolite under Madrone tree | place: USA:California | collected 2016-06-14
TCGAGCCTCGTAGACGGATGGAGCCATCGCAAGATTCACCTTGAGGACGCCTACAACAACGGGTGGAATGAGATCGCCCGCGTTTGGATCGCCGTAGCTGCCGGCGAGGTCGAGAAGGTGCTGGTCGAAGGGCGCGAGCACATCCTCGGTGAGGTCGGCTGCCTCGAATGTGATCGCGGGAAGGTGGGGAAGGTGCGCCGCCTCCGCAAGTCGCTCTACGAACCCCGTGCGGTAGGACAGCCGCTTGATGCGCACCATGATCCTCACCTGGGGGTGCCTGCGCGTCCGTCGTTACCTACCGGAAGGTTCGGACGAACGCCGTGTCACTCGTTCGTTCATAGGGCAGCGACGCCCAGAACGCCGCGCCGTCTTCGGTGTACGTCAGCGCATAGATGCGCGCCGCTCCTCGGTCCCGCAACCGTCGCTCGATTTCGCCCACCAGTGCGCGGGCGATGCCGCGACGCCTGTAATCGGGATGAACCGCAAGCCTGTAGATATGGCCGCGCCACTGATCCCACCCCCCGAGGACGGTGCCCACACGCTGGCCTGCCGCCTCAGCGACGAGAAGGAGGCCACCAGACTTCTCGATGAACAGCCGCAGCCGCTCGGGCGTGTCCGTGACCGATGGTCGAACACCTGCGAGCCTCCACAACGCGAGTACCGACTCGCAGTCCTCGTGTTGGCCCTCACGGATGCGGAGGTCGTTCATAGTGGTGGAGTCATCCGCAGCGCGATTGGCGAATACCAGCCCGAGGTTTACGAGGCAAACTCGCCAGCCGGCGAGACCGAGGGGTCGAGTCTTGTCGCCGCGAGGCTCCTGCGCACCCTGGACGCGAACGGCGGGCATTCTCGTCGGAGTCCGTCGCGACCGCACGGAGAATGGCCCACGAGCAGGATGCGCCAAAATCCCCCCGCGACGGTGGCTCGAATTATTCGCAATTTCGCGGGTCGAAAGTCCGATTCCGAGGATTGTCAAATACGGATATTTTTGGTGCGGGGTTTTCGGAGGAGCTACCGAGGCTTGTCGCGCCCCAACCACCACGACATTGCGCACCCCGATCCAAGACAGATGAACGTCCCCAAGCTGAAGGTAAGAAAGGATCGAATGGCGTCTGATCTCCCTCCGACTGCAAGACCTTGGTTGTAGAACGAGCTACCGACCGCAGCACCCATGACTGCTGCCACTCCTAGGAGCGTCGAAAGGGTGAGCCGCTTCAACTTTCCAAGAATCGCAGTCAGGGTGAGGAAATAGGCGGTCAGAACGGTCAGGAAGATGGGGGTCAGGAACAAGAGACCAGCCCCCGCCCGATACGGTGCATCATCTACCTCTCCCCGAGCGTTCAATCCCGGCCCGGCAAGGAAGGCGGCAGCACCGAGCCCGAATGGGATCACCCACGATGCGAGCGCTGCGCCTACCGCGCGTAGCAAGGGGTTCATCGGCCCTCTAGGACGCCGACGAAGCCAGAGCAGCAGCAGCACGACACTGCCGATTGGTTCCACGAGAATTGTAAGGACAAACCATGGGTCCCTGCCGCCGTAGTAGGTCCACGCCCAGATGAGAGTCTCGCGGAGGCTCATGGGCGCTCTCGTGGGACCCCGTCTGGTTTTGAACGCGAATCGGGACGCCTCAGGCTGAGCAGATCGTGTTGGCTCTGGCGGCAACATACGACTATCCGTCGTCGGGGAGCCGGTATCACGGCGTCTATCTTGGGCCGCCGAGCCGAGGCAGATCGTCTCCGATCCGCACCCACGGGGCGCGGTCGTCCCAGCACACGTGCCGCTCGGGTTCGCGGTCGATGGGGCCGAGCATGGAGGCCAGCGTGACGCTAACGATCCCGAACTGCTCCATCTCGCCAAACAGGGCGCTTCCGCAGGTCCCGCAGAAGGCGCGCTGAACAGTGGCCGACGAACGGAAACGCCTGATGTGCGCTTCGCCCGCGAGGAACCGGAAGCGACCACGAGGCACTTGGAAGAAGGTGCCGTAGCCCGCCCCGAGGAAGCGGCGGCAGATCGAGCAATGGCAGTGGCAGCAGCCGAGCGTCGGCAGCGTCACCTCGAACTGCACGGCGCCGCAGAGACAGGCTCCCTTCACCGTGTCGGCCATCCGTTCACCCTTCCTGCTCTACCGCCGTGGCAAACTGCGTGAGGCTATCGGTGATCGTGAACCAGGGCGCCTTCGGGCCCACGTAGATGTGGTAGAGCGGCCCAGTCCCCCGGATTATCATCCAGGGTGCCAGCGTTGACAACGATGAAGTCGGGCCAACGGTCGTCGCACCCGCCGAGGCTGGAGCCGCACGTGTCGCAGAACACCCGCGTGCTGCTCCACCCAGTCCCCGGCGAGCCTGTCGTTGCGACCGCCAGTCACGCGAGCCACCGGATGGGGCGTCCGTGATAGCCTGCCGTGGCAAGTAGCCGGTCATCGCTACGACCGGGCCAACACCTGAGGCGTACCTCGCAGCACATCCGGTCCGCTGATGGCTCGAACGTCAGCCATGCCAGTGGCGCATCGGAGGTCGCATGGCTCCCTCCTTCCTCGATGGTGCGACGCACCCGCTCTTGATCCTCGACCGAGAGATACTGCCAAACTATCGACTGGAACACGACCGTCGCGACTCCCCTCGCCGGTTGAGCGAGCTTCGCGCCGAGCCAATCCGTTGCATCGGCACGTTCGACCTGCGCGGGAACTCGTGCAGCGACTTCGAGCGCGCCGCGCAGGGCAGCGAGACGATCACGCTGGTCAGGCCAGACGTAGGACGTGACCGTGAGACGCCCTTCCTCCGTGGCGGGGTTCACCGGGTCAATGTCGCAGCCCTCCCGGACGGCGACGGTGCAGGCCGCGTCGAATGGCGGGGTTCCTTCCCACCGGCCGGCAAAGCGCACGGGGGAGGCGGGATCGCCAAACGCGAGGTCGGCGGCCTCGTAGCGGTAGTGATCGAAGCGGAGATGCAGGCCAGCGCTGGCCCCGATCTCAAGTAAGCGCAGCGGCAAGTTCCGCTCGCTGGCGATGGTGAGAAATCCTCCGACAAGAGCCGCCGCACGGCCGACTTCGTTGGTTTGCGGCGGCCGCTCAAGGTAGGGAGCCAGGGCCGGGCCGTGCGTCGCGAGGAGCGTCCGAAGCGCGGCCCATGCGGCGTCAGGATCGCCATCACCACCAACCGAGGGGTAGTGTCGGGTCAAGTCGGGTGCCCGTCCTTCGAGGACAAGTCGGTGAACGGCACCGAGAAAGCGCAATGCCACCGCCGCGTCGGGGGGCTCGGCAGAGTACGGCCCGAGAATGTCCCACGTCGGCCCAGCTGCCTCGACATCCGCGCCGATGCGCTTCAGAAGCGCCGCGTAGAAGGGCGACCCTGCCCTCGCACAGCCGTATGCCTGCACGCGCAGGCAAGCGAGTAGACTCGCCCGGTCTCGTGGCCGCGCTTCCGCGCTCTCGGGACCTGCATTGGCGGCCTGCTTCTCGATGGTCATCCTCATCAACGAGTGACGGATCCCTCCCGCAAGAACGCGATGAGGTCAGTCACTCCGGGGTCATGGCCAAGTTGGAAGAGAAGAGTGGTGACTTGGCCCCGGTGGTGGGTCTGGTGGTTGAAGAAGTGACTCACCGCCCACCAGAGCGGGTGCTCGCAGCGCTCACCGGTGCGCGTCCGATATGTGAAGGGGGCGGCGAGCCGCTCGGGCGTGAGCCTCTCCGCGAACGCTTCGATGGCCGCGTCAGTCCGTGCCCGCTCCCGCCGCAGAGTGGCAAAGTCGGCGTATAGTTCTTGATCCAATGTGCCCGTGAGCGTGATCGGCCTCCCCTCCGCGTCGAGGGACTCGAAGACTGCACGGTCATGCGTGAAGCGGCCCAGCCAGGCGCGATCTGCCAGGAGAAGGTGGTTGAGAGTTCCATGCACGGAGCGGAAGAAGGCTCCGAGGTCCCGCTTACGCTCCTCATCGCTCAATTCGCTGGCAACCGCGTAGAGCTTCTCGTTCATCAAGCGATTGTAGCGGGCCATCGTTTGGTAGTGGTCAATGGCATTCATGCTCGTGCCCCCTATCCTCACTCCGCCGATCTTGCGATGAGGCTCTCGGGATCGCCAGTCCGAAGCTGCGGGAGCCCATCGGTAATCTCGAACCACGGCGCCTTCTCACCCACCCAGCTATGGAGCACTGGCCGCAACCCAGGATCGCCGTCGAGCGTCCCAAGCCGAACCCGCACCGTGCCGGGGATCGACGCCCGGTAGCTGTAAACTGGTGAGCCGCAGTTGCGACAGAAGCACCGATACTTCCCCGGCGACGACTCGTACTTAGCGATCAAGTCCGCGCCGGAAGTCACGGCGAAGGCTTCATCCGCAACGGGGGCATTCGCCACGAACGCCGTGCCCTGCGCCTTCCGGCATGACTCGCAGTGGCAGTAGACAATCGACCCGAGTTCCCCCCGAATCTCGAAGCGGACCTTCCTGCACAAGCAGGTTCCGGTCAGCACTTGGTCAACCTCCCGCCGAGCGTTCCCGTGTGGCCCGGTCTTGCCATGCCTTGACGAGGACCATCGTATCGTCGGGCTGCCGCTCGAAGTTGAGGGTGTCGTTCGGAATGGAAACCCAAGGTTGTGCGCTCCGCGTCCAGATATGACCGATTGGACGGAGCCAGGTCGTGTCATCGAGTGTGCCGGGTCGAATGACAACGATTTGATGAAATTTGGGCGGCTCGCCCCATAGCCGGGTACTGCACTCACCGCAGAACTTCTCACGCAATTCCCGACCATCCGACAACGTTACCGCGTATACTCGCGGCTCGCCCTGTAGCAGGTGAAGTCCGCTCTTGAGCACGATCATCGACAGCGCAAAGGCGGAGCCCGTCAGGCGTTGGCAGTCAGTGCAGTGGCAAGCGCAGAGCGTGAGCGGCTCGTCAGCGAGGTGATAGCGAATGAGGCCGCACGAGCAGCCTCCGTCATATGGTGCCGGCATCGAGCAGCCCTCCCAAACTACCAGCAGTCACTGAGCAAGACTCCGACGAGACGGACCTTACCTTCCCTCTCCCTCAGCCCCGTGCTCGGTTCAAGGCGCGATCCAGGTCTTCGATCAAGTCGCTCGCATCCTCGATGTCGATGGAGAGACGGACCAGCCCGTCTGGAGGGCGTCGATGATCCCCTCGGGAGATGGCAGCGCGCGCTGGTCATCCACTATGGGCGCCTCCTCGGCGTCCAGACGCTCGGTACACGACCTGCGTGAGCGAACCTCTCGGCTGATCCGGCACCGAGCGAAAGACCTCCAACCCCTTTCGGAGGCGCCGCTCGTCCCGCCCGAGCGATTCCACCATCTGTGGGATGGCAGGTTCCATGAAGCGGCTCAGATAAGCGATGTGCCTTTGAAGGCCACGGTCGTCTGGCTGCCTGAAGAAGTGAAATCCACGAGCCACGTTCCGCACCTCCCTGAACCCGACCACCACGAGGAGCGCGCCCAAGGTGCGCCCTGCTATCGGATTGCCGTTCTGTTCAAAGAGAGCAACGAGGGCGTGGCGGAGATAATCGAAGTCCTCGGACTCCGGGTAGACGCGAATCGCCGTGTAATCGGGCTCCGTCACCGTGATTGTGCCGCCCGGCGTGAGGACTCGGAACGCCTCGCGGAGGATCGCCTCAGCATCCGTTTCGTCAACGTGTTCGAGAAGCCACATGATGTACACGTGGTCGAAGGTCTGCTCCGGCCAGGGCAACCGGCGAGCGTCACCGATGCGGAGATCAACGTCGGAGAGGCCGAGGCCGGCAAGGTGTCGCCGTGCGAACTCGATCTGTCGCGTTTCGAGGTCGATGCCCGCGATCTTGACCCCGGGGAACGCCGTCCCCAGCACACCGAGGGTGCCGCCTGCGGCGCACGCTATCTCCAAGAGGCTCTCGCCCTGGCGGTAGTTGAGATCGCCCACCGTGAGGAGTTCGTTCCAGTAGTGGGCCTGCTGCACCAGGCGCTGCTGTTCCTCCGGTGAATAGCCGTGGATGTATGCGCGGTCTGGCATCTATCGGGGGTTACGGTTTCCACGCGGGGCCGTCGAGCCGAGGGAGATCGTCTGCGATCCGCACCCACGGGGCACGGGCGTCCCAGCAGATGTGCCGCTCGGGTTCCCGGTCGATAGGAGCGAGCATACTCGCGAGGGCGATCCCGAGTACTGGCGCACCGTCCGGCTCTCCGAACACGAACAGGCTGCTTCCGCACGTCTTGCAGAACACGCGCTGCGCCCGTGGCGAGGAACGATAGCGCTGTAGGTGCTCCTCGCCTGCCAGCAGCCTGAAATGCGTCCGCCGGACTTGGAAGAACGTTCCATAGGCGGCACCGCAGAAGCGGCGGCAGATTGAGCAATGGCAGTGGCAACAGCCGAGGGTCGGCAGCGTGACTTCGAACTGCACCGCGCCGCAGAGGCAGGCTCCCTTCACCGTGTCGGCCATCGGTTCCCTCCTCGGTTGAGCGTCCTGATCACGAGCCAACTTTCAGTGAACGGTAGTCGAGGTGAAGCGCTGGTCGAAGAAGCGCGTGACGCGCTCCACATACTCCTCCGGGTACAGTTTGTACGATTGGGTGTGCATACCCCATCGCCCCTGTGACACGCGGAGAGGGTGGTCGGCTGAGGGAGCCGCCGTGATCCACACCTCGGCACCCGGCATCGCGGCAGCCAGTCGCCGGCACTGCTCGACTGGCACGATGGGGTCTCCGGCATTCTGAATCAGGAGCACGGGCCGTGGTGGTATCGCGCTCACAGCGTCAATTGCTCGGCCCCGATTGAGTGGCACGCCGTGCAAGTGCTCGGCGCTCCACAAAAGGGGAACGACAACGAACACGGGCAGTCCCGTCTGAGCGCTCACGAAGTTCGCCGCTACACTGCGGGCGTCTGTGAAGGTGTCTGTCGTCACGACGGCTTCCAGCCGTGCATCTCGGGCCGCCGCGTACAGGACGGCCTCGCCGCCCATCGAAAAGCCCAGCCCGCCGTAGCGGAGCCCCGGGTGATGGCTTCCGAGATAGTCCATCGCCCCGATGATGTCGTTCGCTTCGGCGTCACCGAACGTCACGCCCTCGGGCGTCGCGTCTGATTCCCCATAGTTCCGCAGGTCCACGGAGAACACAGCATAGCCGTGGCCTACGAGATCATGCGCCAACTTGAGGCCGTCTGCATACGGCAGAGATCGGTTGTCGTCTCCACCGCCGTGGACGAGGATGATCGCGGCCTTGGCCGGCTCGGCCGGCATCCACCACGCACGCAGCGTGATCGGCCGGTCGGGCGGCCGAAACTCCACCGTTTCAAAGGAGACGCCGTAGTCCCGTGGGGTCTGGACGAGGGCGAGCCGATCCGCTCCGGGTCGAAGAAACGCTGGGGCGGTGAGAATGAACGCGGCTACCGCAACGACAGCAGAGGCCCCGCCGACGACCACGACACGCTTCGCCGCCACCGCCACGTCCCTAGATTCTCTCGGGCTGCCTTACTGTCAGCCCACTCTCCGCGTCGCCCGTGTTCAACGTCGTCACCGGCTCAAACAAGACCACGTGGACCTCCTCCTCTGCGACCGGCCGATGCTCGGTGTTGCGCGGGACGATGATGAATTCCCCTTCCTCGACCGGCACCCGCCGATCTCGAAACTCCATCGTGAACCGGCCCTTGTGGACCAGGAAGAGTTCGTCCTCGTTCTCGTGCCGATGCCAGACGAACGGGCCTTGGAACTTGACGAGCTTCACGTGCTGTCCGTTCAACTCACCGACGAGCTTCGGGTCCCAATGAGAAGCGAACAGGGAGAACTTGTGAGACAGGTTGACCTTATCCATTCGTCCTCCGATCCGCACTCCTCCCGGGGAACCGAGCGCCACAACGGGTACGCTGCTACCTCCCGGCCAGGGCCTGCTCGAAGTCTGCGCAGAGGTCGTCGGCTGACTCGATGCCGACTGACACGCGAATCAGCTTGTCACTGATGCCGAGGCGCGCCCGCTCCTCCGGGGTGAGTCCCGCGTGAGAGACTCGGGCAGGCTGCATCACGAGCGTATGCACACCGCCCAGGCTTGGCGCGACGCAGGCGATTCTGAGGCGTCCCAACACCGCGCCAGTCCCCTCCTCGCCGCCCCGCACTTCGAAGCCCAGCACACCTCCGTAGCCTGGAAATAGTTCCCTTGCCCGCGAGTGCTGCGGGTGAGTTTCCAAACCCGGGTAGATCACGCGCTCGACAGCAGAATGCCCGGCGAGGAAGCGGGCGAGCCGTAGCGCGGTGCTGTTCTGCTGACGCACCCGGAGGGCGAGCGTCATCAGCCCCCGATTGAGGAGGAAGCAGGCGTGCGGGTCCAGGCTTCCACCGAGATGATTCAGGCGGTGCCGGATGCGCTCGACATGCTCCCCTCGGCCGATCACGCAGCCCGCCGCGATGTCGTCGTGGCCGTTCAGGTACTTCGTTCCGCTGTGGATCGACAGGTCGAACCCCATCTCAAGGGGTCGAAAGTTCACCGGCGTGGCGAAGGTGTTGTCGATCATGGAGAGGAGGTTGTGCGCCCGGGCGAAGCGAACGACGGCTGGTAGGTCTGCCACATCGAGGAGGGGATTCGTCATCGTCTCGACGTAGATGACCCGGGTCGTCGGGCGCAGTAGACGTTCCCAGGAGTCGGGGTCGCTCCCGTTGATGAAGTCGCAGGCGATTCCGAGTGCGGGCAACTCCTGCGTCACGAAGCCGTGCGTGCCGCCGTAGAGGCAGTCCTGGGCGAGGAGGTGATCGCCGGCTCTGAGAAAGGTCAATAGGGATGTCGTGATCGCCGCCATACCTGACGCGGTGACGAGCGCGGCTTCGCCCCCTTCGATGGCCGCCAGCTTCTCGTGTAGCAGTTGGTGGTTCGGCGTGTTGTTCAAGCGGATGTACCGCACGTCGTGGTAGCCATCCTCACGGCGCGACGCGAACGTCACGCTCTGGAACACGGGCAGGCATACCGCCCCCTCCACGGTGCGCTCACCGCAATGGATGAGCTTCGTCTCGATAGCCCGGAACGGAGTGGACATTGCAGCCCTCCTCTCCCGATCGGCCAAGCCCGTAGTAGCAGTGAAGGATAACGACTCGCTTCAGGGCCGGTCAACGTGCTCGATCCACGGATGTGGAGTCAGCCAGATTGCCCAGGTGATCAACGCCGAGCCCCGCCATCCCTGATCGCCTGCTCCCGCGTTCGATAACGTAGCCGTCCACCGTGTCGGTGGTCATCCGACCGCCGGCCCAGTCACCCGCCTCCAGGAGTATGAGATCGACTCCCGCCTTATGGGGCCGGAAGCCAGCTTGGCTACACGGCCGACTGAGAGTCGGTCGCAGCGTCAGCTTGGAGACGGTAGACAGCATGCCACGGACTCGGATAAACATCGCTCCGGCGGAGGGTTGTCTATGCCACACAGCCGCTACCATCTCGCCCAAGTCAACATCGCGCGGATGCGCGCACCACTCGACCATCCGCTTATGACCGACTTCGTGGCTCAGCTTGACCGCATCAACGCATTGGCCGACGCGACTCCCGGCTTTGTCTGGCGCCTTCAAACGGCGGAAGGCAATGCGACCGCGATCCGAGCGTATGACGATCCGCTGATCCTCTTCAACATGTCGGTGTGGGAGTCACTGGAAGCCCTACAGGGGTTCGTCTATCGGAGCGGGCATGCGGGTGTGATGCAGGACCGCCAGCGCTGGTTTGAGAGGTTCGATGGCCCGTACCACGCCCTCTGGTGGGTTCCCGCCGGGCACATCCCTACCGTCGAGGAGGCGAAGGCGCGACTCGAACATCTTCGCAGGCACGGTGAGAGCGCCAGGGCGTTCTCTTTCCTGAGGCGCTTTCCCCCGCCCGATGTCGAAGTCGAGGAGTTCGAGGACACGTTGGATAGTGAAGTTCCGCGCTGTCCGAACGAACCGCTGTAGGTGCAGGCCATGGCGGTGATCCGCAACGTGAACCGCGACGGGGAGCCACTCGCGATGGGAGACACTCTCGCGAACACCATCGTGTCACGCGAGATCGGCGCCCAGCACCTCGCCGTCAACTACACCCGCTATGAACCCGGCGCCGAGTTCCCCCAGCACATCCATGAGGACTCCGAGGACGTGCTGTTCGTCGTCTCAGGGTCGGGTTGGCTGAAGGACGGGGAGCGGATGACCCCAATTGCGGCCGGCGATGTGATCTTCGTCCGCCCAGGTGAGGCACATGGCGCTGTAGCGGGACCATCCGGCATGGCGATCCTCGGCTGCCAAGCTCCCCCCGATCCCAAACGTGAGCGCTCGATCACGTAGTTCAAGGTAGTCGCCCGGTCCGCTTCACGGGACACCCGGCTTCACATACGCCGCCTCGAAATCCGCGCTGAGCGTCCCCGTGCAGACCTCCTCCACTGGCCCCGCTAGCCGCAGTGACCAGTCGGGGCGCACTTGCACGGCCAGCGTGCCGCCCGGCATGCCGACGCGCACCCACCCTGCGTTGCAGAAGCCGTTGCGCACGGCGGCAACGGCGGCGGCGCACGACGATGAGCCGGAGGCGAGCGTCCAGCCAGCACCGCGCTCCCAGATCATGATGTCGAGGGCGTCGCGCCCCCGTACGCGCACGAACTGGACGTTGGTGCGGTTCGGGAAGGCGGGATGGCGCTCCAGAAACGATCCGAGACGACGGACCTCCGCCTCGTCCAGCCGTTCGCGGAACACGACGCAGTGTGGGTTGCCTACGGACACCGCCGTCACCGCCACTGACTCGCCCTCGGGCAACGTGAGCAGGACATCCACCGCGTCGCCCGCCGGCCCCGTCATCGGGATTTCGGACGCCCTGAAGGTCGCCTCGCCCATCTCGACCGTGACGAAGGTCACGCGTCCGCCGTCCACGCGGCATTCACAGGTGACGACGCCGCCCCGCGTGTCCACCGTAAAGGTGTGCGCCTTCGCGCGGCCGTGGTCCCAGAGGTACTTGGCGACGATGCGCAGGCCGTTCCCTGACTTTTCCGCCTCGCTCCCGTCCGGGTTGAAGATGCGAAGGCCGAAGTCGGCGCGGCTGGTCGGGACAAGCAGCAAGATGCCGTCGGAGCCCACGCCCCGATTGCGGTCGCAGATGTGGACGATGCCACGCTCGGACAGCGCGCCGCCGGGAACGTCGGCGGCGTCGATGACGAGGTAGTCGTTGCCGAGGCCGTGGCCCTTTACGAACGGGATCATGCCGCTTCGGTCGGAGCCTCTACACCCCGCCACCGCGATCCGACAACAAGCGGCCGGGTGGCCTCGACGCCGCCAGGCCGTTGTTGTTCGAGGTCTAGAGGGTGCAACGCGGCGGCCGTTCCGCCGTTCCCGCCCGTGAGACCCGGATGCTCGTCACGTCCACCGGAGGGAACGTGAGCCCCCCGCGCCAGAATCGTGTGGTTCTGACCGGGCTGAGAGGTCGGTCAGGCGGGCGCCGAAGTACCCGATCTACCGTGCCTGACCGACGCCGCCGGGCGAAGGGATTTTGGATCAGCGAGGGAAGGCGACGGTAGCGACACTCGCGGATCGGCACAGCATGGCGATCAACCAGCCAACGAG
>WNFO01005009.1_pt1 | contig 11507 bp, 10 predicted proteins | sample 5400251 | NCBI WGS metagenome assembly WNFO01 (sample SAMN13153354, study PRJNA577476) | soil metagenome | isolation source: 100 cm saprolite under Madrone tree | place: USA:California | collected 2016-06-14
GGCGAAATGTGCGAGCGCAAACGGATCGAGCGGCTCGCCTGCTTTCAGTTCCGCGAAATCGCGCAGCGCCAGCGCGCGCAATTCAAACTGTTTTCGTTTCTCAGTGGGAGGCAAAAGCAGATTCTTCACATAATGATTATAGCCTGAACATCTCTGTGCCCCTCTGTCCGATCTCTTAGCCTCGGTGGTGAGTCCCATGTAATTCGGTCACAGAGACATGGAGCTAACTCCGAGCTACGCTCTCTTCTTGGTCGAGGTCTGACTGAATTGCGTGTACGCAACTCGAAATAGTTCGGACAAAGCTTTCGCCGTTTCGGGTGTCAAATGTCGATCGGCCCGCAAATGTGCTTCGACAATTTCGGGGGTCGACTCATGCGGATAATACACGACGGGCTTCGGATCCGCGGCGCTGCGAGACCCCGGATGCATTACGCGCTCGATGGGCATATCGAGCCACGCCGCCAGGCGCGCGATGTTGTCGGCGTCAGGTTTGCCCGTGCCGTTTTCGATCCGCGATAACGTCGAGGCGGACACTCCGGTTTCTTCAGCGACGTCACGCAGACTCATTCCTTGTTCTTCGCGTCGACGGCTCACCGCATCACCCAACTCAGACGTATTCACTCCAGACTTCTTTGCCATGCATTAAAGCATAACACTGATTGAGTTTTAGCCGCAAGACTTTGTTTTATCCTCGCAACAATTGGTGCGCAGGCATCCTGCCTGCTGCTTCTAAAGCACGCAGGATGCGTGCGTACCCAAGTAAAAGAGGCGGGACAAGGCCCGCCTCTAAACGTTGCCGATGGGAATTTCTTAAGCGGGAATTAAGGCTGCTGCATGCGTGAGCGCATGGCGGCCATCGCGAGGTCACGAGCGCGCGGTTCGACTTCAATTGCTTTTGCGACCTGCGGGTCTTCTCTGGTCAGCACCTGTACGGCGCTGACGGTGCCGTAAGCGGCCTGGGCCAGTTGATATCTGATCTGCGTCTCTACGAACTCAATATTTCGATCGAGTTGCGGCAGAAAGATTTTCCAGTTTGCGTCCTTCGACAGATAAGCTTTGAACGCCTGGAATACCGCATCGGTCATCGGAAAATCATTCGCCTCGAGGTCGTGTCCAAACTCGATCGCGCGATCGACTTTGTATTTCTCCAAGCCTGGGATGCGTTCGTTCGCCACATCGCGCGAGAAGAAAAAGATTGGATCGCGCAGGCGCACCTGCGTCTGGGTAAGCAGCAGTGGCTTCACCGCTTCGTCCGGTGTGATGCCACCTCCGCCATACACGGGCCGGCCGGTGTCGGTAAACTTGGCCGGGCCTCCCGGCTTATTGTCTTTGTTGTCTCGGAGCGTGCCGCCGCGATAGATGTAGTTGTAGAAGCCGCCGTCGGAGTAGTCGCGTTGAATCAAACGGCCGGAAGGCGTGTAGTATTTGGCCGAAGTCAGGGTCAAACCCGCGCCGCCCTCCAGCGGGATAATGCTTTGCACGAGGCCTTTGCCAAAGCTCGTCTGTCCAACGATCAGCGCACGGTCATGATCCTGCATGGCGCCGGCCACAATCTCGGAGGCGGACGCAGTGTAATCGTTGACCAGAATCACCAGCGGGGTTCGATCCGGCTGGGTGTTCCGCGATTTGTATTCGCGATCATTCAAGCCGTTGCGGCCTTTTTGTGTCAGGATTAACTGGCCCGCCGGGAGAAACGTGTCTGCTACACGTATTGCCTGCTCAAGAAACCCGCCCGGATTGTTCCGCAGGTCGAGCACCAGCGAGGTCATGTTGCGTTTGTGCAGGAACTCGAGCGCCTCTTGCAGTCCATCCCAGGTGTCATAGTTGAAACCTCGAGTCATGTCGATGTAGCCGATGCCGGGACGAATCATGTAAGCGTCCGGCACTGAAGGCTGGGGCACGGCGGCGCGCACAATTTCCACCTGATCGGTCTTGCCGGTCGAGGCGTGAGTAATCGTCAGTTTCACGTGACTGTCGCGCGGTCCGCGAATCTTGTCGCGCACTTCGGCGGAAGACTTGCCATGCATCGACAGTCCGTCAACCTCGTCGATGCGATCGCCAAAGCGCAATCCTGCGCGGGACGCCGGCGCATTCTCGAACGTCGCGGCGACATACGTTTCAACGGCCTCGCCGATGGCGTAGTTCTGTATGGACGCGCCGATGCCAAAGTATTCGCTGCGCTGATCGGTCTTCAACTCGTCGAATTCTTCCTTATCGAAATAGCTTGAATGCGGATCGAGCGTCCGCAGCGCGCCGATGATTGAAGACTTATAGACATTGTTGAGGTCGAGCTTGTTGCCTTCGATGTAGTGCGCCTGGATCACGCTCAGGGCCTCGTTAAAATCCTGTTCGACGGTCGCCACGGCGTTGCCCGGGTTGTGCGTGCGAGGACGCCGAATCGGCGCTGAAGCTGGAGCTCCGGACTTGGAAGTGCTTCCGACTCCAGCCGAACTATTCGATTGATCGCGCTTCTGTTGAGCCAGAACAAAAGCCGGAAGAGAGAGAGCCAGAATGATCAGCGCCATCAGCGCCAGCGAGAATTTATTCTTCACTTAGAAACCTCACAGGAAATAAAACCCCAAAGCCAGGGAGCCCATCGATCTAATTCACGACGCGGCGTCGTTCGGCAATCTTAGATGATGTCCGGGCGAGGAGCAAGGTTGCGTTGGAGTTGCTCGTAATTAGGATCTTTTCGCACAAAGAAAGAAAGCTTGACAGGATTTCCATGATTGACAGGACCGGTTGACATAAACGGCGTTGAATTAATCTTGTTAATCCTGTCATTTTCACGCCGAATGCATTAGCGCCGTGCGCATGGCAGCCGCGGATTGCCAACGGTGCGCCGGATCTTTGGCGAGTGCTCGCTCAATCACTTCGGCCACACGCACCGGCACTTCGGGAGCGCGTTGTCGCAGCGGGATGATCGGATTCTCAAAGATGGCTTTTACGGTTCCGGCCATGTCTTGTTTCGGACCGATGTCCAGCGCCGTGTCGCCCGCGAGCAGACTGTAGGCCGTCATTCCGATCGCATAGATATCCGAAGTGGGACGCACGTTACGAAAGTCTTTGATTTGCTCCGGCGGCATGTAAGCAAACGTGCCTGCCATGTCGCCAGCCATGGTGATGCCGCTCATGCCTGACTGGGTGAAACTCTTCGCGAGACCGAAGTCAGTCAATTTAGCAGTGAAATCAGGTGCGCTGCCCTTGACGAGGATATTCGACTCTTTGATGTCGCGATGGATGTAGCCTTTTTCGTGAGCGTAAGCGAGCGCGGCGAGCGATTGCGCGACAATATTGATCGCGTGGGCATAAGGCAAGCGGCCTCCCTGCGCATCGGCCAACCGCGCCGCGTCGGAACCTTCTACGTACTCGGTCACCAGGTAGACGGCGCCGTGGTTCGTTCCGCTCGAGATAAAGCGAACGATGTTCGGATGGTCGAGCGCTTTGGCGACTTCAATCTCGCGCATGAAGCGGCGCAATGATTGATCTGTAACCGCGATCTCCGGCAAGAGCGTTTTGATGGCGACTGCGTTCCCAGTCGTTTCTTCTCGCGCCAAGATGACGCAACCCATACCGCCGCGTCCCAGAACTCTGACCGTCGTATAGCCCGGAACGGGTTGCGGCTGGCGCCTTAATTCTTCGCGGCAGTCTTCGCACAGAAAAGTCATCGGCTCGTTCACGGCGGACCCTTCAGTCTGCTCGCGCCGCCCGCAATTCGCGCATTCCACGAACAGCAACGTAGGCCCGGTGAGTGTCGGCATCTCAAGCGGCGCGGTAGTTGCCGCCCTATCGGATTGAACTTCGACTTCGAGCACAGTCTGTCCGCCCTGAATCCGGTCGCCGCTGTGCAGGAAGGCTTCCGAGACTTTCTGTCCGTTTACGAAGGTGCCGTTAGTCGAACCGAGGTCTCGCAGAAAGCAGCGCGGTGGGGCAATCTCGAGCAGGCAATGATGGCGGGAAAAGAAACGATCATCGGGAAGATAAAGATGCGCGCTCTCGCTGCGGCCAATCAGAAAAGTGTCATGCTGGTCGAAGACAAACTCCCGCCCGGTGTAGGGGCCGGCCAGGATTCGTAGGGTAACGCGCATCGCCGGGGCATCATTTACTGATTTCTAAATCGTCGAAGGCTACTTCGCCCACGTCACTCGTGTACAGTCCCACCCGTCCACGCCGGTAGTTTGCTTCATCGGTGACCGAGGTAATGAATTGCCCATTGATGTAGAGGTCCATCTTGAGATCGCGGATCCTGACTTCGATCTGATTCGGAGAAGTGCCGGTGCGAATCGTGCTGGAAGACGTCCAATCGATGACTTTGGATTCTTTACCGCCTCTATGCAAGACGACTGCGTACTTTGGACTGGTTCCGTTAATAATCAGGAAACCGTAATCTTCGAGCTTCCCATCCTTCTTCTCTCCATGAACCGTCAACCCATAGCCGGTCTCGGGTGAATCACTATTGACACTGCGCAAGCCGACCCGCACCGTCGCGTTTTCGTCGCGGTAATCCTTATTGTCCGGACCATACATCACGAGGAAGCCGCCTTTGGTGGCGTGCATGTGATACTCCTCGTCCTGATACCAGGTCTTGCCGTACTGCGACGCGCCCGCGCCCCAAGTCTGAGTGGAAAAATCGTCAGTGAACGTGGCTAGTGTCGAACGATTACTCGTATTGTCGTTGGTATTCTCGCTATTCGAATTCTTGCTCGTATTCGTGTTCGCGTTGGTATTTCGATTCGCCACTCGCGAATTCGCGCTGTTCGAATTGCGATTGTTGCTGTTGTCGCTGGTCATACTGGCGATCGCGAATACCAGAATCACCAGCCCTATTCCCAAAAATACCAGGACGGCGCCAATTCCGAGGATCCACGGCCAGGCACTCCGCCTCTGCGGTTGCGCCATTGGCATCGGCGACCAGGCCGGCGGGGGGGGCGGGGGCGGTGTCAGTGACGGCGTCGCGCCGGGATAAGCGATCGTCGGAGGTGGCAACGTTTCACGCGACTGCGGATATTGTACGGTCGCGCTCGGGTCGAAGGACGAAGGAGCGCTGGTGCTTACTAGCGGCGAACCATCATCGAGACAAAAACTCAGGGCGTCGTCATCATAAGTGCGATTGCATTGCGGGCAGCGCTTCATGTTTAGGGGCCTCGTTAGTTACTGATAATGGAACTATCGATACCGGAGCGAATCTCATCTCACGGTTCGAATTCGCAGGCAAGTCTATACGAGAAGGTAAACGACACTCAAGGCAGAAGATTAGTTCATGTCATTAAGCCTATAAAGTCCGACCGCATCGCCCGCAGAATTTCGTTCCCGCGGGATAACTGACTCGACAGCCAGGGCAAACAACCTCGACTGGTCGCGGCGCTGTCCAGGCGATCTGGGATCCCCCCAGCGATGCGCCGCACCGTCCGCAGAATTTCGTGCCCGCGGGCTGCTCTATTCCGCAACGAGTGCAACGGATTTTGTTTGGCGCGCCAGTCGCGCCAGTGAGGCTCGGTTGATTCAAGCTGGGTGACGGCGCTGGCTGGCGATTAACTATGCTTTCAGTCGTAACAGCTTCAAACGTAGTATTGCCACAACGCCCGCAGAATTTTGCGCCGGCGGCAAATCTTGAAGCGCACCTGGTACAGGCGACGATAGCGGGCGCACTCAAGGCCACGCCTGAAACACTGCCGAGACTTCCACCTTGCGAAGGCGACAAACCGCTGGAGGGCGTTGATTTGAATTGGGCTTGAATAATCTGCTCTTCAGCATCGGGACGGATTTCGATGACTCGCTCGTCATCTTCGTCGCCGCCGTGCGCAACCCGTAACACGTGCTTGCCTGGTGGAATTGACGTCAAGATGACGCGCCCTGACCGGCCTATGCTGCCGTGACGTTCGTCGTCCACATAAACTTCCGCCCCGGCCGGCGCCATCACTACCAGACGCGACTCGCCTTCTTCCTCCTCGACTACCGATGCGCCACTCGCAGCTTTGTCAAACTCGGCGAACCATTTCGACACTGTCTCAGGCCGCCCCTCAGCCTCTTTCTTTAGCGCGTCCATCACAGCGTCTTCAACCGGTCCTGGAATATCGGAGCGCAAGGTGCTCAGCAACGGAGCTTCCTGCGTGAGTTTTTGCGCAAAGATTTGCATGATGTCGCCGGTAAACGGGGGCCGGCCACCCAACATGTGATAGGCAATCGCGCCCAGCGCATAGATGTCCGCACGAGCATCGAGCGCGGCTCCCGCGTGCATCTGCTCCGGCGCCATGTATTCGGGGGTGCCAAGAATTCCACGCGAGGCAGGACCGCTGCCGGAGGTTAATCCCGAAAGACTCTGGCTGATAATCTTCGCCAAGCCGAAGTCTCCGACCTTCACTACGTCATCGCCAGCGATCGAGCCGTCTTTCTTCTTCTTCTGCACGATAAAAATGTTTGCCGGCTTCAGATCGCGATGCAGAATGCCCTCATCATGCGCGGCTTCAACGCCGGCGCTGACTTGTCGCAACAGCGAGAGCGCGCGCTGCACTGTGACCGTGCCTTCGCGTCGCAGGAGCTGATAAAGCGACTCCCCCTCGACGTATTCCATCACCAGAAAGAAGACGCCTTCTTCACTCTTGCCAAAGTCGGTCACGGCAATAACGTTGTGATGTTGAATCGAAGCGGCTGTGCGCGCCTCACGCTCGAAGCGGGCGATCGCTTCTCCTTCCTGCAAATCTTCATCAGAGAGCACGTCGGGCCGGATCGTTTTCACCGCCACGCGACGCGTCACCAGATTCTCATCGCGCGCCAGATACACTTGGCCCATCGCGCCGCGCCCCAAACGCTTCTCCAAACGATAACGGCCGTTCAGCAGTGTCGTGCCGGGCAGAGTGTGCTTGGTCTTTGATTGATCGTTGTGACAGACGACGGCGTCGTCTTCGTAGCAGCGTTCACAACGTGGACATTCGCGCATGCGTGTTGGATAAGCCGATCGATTCTGAACCGCAAGAATAAGGGCTCTTTGTAACGCCGGTCAATGGAATGGCCGAGAGGGCTGGAAAGACGCCCCGAAATAAATGTTTTGACTTGATGGGCCAACTGTCCGATAATTCCCTCCCCTCGCCTTGATCGGGAGGACGAGCCGCTCCATTGGCTCGGTGAAATGCGGGCGCGATGCCCGCGTTTGTGTCTAGGAAGTCATCCGCGGTGGTAGTGAGCGGGTGAATGCGGGCAGGATGCCCGCGAACGGCCGACCAGATGTCGGCGCTCCGGAGGGACCCGATGCGATCTATTTGGAAAGGCCACATACGTTTCTTGCTGGTTGCGATTCCGATCCGCGTGTATAACGCCATCGAAGCATCGGAGCGAGTCCAGTTCAATCAATTGCACCGCGATGACTTTGGTCCTATTGGCTACGACAAGCGCTGCAAAAAGTGCGGCCAGATTGTCACCAACGAGCAAATTACCAAGGGCTATCAATACGAACCAGATCGTTACGCGCTCATCGAGCCTGAAGAGATCGCCAAGGTCAAAATCAAAACCACTAAAGCGGTCGACATTCTTGGCTTCGTCGAAGCTTCTGAGATTCCGCCGACATTCTTTGATTCACCTTATTACCTGGGCCCCGATGGCCCCGTAGCCGAGAAGCCCTACGCCCTCCTGCGGCAAGTGCTGCAAGACACCGGCAAGATTGGGCTCGGCAAAGTTGTGCTGCGCGATCGCGAAGACCTGGTCGCCATCTTTCCGCACGAGAACGGGATCGTTCTTCAGAAACTACGTTATCCGGCCGAGGTTCGCGCCATCGAAGCCGTTCCCGAACTCGACGGCGCGCAGAAGATCGATAAGAAAGAACTGAGTCTGGCCACCAGCCTGGTCGAGCAGATGATCACCTCTTTCTCAGACATCGACACGGTCGATCACTATCACGAAGCTTTGCGGAAGTTGATCGAATCGAAGATCAAAGGCAAGAAGGTCACCGAGTTCGAGAAGGTGGAAGAGGTTCCACGGCTGGACATCATGACCGCGCTAAAGAAGAGCTTACAGGCTTCCCAACGAAAGCCGATGGTCAAGGCCGAACCAGCCGCGAAGAAGAAAGCCGCGCTAACCCTGGTCAAATCAAAACCGGTGACACAGCGCAAGCGCAAGGTTTCCTGAGCGTCCTCGGCCTTGAGGAGAAGAAGAAGTTCGCCCTAAGACGCATTCAACCCGGCCACCTCTCAGGTAAGGAAGGGTGGCTTGCCCCCGCTTCCCTGGGAAATCTCAATCTAAAATCAGCGGGGGCAAGCCACCCTTCCTTACCTGAGAGATAAATTCGGTTGTCCTTCCTTCCCTCGACTTGAGAGCCTCTTGAGTTTCCGGTATCTTGCTGTCGCAAACTTACAGTCGCGGTCCGGGAGTACTCATGAAAAGCAAATCGATTGTCATTCTCTCGCTCAGCCTGGTATTGGCCACATCGGCATATGCCCAGCAATCCCTCGACGCGATGGTCGATCGGGAAATCGCGCAGCTCGTCAGCACATACAAGATGCTGCACGCCGCGCCGGAGCTGTCACATTATGAAGTAAAGACCTCCGCGTTCTTCGCCGCGCAGCTACGCGCTTTCGGCTACGAGGTGACCGAGCACGTGGGAAAGTTCACGCAGCCGAATTGGAAAGGCTATGGCGTGATCGCGGTGATGAAGAATGGCGACGGCCCGACCGTTTTGGTGCGCACCGATCTTGACGCGCTGCCGGTGGAAGAGAAGACCGGCCTTCCCTACGCAAGCACGGTCAAAACGAAGAACGACGCGGGCCAGGACGTCAGCGTGATGCACGCCTGTGGCCACGACATTCACATTACGAACATGCTGGGCACGGCGAAGATGCTCGCGCAGTTGAAAAATCAGTGGCGCGGCACTCTGGTTCTGATCGGGCAGCCGGCGGAAGAAACGATCGACGGCGCTAAAGCGATGCTGGCCGACGGGCTTTACTCGAAGATTCCCAAGCCTGATTTCGCAATTGCGCTTCATGACAATGCGGAGCTGGAAGCCGGGAAGGTGGCGTATTGTCCGGGCTTTGCATTGGCGAACTCTACTTCGGTCGAGATCACCATTCGTGGAATCGGCGGGCATGGTTCGAAGCCAGAATCGACGAAGGATCCAATAGTCGTGGCCGCGCAAACGATTGTGGCGCTGCAAACGATTGTCAGTCGCGAGAATTCACCACTCGATCCCGCCGTCGTCACGGTTGGCTCGATTCACGGCGGCGCAAAATCCAATATCATTCCCGACGAAGTCAAACTCCAGCTCAGCGTTCGTTCTTACAAGGAGGAGGTGCGGCAGCGGATCCTCGCTTCGATCGCGCGCATCGCTAAAAACACTGCGTTGGCGGCAGGAATTCCTGAAGCGCTCGCGCCGATTGTAAAAGTCAGCGACACCGAAGTTACTCCCGCAACCTACAACGATCCGAAACTGACTGAGCGGCTGGCGGGCGCCTTCGAAAAAACTCTGGGGGCAAGCAATGTCGTGAGGTGGCCGCCCATCATGGGCAGCGAAGACTTCGGCAATTTTAGTTTGGACAATCAGATTCCGAGTTGCATGTTTTGGCTGGGCGCGGTTGAGCCAACGAAAGTCGAAGCGAGCAAAACATCGGGAAAACCTCTGCCGTCGTTGCACTCAAGCTTGTTCGAGCCGCTGCCGGAACCGACTCTGCGCACAGGCGTCAAAGCAATGACGACAGCGGTGCTTGAATTGATGAAGAAGTAGTCCCATTCTTGGTGTCTTTGAGCCTCGGCGGGAGATCTTTCAAGCAGAGTTGCGACGAAAACCAAAACATAGATCTTTAAGGAGCATGTAAATGGGAAAAGGTGATCAGCGATCGCGACGCGGTAAGATTCATCGCGGCACGTTCGGAAAGCGACGGCCAAAAAAGACAAGACACACTGCGAAGCCCGAAACCTCGAATGAATCTTCGGAGAAGAGCACGAAGAAAGAACCGGAAGCTTCCGAGTAATTCTTAACCGCAGAGGAGTCAGAACCACCTGCGGCAGCGGGCGGTTGGTCGCAGACCTTTATAGCGCGTCGCTGGACACAGATTAACCGCCCGCTACCGCAGACGGTTCTGACTCCTCCGCGTGGTACTCTGCGGCGTCTGCGGTTAAACTCTCAAATGCAATGGAGAATCCTTCCGAACTGCTTGCAGATTCCGGCGATAAGAGCCGAGACCAATTTAACAATTGGATCGCTGTCAGCGTAGCGATCCTGGCTGCCTTTATGGCCGTAACCAAAGTCAAAGACGACAATATCGTCCAGGCGATGTTGCAGGCAAAGTCAGACGCGGTCGATACCTGGAACGAATATCAATCGAAGCGAATTAAGCATCACCTACTGGAACTGGGGCAGGATCAGGCCACCGCCATGCGAGCCAACGCCCCAGCTCAGAGTGCGACGGTCTTGGAAGATCAATTGAAACGATATGACTCAGAGATGGCGCGTTATGGTAACGATGAAAAGGACCTGCAAGCGAAAGCCCGCGGCCTCGAAGACAAGTATGACGCGTTGAATTATCGCGACGATCAGTTTGATTTGTCAGACGCCGCGCTGTCGGTCTCGCTGGCCATGCTGGCCGTGACTGCTTTGACGCGCAAGCGTTGGCTGTTCTGGACCTCGCTGGTCTTCGCCGCGTTCGGGGTGGCCATGGGACTCGCCGGGCTGTTGGGTTTGCCTTTGCATCCGAACTGGTTGAGCAAACTGCTTTCGTAAGCCGCAGTCATGAAGCTTAACTTCCCAATCAAACTCAATCTACGAGCGCATCGCGATGCCGCGCTGCCGGTTAAGCCGAAAGAAATCGCGCCGCACTTTGAATTGGGCTCGCGCGGTGAGGCCCTCGCAGTCGAGCATATGTCACGCGCCGGCTATCGCATCGTGGCCGCAAATTTCAGCCTGCCGATTGGCCGCAATACGCGTAACGTGATCGTGACTGCGGAGATCGACATCGTGGCTTACGACGGACCGACGCTCTGTTTCATCGAGGTCAAAACGCGCGCTTCAGACGAGTTTGCTCCGCCGCAAATCAATGTTGACCTGCGCAAGCGCCGCCAGATTGCGCGCGCCGCACGCGGATATCGAAGGATGCTTGGACTTATGAATGCAGCGTATCGCTATGACGTAGTGACCGTGGTTGTGCCAAAGGACGAAGAAGAAAACCCCCGCATTGAATTGTTCAGAAACTTTTGGACGGACGAAAAGCTGCGCAAAAGGAATTGGCATGAAGCGCGTTGGGATTAGTGGTGGGGAGAACATTTTCTCTAGCCCAGGCGTTTACGCCTGGGGAAGCGGCGATCGAAACAATTTGAGCCTCCTTCAGGAGTCTGTCGGAAAAATCCCGTCGGGATGCGATGTTTATAGAAAAGGGTCTAGGCTACCCACCCGGGAGCCCATTTATGGGCGAGAGGTATTCGGTTTCGCTCCTATAAGGAGCTTCCAGATCTCAATTCGGTCTGGTGTTCTATAAACATTTCGCCGCTACGCGGTTTCCTTGGCAGCCTCATGGAAGGAGACTCGTAGA
>WNFO01005011.1_pt1 | contig 11505 bp, 9 predicted proteins | sample 5400251 | NCBI WGS metagenome assembly WNFO01 (sample SAMN13153354, study PRJNA577476) | soil metagenome | isolation source: 100 cm saprolite under Madrone tree | place: USA:California | collected 2016-06-14
CGCGCGGCGGCGCGACCCTGCCGGCCGATGCGCCCGATATGGGGCAGATCATCCAGAACGGGCAGGTCAAGAAGGTGATCTGCGCCTTCACCGCACCGACCCGGGCCTCGCAGCGGCTGATCCTGTCCGAATATGTCGATAAGGGTCTGATCGAGGCGGAACTCGTCCCGCAGGGTACGCTCGCCGAGCGGATGCGCGCGGCGGGCGCCGGGATCCCGGCATTCTATACACCTGCTGCGGTCGGCACCGAGCTCGCCGAGGGGCGAGAGACCCGCGTGTTCAACGGCCGCGAGTACCTCCTCGAACACGCATTGTCGCTCGACTACGCCTTCATCCGCGCCTACCAGGCGGACGCGGCCGGCAATCTGCGCTTCCGGCGCTCGCAGCGCAATTTCAACCCGATCATGGCGATGGCGGCGCGGGTCACGGTCGTCGAGGTCGAGGAGGACATCCTGCCGGTGGGCGCCATCGATCCCGACGACGTGCATACCGCCGGGATCTTCGTGCACCGGCTGGTCAAGATCCCGCCGCCGCCCGAGGGGTGGTGGCCGCAGCGTCCGGGGAGTATCGGTTGATGAGCGAGCGGGCGAAGGGGCTCAGCCGACAGCAGATGTGCGACCGGCTGGCGATGGAATTCGGCGACGGCTGGATCGTCAATCTCGGCATCGGCATCCCGACCCTGTGCTCGAATTGCGATTTCGGCGACAGGGAGATCATCTTCCATTCGGAGAACGGGGTCATCGGCTACGGCCCCTTGGCAGCGGCCGGCAATGAGGATCTCCACCTCGTCAACGCCGGCGGCCAACACGTCACCTTGCGGCCGGGGGCGGCGATCGTCCACCATGCTGATTCCTTTGCGTTGATCCGCAGCGGGCGGATCGACGTCACCGTGCTCGGCGCCTACGAGGTCGCCGAGAACGGCGATTTCGCGAACTGGAAGATGGCCGGCCAGCCGGGCGGCGGCATCGGCGGGGCGATGGACCTGGCCGCCTGCGCCAAGCACGTCTTTGTCGCGATGGAGCACCAGACGCGCGACGGCAAGCCGCGTCTCGTCGAACGCTGCGCGATCCCGGCCACGGCCCGCGGTGTGGTCAACCTCGTCGTCACCAATTTCGGGCTCTTCGAGGTCACCAAAGAAGGCCTGGCATTGCGTGAGATCGCGCCCGGCCTCACGGTCGACGAGGTGAAGGCGACGACCGGATGCAATCTGATCATCCCGCGCGAGGTGCCGCCCGTGCGGATGGTGCGGTAGCAGGTCATTCCGGGGCGTGGCCCTGGCGGCGAGCCTGGAACCTATGAACACTGGCCAATACGAGCTCGGAGGGGCCTGTGTTCATAGGTTCCGGACATGCCGCTCTGCGCCATTCCGGAATGACAAAGTTTACCGACGGGCCAGACTCCCTCCCCACCCCAGGCGTACGCGGCCGATCGCCATTGTGACCGCCGCCTGGGTCGGCTCGACGACCGGGATTTGGATGGCCTCTTCGAGATCGCCGCGGTAACGCGCCATCCCGGCGCACCCCATGACGAGCACGTCGGCACCGTGCTGGTTGCGCAACCGGCGGCCGACATCGACCATGCGGGTCAGCGTCGCCCGCTCGTCGGCGAGCTCAGCGACGCCAAGGCCGATCGGTAGATCGCCGGCGAGGCGCTGATCGACACCCATCGCCGCGATGTAGCGCAAGTGCCGCGGTACCGAGCGGGCCAGGATCGAGATCACGCCAAAGCGGTGACCGAGGGTCAGCGCGGTCAGGATCCCGCATTCGGCGATGCCGAGCACGGGCTTCGCGGTCGCTTCGCGCGCCGAGAACAGGCCGGGGTCGCTGAAGCAGGCAATGACGAAGGCCGCGGCATCGGCGTCCTGCTCGCCGATCACGTGGCAGAGCGGCAGGATCACACTATCCGCATCGCTCTGACTCTCGACCCCGGGCGGTCCCTCGTCGAGGGTCAGGCAGGCGATTTCGGGCCCGCCGGGGATGCGCAGCGGCGCCATCGCATCGTCGATGGCACGCGTGACGGAGGCCGTCGAATTCGGGTTGATGACGAGGATGCGGTCGCGCATCGGCCTCTTCCTTTGGGTTGCTGCTATAAATCCGGCGTAGTCCTGGGCGAGCAGTAAAGGATCAGCATGATCGATTTATCCGCGGTAATCGACACGGCCGAGCGTGATCCCCTTGTCGTCGCGTTTGGTCTGATGGTGCTCGGCGGGTTGACGACGCATTTCCTGCTGAAGAAGCAACCCTTCACGCGCGCCATCATACGGGTTGTGTTTCTGATCCTTCTGACGATTGTCCTGGTTAGTGCGGGTATCATCCCCTATCAGCCGCTTCAGCTTACCGGCACGCCGTTTCTCGACGTGGTCCACGGCGCGCTCAAGGTCGCGTGGTGGTTCTGGACAGCGTGGTTCCTGGTCGGCTTTCTGCGCGCCTTCATTATCGTCGAGCACCGGCCGCGCGAAGGCAAGCTGCTGCAGGATTTGTTCGCGGGCCTGATTTATCTCGCGGCCCTCTTCGCCGTGATCGCCTATGTCTTCGATCTCCCGATCCAAGGGTTGCTCGCGACCTCCGGTGCCGTTGCGATCATTCTCGGCCTCGCCCTCCAGAGCACGCTGGGCGACGTCTTTTCCGGCGTTGTGCTGAGCTTTAGCCGGCCCTATCGGCCAGGCGATTGGATCAGTATCGACGGTAGCACCGACGGCCGCGTCATCGAGATGAACTGGCGCGCGACGCACGTCCTGACCGGGCGGCGGGATCTTGCGATCGTGCCGAACAGCACGATCGCCAAGTCAAAGATCGTCAATGTCAGCTCGCCGTCAGGGATCCACGGTGTAACGATAACCGTGCAGCTCGACGCCAGGACAGCCCCCTCGACCGGCACCGAGATCCTGGAGCACGCGATCCTGAACAATCGGCTGATCGTGGGAACACCCGCCCCGAGCGTCACCGTAAAGTCGATCAACGCGACCTACACGGAATTCGAAATAACCTTCTTCGTCGAGGAGCTGGGCTCGTCCACGCGGGCGCAGAACCAATTGTTCGATCTGATTTTCCGCCATCTCGCGGTCACCGGCATCGACTTGGCAACGGCTGGGAACCAGGCCATCGAAGACCAGGTGTCCCGGCGGCCAAAGACGGGTCCCGAAAGGCTGCTCGACTTGGTCGCGATCTTCGCGAGCCTGACAACCGACGAGCGCAAGGCGATCGCGGCCAAGCTGAAGCAGAAATCCTATGACGTGGAAGAGACATTGGTCGAGCCCGGAACCGTGCTGCAATCGCTGTTCATTGTCGGTACCGGCGTCCTGTCGTTCACGCAGGAGGGAAGCTTAGGCGAGATCGAGCTGTTACGGATCGGCCCGGGCGATCATTTCGGAGAGATCGGGATGCTGACGGGAGCTCCAGCGACCGCAAAAATCAGCGCGCTGATGCCTGCTACGGTCTACGAGCTGGCAAAGGACGACCTCTCGCCGCTTCTCGAGGCGAGACCGGATGTCGCCCAGGAGCTCTGTCGCGCACTGGCCCGGCGCCAGGCCGCGGGTCACCTGGTCGCCTCGACCGAGCTTGCCGAGGCAGTGCCGGCGAACCGGCTGACGACGTGGTTCTCCCAGCGACTGCACCGATTGTACGATATGGCCAATGTCGAATGACCCACAGCGCGCAGGGCTCGATCGCCCCGGGCCTATCTCTCTTGTTGTTGCCAGGCGCGCACGCCATCGGTCACGCGTTCGTAGAAGTTGGCGGGACCGACGGCAGCCTCTATGCCCCCGAGCCGCATCCGCTCACGTACTTCGTCGCGCACGCGGGCGAAGGCGAAAGTGATGCCTTGGCTTTGCAGCTCCTTGATGAAGTCCAGCAGCGCGTCGCAGGCGGTGATGTCGATGAAGTTCACCGCCTCTGCGTCGATAAGCACATGCCTCGCCGGCGGGCGCTGCGCGGCCAGCGCAGCCCTCAGCCCCTCGTCGAGGTGACCGATGCTCGCAAAGAACAGGTCGCCACCCGGGCGCCAAATCAGCAGCCGGGGGAAGGTATGCGCCTCGGGGTGGAGCCGTACGTCGCGATAGGCCTCCTCACCCGGCAGCTGGCCCAGGACCGCGCCTTCCGGGTGGCTGGTTCGATAAATCAGCAGCAACAGCGACAGCACGACACCGAGGGCGATGCCATGCAGGACGCCCAACGTCAGCTCTCCGGCGACGACGATCGCGGCGATGGCGAACTCCCAGCGGCTGCGGGCGAGCAGGTCGCGCAGATAGCCGGGTTTGGAGAGGTGAAGCATCGCGGCGATGACGATGGCGGCAAGCGCGGGGTGCGGCATGCCCCGGAACAACGGCGTCAACAACACCAGCGTCAGGAAGCAACAGACCGCTGCGACGAGGTTGGCGAGCTGGGTGCGGGCGCCCGCGGCCATGGCCACCGAGGTCTTGGACAGACTGCCGACGACGAGAAAGCCGCCGAACAGGCCGCTCAAAATATTGGCCGGCCCGTGCGCGACCAGCTCCTGGTTCGGATCGACGTCGCCACCACCCTGCATTGCCGCGGCCTTTGCCGCGCCGAGCGCCTCGGCATAGCCGACCAGCGCGATGGCAAGCGCGCCGGGCACGAGCTCCTGCAGTTTTGCAGGCTCGAGGTCGGGTAATGCGAGGTGGGGGAGCCCGGACGGAAGATCGCCGACCACACTTACACCGGCGGCTTGGTCGTCGAAGAGGCCAACGAGGATCGTGGCCACGACCGCGACCGCCAGGGCCGCAGGTACGCGCGGCACCAGGCGGCGCAGCAGCTGCATCGCCATGAGGCTGAGCACGCCGGTCAGCACCGGGGCGAGTGCAGTGTCCGGTAGATGCCGCAGCACGAACCAGAGTTTGGCGAAGAAGTTGCCCGACGTGCCTTCGATGCCCAGCAGATGCGGCACTTGGCCGATGATCGTGACGCAGACGAGCCCCTCGATGAACCCTCGCATCACCGGGGTGGGGATGAAGGCCGCCACCCAGCCCATGCGCAACGCGCCGAACAGCAGGAAGAAGGCGCCGATCAGGATTGCGAGGCTGGAGGTGAGCGTGTTGAATTCCGCGGTTCCCGGCACCGCGGTGGCGCCCACTGTCAGCGCGGAGATCAGGCCCGTCGCGGTGTCCGGGCCGACGACGAGCAGGCGCGAGGTGCCGAGCAGCGCGTAGGCGATCAGCGGCGGGATGATTGTGTAGAGCCCCATAATCGGCGGCACCCCGACGATGCCGGCATAGGCCATGCCCTCCGGCACCATCACCGCCCAGACCGCAAGGCCGGCCAAAAGATCCGGCAACAGCCACGCGCGGCGGTAGCCTGGAAGCCAGCCCAGGACTGGCAACAGCCGCTGTGCGATGGAGGGGAGGCGAGCCGCCGTCTCGATCATGTTGAGGTCATCGCGTCGGTCTTTCCCGCTGACTGCAACACGGTCCAAACCGGCAAGCCAGCCAAATGTGGTCGAGAGCAGTCTGGCGTGCGGCGCGTGCGACGGCCGAGCTATCGTGTAAGATGAGCCGATTGACCCCGTAAGACAGTTGGAGCTTCAGGAATGACCGACACGCCCGAATTCACGCCCCCCAACGTCTGGACTTGGACGAAGCCGAGCGGCGGCAGGTTCGAGAACATCAACCGCCCGATCGCGGGTCCGACGCACGAGAAGGAGCTGCCGGTCGGCCGCCATCCGCTGCAGCTCTACTCGCAGGGCACGCCGAATGGCGTGAAGGTCACGGTCATGCTCGAAGAGCTGCTGGCGCTCGGGCATGAAGGCGCCGAGTACGACGCCTGGCTGATCCGGATCGGCAACGGTGACCAGTTCGGCAGCGGCTTTGTGGCGGTGAACCCCAACTCCAAGATCCCGGCGCTGGTCGACCGCAGCGGCCGCAAGCCGATCCGGGTCTTCGAGACCGGCGCGATCTTGATGTACCTGGCCGAGAAGTTCGGCGAGTTTCTGCCGACGGAGCCTGCAGCGCGCGCCGAATGCCTGTCCTGGCTGTTCTGGCAGATGGGCAGCACGCCCTATGTCGGCGGGGGCTTTGGCCATTTCTACGCCTATGCACCGGTCAAGATCGAATACGCGATCGACCGCTTTACGATGGAGACGAAGCGCCTGCTCGACGTGCTCGATCGGCGCTTGGCGGAAAGCGAGTACGTCGCCGGGCAGGCCTATACGATCGCGGACATGGCGATCTGGCCCTGGTATGGCGGGCTGGCGAAGTTCGGGCAATACGGCGCCACCGAGTTTCTCAGCGTGCACGAATACAAGAACGTCCAGCGCTGGGCCGACATGATCTACGAGCGGCCGGCGGTGAAGCGCGGGCGGATGGTCAACCGCACCTCCGGCGAGCCGTCGAGCCAGTTGCACGAGCGCCACGACGCCAGCGACTTCGAAACGAAGACGCAGGACAAGCTCGCCGCCGCCAGTTGAGCAAGGGGTCCGTTGGGATTGCGCCCGATAGCAGCCATCGCGACGGACGCGATCGCGCTGGTGGGTTCGACCCTAATCGGATACTCGCCGCGCCTATGGTCCTGCGGCCAGGATCATCTGCGCTGTTTCTAGTCCGCTGGCCAGGGCCGCCTCCACCGTGCCCATATCCGGGCCGGCATAGAGCGCCTCGCCGGCAAAGATTATGGCCCCACCCGGCTTTCTCAGGGCTGACTGCGCTGCCCGTGTCTTGGGCGTGGCATAGGAATAGGCGCCGCGCGCAAACGGGTCGTTGCGCCAGTTGATCGCTCGCGAGGAGACGAGATCCTTGCGAATGCTGTCGGGAGAGCGATCGAAAATCTCGGCGAGCGAGGCGATCCCCAGCTCGACGAGGTCATCCGCCGCCAGTGACGACACTGTGTCGGCCTTGGGTCCCGCGAACCAGCCCGTCAGCACCGGATGGCTGGCCGGATGCTGTGTCCACCAGGTCGGGACTGTCGCGTCGGACACGAGGAAGGACAGGTCGGCCAGATCCAATCCCTGATGATCGGCCCACCATTTCGTGGCGAAGCCCAACAGGATCTTGACGACATTGCCGACCCCGATATCCGCAATGGCTGCTGCCCGCTCGCGCGCCGCCGGCGGAAGCACGATTTCGAACAGGAGCAGCGGTGGCACGGTAATGATCGCGGCATCGCCCTCGAAGACGGCGCCGCCGCAACAGCGAGCGGCAATCCCTCCGGGCACCTCGTCGATCGCGGTTACGCAAGCGCCGAGATGGATCGCGGCACCGTGCCTGCGGCATTCGGATGCGAGGTAATCGACGAGCGCGCCATAGCCTCCCCCGATCCGCCCGTGCTGACCCTCGTCCCGGGCCATCCACTCGTCGCGGAGTGCGACGGTGCTGGCACGGCGCGGGTCGGCTGCGTCGTAGCCCTCGACCGTCCGCGTGATTGCCCGCCGCAACCCATCGTATTGCCGGTCGGCAAAATGCGCCTCCAGGAAATCGGCAATCGGCAGATCGGCTTTCACAGTGGCCAAGGCTCGGTAAAACCGATCCATATGAGGAACCGAATAGTCGTCGGACAATAACGCACCCGTACGGGTACTCCATCGTGTACCGGCGCGGGGCAACAGCGAGAGTCGCGCTTCGCGCATCAAACTGCGTGTCACCCGCGCGGCGCCGTGAACAAACTCGGCGCCGCCCTCCGCCGGGTAGCCAAATTCCTGAACGGGCAGCGGGTAGATGCGCCCGCCGCAACGGTCTCGCGCCTCGACTATCGTCACTCCTTTGCCTGCGCGCGCGAGCTCGCGGGCCGCCATCAGGCCCGCAGCGCCAGCACCAACAACCAGAAAATCGGTCATCAAATGTCGCGGGGCCATCATGCACAAGAAATAGGCCCTGGCATTGTTGCCAGGGCCTGGCCGGGCGGGAAACGAAGCTCGGCCGTCACTGCAAGGCGTAGAACCCCATCGCACCACCGGCCAAAACCTGGTGTCTCGCCGCGGGCGACAGCGGCCCGAGCCGCTCGCGGATCATGTCAGGCGCTCCCGGGAAGAAGCCGTCCTGATGCGGATAATCGGTCGCCCACATGATCTTGTGTGGGCCGATATAGTCGGCCAGAACGGCGATGCTGTTCTCGACCGGCTCGAACGAGATCCAGCAATTCCGCTGGAAGAGCTCGCTCGGCCGCATCTTCGGGGCGGTATCGTTGAACCCCCGGTCGTCGAAATGCCGGTCCATGCGGTCGAGCCAGGGCGCGATCCAGCCGCCGCCCGATTCGAGGAAGGCGATGCGCAATCGCGGGTGGCGATCGACGACACCGCCCCAGATCACGGCCATCGCCGCGAGCATCATCTCCATCGTATGGCTGATCATATGGCGCGCCGCGCGGTCTCCCTCGAAGCGGTCGACACCGACGGTGGGCATCGCGGTGGTCGAGCCCTCGTGAAAGCCGATCGAGAAGTCGAGCTCCTCGGCCATCCTCCAGAACGGCTCGTACATCGGGTCACTGATCATCTTGTTGTCGTGATACGGGTTCGGCCGCAAAAACCCGCCGCGCATGCCGAGCTCTTTCTTGGCGTGGCGCATCTCGTCGATCGCGAGGTCGACCGACTGCATCGGTAGCATTGCGACCCCGAACAGCCGGTCGGGGTAGGGCTTGCAGTAGTCAGCGAGCCAGCGGTTGTAGGCGCGGCACATCCCGGCCGCGAGCCCGGGGTCCTCGACGGCGCCGGCGAATAGGCCGAGGCTTGGATACAGGAAAGCGGCGTCGATCCCGTCGGAATCCATGTCGACGATGCGGGCGTGCGGGTCGAAGCCGCCCTTCTTCCCTTCGCCGTATTTGAGGGTGTCGGGCTTGACCGCGCCCTGCCGGACGCCGACCGAGCCGAGGCTGCCGATCCCCCGCGGATTGCCCAGCAATTTGCCCTCGACGCCGAGGCGCTCCTTGCCGTTCTCGTCGATGACAAACCGCGGCCGGCGCTCGCGGAACTCGGGATCGATGTATCTGTCCCAGAGATCGAGCGGTTCCAGAATATGGCCGTCGGCGTCGATGACGTTGTAGGCGCGAGCCATGACCCGTCTCCTTTCGGACCTATGCGAGGCAAGTGATCTTAGCGGACACACCATGCCGGCGCGAGGCCGAAGTCTTGGATTTACGCAATCGCGAACGCTACTGACGCACGTTGGTGTGGGGCCCGGAGGGTTTGATGCCACGGCCCCGAGCAGCTGACGATTTCAAGACAATCCGTACCCGCATGGAGGAGTTGTGGCGGGAGAGGCTGCCCGAGCAACCCGCCCCGACGACCGACACCAGCGTCGCGGGTCATCGTGGCCGTTGTGGCTGTGACATCAGGCTATTCTCCGACGAATGCGACGGATCGTGCAAAGCGCTTTGACCGGGTCGGAACCGAAGGGAATGGGACACCAGCTCCCGGTCGCACCATCGGCTCCTGCTTTACCTGTTTTATCAGGTCGAGATCAGGTCGCGACGGCAATGCGATGCACTCGAGCGAGACCTCCAAAATCGCAGCCGCATTTTTCATGTTATTACTTATATCACAACATATGTGATTTTGTCAATAACTGCCTTGCGGTCACCCAAGGGCAGAGCGTGCCGGAAGGGGCTTTGCCCACTAAAAGCCCAAAATCGATGAGTTTCTTGGCGCCCAGTAATTCTGCCCAAAAATCAAGATGGGACATAGAATGCGATGCTGGTGCTCCTGTCCGCGATCCGCACTTGCGCACGTATCTGATAATGGCCTCCCTGTTCCTGTAGCGGTGCGTCTTTGGCGATGCCACTACTCTCGAAGAGTTGCTAGCCCTCGGGCAGCCTGGACAGAAGGCCGCGCCGGGGTTGTAATGGCTACTGAGGCTTGCCGTTTCTGGTAACACCGATGGATGTGGCCGAGTGGCTGCGCGGCCTCGGGCTCGAGGAATATGCGCCCGCGTTCCGCGACAACGACATTGACGCGGAGGTTTTGCGCCGGCTGACGGGCGAGGATCTGCGCGAGCTCGGCGTGAGGTCGGTCGGGCACCGCCGCCGGTTGCTCGACGCCATCTCGGCGCTCGGTGCCGTCTCGGCCGATGTAGTCTCGACCGGGGCATCCTCCGAGGCACCGGCGCAAGCCGAGGCCGAACGCCGTCAGCTGACGGTGATGTTTTGCGACCTGGTCGGTTCGACCGCACTCTCAGCGCAACTCGATCCCGAGGATCTGCGCGAGGTCATCGCTGCGTATCACCGCGCTGTCGCCGAAATAGTCACCCGGTCCAACGGCTTCGTCTCCAGGTACATGGGCGACGGCGTCTTGGTGTATTTCGGCTTCCCGCAAGCGCATGAGGACGACGCCGAGCAGGCGGTGCGAGCGGGGCTGGGCGAGCGATCGACGCTGTCAGTCGCCTCGAGGTCAAATCAGTCAAGCTGCAAGCGCGTGTCGGTATCGCTACCGGGCTGGTGATCGTCGGCGATCTGATCGGCCACGGCGCGGCGCAAGAACAAACGGTTGTCGGCGAGACGCCGAACCTTGCCGCGCGCCTGCAAGCCTTGGCCGAGCCCGAAACGGTCGTAATCGCCGCGGGCACACGCCGGCTGATCGGCAATCTCTTCGAGTACCGCGACCTCGGGACGGTCGAGGTCAAGGGCATCGCCGCGCCGGTGCCGGCCTGGCAAGTCCTGCGCCCGAGTGCCGTCGCGAGCCGGTTCGAGGCCTTGCACGGATCAGCACTAGCGCCGCTGATCGGCCGCGACGAGGAGATCGACTTGCTGCTGCGACGGTGGGCGCGGGCCAAGGTCGGCGACGGCCAGGTCGTGCTTATCTCCGGCGAAGCCGGAATCGGCAAGTCGCGCATCACCGCGGAGCTGGAAGAACGCCTCCACGTCGAGCCGCATCTTCGTTTGCGCTATTTCTGCTCGCCCTATCACCAGGACAGTGCGCTGTTCCCGTTCATCGACCAGCTCGGTCGAGCGTCAGGGTTCGCAAGCGACGATCCGCCTGCCGTCAAGCTGGACAAACTCGAGGCCTTGCTCGCCCGTGCCGCGCCGCTCGACGACGATTGTTGCATTCCTCGCCGACCTGCTGTCGTTGCCGCTCTCGGAGCGCCACCCGTTGCCCGACCTCAGTCCCCAGCGCAAGAAGGAGCGCACACTGGAGGCGCTGATCCGGCAGCTCGAGGGCCTTGCATGCCGGCAGCCGATAGTCATGGTCTTCGAGGACGCGCATTGGATGGACCCGACCTCGCGCGAGTTGCTCGACCTCACCGTCGAGCGTGTCCGCAGCCTGCCGGTGCTGCTCGTCGTCACGTTCCGCTCCGAATTGCAGCCGCTGTGGATCGGCCAGCCGCAGGTGACGATGCTGGCGCTCAACCGCCTGGACCTCCGCGACCGGAAGGTGCTGGTCGAGCAGATCGCCGGTGGCAAGCCGTTGCCCGATGAGGTTGTCGACCAGATCGCCGATCACACCGATGGCGTGCCGCTTTTTGTCGAAGAATTGACCAAGAGCATTCTAGAGAACGTGTTCTGCGTGAAGAAGGGCATCGCGCAAGTCGGGGCAGGGTCGATAGCATCGGAGGGAAACGATGGGATTTGCTAT
>WNFO01011481.1_pt1 | contig 11505 bp, 17 predicted proteins | sample 5400251 | NCBI WGS metagenome assembly WNFO01 (sample SAMN13153354, study PRJNA577476) | soil metagenome | isolation source: 100 cm saprolite under Madrone tree | place: USA:California | collected 2016-06-14
TGCCTTCCCTGGGGTAGCGGTCACGACGGCGACGGTGTTGGGGAGCCCGTCGACGGCGAGGAGAAGAGATGCCGGCTTGGAGCAGGATCCGGCGCACCGTGGGCCGCGACAGCTCGATGCCTTCGTTCTCGGCCAGCATTTCGGTCAGGTGCTGGTGATTGAAGCCTCGGTACTTGTCTTTGGCCAGCTCGACGACTCGGGCAGCGGTGGCAGCATCGATCGTGTTGTGGGCGGCTCGGCCGCGATTGCCGTGCACCAGGCCGGCCACTCCTGTTTCGGAGTACGCCTTGTGGAGGCGCTGGAGCTGCCGCTTCGAGATGCCAAGGAGCTCAGCCGCCTCAGCGTTGACCAGCGCTCCTGAGGCCAGGTGGTTGATGACGACGATTCGACGTTGCTCAGCTCGATTCAAAACGATCCTGCCATCAAGGGGTGACAGAATCGCTTTTCGCTTCACGCGTGACAGATTCGCTTTACTCCCACAGGCACCGGAGCGCCCATTGACGCCGCCTCCTGCCGGTGTTATACCGGCGGCGGGCTGTCCGCTCGCGCTCGCCGACTCTCCGGCAGGAGGTGCCTATGGACCTAAACCGCAGCCATTTCGGCCACGCCCATTTCTGGATGCGCCCCATAACGCGTCGGGGCTTTCTGGGCTCCGCCGCGCTGGCCGGCGGCGCCGCCGCCACCGCAGGGGCTTGGCTGCCGCAGCTGGCCAGGGCCGACTTCGACGGAGTGGCAACCGTTTTCCCCAAGCCGATACCGGGTGGCGTGGCGCCCTTCGGTATCCCGATCCACCATTTCCCTCCGGTTCCCGTGTTTGGTCCTGGCCCGATCAACGAACCCTCGGAGATCACGGACTTCAACGGAATGGTCGGAATCTGCCGCGTCACGGGTGCAGGTACCGCTACCGATGAAACCACAGGCGCGACGAGCCGGCTGAACTTCCAGGTGGACAACGGGTTTATGGACGGCCTGTACGTCGGTGAGGACGGACAGACCCACCACGGGACCTTCGCCTTCATCTGAATGGACCTGTTCAACGGTGCCGTTGGCACCAGCCAGGTCCATGACTTCAACCCAGGCATCCGTGACAACACCGGCTTGTTCTGGACGCAACCGATTGCTGGGGACGCCGTGACATTCAACCTCGAGCACGGCACCGCGACCCTGGCGGCCGACGACCTCGACGAGGAGGACTACCACAACCTGCACAACGCGCTGCTCGACGGACCGAGCGATCCGGCGAGCGTGACTTTCGATATGCGCTGGGACGCGATTGCGGATCCGATGAACGTGACCGATCCGGTCCACCGGTTCACCGGCCGCTTCCGCCTGGCTTCCGTGCAGATCGAGTGGTCCGCGGATGCTCCTGGCTTCCACTTCGTATCGGACCCGGCGAGCACGACGAACAACGTGCGGTCCGTGATCGGACGCGAGCGCAACGGCGTTTTCTTCGACGACTGATCGAGGGGGGAGCGCCTTCGGCGCTCCCTTCGCTCTTGGTCATGGTCTTGGCGCACCACCGGGCACGTCGAGGCTGATCGTCCCACCGACGACGGTAGGGTGGTTCGCGTTACGGAAACCACAGCCCACCGTGAGGGACTCGGTCCGCATTGAGTTATGCCGGGGTGACACGGACATCAAGGCCGGGCAGCGTGTCGCGGCAACAGGTATCGGGTCGTTCGCGCAATAAGAGACTCGGGCACGACAAAGGCATCTTTATCGCGCATCAACTGGGATCGCTGACAGCCAAGAAGACAGCCAAGGCGGCGGACAAGGGCGGATGAATGCGGACGTTCATGGATTGCCGCCGCATCCGACTGAACTGCTGCGGACGCTGACGGACGTCAGTGGACCGCAGCCCCGCGGTCTTCAAAACCGTTTGCGGGGCGCTGCTGAGGCGTCCTGGGTGGGTTCGATTCCCATCCATCCCCGCCACTTTCCGGGGCTATGACAGCCAAGATGACAGCCAAAAGCCACAAACGGTTTTCCGAATCGTGTGCGTACGGCGGCCGCGGTCGACCTCTGCATACGCCCACGCAACCAGACCTTCGGATTGCTGCCAGTACTTATGCCAATCGGTACCCTGTGATTTGTGAGGTCGCCGACGACGTACAAAGATCAATGGAACCTAAGAGTGGCATGCGCATTGCTGAGCCTCGACGCTATAGAACCTTTACTTGAGGATATTGGCTTCAAGCTAAGCGAGGCGCTTCAGTTGCGTGAGGTATGCCGCCAATACCTGGAGCTATGGAAACCTGACGACCGTTATACCGGCACCACCACGTCGACTCATGAACCATCGGCTGATTCAGCGGAGTGGCTGGCTGGTGTGGGTAGAGATCACGGTGAGTCTTTCGTGGCTAGGCTCTTGACATTGTCATCCAGACTCGGTTCCCGACATGGCGGGTTGGCACGGGACGGCTGGACTGAGCTCATGGTGAGACTACCCCAGGAGGTCGAGCGTGGCTCGAAGCCCCACCTGTCGCCGAAGAAGCTCCAGGCTCTCAAGACGTTGGCCAATGGTCATTTGGAAGCGATGAAACGCCTGCACGAGCGAGTGGAAAGCGTAGCCGCCGAGGCGTTAAGTAGTGCTTGGGACCAACGGTTGCTTGAAAGCAACTTCTATCCGGCTGATGATGAGCACGCCGATGATGAAGGTGCACGACGGTTCGATCCCCGGGGTTGGCTATGGGAACTGCTAGCCGTGACTGAGTGGCGAAGCTTCGCAGAGAGTCTGCATATGGAGCTGAGCGATTCGGAAGTTGAAGAACTGATCTCGTGGGGCAAGGCAATTCCGCAAAACGCGTTTGGCAAATACTTAGCGGCCTCTTTTTGAAGAGCGAGGTATGCCTTTCCCCTAGACCCCGCGCCGCTGGTCTGGGGTTCAATAGACGCGTCGGGCGCTTCGATTTCCTATGAGCGAGGGATGACCTCGGCCGGATAGGATCGCCGGCCGGGTGGGGGCAGGTCGCGCTACCCGGCAAGCCTAAAGGTTCCGCGGAATGCCTTTTTTCCCAAGTGGTAAGTATTAAGACCATATGGTAACATTAGTTACCAATGCGACTAGACCAGCCGTTAGACGACATCCTCGTTTCGAGCAGCCACGTAAGGGTTCTCCGCGCCTTGTTCGGACTTCCCTCGGGGATGGAGAGGAGCGGGCGCGATTTGGCGCGGAGGGCAGGCGTTTCACATCCACGCGCAAACCAAGTGTTGGCAGACCTTTCTGAGCAGGGATTGGTCGAGGTGCAACGGCTACCGCGGACCGATCTCTATCGCGTCAACTGGCATCATGCGCTGGCTGAACCCCTCGGCGAGCTTTTCGAGTTGGAACCGAAGTTGAAATTTGAACTCCTGGCGCTCGTGGCAAGCGAGCTTAAGGCCCGGCACCTTCCGGTAAAAGAGGCCCGAATCTTCGGGAGCGCCGCTCGAGGCGCAATGGCGCCGAGGAGCGACGTAGACCTCGCCTTGGTGACATCGCGCGAGAGCTTAGCGGCGGTGGAGGCCGCAGCCCAGGAGATAGCCGAGAAGGCCCGTGAACGGTTCGGTACGCGGCTAAATGTGCTGGTCGCGGCTAAATGTGCTGGTCGGCTCACCGTCACTCGAGATGTTGAGCAAGAGCCGCCAGGCCGGACGCGGTGTCTGGCAGGCGATCCAGCGTGAAGGCCTGGATGTATTCGCGGCGACAAAGGCCGCCGGCTAGTGGTTAAAGGCAAGACGGCCCAAGTCCGACGCACCGAGGCCCGGCTTTACTTGGACAAGGCCGTTCAATTCATCGATCAGGCCCGCTCGGGACTCGATTCAGGGCGCAACGACGCGGCTCTCCTCAACGCAATCCACGCTGCGATCAGCGGTACCGACGCAGTCACGGTCGCCTTGGCAGGTGTTCGTTCGACAGATCCTGACCACCAACGGGCCGCCGATCTGCTAGCCGAGGTTGCTGCTTCAGCTCCTGAAGGCCGCGAGCGGGTACGTCAGCTGCGAGCACTGCTCGCGCGAAAGAACGCGGTGGAATATGAGTCCCGGAAGGCCAGCGCAAAGGACGCGCGCGACAGCGTCGAAAGGGCTGGTCGAATCGTCGATTGGGCCAAAGACATCGTCGCGAAAGCGCGTCTCTAGAGTCGTTCAGGCATTAGGCCGACCCTGACAGGCTGCAATCCGCCGACTCGCCAGAGTTGAGACTGTACTTCTGAACTGGGTTGCACCGGATCCGGATAGGAACCGTTTGGGCGATAGTTGCTACCGATAAGCATTCGTTAGCTGTATCGCTCGAGCGCGCATAGTCACGAAACTCGGCCGCACTGACAGCCAAGATGACAGCCAACATGATGGATGCCACTGGACAAGTGCAGACGATGGTGGATTCTCGAGGCCCGCGATCGAACTGGTGCGGACGCTGGTGGACGACAGCGGAGAGAAGCCCCGCGGTCTTCAAAACCGTTTGCGGGCTTCCATAGACCTTCGTCTGAATTCGTCATCGTCCGCTGATGTCCGCCGCACGAATGGTTGACAGCCAATGACAGCCAAGTCGGTGCACAGAGCGACGAACGGCTGCTTGGAGTTAGTGAGTCGCAGGCCGGTGCCGCACGCGGTTTTCTGGACCGTTTGCGTTCCAGCCTCGCGCGCGTCCTCTCTTATGGGTGGGTCCGAGGGTGAGCGAGCCGCAAGGCCGAGATTTTGGAGGGGCCGGGTCCGTTGTGTGCGAGGTGACGGCTTGCCGAGGTCACCGGGTGGATATTGATCGGCGATTCTAAACTCGCCAGCAAATGACCGGCTCGGCCCTATGCAGGAGGCGATCAATGAGGTCGCTGACCTCCTCCCAGCAAGGTCGTGATCGTGCCATCGAATCCAATCTCGCTCGCCGGGGATGGAACCTTCACGCGAACGCTTCGCGAGGGCCAGTCCTCCGGCGAACTCGTCGCCAGCTTGATTCCACCGGGAACAAGGTTCGTGAAGGCATTCGGATCAATAGCCGGAACCCTTCTTGCGTCGAATGCACGTCGAACGCCAAAGCGCGCGGTTCTGTTCTACGCGACGGACCACGCGACCGCCGCTACCGAAGTCGAGCGGCTAATCCGGATTGCCGGGTTCGACGCGATGCGAGCCAGCGGCGTAACCGCATCGGCGCGGACCGAGGTTGGTGGCGATCTCTGAACTCGTGGGGTGGATTGAATGGCCGGCTCGTAGACCCGGACGAGGCGGCGTCACTTGTTCCCTCAGTCAAGCAGGTTTCCGCGCGCGCAACCTAGCAAGAAGGTAAGACGGGAGGCGAGTGGTCGGCTCATCCTTCTTTCAGAGACGGGTGCACGAGTCTCGTCCCAAGTGGTTGGAGACCACCATCGTCAGCACTTCCAACTAGGCTGTGCGTCGTGCTGCTTCCCGACGTTCTCGAGCGCGTGCTCAAGGTCTGAGCGTGGGTGCTCGTCCGCGGCAACCCGCTGCGCTCGCCGACCGACAGGCTCGCGAGTTCCTTCACAAGGCCGATCCGGTGCTCGCGGGAGTCATCGGCGCCCATCCAGCCTTTCGTCCGCGAGCGTGGATGGACGAGCTCCCGCCGCTCGATGCGTTCGGAACACTCATTTTCCAGGTCGTCGGCCAGCAGTTGTCGGTGGCTGCGACACGCACGATCGTGTCCCGCATCGAACAGCGATTCGGCGGTCGTTTGCCGTCGCCGGCCGAGCTGCTGGCAGCCGATCCGCAGGTGCTTCGTGCCGCCGGGCTCTCGGCTCGCAAGGGCGCGACGCTGCGGGCGCTCGCGGAGCGATTCGTCGATGGGCGGCTGAGCGATGCGGCGCTCGAACGCATGACAGACGAAGAGGTCCAGGCAGCCCTGACCGCGGTGAAGGGCATCGGGCCGTGGTCGGCGCACGGTTTCCTGCTCGTCGCGCTGAACCGGCCAGACGTTTTTCTCACCGGCGATATCGCGTTGCGTCGCGCGATCCAACGGATCTACGGTCTCGACCACGTTCCCTCCGAGGCAGAGCTGGTCAAGATATCGGACCGCTGGCGGCCCTATCGCAGCCTGGCCGTGAGCTACCTGTTCGCCTCCGAGTACGAGGAGCCGCGCTGACCGACCTGTATATCGAGTCGGGCGCACTTCAAGGCGTGGCCGTGTACCTCGGGCCGGCTGAGTTCGTCCACCTTAAAGAAATCCGGGGCACGCGGCTGGGACGTGTTCATATGGCCTCGGACCGTGCCGCCATGGTGCAGCCCGATCTCGATGGAGTTATGCCTAAACGGCCGTCTGCTCGGGCGTCTCGTGCACCCGACGGAGCAAGTGGGCAAGTTGGATCACCGTCGGCGGCGATGCCCGCCTCGCGGCGGGTCGGCGTAGTGCTGTGCTTTCGTGCTGCGCGAACTCGATCGCTAATCGGGCGAGCTTCCGCAGAGCTGCGGGAAGTCCAGGTGCGCTACTCCGCGTACTGCGCCTCGCCATTGCCAAACGACCAGTTCTCCTTCTTCACCTCCACCAGGCTGATGAAGGCGTCCTCGCGACGAAGCCCCACTGCTTCGTGGAGTCCGTCGGCCAGTGCCCTATAGAAGGCTCGCTTGACGTCGACGCTTCTTCCCTCATTGAGTGTCACCTGGATCAGGATCGCTTCCTTGCTCCTCCGAATGCCGAGATAGGTGGGGTCGATCACGAGTTCGCCCTCTGAGTGTTCGGTGATGACTTCGAATCGGTCATCCTTCGGCACCTTAAGCACCTCGACCATCGAGGTGTAGACCGCCTCGGCGATCGCAGCTCGGTCGGCCGCGGACCTGCCAGCAGGGATATCGATGCGAACGAGCGGCAATCTACTTTCCCTCCAATTGCGCCACAACCAGGCACGTCGTGTTGCTGTGTGCCAGCAATTTGCCGGTCGGCTCCGTATCCGCTCTGACCTGCAGCTTGCGGCTGAGATCGTCGGGACCACTCACTTCGGCGAAGGCGAGCGACATCTCCGCTGTCGGACCGGACAGGCGGCACAGTTCCCGAGGCCTCCATGCGCATCCAGAGCTCCGCGATATCAGCTCGTACATCACGCCGCCTCCGCAGGTCCTGCGGTGGGGCTGACCTGGGCCCCGTCTTCGCCCATCTCACTCCCCTCGACGACTTTGACCGTCGCTCGCCTTGGGGTGACAGAAAGTGACGCACCAGCGGAGAGGAAGGCGAGAAGCCCGGCCCACCACCAGACATGGACGAAGTGATCGAGATTGCTCGTCGAGGTGGCGGACGAGCCGAGAATGACCACGAGGATGGCGACGCCAAGGACGGAGCCGATTTGGCGACCCATCTGGACGATGGCGCTGCCGGTGGAGGTCTGATCCGCCCGAAGCCCGGCAGTACCGGCGGCGACGAGAGTCGGAATAACCAAACCGGCGCCGACGCCGACGATGAGCCATCCCGGCAGAATGGTGGCGGCGTAGTTGGAATGGGCGCCGAGGCTGAAGCCGATGAGTATTCCTCCACCACCCATCAGCAGCGCACCAACGGCGGCGAGAATGCCGGCCGGTATCGACGCCGTGTATCGTCGCAGGCCAATCGCAGTCACCGACACCATGACTGGGCCTGGAGCGATACCGAAGCCAGTCTCGATGGCCGACCACCCCCAGCCCTGTTGGAGCCAGAGGACGAGGCCAAGGAGCTGGGCGCCAAAGGCGATCGAGATAAGGAACATAGCCACGTTGGCCCACGCGAACACCGGGTTGCGGAACAAGTGAAGGTCGATAATCGCCGATGCGTGCCGCAATGACCGCGCCACGAACAGCCCCAGCCCAATCAGGCTGACTCCGAAGGCGACGAGGATCCTGATCGAGCTCCAACCCAAGGCGGATCCTTGCACGAGAGCGAGGGTGAGCGCTCCGATGGCCACGATCAGCAACAGTCCGCCCCACAGGTCAGGGACTCGTGTTTCGACGGAGTGTTTGATGTTCGGCGCCAAAATGGCGGCTGCCACTAGCGCAGCGATACCGATGGGGATGTTCAGGACGAAGATCCACCGCCACGACGCCTGGACAAGCAGTCCACCGAGCGCTGGCCCAGCAGCTGCGCCCAGGGAACCGCTCACAGCCCAAATCTGGATGGAGTGCTTCCGGCGTTCGGCCGGAATCGCGGTCAATATCAACCCGAGGCTCGTCGGCACCAGCGCCGCCGCTCCGAGCGCCTGCACGCAGCGCAGCCCGACAATGACCCAAAGGTCAGTGCTCAGGGCACATCCCAGGCTGCCAAGGGTGAAGACCGCAAGCCCGAAAAGAAACGCCTGTTTGACCCCATAGCGATCGGCCAGCCGGCCAGCCGGGACGAGTAGGGCGGCGAAGACGATGGCGTAGGCGGTGAGGATCCAGCTCAGATCGGCCAGCGATCCTGATCCCAGGTCTTTGCCGATTAACCGGAGTCCGACGTTGACGATGAACACGTCCAGGCTGCTCATGAACGTCGCTGCACAGAGGATGGCGAGAAGGGCGGACGGGTGAGCCTTGTTATCACGTCCGCGTCGGAACATGGGACCTGTCCTTAAGTCGGGTTGGGTTTCCAGAGCTTTCATAACTTTCAGTCGCCGACAAGCACGGGGCCTTTGAGTTGCTGCAGGTTACGTAGGCAGTCAACGATCTCCTCCAGCGATCCCGACCCGCAGCGCGAGAATCTGCTCTCGGCTGCGCGTCGGTGCTGGTGGCTGGGCCCCAGAGTCAGCTCTCCAAAATCGGCCTTCCTGGAATTCCGACATTCATCTCGAGCACTCCTGGCGCGCCCGTGCTCGCTGGGAACGTTGGGAACGCGGCATCGTTCGAGATGAACAGCTCCGTGCGGTCGCCGAGTCCCGTCCCAAATGCGATGTCGCTGGGTTCGTTCAAGGGATCGCCCGCAGCGAGAACCTGAATATGACCGGTCGGGTCGACACGGACGATCTGGTTTATGGCGTCCGCGGCCACGTAGAGGTTGTCAGCGGTGTCCATGGCCACTCCGTCAGCGCCCCAAAGGTTGCAGTCGGGACCGCTGAAAACGCTCGCCGTGCCGGCACTGCCGTCAGGGTTCATCGGAACGCGCACGATGTCGCCAAAATCGGTGTTCGCCACAAGCATGTCGCCGTGCCGGTTGAACGCGATTCCATTCGCGCCGAACGGCCCAAGACCCGCCGTCACTGTGGGACCCACAATGCCGCACGGTCCTGGGGCAGTCATGCCTTTCAATAACGAGCTGCCGGACCACATCGTGAAATCGCCGTTCTTGGCAAGGCGCCAAATCGCCCCGCCCGCCGCGTCCGAAACGTAGAGGTTGCCGCGGTAATCGAACGCCATACCGTTCCACAATCCGACGCCGCTTGCCACTTGAAAGGCTGAACCGCCCGACGCCGGCACCTTCCAGATGCCTTTGCCCATCTCCGGGGCGATCTGAATGACGGCGATGAAGACGTTGCCTTCGGCGTCCAGTCTTACCCCGAGCGGAATCCCCGGCACCGTGGCCACTGTGGACAGGCTTCCTCCCGGCGCGAACTTCGCAACCTCGCCGGCGAACGGAAAGCTGAGGTACGTCGTGCCCGTGCGATCGATGGCGATGCTCTCGGGCAGATTTGGGAACGCGGTTGTCAGAACCCGAACAGGAGAGTCGCTCGCCAGTGCGGTGGTCGACAGGAAGGCAAACACTCCAGCCGCCACCAACGCGCCAAAGCGAAAACCTCGGATCATTTGACACTCCTGTTAAAGAAAGTGGATTCTGTCATGGAACTCACTCACTGTAAGCGATTGCGTTCTATGATGCAACCTTCTATTCTGGAATCCATGGAACGGAAGAGCTTCGCCGACATGCACTGCTCGGTGGCCCAGTGCCTCGAGGTGGTGGGCGAGTGGTGGTCGATGCTGATCGTGCGTGACGCTTTGTTGGGGGTCACACGCTTCGACCAGTTCCAGGAGCGCCTGGGCATCTCCCGCAACATCTTGAACCAGCGCCTGGACAACCTGACCGACCACGGAGTGCTGGAGAAGGTCCTGTACAACGACCATCCCCCCCGCTACGAGTACCGCCTTACAGCCAAGGGTCAGGATCTGTCGCCGGTGGTGACCACCATGCGTCAGTGGGGTGACAGGTACGCCGCCCCCGACGGCCCCCCACTCCAGCTGGTACATGAGCGCTGCGGAACGGTCTTCCACGCGGAGATGACCTGCTCAAACTGCGGTGAGCGCGTCCCGCCGCGTGAGGTCCGAGCCGTTTCAGGCCCCGGTGACCTCGACCGCCTGCTGGAAATCAGGGGCAAGCACTCGCCCAAGTCAAAGGAGCCGACGAATGCTGAAAAAGAGTGATACGGTCACTGTAGGGCGCGCGGTCGTTCTCCTAGTGGTCGTTGCCTCGATAAACGCGCTAGTAAGCACCGGGTTCGCCACTGCGTACGTGTTTGCTACGCCCTCTGACCCGACCGCTGGATACGCCCTTGTCAGAGCGGTTGTTCTCGCCGTGGTCCTCGTGGTCGCCGTCTCCAGGAGGTCCGCCACGGCGATCGTGGTGTCCGGGCTCGCGTTGACTCTTGCTCAAGCTGGCGATGCGGTTGTTGGACTCCACGGCGGTTCGCTTCCAACCACTATCGGGCCACTCGTAATCGCTCTGGCGACGCTCGTCTGCCTGATTGGCTTTCAGCGATCTCGACGATCGGCCGCGCCGCACGACGTCGGCGGCATACACGGGTAAGTAGCAGCCTCCCCATTCCGATAGACCGGAGTGCTTGGTGGTATTTGGGTCGCGGATTCGCTAGCGAGGATGCCCGGGCGTCTATCGGCTCAAGCGCTCTGATTGGGAGGCTGCAAACGAAGAGCGGCCAGGTGACCTGACGTGTACAGCGTTTATGTGATTGAGATTTCGGATGAGCGAGGACTCCGACTCAATCCGAAGTACCCGAACGTATACGTCGGTCAGACCGCCCTGACTCCTGAGGAGCGATTTGCTCAACACAAGGCTGGCTACAAGACTTCCCGCTATCTCTGGAAGGGCGGTAAAGGGACGGGCCAGTGGCTGGGCCTCTGGTTGAAACGAAGGCTCTACGAGCGATACAACCCGATCGAGACTCGCGCCGAAGCTGAACGATTGGAAGTTCGGCTGGCTGAACAACTCAGGCGTAAGGGCTACACAGTCTTCGTCGGGTGACGTCGACCGCCGTAGAAGCGGCTGTCAGCGGAGGGTCACGCGATCCGGCGGCGGGCAATGCCTACTCCGGAGGTAGGTGGTTCGAGTCCACCGGGGCCCAAGCGGATGCCAGGGCCGCTGCCGGTCGGTCCTCGTAGCATGAAGGCTCGGAGGGTGGCGACGCGATGGCTGATCCGGTCGGCGACATCATCGGGGACTATCGCGGATTCGCGACGGTGCAGCACGAGCGCCTGCTCGCGCGCGGCATCGACATCCGCCCGTACCGGCTGAGCCATCTGGCGGTCCGCGTCCCGGACTGGGACCAGTACGTCCATCTGCGCACTCTCCTCGAGCGCCACGCGACCGCGAACCACGAGGACGTCTGGAACGGCCGACCGATCTCGAAGATCCTCCTCGCG
>WNFO01005014.1_pt1 | contig 11503 bp, 9 predicted proteins | sample 5400251 | NCBI WGS metagenome assembly WNFO01 (sample SAMN13153354, study PRJNA577476) | soil metagenome | isolation source: 100 cm saprolite under Madrone tree | place: USA:California | collected 2016-06-14
CAGAACAGCACGCCGAATCCCACCGCCGAACACAGCGCCAAAGGAATTCCTCGGTTGTTCTTCACATTGTTTTTCAAAGGCCCTTCTGGATTCTTTTCTTCGGCGGGCTTTTCACCGGCGGCAACGATGACCATGCCAAGAAGCGTGCAAACGATCCCGGCCGCGCGCGCCGACGACAGCCGCTCTCCGCTCAGCAGCGACAGCAAGACCGTCAGCACGGGATAGCTCGCCGAGAGCGGCGCAACGACGGACATCTTTCCAATCTCAAAGGAGCGGTACAGCGCCAGCGTGGAGACGACATTCACCGTTCCCGCCAGCACTCCCCAGGCCCACGGCTGCCACCCGGAACCATCGGCGAGATGGCCCCACCCCCCCAGCCACGGCAACGCCATCGTGAGCAGCACGAATCCCGTTGCTTGCATGTACAAAGTTGTGCGGAGAGTGCCGATGCGGTGAGTCGCAAATCGCGCGACGAAATCCGCGCCGCCCCAAAAAAGAGCGGTCAGGAGGCCCAGCAAAATTCCCATGGCGGATTAAGCGGACTTGCCTTTTTTTACTTCGCGTCCGAGGACGGCCATCACTTTTTGCAAATCTTTCCAAACTTCACTTTTCGCGCTGGGATTGCGTAGCAGATAAGCGGGATGGTAGGTCGCCAGCAATTTCCGCCCGCGAAATTCCAGCCACTCTCCGCGTAAATGGGAAATGCCGCGGTTGGTTTCGAGCAGCGTTTGCGCTGCCACGCTGCCAAGGCACACAATCACTTTCGGGGAAATCGCATCGAGTTGCCGCAGCAAGAATGGCGAGCAAGTGGAGACTTCATCTTTTTCCGGCGTGCGATTTTCCGGCGGCCGGCACTTCACGACGTTGCAGATATACACATCTTTTCTCTGCATTCCCATGGCTTCGATCATCTGCGTCAGCAGTTTGCCCGCGCGCCCGACGAATGGAAGTCCCTGCATGTCTTCGTCATGGCCGGGGCCTTCGCCGACAAAGACCAATTGCGCCTTCGGATTTCCATCGCCGAAAACAATTTTGTTTCTCGCCTTGTGCAGCTTGCATCGCGTGCATTCGCCAAGGTCTTCGCGAATTTTCAGCAGGGTATCGCCTGAAATCTTGTTGACAGCATCAAATAGCGATGGCCCGGTCACCTTCAGCAACGCCTCGCCCTTCGGCGCGGCCCGCAGTGCCGACGGCGGGAGTTTCATCGGCTCGGGCTTGCGTGCGGGCTTTGGCAAAGTTGTTTCCTCGTGGGAATGTTGTTGCAAAGAGCGACTCGAACCGACGTGACTCCAAGCGGCGCTACGGTCTTTGTAAAAAAGACTGATGCCGAGATCCTCGTAAAAACTCAGACGGTCTGAGAGTTTTTTCTGGAGAACTTCCGAAATTCGTTCAGCCATGGCGGGATCAAACGGCCGAGTGCTGCGCCGCCGGCTTACTCTGCAGGGCGCCGCGCAGCCGCACCACTTCGTCCAGAATACGCTGCGCGACCTCACTCTTGGTCAGCTTTGGCAAGGCCAGGTCGCGTCCGTCTCGCGAGAATAGCGTAACGACGTTGGTGTCGTGATCGAATCCAGCGCCCTCGGCGGTCACGTCATTTGCCACCATCAGGTCGGCATTCTTCGCGGTGAGTTTTTTCCGCGCGTTCTCGGCAACATTAGTCGTTTCGGCCGCGAAGCCCACGATGATCCGGCCGCCCTTGTTGCGCGCAACTTCAGCAAGAATATCGGTCGTTGGCTCGAGGTGAACCGTCAGCGGCTCTTTGTTTCTTTTCATCTTCTCGGTGTGTTTTTTCGCCGGCCGGTAATCCGCAACTGCGGCAGCGAAAATGGCCACGGTGCTTTCCGCAAATCGGTCTGCAACCGCGCGGCGCATTTCCTCGGCGGAGCGCACGCTCATTCGCTCCACACCAGCGGGAACTTCGAGCGCCGTTGGTCCGCTGACCAAAAAAACTTTTGCGCCGCGCCGCGCCGCCGCTTCCGCTACGGCGTAGCCCATTTTTCCGGATGAACGGTTCGTGAAATAGCGCACGGGATCCAAGTCTTCGCAAGTCGGACCGGCGGTCACGAGAATGGTTTCGCCCTGCAAATCTCTCTGGGCCTTGAGAACCTCGCGCACCGCGGAAACAATCGACTGCTGTCCCGCCAGCCGGCCCGCGCCGGTCATCCCGCACGCGAGATAGCCCTCGTCGGGATCGACAACTTTCACGCCGCGCGCGCGAAGCATTTCGATATTTTCCTGGGTGGCGGCGTGCTGCCACATATTCACGTTCATCGCGGGCGCGACGACGACGGGCGCCGTCGTCGCGAGATACAAAGTAGTGAGAAAATCGTCGGCAATTCCGCGCGCAAATTTCGCGAGAATGTCCGCCGTTGCCGGAGCCACCAGCAGGAGATCCGTCCGCTGCGCCACGGCGATATGTTCGATCGCACTCTCCAGGTTTGCCTCGCCATGCGCGGACTTCTCAAATAAATCCGCGATTACTTTCTGTCCGCTCAGTGCGGCAAACGTCAGCGGAGTTACAAATTCTCGGGCCGCGCGGGTCATCACGACCTGCACGCTGAATCCGTCCTGTTGCAGAAGGCGAACCAGCTCCGCGGCCTTGTAAGCCGCCACGCCGCCGGTTACGCCGAGCGTGATTTGCATTGCTGCCTCTGCGGCTGCCTACTTGCGCCGCTTGTTGCCGTCCTTGTCTTCGTCGATCGAATGCGGCTCGTTGAACTCGTACTCGAGCAGGCTGTGCTCCAGCTCTTCGCACGCAATTCGCGTGGCCTTCAGGGTCCTGGGGTTTTCGATGAGCGGCGGAGCGCCGGCCATAATCTGCCGCGCGCGCCTCGCCGCCAGCACCACGTACGCAAACTGGCTCTCTGGAGCTTTCGTCTGCACAGTCATCTCAGTCTTTTCCTCCAAATGATGCCAGAAGTTCTTGGACCCGGGCCCTTCGCCGCACGCTCGTGCAGCGCAAAGCGATCACGATGGACTGCGCTTCGCGGCCGGCACGCTCGACGTCTTCATTCACCACGCAATAATCGTAGTACTTGCCAAACGCTGCAATTTCGTCCCGCGCCTGCGCCAGACGCCGCGCAATCTCATCGTTCGAATCCTGGCCGCGGCTGCGCAGCCGGCGCTCGAGTTCCGCGCGCGAGGGCGGCAAAATAAAAATCGCCACGGATTCGGGCAACTTCTCCTTGATTTGGGCCGCACCTTGCACGTCGATCTCGAGGACGAGATCGAGAGCTCTCTTCCGCGATTCCTCGAGCCATTTTTTCGGCGTGCCGTAAGAATGCTTACCGAAAACGCGCGCCGACTCAAGAAACTCACCGCGCGCAGCCATGGCATCGAATTCCGCTTCCGTCACAAAATCATAACATTTCCCGCTGGCCTCAGTCGCCCGGCGCGGCCTGGTGGTACATGAGATCGACGGCATGGTCCCCGGCAACTCCAAGATTTTCTGCACCAGCGTGGATTTTCCGGAACCCGAAGGGCCCGACACGATCACAACCAGCGGCGCAATCTCTTGCTCCTTGCTCATTCGATGTTCTGCACCTGCTCCCGCAGCTTTTCGATCTCCGCCTTGATTTCCAGCGCGAGGCCGGTGATCGCCAGAGCTTCGTTTTCCACGCCTGGAGTTTTCGACAGCAAGGTGTTGGCTTCGCGATGCATCTCCTGCAGGAGAAAGTCCAGTTTCTTCCCCAACTCGCCGGCGCCGTCGATGAGTTTAGCAAATTGCTGCAAATGGCTCCGCAGCCGGTCTAATTCTTCACTGATATCGCTACGCTCCGCAAGCAGCGCAGCCTCTTGCGCGAGGCGGGCCGGCTCGATGCCCGTCCCACCGAGCAATTCCTTTAGTCGCGACTCAAGGCGGCGCGCAAATGCCGGACGTAGAGTGCTCGCATGCTCGCGCACTTGCTCCGTCTGCGCGGCAATGCGCGCGGTTCGCGCGCGTAATTCTTCGGCGAGGTGGCGGCCTTCCGCGCGCCGCATATCATCCAGCTTTGACAGGGCCTCGCGCAAGCAACCGTCCAGCGCCTGGCCCAGCCGTTCCTGCTCTTCTTCCGATTCCGGCACTGCCGCCGACAGCCCGGCGATTACGCCGGGCAATCGCAGAAGAGCCACGACGTCGACGTCGGCTGCGGCCCTCGTTTCCTTCCGCAGCTCTTCCGCGGCGCGCAGATAGGATTGCACGAGTTCGCGATTCACCTGCACCGGCGCAGCGGTGCCCGGTTCCACGCTCGCGCTGACATCCACGTGCCCGCGATGAATTTTTTCGCGGACGATCTGGCGCAACCGGAGCTCGTACAGATCAAAGCCCTCAGGCAAGCGCATCTTCAGATCCAGAAAGCGATGGTTGACGCTCTTCACGCTCACGCGCACGGTCCAGCCGTGCTCTTCGCGGCGGGCTTGCGCATATCCAGTCATGGACAGGCACTCGGAATTCCTCGCTTGTGCCGGAGACGCAGACGCCAAGCCTTTTTCACTCATGTGCATTCCAACGATGCGGTGAGATCGGAGGGAACGGCTTGCGCGGGAGCGAGCATATCGTCATCAGCGAATTGAAGATCGTGAAGCCGCGCGTAGGTCCCGCCGCGCGCAATCAGCTCGGCATGCGTTCCGCTCTCGCGGATCTGGCCGTCTTCGAGCACCAGGATTTTGTCGGCGCGGCGGATGGTCGCCAGGCGGTGCGCGATGACGAATGTCGTGCGTCCCACCATCAGGTTGGCCAAAGCTTTTTGTACGAACATTTCCGACTCGGCGTCTAGCTCGGAGGTAGCTTCATCCAGAATCAGGATTGGCGAATCCTTCAAGAGCGCGCGCGCAATGGCGATGCGCTGCCGCTGGCCGCCGCTCAGACGCGTGCCGCGCTCGCCGATGAGCGTGTTATATCCCTGCGGCAGCTCGAGGATGAAATCGTGCGCCAAGGCGGCCTGCGCAGCAGCCACGACTCGATCTTTGGGGACATTTGTGAGGCCATAACAGATGTTGTTCCACACGGTGTCGTGAAACAAAATGTTTTCCTGCGTCACCATGGCGATCTGTTCGCGCAGAGACTTGATCGTGACTTCTGAAATATCCGCGCCGTCGATTCGAATGGCCCCGGAGGTCAATTCATAAAAACGCGGGAGCAGGTTGACGAGCGTGGTTTTCCCGGCACCGCTCGAACCCACAAGAGCGATCACTTCGCCTCTTCGCGCCGTCAACCGGATGTCCTGCAGGATCACCGCAGAACCATTTTCGTAGGCGAAGCCCACATTGTCGAATTCGATCTCCCGGGAAAAGGGGGCGAGGGATTTCGCGGCGGGCTGTTCGCTCTGTTCCTCTTCGCGGTCGAGATAGGCGAATACCTGGGCGCTGGCTCCTTGCGCGGCTTGAAACTGCTGATAGACGTAACCCATACGTTTGAGAGGCATGTAGGCGCTGAAGAGCGCATAGATAAAGGCGAAAAACTGGCCCGGGGTCATGGCGTGAACCTTGATCTGGTCGCGAGCGTACAGCAGCAGCAAAGGGATGACGATGGCTCCGAGCAAATCCATGACCGGAGAGGTAACCGCGGCAGAGCGCACCCATCGCATGTTTTCGCGGAGCAAGCGGCGGGCGGTCTCGCAGAATTTGCGGATTTCAAATTCCTCCATTCCAAAAGCCTTGACCACGCGGTTGCCGCTGATGGTCTCCTGAAGAATCTGGCTCAAGTCAGCGAGCCGGGTCTGGCTGCTTTCCGCGGAGCGCCGGATTTTGCGGCCCAACTTTCCAACGGGAATGACGACAAGCGGAAGGAGGATCGCGGATGCCAGCGCCATTTTCCAACTGAGGACAAAAAGCACGAGCACAAGAACGAGCAGACTGAATCCCTTCTGGAACAAGTCCGCGAGGTACTCGGAGAGAGCGATGCGCGTGCGCTCGACGTCGTTGATCGTGGCGGAGAGAAGTCTCCCAGTCGGATGGTGCTGAAAAAATGCGATGGGCTGGCGAATAATTTTTGCGTAAACCTGGTTGCGAAGGTCGGTGACCGCAGCCTGGCCGACGTACTGGATTTGGGTGATGCCCAGATACTCGGCGAGGGCTTTTCCGAAGTACAGCGTTACAAGCGTGAGCGCGAAGATAGTCCAGACGTTGTGAATGCTTTGGGGGAAGAACTCATTCAAATAGATGACGCGGCCAGTGGGGAGTCTCACCAGGGGGAGCCGGGAAACGGCGACGGAGGGATTCAAGACGTAATCCACGGCGATCTTCACCATGAGGGCGACAAGGCCTTCGGCCAGGGCGACAAAGGCCACCAACACCACACCCAGAGAGAGCCGGAAGGAATACGGCCGGACATAACTGAGCAGTCTTTTCAATTGTGGTGAAAGCAAAGAGGCCACACCCCAAACTCCCCGAATAACCCACTAGCTACGCTATTCGCGGCCCCGCGGCATGTCAAGTTTGAATGGCCACAGTGCTGCGGATGGCGCATCGTGGAATGTTGACCACTTACTTTTCGATGTCGCGATGGATCACTTTCGCGGAGTATCCGCGCTTTTCGAGCGATTGCTTTATCGATTCTCCCATCATGACGGAGCGGTGCTTCCCTCCCGTACAGCCAAAGGCGATCGTCAGGTAGCTTTTTCCCTCGCGGATATAGTGGGGAATCAGGTAGGTGAGCAGGCCTTCGATGCGGCGCAGAAATTCTCCAGTCTGCGGAAATGAGCGAATGTAGCGGCGCACTTTCGGATCTTTTCCGGTGTAGCGGCGGAGGCGCGGGACGAAATGCGGATTCGGCAAGAAGCGAACATCAAAAACCAGGTCGGCGTCGGAGGGAACGCCGTAGCGGTAGCCAAAGCTCACGACGGAGACGAGCATGGGCCGCTTGTCGGGATTTTTGAACCGCTGGGTAACGAAGTGGCGCAATTCATGCACGTTGAACTGCGAGGTATCAATGACCACGTCTGCGAGCTTGCGGATCGGTTCGATGAGCTTGCGCTCGTGCCGCAGACTCTCGCGTACGGAAAAATCTTTGCCCAGCGGATGGGGCCGGCGCGTCTCGCTGTAGCGGCGCAGCAACGCGTCTTCATCCGCTTCGATGAAAACAAGAGTGATGGGATGATCCTTGCGCAAATGACGGAGCAGCGCGGGGAGTTTTTCCAACTGCAAGCCCTCCCGCGCGTCCACCAGCAGCGCCGCGCGCGCAAAATCGCCTTCGCCCGCGGCGTGGAGTTCCGCGAAAATGGGGATCAATTCCACCGGCAGGTTATCGACGCAATAAAAACCCATATCTTCGAAAGCTCTCAGGATGGTGCTCTTGCCAGAGCCGGAGAGTCCAGTGAGGATGACGAGCTGCCGCGCGTCGCGTCTCGTGTGCGGCTTCACGGGGTGCGGATCAGCTCTTTACCCGGCGCTGATGGGTGCTGGGGATGCGCATGTCTTCGCGATATTTGGCGACGGTGCGGCGCGTGACGTGGATGCCTCCGTCGTCGAGTTTCTTGGCGATTTGTTCGTCGGTCAGCGGTTTGGCGGTATCTTCTTCCTCGATCATCTTTCTTACGAGACGTTTCAGCGTCGGCAGGGACATTCCGCCGCCTTCGGGGCCGTTGACGGCTTCGCTGAAGAAGGAGCGCAGCTCGAGAACGCCCTGAGGCGTGTGCGCATACTTGCTGGCGACAGCGCGACTGACGGTTGAAGGATGGACGCCGACCTCTTCAGCTACTTCCTTGATCATCATGGGCTTCAGAGTGTCCGGGCCGTGGTCGAGAAATTCTCCCTGGCGCGCAATGATCGACTGGCAGACGCGAAGGATGGTGTGTTTCCGCTGCTCGATGTTCTTCATCAACTGGATGGCGGCGGTGAAGCGCTCTTTCACGTAGTTGCGAACGTCGCGGTCGGCAGCATCGCGCGCAAGAAGGCGGCGGTAGGTGGGGCTAAGGCGGAGTTGCGGCATGTCGTCTTCATTCAAGAAAACTTGCCAGAGATCATCTACTTTGCGGAAGTACACGTCGGGTTCGACGAGGCGCGGCTCTGTCTTGTTGTAGCGAAGTCCGGGGCGTGGGTCGAGCTTCTTGATGACCTCCAACGAGCGCTTCACCACCTCGAGGGGGCGGTTCAGCGCCCGGGCGATTTCCTTCAATTGATTGGATTGCACCTGCTTCAAGTGGTCGGAAACAATCTGCTGGGCCAGGGTGTTCTGCGGATCGAAAGCTTTCAATTGCAGCAGCAGGCATTCGCGCAAATCCCGCGCGCCTACTCCGATAGGATCGAAATCCTGGACCACGGCAAGCGCATCGTCGAGGTCATCCTGCGAATACTTGCCGTTCTGCGCGAGCTCTTCGGTTGAGGCGGTGAGGTAGCCGTTTTCATCGAGGTTGCCGATGACGCTCTCGGCGATCTCTTTTACCGCGTCCGAGCAAATTGTGACACTCAATTGCCACGCGAGGTGATCGGCGAGCCCGGTTGGCGAGGAAAGAAACTTTTCAAATGAGGGCCGTTCGGAGACTTCCCTTTCCTGTGACTGGCCGCCATCGCCGCCGGTATCGAGATACTTGTTGAAGAAGCTGCCGACATCGAACTCGTCAAACGGGTTGGCCTCCGGCTTTTCCGGAAGTTTTTCCGTTTCTGCTTTTAGGAATGTTTCGTCGCTGTAGTTGTCGGTCTGAGTAGGCTCTTCGCTGAGCTCTTCCAGGACGGGGTTGGCGATCATCTCCTGGTTGATCATCTCGCGCAACTCAAGGCGGTTGAGCGCGAGGACGCTGACCATCTGCACCAGGCCAGGCGTCAGAATCTGCTTCTGCGCCAACTTCAGGTTTAGCTTGAGTCCCTGCCAGGCCATGGTCGATCCCGCTTTATCCCTTCACAATCGCAAATCCCCAGTCTCAGTTTAAGCGGAAATGATCGCCCAAGTATACGCGGCGCACTTCCGCATCATTGCTCAAAGCCATTGGCGTACCCTTCGCCATTATTTTCCCATGATTCACGATATAGGCGCGATCCGTGACACTAAGTGTTTCCCGCACGTTATGATCCGTGATAAGCACGCCGATGCCTGAACGACTGAGACCCCGTATGATCTCCTGGAGGTCCTTCACGGTTAGAGGGTCGATTCCGGAAAATGGTTCGTCGAGAAGAATAAAAGAAGGCTCCAGGGTGAGGGACCTGGCGATTTCCAGACGCCGCCGCTCCCCGCCGGAAAGCATGAAAGCCTTGCTCGTCCTGACAGTTTCGAGTCCCATTTGCACCAGCAATTCTTCCAGACGGTCGCGCTGCTGCTCGGGAGTAAGCGGCAAAGTCTCCAGCACGGCGAGCAGATTCTCTTCGCTAGTCAGTTGGCGAAAAACCGAGGGTTCCTGAGGAAGGTAGCTGATGCCACTACGGGCCCGAAGGTACATGGGGAGGTCGGTGATTTCGTCGCCGTTCAGCAGAACGCGGCCGGAGTCCGGCCGGGCAAGACCAACTAAGATATAAAAGGTCGTGGTCTTCCCCGCGCCGTTGGGGCCGAGGAGTCCGACGATTTCACCCTGACCGATCTCCAGTTCAACGTCGTCAACGACCTTGCGACCGCGATACGACTTGCTCAACTCGACGGCCTGGAGCTTCAGCATACCTCATCATGTATGACCGCGAAGCGATCAACGTCACTTCTCGACTCGGTGCTTCGTCAACGTCCGGGAACCATTTTCAGAGTCGACGATGATCGTATCATCCGCTAAAAAGAAGGTCAATTGACGGCCCGTGGTGGCGCCTTCGGAAGCGTCGAAAAGAGTGGGGTTGCCACCGCTCATCACGAATTTCCCTTCCGCAGCCGTGTACTCTCCGCGCTCCGCTGTCGCCGTGCGCGCGCCGTTCTCGACGATGACACCTCCGGTTCCGACGGCGCGGCTGATCTGCTGCGCGCCAGCGGCCGCGCCCTGTCCGCTGCGAGTGAAGTAGAGATCCAGTGCGGGAGCACGGATGCGCTGCTGCGCAGATTGCACGACAACGTTTTTTTCGAGATGTGCGCGGCTCTCCGCTTCCAGATAGGTCAATGCGCCTGCCGTCACGCGCCACAAGCTGAGTTTCTTTGCCGGGGCTTGCGAGGCGGACGATTGCGTCTGGCTCTGTGGGAAGACGGCGCGAACGTTTCCAGTGGCATTCAATACCCGCGTCTCGCGCAGCAGCTCGATGGATTCTGCCTCCAGAACGGAATCGCCCTGCCAGAGCCGCGCGTGTCCCTTGTACAATGCGCGGCCCGTTTTCGAGTTCGCCTGCAAGGTGTCTGCAGTGATGTTCGCGGGCGCTGAGGCGATTTGCACCGTGCCTCCCCGCGGCGACAGATCCGTCGATCGAACACCTCCCTCCGCGCGAATGTCTCCCGTTGCTCCGGCAAATGTGATTCGCGGCGCGCGTGTTTCGGTCGTTAGGTCGCGCGCCATGGCATGTCCCGTGAGCGCAGCGGTCTGCGCTGCGCGCACAAATACGGCTTGATCCGCCTGGGCAGAGCGGTCGCCCTCCTTTAACCGAACGTCTCCCTGCAAATCCATCTGCGACCAACCGCCTGTCGCGAGAAGTTGCGCCACGCCGTTCTTCGCCGTAGCTGTCTGCACCGGCCTTCCCGTCATTGTGCGCTCAGTCTGAACATTCCCTGTCGCATGAAGTTGCTGCGGTTTTCCCTGCGGCCCAAAATCCAGCGCCAATTTGCCGGCTTGTAATTTGGTGCGCGCGGGAACGCTGCCGCCTTGCGCGGCGGCATCTGTCCACTCCATCGTTCCTGCGGCCAGCGTCTCCGCCGCCGTCGGCCTGTTCGCTTGATGTTCCTTTCCTCCACTGAACTCGATTCGCAGCGCACTCGTCTGCAGCATGCGAGTTTCTCCGCCCTTGCTTCCGAACGTCTTCAGCGCGACACTGCCTTTCAAGTTCAATTCTTTCGCCTGAGTCACACGGGGCCACATTTCCAAAGACGCGGAATCGGCATGAAATTCATCCTCTTCCGCAGTTCCGTGCCGCGCTCCGGCCACGCTTCCGTTGGCCTCAAGTTTTCCAAGCCACCCTTCGGGGACAAACTGTGCGGTCAGCGTGTTGGCCCGCAGGCTGATGTCGCCGCGCGAACCATGCAACGAGAGTTCCGGCTGCTTGGCAGCCGTCCCCGCCGAAGCAACAAGTTTCTGCGCGTGAAACGCGGCGTCCAGCGAAAGGGTCAGTTCTCCAGCCATCAAACGCGCCCTTCGAGTCTCGGCCTCTACTGGACCGAGAAGATGCATGACCCTGGAATCCCGTCCGAAGTCCAGATGCGATCCCTGCACGAGCACTTCATCGCCTTGGCCCGCTGTCTCGCGATTCTTCCCGCGACCGTTGTTCGACGGCGGCTGCTTGAGCCGCATGTGAACCTCTCGCAGGAGCCGCAGGGTTCCTTCTTCTGACTTGTACTCGACTCCGACGGCCTCGCCGCTCCCGTCTGGAAAAACGAATTTGACAGGCTGGCTCGTCCGCGCTTCACCGCTCATGCGATTGAAGGCCACGCCGCGGGTTTCTACATGAACTGTTTGCGCAGTGCGGGCATGAGATT
>WNFO01005015.1_pt1 | contig 11503 bp, 6 predicted proteins | sample 5400251 | NCBI WGS metagenome assembly WNFO01 (sample SAMN13153354, study PRJNA577476) | soil metagenome | isolation source: 100 cm saprolite under Madrone tree | place: USA:California | collected 2016-06-14
TCACGCAAAGCGCCGTACGGATCTTCGTGATAACTGGCCGCGGGAAACAGCGCTTTAGCTCTCGAAATCGCTTCCGGATCCGTCGCTTGCACTTGCGCTCCCTGCCGGAGCAGTTCCTTCACCACTTCCAGCGCCGGGGAGAATCGGACGTCGTCGGTATTGGCTTTGAATGCCAGCCCCAGCACCGCGACGCGTTTGCCCTTGACCACCCACAGAGCCCGGCGCACCTTTTCGAAAAACCGTTCGATGCGCTGTTTGTTGACTCGCTCGGCCGCCTTTAAAATGCCGAAATCTACTCCCACCGTGCAGGCCAGGTGAACGAATGCCTGCAAATCCTTAGGGAAGCAAGAACCGCCAAAGCCCAGTCCGGCGCGCAGGAATTGCTCGCCGATGCGCGGATCCAATCCCATCGCGTGAGTCACTTCCTCTACGTCCGCCCCGATTTTCTCGCAAAGATCGGCAATCACGTTGGCGTAACTGATCTTCAGCGCCAAAAACGAATTCGAAGCATGTTTGATGAGTTCCGCGCTGTTGATCGTAGTGATGAGCAGGTTCACGGCATTCCCCGGAGGACACCTGCCGTTGTGCACCGGGCACCGAAAAGATTGCTCTAAGATCGGCCGGTAAATCTCCCGCATATCGCGCGCCGAAGTCTCCTCCTCCACGCCCACCACTATGCGGTCAGGATGAAGGAAATCGGAAACGGCTGTCCCCTCACGAAGGAACTCTGGATTCGAGACCACGCGAAATGCCAGGCCGCTGTTGCGAGAGTAGGCCGTGAGCGCGCGGCGCAATTCCAGTCCCGTGCGCGCCGGCACCGTGCTCTTTTCGATGACCAGCTTCGGTGTTCGCGCTTCCGTGGCAATCTGACGGGCCACATGGTCGATCGCGGAAAGATCCGCTTCGCCGTTTTCCTTGGGCGGTGTGCCGACGCAAATGAAGATGGCATCGCCGCTGCGTATCGCTTCGCCGGCGTCCGAGGTGTACGAGATTTTGCCCGCCCTTCGCGCCGATTCCAGGATTTTGCCCAAGTGGTGCTCATAAATCGGCACGCCGCCCGCCTGGAGTTGCGCGATCCGCTTCTCATCGATGTCCGTGCAAATGACCTCATGACCCGCTTCGGCGAGACATGCGCCGGTCACCAGGCCGACGTAACCGCATCCAACTACAGAGAGACGCAATCTAGCCCTCCGGACGGAGATTCTTTATTTCGCACCCATGTACGGCACCTCTAGCGTCGCGCACTGTTCCAGCCCAATAGCAGCCCTCGCAGCCCCAGCAGCACGAGTTGCGGCTGGCGCCACAGCACGTGCCACAGCAGCCGCGTTGACTCGTCGCGCGTAATCTCGCCGAGTGTGTCCCGGGTAGCCGCGCTGAGCAGGTCCACCAGCTGCGAGTAATCTTCTTGCTGGAAATGATGCATCGTGCGCCGCAGCAGCCAGTGCGTGCTTAGTTCACGCCGCAGGGCCAGCAGTTCCCCGCCGCGCCCGCCTTGCAAAATGGACTCAGCGACGGCCTCCGCGCCTCGAAAGCCGGTAACGATCCCTCCCACCGTGGATACTTTTACTTGCGCCGCGGCGTCCCCAACCAGGTACACATTCCCTTTTCCCACCCGCCGCTTCACCGGCACCCACCGCTTGTACACCGGGATTCGCGCGCCCTGCCATTCGAGCGCCTCGATTCCCTTCTTTTCTAGGAATCGGGCCAGGCATCGCGCGGTATCGCAGCCGTCCTCTCCGATGACGCCCAGCGCGCCGCGCTCCGCCGATTCCGGAATCAGCCAGTAGAAATACGGCGTGTCGTCCGGCACGAACCAGACACGCGTCGTATCCACCGGGCAGTCTTTCGGCAAGCGCACGATCGCCTGCACCAGCGGCACGGTCTCAATGGGCGCCCAACCCGTCGTTCGCGCCACGCGGCTCGCCGCGCCGTCTGCTCCCACCACGCTCTTGGCATGCAGCACTTCCTGCCGTCCGCCGGATTCAACCTCAACTTGAATGCCATTCGCGGTGGGAGCCAGTCCCAGAAAGCGCGTATCGAAAGAAATTTCCGCGCTGGCCCGTCGCGCCTCACGCGCAAGCGCCGGAATCAATCTCGCGCGCTCGATGATAAGGTCGGGCTTGGCCAGCGCGACCTGCGCGGAGCGGCCATCGGTGAAGAGTTCAAACCGGCGAATCTCGTTTAGCACGGTCTCATTCGCCGAAGCTCCCAATTGCCTGCGGAAGTGACTCGTCACAATCAGCGTCCGCGGCACCGGCTCCAAGCCCCGCTGGGACTCCAGCACACGCACACGCTTGCCGCCGTGAGCTACCTTGGCTGCGGTATAAAATCCTGCCGCCGAGCCTCCCACGACTATTACTTCTTCGTTATTATCGCGACGGTGTCTTTCCTGGTTTGCTTGCAACAGTTTCCGCCTTGCCCACCAACGCGCACTGTGAATTCACGTCGCGTCAACCCCTTTCCCTGCTCTACTGAGTGCTAAAGGAGAGGGTAACTGAGCGACCGTAAGTATAGCCAATCCGATTGCTGCAGCAAACCTCAATTGCAGTCACGGCAGAGATAAACTTTATTTACCTTGTGGTTAAGTCAACCGCTTGGGTTTTCGCAGCCTGCCGCTCGTAAGGCGCCTTCTCCAACATCGCAACAGCAAATAGCATCGCGGCGATGACGATGACGGCGAACAGCAGCGCCGCGCGCGTCGAAATGTAGCAAACCCAGATTGCCAATGCGCCGCTCGCCGCGCCCAGCAGATACAGTGTCAACACCGCGCCGCGCTGGCCCAATCCAAGATTCGCCAACCGGTGCGCGGCATGATCCTTTCCGGGTGCCGCAAACGGCAGCAGTCCTCGCCGCGAGCGAGAAACGGTGATCAGTGTCGTGTCGAAGATAGTGACGCCGAGAATCAACAGCGGGGCCACTAGGGCCGATGCGTGGTTTCCCGCGCTCAATCGCAGCTTCAGTGCCAGCGTGGCCATGAGGAAACCCAGGAACATTGCTCCGCCGTCACCCATGAAAATCTTCGCCGGCTTGAAGTTCCAACGCAGGAAGCCCGTAGCGCCGCCGAAAACGGCGGCCGCCAGCGTCGACACCACGACTTGACCATTCAAAAACGCGAGCAACGCAAAAAAGAACGAAGCGGTCGCCGCAACTCCGGCGCACAGCCCGTCCATGTGGTCCAATATGCTGAACGATGCGGTGATCGCCACCACCCAGAAGATGGTCAGCGCCGCGTCCAGCAAGTACCCTGCGCGTCCGGGAACAAACTGTTCGAACGCCTGCGCATGAATTCCGCTCGCAAGTAGAATGCACGCGGCCAGCGGCATCCCCACAAAGAGCTTGACCTGGTGATGCAGCCAGCCTCGATCATCCAAAAAGCCGACCGCCGCCACCAGCGTCGCCCCCGTGACGATCCCTGCGCTTTGCTCTCGCGCCGCGCCATCAAACGCAAAAACAATCGCCAGCATCACCCCGCCGTACATCGCCAATCCGCCTAGCAGCGGTATTGGCTGCACGTGCACCTTGCGCGGACCCGGCAGGTCCACCATCCCCACGCGCAACGCAAGCGTTCGCACCGGTACGGTGAGCATCATGGACGCAAAAAGCGCGATGAAAAACGCCAGCAAGCCGGCTGACATGCAGCCTCGTCGGAATCGAGATGATTCACCGGCAAAGCAAAATGACGGCACAGCCGGTGTCCACGCGAATCGCCGGTTGGGGGCCGGCTCCCAAGACACACCAACAACTGCCCCACGCAATGCAATCACAATACTGCGGAAATCTCGGCTGTGCCAGAAAATTCCGGTGTTCAGCGCTCAGTGAGCATCCGCCCGAAGATCCGTTATCAGTGCAAGTTTCCCGCTCCAAAAACTCTCGGGTGCTTTCACGGTGGGCGCGCCTCCTCGATAATCCGCATAAATTTACGCAATTCGCTCGATCTATCATACTCACTCGCTGCTGCCCGCGCCGCCTCGCCCATTTTCCGCAACACTTCTGTGTTACGGAAAATTTGACGAACTGCGCGCGCAACATCCGACGCATCTTCCGGGGCGGCCGAAATCGCAAAGCCCCGCTCTTCTCCGATCTTTGCCACATCCGTCTCCCGCGGGGCCACCGCCACAATCGGCTTCCCCGCCGCGAGGATTCCATACATCTTGCTCGGCACGATCACGCCTTCCAGACCGCGCTTGATCGTCACGATATGCGCGTCCGGCGCCGCCAGCACCGACGCAATTTTGCTCGCCGGGAAAAATGGCAGGAATCGCACATTCCTGCGGCCGGCCGCCGCCGCTTCCATCCGCGTCCTCTGCGCCCCGTCCCCAACGAAAACCAGCTCGATCCCCTCGACCTCCAGCATCCGAGTCGCCGCGATAAGCGTCTCCCACGCCCCGTAAAATCCCAGATTCCCGGCGTGTAGCAGCACAAATTTGCAATCGCCGCGAATCGCGCGCACCACTTCAGCGTCCAGCGCAGGCTCCGGCCCCGCTTCACAAGTCTCCGCTCCGTCGCGAACCACCGCGATGCGCTCCACCTTCACTCCCTTCGCGGCGATTCGCGCGCGCATATCTTCGCCAAGCACGATCACGCGCGTCGCCCTCCGCAGCGCCCACCTGTGCAGTCTCTCCCACATTCGCGCCATCAGCCCAGCCCCGATGATCGAGCCACCCACGGCCATATCCGGATACAAATCGCGAATGTTGTATACAAACCGTTTGCCCTTCAGCAGCGCCACGAACGCCGCCACAATTCCCTCAAACGGCGGGTCGGTCATCCCCAGCACCACGTCGCAGCGCACAAACACGGCCCGCGGCACGCTCAGCGCCACATACGTTAGGTAATTCAGCACCCGTCGCCGCATCTGCGTCCGCGAATAATCCGTCGATCCCACGCGGATTATTTTCACGCTGCTGGCCTTGGGCGCTCCGCTCGCCCTCTCCGTCCGCCACAAACGCCAAGCCCTCCGCTCTGTCGGCTCATACGAAGGCCGCCCGCAAACCACCGTCACTTCATGCGCAGCCGAAAGCGTATCCACTATTATCTGCGCCATCTTCGCCGTCGCCGAAGTGTCCGGCGGGTAGTAGAGATTGAGCAGGAGAATTCGCACCGCAAGATTGTACAAGCTGCACGCTGCAACTACTTCTCATTATCAGCGTTATCGATGAGGAAAGCATTGCGACAAGCCAGAATCACAGTTCACGAACCCCGCGTCACCAGGAAATCCCCCAGCGCCAACGCATCCATCTTCGTCCGCAAAAAACAATCGATCGCTTCCTCCGGCCGGCAAACAATGGGCTCGTTGTCGTTGAACGACGTATTTAGCACCACCGGCACGCCCGTTAAATCGCGAAACGCCGAAATCAACGCGTGATAGCGCGGATTGGCCTCCCGCGTAACGGTCTGCAAGCGTCCCGTGCCGTCAACATGCGTCGGCGCCGGGATCAGCGCCCGCTTTTCCGGCCGCACCGCATACGCCAGCGTCATAAACGGCGAAGCATGCGACCTTTCGAACCAGTCGCCTGTCGCCTCCGCCAAAATCGAGGGCGCAAACGGACGAAAAATCTCCCGGTGCTTGATTCGCCGGTTCAGAATTCCCTTCATATCCGCCCGCCGCGGATCCGCCACAATGCTGCGATTCCCCAACGCTCGCGGCCCCCACTCCGCACGCCCTTGAAACCATCCCAGGATTTTCCCGTCAGCGATAAGCGCGACTGCGCGCTTTGCCAACTCCCGCGCCGGCAACTCCGTAATGCTATAGCCTTTGCGCTCAATGCCGCTCGCCTCCATCGCCGCGCGCATCTCCGCCGCAGAAAATCCTGGACCCCAATACGCATGATCCATCACAAACGAACGCGGCCTGCCCAATTTTTGATGCCAGACGTAATACGCCGCGCCTACCGCAAGCCCACCATCCCCCGCTGCCGGCTGCACGTACACCTGCTCAAACGAAGTGCTCTCAAAAATTTTCCCGTTCGCCACACAGTTGAACGCAACGCCACCCGCCAGGCAAATCGATTTCAGCCCGGTCGCCTTCGCCAGCTTCCTCAGCATCCCCAGATAAACCTCCTCCAGCCGCGCCTGCAGCGACGCAGCCAAATTCCGGTGACGCTGCTCCAGCGGCTCTTCTGGCGGCCGTGCCGCACCCAGCCGCCGCGACATCTCCGGAGAGAACAGCTTTCCAAGTGTCGGCGTTTTGTCTGCCTCCGCCCAACTCATTTCCGGCCCGGTACGATGATGCACAAAATAATCAAGTCCCAGCCGGAACCGGTTGCCGTTTCCATTCGCGTCAAATCGCACGATATCGCGAAACGTTTCCAGCCGCTCCGGCTGGCCGTATGCCGCCAGCCCCATCACTTTGTATTCGTCGCCGAATTTCAGAAACCCCAGGTACTGCGTCATCGCCGTGTAATACAGTCCCAGCGAGTGCGGAAACGCAATTGCGCCCGCAATCTCCATGCGGTTTCCGCTGCCGCTTCCCCACATCGTGCTCGCAAAATCCCCGAGCCCGTCGGCGGAAAGCAGCGCCGCGCGCTCGAACGGCGAAACGAAAAACGCGCTGGCCAGATGCGCCTGATGGTGCTCGACCCGGTGAAACTTCGCCGCAAGCGCCTTCGGGTCGCTGTCAAACGCCTCCGCTAGCGCCCCGCGTATACCGGTGAATTTCGCCAGCACCTTGGCTCGTCCGCGCGCAAACGACGGCATGCGCAGCGCATAGAAAAGTTTAGTCCCCAGCCGCGCGTACGGATTCCGCGGCACCGCTACATGATCGATTTCCTCCAGCTTGAGCCCCGCTTCTCGCAGGCAGTACCGAATCGCCTGCGCAGGAAATCCCGCCGCGTACTTCACTCGATTGAAGCGCTCCTCCTCCACTGCGGCCACCAGCCGGCCGTCGCACACCACGGCCGCTGACGCGTTCCCGTGGTACGCATTGATGCCCAAAATATTCATGCCGGAGAGTCAGTGTACAGCAAGGCGACCAGCCAGCCGCTCTTGGTGGGGGCGCAGCACCGCTGCGCCCCAGCTAGGTACAAATCGACCGCATAGGCCGCAGCCCCAAACGTTACAGATGCCGCCGGCACCATTCATTCATCACGAAAATCGACCACGGACGCGACCACGAAGTCTTGCCCGCGAGAAAAGTGCTCCACACCTCGCGCACTCCGTCGCCGTGCAGATACGCCGCCAAACCCGGCGCCACCTCCGCGAAGCTCGCCTCCAGCCGCTTCCGCAGAGGGCCGCGCAGCCATTCTTCCCACGGCAATGTAAATGTCCGTTTCTTCTGCGCCAAGATATCCGGCGGCAGCAAATCAGCAATCGCTTGGCTCAGCAACGCTTTCGGCTGCGCATCGGGCGGTCGCGCCGCATCCGGAAGTGCGCCCACAAACTCCACCAGCGGCGTATCCAACAGCGGCACGCGTACTTCCAGCGAACGCGCCATGCCCACCGAATCCGTGTCCCGCAGCAGCGTGCTGGCCATATAGCTGCGCATCTCCAGCCACGAAACGCTGCTCATCCCCTCCAACTTCCGCGCTCCGTCCGCCGCTCTTTCCAGCCAGCCTAGCCACGTCGGCTCCAGCGTCACGCCGTCCGCAGCCACACTGCTCGGCCGGAATCGCGGCTCGATCAATCGCGACAGCTCGGCGCCCACAGGAAACAGTGCCCGAGTGAAAAAATAGGGATGCGGCAGCGCATCCGGCGACAGCCATGCCGCAATCGCCTTGCGCGCTGCGTCCGGGCTGTTCCTGCTTGCAATCACCGCGAGCAGCAGCGGAGTGGCCGCTTTCCGGAGCGGCAGCGGCGCGAACCACGCCATCTGAATCAGCCTCTTGATTCGCGGAGTATCGGTAAACGTCGCATAACCGCCAAAGAGTTCATCGCCTCCCAGCCCAGAGAGTGCCACCTTTAGCTCAGCTTCCCGCGCCGCCCACGACACAAAATACGTATTAATTCCGTCCATGCTCGGCTGGTCCAGCGCCGCAACAGCTTCATCGAGCCTGGCTACAACCGCGTTGCCTTCCAGCGGAATTTCGCGATGCTGCGTTCCGCAGTGTTTCGCGACGCTGCGCGCCAGCGGCGCTTCATCGTACGCTGTTCCCGGAAAGCTGAGCGTGAAGCTCCGAATTCCCCCTCTCGCTCGCGCCGCAATCGCCGCAATAGCGCTGGAATCGAGGCCGCTCGAAAGAAATAATCCCACCGGAACATCCGCAATCAGGTGCGCGCGCACCGCATCTTCCAGCCGCGGCCGCAAACCTCGCGCTGCGGAAGAAAAATCCCGTATTGGCCGCGCCTCTTTGGTTGCCGGGCTCCGCGTGGCATCCCACCACGCTCGCGCCCGCGGCATGCGCCGCCGTTCCGGCACGTACAGCAGCATGCGGTGCCCAGGGGGAAGCGAAAATACTCCGTCCAGCAGCGCCACTGGCTCCGAAACGCTGCCGAAGAGGAAGTAGGACGTCAGCGCGTCTTGCGAAACCTTTTTTGGCGCCATTCCACCGGCCAGTAGCGCGCGAACTTCCGAGGCGAACGCAAATCCGTCGTTAGTCTGCGTGTAATACAACGGCTTGATGCCAAGCGGATCGCGCGCCAGGAAAAGCAGTGGCGCCGTGGCATACCGCTTCCGCAAATCCAGAAGCGCCAGCGCGAACATCCCACGCAATTCCTCCAGGCAGTCCTCGCCCCATTCTTCCCAAGCGTGCACCAGGATTTCCGTGTCGGATTGTGTGCTGAATCGATGCCCGGAAAGCATCAGGCGTTCGCGCAATTCCCGGTAGTTGTACAGTTCCCCGTTGAAAATCACCGCAACGTCGCGCGCTTCGTTCCACACTGGCTGGCGGCCGGTTTTCAGGTCGATGATGCTGAGCCGCCGCATCCCCAGCGCGAGGCCTGGAGCGCGCCCTTCGTTGACGAGAAATCCGTCATCGTCCGGCCCGCGGTGCCGCATCGCTGCCGCCATTGCCCGCACTCGCGACTCTGCCTCGGAGGCGCGCCCGGCAAAAGCGATCCCACAGATGCCGCACACGCTTTACTTGATCTCCGGCGCGCGAAAAAAAGTTGTCCCGGCTCGTATGACTTGGGAGCGCAATTGAAATCGTGGAACCATCAACGAATTGGCGCTCCACCACACTCCGCGAAAGATGCAATGCCTTCGAGTTGGCAATACACCACCCTCAGTGCCGCACTTCTACCATCTGATTTTCGTCCTTCACCAATTGCTCGTACAGCTTCTCCATCTCTTGCGCCGGCTCGTCCCAATCGAGTCGCGCCGCGGCTTTCCTGCATCCCGCGGTCAGCCGCGCGTGAAGTCCCGGCTCCCACAATACACGAGCCAGGGCCTGCGCCAGGGCCGCCGCATCGTGCGCCACCACCAATCCTGCAACATCCGCAAGCAGCGGCGCGATCCCGCACTTGTCCGTGACCACCACCGGCGTACCCGCGGCCACTGCTTCGCCCGCGGTATTCCCGAAATTTTCATTTTGCGAAGGCAACACAAAAACGTCCGCGTCCTTATAAGCACTCCACTTTTGCTCGCCATACGCCGCGTCGAGAATCTGCACGCGCGCCGAAATGCCCAGCGCGCCAGCGATTTGCTGGAGTTTCTTTTTCATGCCGCCTTCGTCGGGTCCCGCAAACACCAGGCGCACTTCCGCATCGCGCTCCGCTTTGCCGAGCGATGCAAACGCTTGCAGCAGAACATCGGGACTTTTCTTTTCGGATAGTCGCCCGAGGTAAAGGACAACCTTGGTGCTTTCCGAGATACCCGCGGCGTCGCGAAATTTTCCTCGCTCTGGCAGCGTTCCGGGCGCTTCCACTCCGTTACGTCGTACCTGGATCTTTTCGGCGGGCAATCCTGGCGCGGCAAGCTCCGCTACTTCCTGCGGTGAGGTGGCGATAAGTTTCCGTGCACCCCGCAGCATCTTTCGTCCCAGGGCTAGATGATACATTCGTTTCAACAGAAAACTCCTGACAATTGGCACGAACATGCCGATGGGTTCAACAACGTAAGGAATCGCGCTGCGTCGGGACGCCGCCGCGACCCCCGGTCCCAGGAAATCGTACAGCCCAAAAATGTGCACCACGTCGAAGTTCCGCAGTCGCGCGCGGCAAAATCTCGCGATTCCCGGATTCCAGCTCAGCGCGCGGTAATGCAGCCAGTTCGTCAGGTAAATCGCCTCGATTCCGCTTTCCTCGAGCCTCCATCCGAACGCCGATCGCTCCGCATTGCTGCCCGCCGCAGCCGCCGAAGCGCGCGACTGCAAACCCCAATCCACTGTCAGCACCGTCACATGGTGCCCGCGCTTCGCGAGCTGTTGTGATAGCGACCGCACTTTGACGGGCGGCCCGCCAAATTCCAGGAAGGGAAAATAAGTCTGAGTAACGTTCAGGATTCGCATAGATCGCGCAAAATCTTCTTCAGCGATTTAGCGAAAACATTGAATCGGAATTCCCGCTCCACGCGCTCGCGCCCGCGCGCGCCCATCTCGCGTCCCAGCCCTGGATCGGTCAGAAGCGTTTCCAGCGAAGTTGCCAGTTGCCCCGCATCGCCGTGCTGCACCAGGTATCCCGTTTTTCCGTCATCGATCACTTCCGGCGCCCCGCCGTGCGCTCCTCCGATGACCGGCTTGCCGCACGCCATCGCTTCCAGATACACCAGCCCAAAACCCTCTCCGCGGCTCGGCAGCGCGAAAATCTCGCAAGCCTGGTAACACGCCGCAATTTCCGGATACGTCAGTCCGCTCAAAAAATGCACGTGCCGCAGCACCCCGCGGCCATCCGCGATCTGCTCCAGCCATCCCTGATCATCGCCTTCGCCCACGGCAACCAGCTGCACGTCTGGCCACTCCGTCAGCAAACGCGGGAGCGCCGTAATCAGCGTGTCCATTCCCTTGTAACGCTCATCTGCGAACCACCGCCCCACTGTCAGGATGACGCGCCCGGCAGGAAAGTTCGCAGGCAGCGACGGCTTCGCTATGAGCAGCGTTTCGAACTGCGGGTCCAGCGCCCACGGGAGCACGCGAATCCGCTCGCGCGGCACGTCCTGCTGGCCCGCCACATGATTCGCTGTGTCATTGGTCGGGACGATAATCAGATCGGCGCTGCGCAGTGCGCGCCGTCGCAAAATCGAAAGCGGCTCCCACACTTCCAGCCCGTGCGCCCAGACAATGGATTTCGCGCGCCGCGCGAAAAACTTCGCCCCCTGCGCCACCGGCGCGAGAAAAGGGTGCCCCGCAACTATTAACTTTGCGCGCCCGCCCGCCGCGCGCGCCGCCGTTGCGCTGAATCGCGCTTTGCCCCGCGCGCTGCCGGTGAACACGAATTCGCGCGTCCCTACCGTCATGCGGTGCAATTCGCGCGAGTCGTTCAGGCTCAGCACCCGGCACTCCATCCCGTGGCTCGCGGCAAATTCAGTCATCACCGCGGCAATGTGCCGCCCCGCGCGCTGCACTCCGCCGGGTGCATTCAGCTCAGAGAAGAGTCCAAGGAGCACGCGTCGAGTCTGCCAAGCGCCGCGCCG
>WNFO01005016.1_pt1 | contig 11501 bp, 10 predicted proteins | sample 5400251 | NCBI WGS metagenome assembly WNFO01 (sample SAMN13153354, study PRJNA577476) | soil metagenome | isolation source: 100 cm saprolite under Madrone tree | place: USA:California | collected 2016-06-14
ATGGAGCAGATCGACCAGGGCGAAGGCGTGGCCCTGAAGGACGTGGCACTGGACGTGGATCAGAAGTCCGGCGCGCACTTTCAGGAGAAATTCGAGACGGATTTGCTGGGCGGCGTTTTGGTGTTGTGCCATTCCGGAGCCGTGTACGAGGAGGCGGCCAATCGCAGCGGCCTGTATTTCTCTCATAACGCGCAGCCGCGCAAATCGCGCCCTGTACAGCTGACCTTTATTCCCTACTATGCCTGGGCCAACAGGATCCAAACCCCGATGCAAGTCTGGACCCTGATCGCAAAAGCTTGATCCGATCAAGACCTCCGCGGCAGAACTACACGGTTGGAATAAGAATTTGGGTGACTAGCTGATCTTCCGGCGTCGTTCGCGGGTCGTTGGCGTAATTTTCAATGCAGTAGTCATCGCGCATTTGGATTTTCTTTTCGGACACAATCTCAAAAACGCGGCCAGAAGCCGCTGGCAAATGGGCATAAGACCCGGTCAAGACAAAGCGGCTGTACTTGCCGCCTCTGAATTTTTCGTACTTGAGGTTTGCGGCCAGATTCTTGGGTTCGGCAGCCAGCGTCAGCCCGGCGCGATAAATCTTCGGACCAACTTTGTACAGGCTCATATACCCCGTGATTTTGTTGTGCTCGGAAATCGCCGAAGCGAGTGGATGCACTTCCTGCCAGGCTTTCGGCGCGGCATCTTGAAAAGGCCCTATTTTCTCAATAAAGACGTAATGTGTTTCCGGCCAGTTCACAATTTCGGGTTCCTGTGTAAGTTTCATGGGCGCTTTTTGTGGCGTTGCCATCCTCTTTCTCCTTTACTTTAAAAACCCTCCGAAGATAACACGACGCGTACGCCGCCGGTAGAGTCTGAACGAAACGCGCTCGAAATCGGGTACCACAAATTAATTAGACGAAACTACTGAGCGGAACGCTCAGGCACGGTGACTAGCTTACTCAGCACGCAAGGCGTCCACGGGATCGACTGTTGCCGCACGGCGCGAGGGTACGTAGCTGGCGAGCCAGGCGGTGGCCGCGAGACCGATGGACACGGCGCCGTACGTGACTGGATCGATCGGGTTCACGTTGAACAGCAGCGTCGACATCAGACGCATCAGGAGCACGGCGGCGATCAGACCGCACGCCACGCCTACGCCGGTTAGCAGCAATCCGTGGCACACGAACATGCCGGTGACGGTCGGCTGCTGCGCTCCCAGCGCCATGCGGATACCGATTTCCCTCGTGCGCTGCGATACGGAATAGGCGATCACGCCGTAAATGCCCACGACGCCAAGCAGAAGCGCCATACTTCCTGCGACGCCGAGCATGATGAGGGTGAACGAGGTGCGCGCCATCGATCTCCTGTAGAAGTAGTCGAACGTGTGGACGTCCGCGAGTGGGAGATTGGCGTCCACAGACCACACCGCTTCGCGCACATCCTTGAGGAAGGCTTCCGAACCGGCGCGTGGAGTTCGGACAATGAACGCGACACCGCGCCGCACGGAAATGTCGTCGCTCTCGAAGCGGGCCTGGAGCAGCGGCCAATACACGCAAGTGGGAGGCTTCTTGTTTACGCCGTCATCGTGCACGTCGCCCACCACGCCGATGATCTCTCGCCAATCATCTTTGGTGCTCACCTGAATCCGCTGTCCCAGGGCATTGGCAGGCTCGCCCCAATACTCGCGCGCCAGGTTTTCGGAGATCATGGCAACTGGGATTTTGTTGTAGGTGTCGGTCCAGGTCAGCTCGCGCCCGGCAACCAGGGGAGTGCCCAATGAGTACCGAGAGGATGGTTCTAAAAGATTTCGTGTAGCCGGGTGGACGGCTGAATCCGTTTCCGCGGTGTGAACTGCATTGACACAATCGGGTACGTACTTTAAGATTGATGTTTGTCTTTAGAGGGAAAGGTGTGACTAAGGGCGATGAGGACGTACGTAGCCAAGGGAGCAGAGGCCGAGGCGCTGAAGGAAGGCGCGAACTGGTTTGTGGTTGATGCCACCGACCAGGTTTTGGGCCGGCTGGCCACTAAAGTGGCGCGGATGTTGATCGGCAAGGATAAGCCGAGCTTTACGCCGTACCTGGATTCGGGCGATCACGTGGTGGTGATCAATGCCGACAAGGTGCGCATGACCGGGAACAAGGTCGAGCAGAAAATTTATTACTCGCACAGCGGCTATCCTGGCGGGCTGAAAGAAGTACCGGCGAAGAGGCTGCGCGCGAATAAGTCGGACTGGATGATTCGCGAGGCGGTCCTTGGGATGCTGCCGAAGAATAAGCTGCGCGCGCGGCGCGCCAAGAAGCTGCGCATTTATCGCGATGCGGCGGGATTAGCCCGGCACACGGGACAGAAACCGCAGCCAGTCACTCTGTAGCAAGTTTGGAGCGCAGCTCAGGCTGTGCCACTTGAGATTCGGGGATTGTTGTTCTGGTGGGTGTAACAACCTGCAGTCCAGTCTCCAGAGTTGTTCGGCACAGGTAGTGTGCCAATAACTTTTCCGCACGTTGCGGTGCCTTCCTTCGTCGAGTAGGGAGCCTGTCCGCCGTTGAAAGGGCGGGCAATCCCGCCCAGGCGGGTAAACCGAAGCGTGAAGTTTGCTGGCCCTATGCAAGGCAGGGCTGTCTGCTATTGAGGAGGAACGTTGAGTTCTACGGGTACGCCCATCGCGGGCACAAGTTGGTTTCTCGGCACCGGCCGCCGCAAGGAATCCATCGCGCGCGTATTTCTGCGCGCAGGCTCGGGCAAGTTCACGATAAACAAGCGCACGGTCGAGCAGTACTTCCCCAACTTCGCGTGGAAGCATGATGCCACCGAACCGCTGAAGTTCACCAGCCTCGCGGACCAGGTCGATGTCGTAGTGACCGCGAAAGGCGGCGGCGTTGGGGGGCAAGCTGGCGCGGTGCGCATGGGATTGTCTCGCGCCATCGCACGCTTCAATCCGGAGCTGCGGCCCTCGCTGCGCACCAACGGTTTTTTGACGCGCGACTCTCGTATGAAGGAGCGCAAAAAGTACGGCCAGAAGGGCGCGCGCAAGCGCTTCCAGTTCACGAAGCGTTAGTTTTTTGTGGTGCCTGACCCGCATCTCAGCCGGTCAGGCCCTACGCACCGAACTCCGGCTACCGGATGGAAGTCCAGCGGCCGAGATCATGGCCGGCAAGCTGCCGACAAGAAGGCTGCTCTCCAGCGAGGTTGTTGCGGCCGGTCGTTAGACCCGCCAGAAGCAACCATCGCTGCCGCAAGCAGCAATCCTTAAAGGAGGAAACTTGGCAGTTGAAATTACGATGAAGGAGCTGCTGGAGGCCGGAGTTCACTTTGGCCACCAGACGCGCCGCTGGAACCCCAAGATGAAGGAGTACATTTTCGGGGAGCGCAACGGCATTCACATTATCGATCTTCAGAAGACCCTCAAGATGTTCCGCGAAGCGAGCCGCTTCGTAAGCGAAATTTCCTCGCACGGCAGAACGGTATTGTTCGTCGGCACCAAGCGGCAAGCGCAGGAAGCCGTCGCCGAAGAAGCCAAGCGCTGCAATGCATTCTTTGTAAACCACCGCTGGCTCGGCGGCACGCTGACCAACTGGGCCACCCTGCAGAAATCCATCAAACGCCTCAAACTTTTGAAAGCCATGAGCGAGGATGGCCGCATGGCCGAGCTTTCCAAGAAAGAGAAAGCGCGCCTAGAACGCGAAATGAAACACCTGTTCCAAAACCTGGAAGGCATCGAGAACATGGCGCAGGTTCCGGATGCCATGTTCGTGATCGACTCCAACGCCGAAGAGATTGCCGTAAAAGAAGCGCGGCGCATGGGCGTTCCCGTGGTTTCCGTGGTGGATACCAATTGCGACCCCGACGTGGTGGACTGGATCATTCCGGGAAACGATGACGCGCTGCGCGCGATTCGTTTGTTCACCTCGAAGATTTCGGAGTCGGTGATCGAAGGACACAACCTGTACCAGCAGTCGCAAGTGGCGGACCAGAAGGCCGCGGCGGATCAGGCGCTGGTGGAAGGTGTCGAGTACGTGGACACCAGCGCGTACGAGCAATACGAGAAACAAGAAGGCGATTTCGTCGAAGGCGAGGTCCCGGTGGAAGCGCCGGAGGCAGCCGAACCCGCGGAGACAACCGTCCCGCCGGATGAAGAATCCAGGTAAGCAAATCGCGCTGGCATAGTTTTCAACGGGCCCGGCGCTCTACTTCAACCCAGGCGCCGGGCCGTTTTGCAGACAGGCGCATCGAACAGGACTGACAGATTCGCATCAGCGAGAGAGACAAAAGGATGAGCACACCACCGCAAGCGACGCAAATACCCGCAAATCTCGTGAAGGAACTGCGCGAGCGCACCGGCGCCGGCTTCAGCGATTGCCGCGCGGCGCTGGTGGAATCCGCCGGCGACGTGGAGAAGGCCATCAACATTTTGCGGAAAAAGGGCCAGGCCGCCGCCGCGAAAAAGGCCCAGCGCGAAGCCAGCGAGGGGCTGGTGGGCCACTACATTCACGCCGGCGGAAAAATCGGCGTGATTGTGGAAGTAAACTGCGAATCTGATTTCGTGGCGCGCACGGAAGCCTTTCAGCAGTTGTGCCACGACATCGCCATGCACATCGCCGCACTCGATCCACGCTATCTGCGGCGCGAAGAAGTCACGCCGGAGATGCTGGAAAAAGAGCGCGACATTTACCGCGAGCAAGCGCGCGCGACCGGAAAATCCGAGCAGGTAGTGGAGAAAATCGTCACCGGAAAAATGGAAAAGTTCTACGAGGAAAATTGCCTCTACGAACAGCATTACATCCGCGACGAGTCGGTCACCATCAAAGAGATGATCAACCAGGCCATCGCCAAGCTGGGCGAGAATATCTCGGTGCGCCGTTTTGTGCGCTTCAAGGTCGGCGAAATCAGCGGCGCCACCAGCGCGACTGTCGAAGCCGCGTGACGCAAGTCCATTCTTGACATTTTCAACGAGGGCGCTCATGCAAATGGGACGCCCTTTTTCTTGAGCGTTCCCTGTAGCTCAGATATACCCTGAGCCTCGTCGGTCGCGGTCTGAAGGCTGTGACCTTCGCGCCGGTTGCGATTGTTTGTTACAATTCCCAAGCTTTTGAGCGACCCCACGGAGAATCATGGCGAAAACGACTGCCGCCAAGCGTGCCTTGAGCAAAGCCGCGAAGAAGGGTGAGCCGGTTTATAACCGCATCGTCCTGAAGCTTTCCGGCGAATCGTTTCAAGGGCCGCAAGGCTTCGGGATTCACGGCGAAACGATTCAGACCATCGCCAACGAGCTCAAGGACGTGAACGCTCTGGGCGTACAGATTGCTGTTATGGTCGGCGGCGGGAACATTTTTCGCGGTGCCCGGCAAAAAGGATTCGAGATCGACCGCGCCACGGGCGACTACATGGGCATGCTCGCCACAGTGATCAACGCGCTGGCTTTGCAGGACGCGCTCGAAAAGGACGGCGTGCATACGCGCGTGCTGAGCGCCATCGAGATGAAGCAGGTGGCCGAGCCGTTCATCCGCCGGCGCGCGACGCGGCACCTGGAAAAGGGCCGCATCGTGATTTTCGCCGCCGGCACTGGCAATCCTTACTTTTCGACGGATACCGCGGCGGCGCTGCGCGCCATGGAAATCAAGGCGGACGTGATCTTGAAAGCCACGCGCGTCGAGGGCATTTACGACGCCGATCCCGAGCAAGTGGCGGACGCCAAGTTTTTCGCCAAGATTACCTATCGCGACGTGCTGCACCAGGGCTTGAAGGTGATGGACTCGACGGCCATTTCCCTGTGCATGGATAACGGCATGCCCATCGTGGTGTTCAACATGAACACCCACGGGAACATCAAGCGGGTGGTGCTGGGCGAGCGCGTAGGCTCCACAGTCATTCCGGCGTGAAGCAGTCATTTTGAGGACGCGAATATGACCACGTTTGCCAATACACGAGACGCGCTTGCGGCAGCGAAGACGCGCATGGAAAAAGCCGTGGACGACTTCCGCAAGGAACTGGCCACGGTGCGCACCGGCCGTGCCAACACCTCGCTGCTGGACAGCATTCGCGTGGATTATCACGGCACGCCCATGCCGGTGAACCAGCTCGGCACAGTGACCACCCCGGACGCGACCATGATTGTGGTCTCCCCGTGGGACCCCACCGTCGTGCCGCTGATCGACAAAGCCATTCGCACCTCGGACCTGGGCTTGAATCCCACCAACGACGGAAAAGTGGTGCGCGTGCCGATCCCATCGCTGACCGAAGAGCGGCGCAAAGAAATCGTGAAGCACCTGCACAAGGTGCTGGAGAATCACCGCACAGCGGTGCGCAATGTGCGGCGCGATTTGAAGGAAGCCATCGAAAAGCTGGAGAAAGACAAAAAGATCAGCGAAGACGAGAAGAAGCGCGGGCTGGAGGAGCTGGAGAAAGTCTCGCACGCGGAGACCAAGAAGATCGAAGATTTGAGCGCGGCCAAAGAAAAAGAGATCATGTCTATCAAGTAGCCCGTTTCCCGAGCCTCGGCCAATCCACTCCGCGCTAGGCGCTGCCTCTGCCGTCGGCGACGACCGCCCGCAAAAAATGTCCACCGGCCATGTCAGCCCGGATTCCTTCACGCACGGCTCGTCCCAGCAGCGCATGCACGGGTTCAATATCGGCTTAGCCGATGGCACCGTGGCCCCGTGCAACACCTTCGGCCAGTCGCACTAATTACTGCCGGAGATATATGAATTCGCCCGACGGGTCTCGCTCCTTTAGCGCTTTTGCCTGTCCGTTCTCCACCACGAACTCATAGATAACGTCCGCGAACCTCGGCGTCCGGAACTGCAGCCCCTTAACGGGCACCAGCTTCTGCGGAGGTCCGCCGGGAAATTCCAGTGCAAGGCCTGCGCCCGGCTGATAAGTGACTTGGAATTTCACCTTTGCAGGCGTCAGATACGTTCCCGCGAGACTTTGCAGCAGTTTTGCGTCCAGCGTCTCAGGTTTGCGCGTGAAGACCACCTCCGCCTCATCCAGCGAAATCACCGCGTTATCCACGTCGCCTTGCGGGTTCGTGCGGAAATTGACGGAAAATTTTCCATACTGTTCGTCGTCGGGGGTGTCGAAACGATCGTAGTGAAAATGGCTCATCGGAAACTGAAATTCGTGAAACCCGAATTGCAGTTGATCCCCTTTCAATCCGATCTTCAAGATGCCGTATGCCGGGTTCTCATACTCCGCTACATAATTACCGAGAGGATGAGAAGGCTTGGCATTCGCCACGCGGTCGACTCCGGCCTTCGCGCGCGCCTCTGTGCCTGCTTTTTTGTTGGCCAGACGCTGCTGCAGGCGGCGCTGGCTCCACGGCGTTTGGTCGATGCCCAGCAGCCGCTCGTAAACGTTGTAGCTGACGATGTTGTAAAGCGGCGCACTGTGATCGCTGATCACCAACACGATCACGCCGATCTTGTCGTTGGGCATAAACGAAACTTGCGAGTGAAATCCGGGCAGGTCCCCGCCATGAAAAGTCAGCAGGTGCCCGCGATAAGACACCGTTTGCCGCCCCATTCCGTACGCGGGATTGAGCAGCTCCCAATATCCCAGGGCTTCGCCGAGAGTGTTGGGCAAGCCAATGGCCGGCTGCAAAGTTTCCTTTAGCACTTTGGCCGGTAAGACCTGTTTCCCGTTGTATTTTCCGTCGTTCATCAACGCGATCAGCCAGTGGGAAAGCTCATCGATATTGGAAATGATGGCCCCGGCAGGAGCGACGCCCTCGGTGTCTTCGTAAAATGGGATTTTGTACAGCTCGAAGGAGTCGCGCTTTTCGCGGAACGGCACACCGTGGTCGGGCTGCCGCGTCATATCGGAAATGGAGTACGTGGTCGTGCTCATGTCCAGTGGCGTGAATATTTTCTCGCGTACGAATTGCTCCCACCTTTGCCCGGACTTTAATTCGATGATTTCCCCGACGGCGGAGAACATCAGGTTGTTGTAGAGGAAAGTCTCGCGCATCGGTTCCTGAGGCTCCAAATATTTCAGCCGGTCGAACAATTCCTTCCGTGTGAACGGCGACTTGAACCAGATCAGGTCATGCCGCGTTACTCCGGTGCGATGCGAAAGCATGTCGCGCAGCGTGATATTGTTATTCAGCGGATCGTTGTAGAACTGGATGGTGGGTACGGAGTCGCGTACCGGCTTGTCCCATGTCAGTTTTCCTTCCTCCACCAGCATGCCGGCCGCAACCGCGGTAAACAATTTTGAATTCGAAGCGATCTGTTGCATCGTCTTTGGCGTAAAGGGCAGCTTTTTCTCGTAATCCCGGTAGCCGTAGCCTTTAGCAAACACCAGCTTGTCGTTGACCACCACGCCCACACCGATTCCCGGCGTGTTCCAATCCTTCAAGATCTGCTCCACGTAAGGGTCAAAGCCCTCGAGCTTTTTGTTGATGTCCGGACCTTGGGCGCGAACAGGAAACGCGTTAATTATCAGCGCGAGCACCACGGCGCACGGGCTGATCCGGCTGGCGGCACGCATGCGGCAAAATCTGCTGTGGAGCACCATCAGGGCAGACCTCCTCTTTGGAATGTGCTGGGAACGCGCCCGCATTGTACTGCCTTGTCGTCGGTTCGCAAGAGCGTAAAGAAGCCATGAAAGGCCCTTAGGGCGTGCAGCGCGTGCTACAATTCGCGGATACTTAGGGGTTTATGCCCGATACGGTTCCGATTACGGCGGAGACGGTGCTGGAGGTGGTTTCTCCGGACGGCGCGCGCAGGTATGTGCGCGTTACGCAAACGCCGTTTTTGATTGGCCGCGGGGCGGAGACCGGGAACCACTTGCAGCTCTCCGACCGGCGGATTTCGCGGAACTGCGCGGCAATCGTGGTCGAGGCCAACCGGCATTACATCGAAGATCGCGGGCAGCGCCGCGGACTCTTTGTGAACCGCGAGAAGGTGGAAAGCCGGCAACTGCAAGACGGCGATGTGATCACCTTCGGCGTGGACGACTCTTACGAAATTGTGTACCGCTCGGCGGCCGCCGGGGGCGACGACTCGATTCCGCAGTTGCTGACGCGCATGGAGCACATCACCGGCTCGGACGCGGTGGGCAGCGCGGGTGTGCGGTTGAGCAAGCTCGACCAATTGCTGGCGGCGACCGCGCTGCTACATTCGCAACTGCCGCTCGACGAAGTGCTGGGCATTATGTTGGATCATGCCATCTCCGTGATGGACGCAGACCGCGGCGTATTGCTGGAAGCCGACGACAAGGGCGCGTTGCAAGTGCGCCTCGCACGGCGCAGCGGCGGGCTGCGTTTGCCGCCGGAAAGCCTGGCGCCGAGCCAGACGGCGATTCAATTGGCGCTGCGCAAACAGGCCGCGGTAATCACCGAGGATTTGGCGCAAGCAGAAATGGATTTGCAGGCGGCGCAGAGCGTTGTGGCACAGCGGCTGCGCGCCGTGGTGGTGATTCCGCTGTATGCGTTTTCGCACGGTAAGGCGGAAGAATCGGTCGTCAACGTGAAACAGGGGCAATTCCTGGGCGTGCTGTATCTCGATTCGCGGCGCCCGGCGGCATTCTCGAAGCTGGACCGGCAGTTGTTGGACGCATTCACGGATCAGGCCGCAAGCATTCTGGACAACGCGCGGCTGGTGGTGCGCGAACGCGAACGGCAGCGTCTCGAAGAACAAATCAGTATTGCCCGCAACATTCAGCAAGCGCTGCTGCCGCGCAATTTTCGCGACTATCCGCACCTGGCCCTGTCCGGTTGCAATTTCCCATGCCTCGCCGTAGGAGGCGACTATTTCGATGTGTTTCCGCTTAGCGAGAACCGCACGGCGTTTTTGATTGCGGACGTTTCGGGAAAGGGATTGGGCGCGGCGCTGCTGACGACGATGCTACAAGGCGTACTATCCGGAATGACTTTGGGGACCGATCCCGCTCGGCTCTTCAATCACCTGAACCGCTTTTTGTGCGATCACGCCGAGGTCGGACGGTACGCCACGATGTTCTTCGGCATCCTGGATGAGAAGGGTTCGCTGGAGTACATCAATGCAGGGCATCCCTCGCCGATTTTGATCCGAGGAACCGGGAGTGCGGAGGACGTGTTCACGGAAGGGTCTTTTCCGGTGGGGCTGGTGCCGGAGGCCGAGTACGACACCGCTCACGTGAAGCTCGAGCCGGGCGACACTTTGGTGCTGTTCAGCGACGGCGTCACGGAAGCGATGGACCCCAAGGAGGACTTCTTCGGGATGCCGCGGCTGGTGCAGCTGCTCGCCGGGCACAACGAGACGCCGCTCGATCAATTGCAGAAAATTATTCTGGAGTCGGTGGAAAATTTTGCGCGAGGCGCCAGCCAGGCCGACGACCTGACGCTTCTGCTGGTGCGTTTTCGCGCCACCGGCGCAGCTACGGAGTCGGAATTGCCGAGCACGCATACCTCCGCATCCGCGAACGTGTGAAACCGTTTTCAGCTGGGCCTTTGGAGATCCTTCCTAATCCTGGCGTCCCAAAAGAGAAGTCGCGACGCAAGGAACTCATTGGCACCTCAGCAGAGCTTACGAGGATGAAAGCAGCTGCCCTTCCAAGACAAGGTGGCAGCAGATTGCTCATTTTGAGTGGGTTAGCTCAAGAAATGAAGCTCTTGGGGGAGGAGCTTCGAGCGGTTTTGGGACTTGGCGTCGCGAAACGGGACGGTGGTGAGGCACCCCATTCCGGCATTCGGCACAGGTCAAGTAGACGACGGGCGCGACGACCGGCTAAATACGGACTTGACACTTAGCCGTAAGCGTCTTATGAATGTGTCTCCGCGAGTTGCTCGCCTTTCTCTCCTCGCGGGCTGAGGTCCCCGATGAACCCTTCCCGTCGTGACTTCCTGAAATTCACAACTGTAGGCGGCGCGGCGGCGGCCGTGTTTGGATTTGACCTGCAGCCGGCGTACGCACAACTGCGCACCCTGAAGATTGCGCGGGCCAGCGAAACACGGTCGACCTGCCCGTACTGCGCGGTGGGCTGCGGCACCATCATCTACACGATTGGCGACCGCGCCAAGAATGTGACCGCGCAGGTCGTGCACGTCGAGGGCGATCCGGATCACCCGACCAACCGTGGCACGCTGTGCCCGAAGGGTTCCTCGCTGCAGCAAGAGATCATGAACGACCGGCGCTTGCTGAAGCCCCTGGTGCGCCGCCCAGGTGGCACCGAATGGCAGGACATTTCGTGGGACGATGCGATCAATGAAATTGCCGCGCGCATGAAAAAAACGCGCGATGAGACTTTCATCGAGAAAGATGCTGCGGGACACACGGTGAACCGGCTGGAATCGGTCGCCTGGATCGGCGGCTGTACCGACACCAATGAATTTAACTACCTGGTTGTGAAAGCGATGCACGCCCTGGGGGTCGTGCATCTAGAAAACCAGGCCAGGGTTTGACACGGCCCCACGGTCTCAAGTTTGGGACCAACGTTCGGACGCGGGGCAATGACCAACGGCTGGGTCGACATGAAGAATACCGACATGATGCTCATCATGGGCGGTAATCCTGCCGAGAACCATC
>WNFO01017187.1_pt1 | contig 11501 bp, 11 predicted proteins | sample 5400251 | NCBI WGS metagenome assembly WNFO01 (sample SAMN13153354, study PRJNA577476) | soil metagenome | isolation source: 100 cm saprolite under Madrone tree | place: USA:California | collected 2016-06-14
CTTGGAGCGCCGCAACCGTGGTGGTCGCTGGCAAACAATTGAGTGGCATGTCCACCAGCAGCGTGAAGCCTCCGGCTGCGGCCGCGCGCGTCGCCGTTTCAAAACCTTCCCATTCCGTTCGCCCGGGTTCATTGATATGGACGTGAGAGTCCACCAGTCCCGGAAGCATTGCTGCATCGCCAAAATCCTTCACGGAGACTCGTGCGGGGATTTGGTCTGGCGGAACAACATCAAGGATCCGTCCATCTTGCACGAACACACCGGCCGGATGGATTCCTCCCGAGGTGATTACCCGTCGAGAAAGAAAGGCTTGGAGATTCATCGGCGGAACCTTGACGTCATCTTAGAATGGGATTGCACGCAAGAATGAGGTTATCGCAACCATCCGCAGGCGCATAATTCGCACAATGTTTTGCACAACGACGTTCTAGGGGCCAAACGCAAATCGCCACAGCATCCCGTGACTAAGAAGAGAAAGGCACGCAAGCGCGGTCAAGCGCGACGGCGTGACACGCGGCAGGATCGTGAAGGCGATCAATCCCAGGAAGGGCGCTATTTGAAGGACGTACCGATCATAGAAGGGCAAGTTGCCGCCCACTCCAAATTGCTCCACGATGAAGAACGCGACCGCGAATATTGCGAAAACGACTGGTGCGCGGGAAGAGAGGGAATGTCGCTGCTCCCAGAGCAGGCAGCACACAGACGCGGCATTGTAGATCACCCCAATCGCGATTACCGCAAAGAGCACTGTCCCCCCGTAAGGCAGACGCGAGGCCATTCGAATCAGCGAATTCAGCGGCCCCGGCTGCAGAAACAAAGAACTGAAATAGGTGACGCCGATTCCTCCCAGGACCGCAACCAACAGCCCAATCTGACGCTGGGTAGCCTTTAACCGGAACATCGCGGGAAACGTGAGCGGCAGGAGATAAGCCGCAGCATAAAAGGCAACAACAATGGGCCGAGACAAATTCCGGCCGACCGTGGCCTTCCACGCGTGGTTGTATGAGGTGCCCGTGGCCATTCCGGGACTTGAGATGCCTTTCCAGACCAGGACCAGGAGGATTACAGGTATTGCGGTGAGTACGAGCGATAGAATCACGCCCGCCAACCAGCGGAACTTTTCTTGGGAAGCAAGCCGTCGCCATTGGTAGAACGCAAAGAGCGCAGCCGCGGGCAGTAACGCTAGGTAGTATTGCCGGCAGGTCACCGCCAGCCCCATCAATATGCCTCCGAGCATTCCCAGTGCAAAGAGGCGTGGCGTTATGCTCGGCCGCGAGGCAAATTCAATCCAGGCGAGAATCCCCGCTACGGCGAAAAGCAGCGCAGGGCCTTCTGTCAATATGGTTGCAGTTGCTTCAAGCGTGTGCGGAAAAACGAGCAAAACTAACAGCGCGCCGTACCATAATTGTGGAGAGCTACTGTACTTTGCGCCAATGAGCACTCCCGCTCCGAGTAGCAACCAACTCATGAGGTTCGCAATTCGTGCATCGCGTAATTCGTCGCCACCCAGGAAACGAACTCCCGCGGCCATCCACAGGAAACTGGTCGGACCTGGCGGATTCCTCTGTGAAAGAAGCGTACCAACCGAAAGACCCCGGGTGGCGTAATTATGGACGTCGAAAATGTTATAGGGGTCGTCGTAGGCCGGACGGTTGACCAAGCCAATAAAAAGAACCGCTGATATCACATTCGCAGCGAATAGCACAATAATGAATCGACTGATCCTAGCGCTATCTGACGTCTCGTCGAAAGCAGAAAAGGTGCTCCTCGAGAGACGCCTGGTGGACGACTGTGGCAAGGTAGAGGATTCATCCCGCATCGCGCTCCGCCTCAAGAACAGCCATCAAGGATGTTCCCAGAACTCTCTGTGGAATCGGCTCACACCGGGAAATTAATCCCAGCAAGCGGTTGATGAGGTCACCTCGCGAATCGAATCCCGCGGAGATGATTCTGTCCTGGTCGCGTCCTCCCAGGAGCCACAGCTTCCGCAGCAAGAGAGTCGGCACCAATGGCAGGCCCCAGTAGGTACACTTGCTCATTTCAAGATGGTTCCGATTTGCGGTATCCCCCAGGGAGCGGAGCGAATAGCGCCTCACGTGACCCGCCGCCACGTCATAGGCAGAATAAGCCCACATTCCAGCCGGGACGTTCACGATCAACTTTCCGCCAAGGGCAAGGTGAAAAAGTAGCGCGTTGAGGAAGCCGTCTTCATCCGTGATGTGCTCGAGAACATCGAACAAGAAAATCAAATCGAATTTTTCTCGGAGAGCTGGATTCCTTTGACAGACGTCGTAGCAATTGACGGCACTGCTGCAGCTAACATTCCGTTTCAGGGCGGCCTCGTTTAAATCGAACCCGGTGACTTCCCTTCCGTAAGCCTGTTCGATTTGGCGTTGAAGTAGACCGTTACCGCACCCGATTTCGGCGATCTCTCGAGCCTTGGCGATCAGACTCCCCGCCAACCGTCGGAAGACGTAAAAACGTCGGCGGATCCAGAAGTGCTCCATGACGGCGATCTCAAACCAACGATCAGCCATACTGACTTCCGCCGGCGCCGAAAGATATCTTATGTTTTTCAAGAAACCCATCTCGGGTCCGACCGCCAAGGAAAAGTGTCTGCGCCTGTCACAGAGTTAACCGAAGAACTCGCGCTCCAGCATCCGTCCAGAACGGCCCGCCTCTGCCGGCGTATCTCCCGGTCCGCCTTTGAAGCTGCCCGCAACGCGCTCGATGACATAAATCGGACGGGCTTTCGTTTCTTCGTAGATGCGACCGACATATTCGCCAATCACTCCCAGGAAAAAGAGAAGCACGCCCGACAGAAACGTAACTGCCGCAATCAGTGCGGTGAAACCTTGGGGCGACTGTTTCAGAAAGAATCTGAAGTATAGGGCATAGAAGACGTATAGCGTTGAAACGCCGATTGCCGCTGCGCCCAGCAGAGCCGCGGCTCGGATCGGAACGATCGAAAAAGCGAAAATCCCGTCCGTCGCGAGCTTGAGCAGCCGCAAAAGGCTGTACTTGCTCTTCCCCGAGTGCCGTTCTTCGCGCTCAACGGGGATTCCCGTTTGTCGAAAGCCCACCCAACTCCGCATTCCCCGCAAGTAACGGTGATGTTCAGGCATTCGCCGGACCTGATCGATTACGCGGCGGGACATCAAGCTGAAATCTCCCGAATCCAGCGGCAGCCGGACGTCCGAAAGTCTGGCCATCATTCTGTAAAAGACAAAATAACAAAGGCGCAATGGCCAGGGTTCCTTGCGCCGGATGCGCTTCGCGTAAACCACGTCGTAACCCTGTTGCAGTCGTTCGACAAATTGCGGGATGACTTCAGGGGCATCCTGCAGATCTCCATCCATCACGACCGCCGCATCTCCGCTGACGTGATCGAGCGCTGCCGTCAGCGCGGCCTGATGACCGAAATTCCGCGAAAGTGAGATCGCCCGGATTCGGGAGTCCTGCCGAGAGGCCTCTTCGAGGATCGCAAAAGTCCTGTCGATGCTCCCGTCATCCACAAAAACAATTTCGTGTGGGCCGCCGGGAATCTGGTCAAGCACAGCACACGTCCGGCGCAGGAGTTCTGGCAGGACGCTCTCTTCATCGTGCAGCGGAATGGCAATGGAGAGACGGAACGCAGGATTCATGGTCTCGCAATTCCTTCCAAATGATCATGATGGCTGCTGTCTTTGTGGATTCTTCACCGCCCAATTTAGGTTGCATGGCAGTCCAGTTTGTACCACAAACTAAACGAGCCACTCCGCAAACTAGTTTTCAATGCAGACTAGACTAAGTCACCGCCATCTCATTCGCGGCACGGTTCCCGCTGCGATGATACAAGACACGGTAATATAACTCACGACTGGAGTTTATTCCCCCAAAGACGAAGAGTTCCCGGACGGTTCGTTGATTAAAAGACGCAAGGGGCGAACGACAGGCAAGCGGGATGAGTAATTCAGAGATTTGGAATAGCGGCGCGGGCCACCACACCATCATCGGCGGAGGCCATAGATTCGGCGAAAGTGAGCCGCGGTGCGCGCAGTAAAAGAAACAGTTCGCCGGCCCAAAGCAAAATGTCCAGCAATCGTCCCCGCTCGAGGTTGCTCAACTCTTCGCACTGCAGGCTGACGTCGAGCGCCTTCCGCGAGCACTCCTCGATGAATCCGCGCATCGCGGCCAGGTCGATAGGCTCCGAGGTGAATTTCCGGCCCCGCGGATCAAGACCGTCAAGCTTCTCGTAACAGCGCAGCAGGAAGTGGTTCACGCACAGAATCTGTTGACCCAGTGAAGTAATCGTGGCGCGGCCACAAGAACCCACGCTGCAGTTTCGTTTCCGATGCATCGTATCCATTCCCGCCAGACCCCCTGATTCAATTCCACGGCCAATTTCATTCCTCGATCTTTCCCCCAGAGTCAGATGCGCTACGCGACGCACACCCTTTCATCTTCTGAAGGAAGTTGCTGCACCATCGAACACTCGCCGGCCCCGCTTCCTTCCGGCTGAATCGCAGCTAAGACCGGCAAATGCGCAACCATGGTTTGCACTCGCAGGCAACGGTCCAGGTATGGCGCCAGCAGCGCGTGCACCCAGCGGGCATTCTCGCCGCAGCGTTTCCGGTGGTCCTCGCCAGCCCACAATGTGACTACCGTGACCAGACGCGCTTCCTGGTCGGAAATCATCACCAGACATCCAGCGAATCCACTCACTTCCTTCAGAGCTCCAGCAACCGCCGTGGGTATCGTCGCTTGCACCCTGTGCGCCTCTTGAGGTTTTGCGACAAATTCCACACTCAGCGCAGTCACAACCGAAGCGCAGGCCGCTCTGCTCGCAATTGGATGGGGCTTCAAAACTGACGTCTGGGAAAATGCAAACGCGCCATTACTTGAAATACCCACATGACGTACCGGACTGGCCACAGATCCTCCATGGTTCTAGCCCGCCTCAAGAAGAGGGGAGGCGCATCCTCGCCCGTTCAGGGCAGGCTCAGATGCGCCCACTGGGGCACATGGGGACCGGGGAGCGTTCCCCATATTGCCCGCCGGGAAAGGCGACGATATACTCCAGCAAGAATCCGGGGCTTGCATGGACTTCTTTGCCTTCGACAAAGCCTATGTGGAACGGCTGCGGGACGGGGATCCTCCGACCGAACACCACTTTGTCGCCTATTTTGAGCATCTTCTGCGCATCAAGCTTAGGTCCAGAATGCTGACCAATGACAAAGTAGAGGACTTGCGCCAGGAAACGTTCATTCGCGTGATTGCGGCGCTACGCCGTGAGGGTGGGGTCCGTCAGCCAGAGCGCTTCGGCGCCTTCGTTAACTCTATCTGCAACAACGTTTTACTTGAATATTACCGAACTTCCGCCCGGAATCAGCCCATGGAGGATTCGCACCTGGAAATCCCGGACAAGGTTCTCGACCTCGAGGGCATGCTCGTCACCAAGCAATCTTCCGAGCGCGTTCGCCGGATCCTGGAGGGGATGCCGCGGCGCGACCGCGACCTCCTCCGCGCCATCTTCTTGGAAGAAAAGGACAAAGACGTCGTCTGCCGCGAATTTGCCGTGGACCGTGACTATTTAAGGGTGCTTCTGCACCGCGCCAAGGATAAGTTCAAGGTTTTGTATGAGAGAGGCCAGCTCGGGGTCGCGCACCGGGCCGTCCACTGAGGAGCCAGTGAAACGATATTGCAACCTCCCGCACTACCTGTCGGGTGGCACAAATGGACCATAGCGAAGCGGTACGACTGCAAGCCGCTGTAAAGTATGTGCTCGGCGAACTTCCCGCAGCCCAGCGCGACGAATATGAAGAGCATTACTTCGACTGCGCCGAATGCGCCCTCGATCTCAAGGCTGCTGCGGCCTTTGTGGACGCCACACGAGAAGTGATGCGTGACGAGCGGCAAAACTCCGTAGAACGGAACGCCATGCCAGCCCGCAGCGGCTGGTTCAGTTGGTTCCGGCCCGTTGTCGCCGTCCCCGCCTTCGCTGTCCTCCTGCTTCTCATTGGTTATCAGAACACGGTCAGGACACCACAGGCTAAAAGAGAAGCTGCGGGCAGCCCCGCACAGTTCTTCACGTCGTCTTATTCCCTCCAGATGGCCAACGTGCGCGGCGGCGACGAGGTGAAGGTGCAACTCCATCCAAAGGAAAGCTTTGAGCTCAAGTTCGACTTTACCCCCTCGCGTTCCTTTGACAGTTACATCTGCCAGCTTCAGGACCAGTCAGGCCGCTCGTTGCTCCAGCTTAGCGTCCCGGGAAGCAGCACCAACAAGGAAGCGCATGTCGTTGTTCCGGCAGGACTTGTCCAGCCGGGCAAATACGCGCTGGTGTTCACCGGCGCCCCGGGTTCAAAGGCTCGGCCACTCGCGGACGAAGTCCTGCGCCTGCGCTTTTCTATTGAATTTCTTCACTAGATGAATGACCATGTGACCCCAAATTTAAGTACCGAGGTGTCTCAATGTCCCAGTTGCACCGCATCCCTTTTCGCTTTCAGGGCCACGCCCACGCCCTTAGCGGTGAGTTTCGTCATCCATTGTGGGCCGTGGTCCCTGCCCAAGCCTCTGCTTCGCTTTCCACTATCGGTGGAATCGCGGTGGCGCATGTCGAGAATTTCCATTTTCAAGATTTCGTGTGCTTCAAGTCCGCTCACACGCATATTTCGGGGAAGCGCCGGCGCGACGAGACTTTCGTGACCCACGCCAGCACGGTCGTTAAAGGCCTCAATATTTTGGGAATGGTCACGGCCGTCCGCATCGTGTCCCGTCTTACTTCGATCCACAGCCCGAAAGAGCCCGAAGGGCACATCATCGCCGAAGACAGTCGCTTCGAGGGGCTGAAGATCAACGGAGAAGACGTGAAGGTGACTCTGCGCCACGATTTGCTCGTCAAATGCAAGACGTTTGGCGATCTGACAAAAGGTATTGCAGGGGACAAGAAATCCGGGAAAATAGTGGCACTCGACGAAGACCGGCAGGTGGCCCTTTGCTCGCTAGTGGAAAAAATCGAGACGAAGTTGAGCGGCGTCGATCTAAAGCGGCACGTCATCGAGGTAAAGAATTTTGGAAAAATCTTCTTGGCCGAAGTCTTTGCCTATCCTGGAACCAGAACCCTGACCATGCTCCGCCTCGAGCTCGGCTCGCCCCACGTGGCCGACTTGACGGCGGCGGAATCCAGCACCAACGGCCAGCCCATGCCGCCCACACCTTAATCCCTCTTTCCCAGTTCTTGGTCTTCATCTCTGTCTGGGCGTGCAATTCGGCTCCGAAGCCCAAAGTCTTGTATGACCACATAGTCCAAGAGATTCGGCAGGGGGAATTGGACGCAGCCAGGACCGACGTAGACCGGGCATACGGAGAGTATGGATCCAAGAATAAAGAATGGGCGTGGCGCTTTCGTATCTTAAAGGCACAGCTCTTAGTTTTCCGCAGGGAATACAAAGAAGCTCTAGCTCTCCTCGATGAAAGCCTCCCTCCTGCGTTGGCCACAACGGGCATAGCGGCACGCAAGGCCATGGTCGAAGGTGTTGCTTACAGGTACGCTCAGCAATATGAAGACTCGGAGGAAAAATTCATAGAAGCGGAACGGCTGGCTTCTTCTTATCAGCCGCAAATCATGGACGAGATCTTGAACAATCGAGGCGCGCTTGAAGTGGAAGAAGTGAAGTATGTGGCCGCTCAGGAAACGTTTCACCGTGCGCTTCTCCTTGCCAGAGAGCGGAAGGATCGAGTTCAAGAAGCGAATGCTTTGGGAAACCTGGGCTTTGTCGCAACAAAGCGGGAGCACTTCGATGAGTCTATCGATTGGAACCGATCTGCGTTGGAGCTGTCCCGGTCTTTGGGTGTTAAGGATACGGTGGCTGCGATCGTCGGAAACATGGGCTGGAACTATTTTGCTCTGGGGGATTTTGAGAATGCCATGCCACTCTACAGACAGGCAGCCGAGGACTCGGAGAGACGTAAGTTACCCGCGACTCAGGCTTACTGGCTCACCGGTGTGGCGAATTCCTACTACGCCCTGCATGATGACAGGTCTGCTCAAGCAATCTTGGAGCAAGCTCTAAAGCTGGCCAGGGGCCTGGACGAGAAGAGCATACTCATTAAGTGCCTGAATGATATTTCCCCAGTCGCTCTGGAAACAGGGCGCATGGACCTCGCCGAACAATACAACAAAGAGGCTCTGGACATACAGCGGGCAGGCTTGGATCAATCAGGGGCTCTCTACTCGCAGCTTGTGCACGCTCGGATTCAGTCGAGCAAGCGTCATCTGTCCGAGGCACAACGTCTCCTTCGGGGAATCAGTCGAGACCCCAGGGCAGACACGCCTCTCAAATGGGAGGCGCAGGCGCGGCTGGCGAAAGTCTATGACGATGAACACAACTTCGCGCAAGCTGAGAAGGAGTACGAGAAAGCGATTGGAACGATCGAAGCAGCGAGGAAGGCCTTGAAGCAAGATGAATTCCGCCTCACGTTTCTATCGAGCGGAATTGAGTTTTACGACGATTACGTTGACTTTCTCATTGCTCACGGCAGGCCGGACGATGCTCTGAAGGTCGCCGAATTGAGCCGAGCTCGGACCTTGACGGAGGGACTGGCCTCCACAACCGAAGCTGCTTCGCTGTCTACAAGCGGGGTTCGTCCACAGCACACCTCAAAAGAACTCAATGCATTGCTGCTTTTTTATTGGGTCGGACACGAACATTCCTACCTCTGGGCGATCACTCCCACGAAGACAGCTTATTTCAGCATTCCAAAGGCCGCTGACATTGAGCCGGTCGTGAAATCCTATCGAAAGTCGTTATTGGGCATGCGCGATGCGCAGGATGCCGGCAGTTCCGAAGGAAAACAGTTGTACGTGATGCTGGTTGAGCCTGCCAAAAACCTGATTCCTCCCGGATCACGAGTCATCGTGCTGCCTTCGGAGAGTCTGTACGGGCTGAACCTCGAGACCTTGGTCGTCCCCGGCCCCCAGCCGCACTTCTGGATCGAAGACGTCACCCTGACCACCGCCAGTTCGCTGACGCTCCTGGGGCATGCTGCGACGCGGCCTGCAACACAAGGAAGGAACCTTCTCCTCGTCGGCAACACGGAGCAAACGAACGCCGATTTCCCCCCGCTGGCGCAGGCACCCGCGGAAATGCAGAAAATCGAGCACTATTTTCCTGATTCCAATCGCAAGGTGCTGGAAGGGAAGCAAGCCACGCCGTCGGCGTATCTCGGCAGCAGCCCCGAGCGTTTTTCCTATGTGCACTTCGTTACGCATGGGACGGCCAGCCACGCGCGACCCCTGGAGTCTGCGGTGATCCTTAGCAAGGAAGGCGATTCTTACAAGCTGTATGCGCGAGACATTGTCCAGCGCCGTTTGAACGCCAACCTGGTGACCATTTCCGCGTGCAACGGTTCCGGCACGCGCGCCTATTCCGGTGAGGGTTTGGTCGGACTCTCCTGGGCGTTTCTGCGCGCGGGAGCGCACAATGTGATTGCGGCGCTCTGGGAAGTCAGCGACGCGTCCACGCCGCAGTTGATGGACGCGCTTTATAGCGAATTGAGCCAGGGCAAAGATCCTGCCACGGCCCTTCGCGACGCCAAGCTTAGCCTTCTTCATGCGGCTGACTCGAACTCCGTCTTTAAGAAGCCCTTCTACTGGGCGCCCTTCCAGCTCTACGCGGGATCGTAACCTCCGAAGCAATTCACAGGACCTATACCCGTATTTCTAAACTTTCACTTGACGCCCCCCCCGACCGGGATAGGCTCTCGCCGTTCGGTGGGCCCAAAATTCAAAGAGGAAGAAGGAGGAAACCATGATTGCACGAATCCTTTCCGTTCTTGCTGCTATGGGTCTCATAGCGTCCGGCACAGCGAAAGTGAAGCCTGCGGGTGTAGGGAAGAGTTCACCCGCAAAGACCACCAACGCATCCCAAGTTTTCTTGGGCATCTGCACTGACGGCCAGCCCCTGCCGCCTCCTGGCTGCAGCGGGCCGACCCCGCGTTAAACCGATGCTAGTGTCCTGTCCCTGAAGTTCATTCCCTAAGTTTCCCAGGACAAGTTCTTGTAGGGGCACGATATATCGTGCCCCTACTTATGCCACGAACTATTGGGACGGGACACTAGATAGTTGCTACCTTCTTCGCGTTTGCTGCAATGGCAGAGACACTCAGATCACTGTTAACGGCTGCAATCGAGGCGTACAAGCACGGCGACTGGGTTGAAGCCGCCAGGGTCTGCGAAGAGGGAATTCGCGCCGCGGAATCGACAGGCGACGAACTACAAGTCTGCCGATTCCGCTTGATCCTGTCTCAGTGTAATTGGGCGCAGGGACGAATAAAGGAAGCATTTGTTCTTCCCACTCCCCCTGAGGCGCACAGTCTGACGGGCCTTGAGATCGCGGCCAAGCTTCGGAACCAGAAAGGTTTCTTGCTTGCACAAACGGGGAAGTTTCTCGAGGCCAAAACGGAGTTGGAAGAAGCATTGAGTGTCGCGGGAGAAGCAGGAAGCGACGTGGTTTGCGCCGAAATTCAGATTAATCGCGGCACGCTGTTCTTCTATTTGGCTGATTACGACGCTATGTTGCCTTGCGGCCAAGCGGTGTTAGATATAGCAGAAAGGAACAACCTGCGGGGATACGAGGGGAGCGCTTGCGCTGTTATAGGAAAGAGCTTGATGTACCGCCAGGCTTGGAACGAGGCGATTGCTTGGTACGAGCGAGCGCTGGCGGCTTTTGATGCGGACGGGTCGCCCTTTTATGCGAATCGCATGCGCGGCGAGCTCGGCTGCTGCTACTTTGGCCTCGGCGAGCTCGATAAGGCCATGGAGCTTTTCTCTGAAGCTCTCCGCTCATCAGAGGAAGCCGGTGCTTTAGCCAGTGTGCATACCGATCACGCCAACATCGGTGCTGTCCATCTCAGGCGTGGCCGATACGAAATTGCGCTCTCTCATTTTCAGAAAGCTCTGGAAATTGCTAGCGGACTCGGTGACCAAATCTCGACTGGGAAGTGGCTGCACAATCTTTCCCTGACGCACAAATGCATGGGCGATACCATGCAAGCCATGACCTGCGCGCTGGAGGCGGAGCGCGTGAACCAAGAGGTCGCTCACGCCCGCGCCGCCGCTAAGTAAGTCCTCGAAGGGTGTCTCCGTCTTTAAGAAACCGTTTTACTGGGCGCCCTTCCAGCTCTACGCCGGATCTTGAGCAAGCTCCGGAGCTTGCGCTGCCAACTCAGGGCGAGATTCTCGAGATCCGATTCATTCCATCGAAAACTTCGTTCGATCCTGTGAAGTTTCCACAGGCAACGCTCTTGTGCTTTGGAACGGTCTGGGCCTAAACTCCCTGCCCAGCCATTGTTTCGTGAGCCGCCTCATCCTAAAGAGGAGTTCCTTGGTTGGCGAAAATGGGGAGTGAAATTGGGGGAGAGAAAATGAAAAGACTACTGTGCGCCTTCTTTGTCTCGGCTGTCACGCTGGTGTTTGCGTCGCCCGGATGGGGCCAAGCGCAAATCACGACGGCGACGGT
>WNFO01005017.1_pt1 | contig 11500 bp, 9 predicted proteins | sample 5400251 | NCBI WGS metagenome assembly WNFO01 (sample SAMN13153354, study PRJNA577476) | soil metagenome | isolation source: 100 cm saprolite under Madrone tree | place: USA:California | collected 2016-06-14
GACCGGTGACCGCGCGGCTCACCACGGCGGCCGGGAAGCGGGGGTTCAGGAGACATCCCTCGGGCGCGGTGACGCGCATCGGCCGGTACATGCCCTCGTTGTTGGCGAGACCGGGGAGGAGCGCGCACTTGATCGCGTACGCGGTCATTGCATAGGTGTACGCCAGGACGCAGTTGATCGCGCGCGGCTGCTGGGGCGAGGTGCCGGCGTAGTCGGCGGTGATCTCGTCGCCGGTGATCGTGAGCGCGACCCGGTAGTCGAGCAGCTCGTCGACGCCGTCGGTCCGCATCGCATAGCGGTAGGTTCCATCCGGGACCGCGCGGATCGCCTCGCGCATCGCCCGCTCGGCACGAGAGAACAGCTCGTCGCCGAGCTCGTCCAGCGAATCGAGCCCGGCGGCATCCATCAGCGCGAGCAGCCGCTTCTCCATGAGCTCGTTGGCGCCGACCTGCGCCCAGATGTCGCCGACGGTCTGATCGGGCGTGCGCACGTTGGCGCGGATCATCTCGATCAAGGTCTCGTCGGTACGCCCCTCCCGCATGAGCTTCATCAACGGGATGTGGATCCCTTCCTCGAACACCTCGCGCGCCTCGATGGCGCGCAGGCGCCCGCCGATGTCCGGCATGTGCGAGGTCGTGGCCGAGAAGGCGACGAGGCGCCCGGCGCGGAAGATCGGCTTGAGGACGCACACGTCGCTCATGTGCCCCGTGCCCATCCACGCGTCGTTGGTGATGAGCACGTCGCCCGGCCGCATCGCCGCGGCGCCCATCGCGCGCAGGAAGTGGCGGACGGTGGCAGGCAGGGTCCCGATGAACGAGGGAATGCTGCCGGTGTTCTGCGCGAGCGAGTAGCCGCGGGCGTCGGTGAGCATGCACGCGAAGTCGTTCGCCTCGTTGGAGAGCGTCGAGAACGACGTGCGCACGATCGCCTTCGCCGCCTCGTCGACGACCGAGATGAGGCGCGTCCAGAGCACCTCGAGCGTGATCGCGTCGAACCGCGAGCTCACGACGCCTCCTTGACGCGCGCGTAGCACCAGCAGTCACGCGGCGTCGCGCCGACGTGTGGATGGAGCAACCAGCGCCGCATCCGGGCGGGCTCGATCGTGGCCGGCGGCTTCATAGGTCGAGGCTCACGACGGCGTTGCCGGTCGAGGCCACGGTGAGGCTCGCGCGGGGCCCGATGACGAGGGTGGAGCCCTCCTCCTCGATCACCGCCGGTCCGACGAACTGATCACCAACGCCCAGACGCGCGCGCTCGTACACGATGGTCTCGACGAATCCGTCGGCCTCGGGGAACCAGACCGGGCGCCGCCCCTTGATCGCCGACTCGGCGCGGCGCGAGCGCCCCTGCAGGACGACCTCGCTTCCCGCGACGGGCGCGCGGACGGCGACTCGGATGTTGATGAACTCGACGGGCACGTCGGGCGGCGTGAGCGAGAACTTCTCGCGGTACGCCGCCTCGAAGGCCGATGTGAGCGCCCGGCGCACGGTGTCGGCGTCGCGGCCGTCGTACGGACCGTCGGGCAGGTCGACGACGAGGTCGAAGCCCTGGCCGAGGAAACGTCCGTCGGCGAGCCGCTGGAAGCGCGCGGTCTCGAGCTTGAGGCCGGTGTCGCCCATGACGGAGCGCGCCTCGTCCTCCAGGGCACGAAACGCCGCCTCGAGCGCGGCGAGATCACCGCGATCCAGGCGAATCCCGACCGTGGCCACGCGGTCCACGCGGGCTGGCGCGACGAGAAGGCCGAGCGCCGAGGCGACGCCCGCCGACGGCGGGCAGATCACCCGGCTCAGACCGAGCTTGCGCGCGACGTGGCAAGCGTGGACCGGGCCGGCGCCACCGGTGCAGAGGAGCGCGTAGTCGCGCGGATCGCGCCCGCGCTCGGCGATGTGGACCCGCGCGGCGCTCGCCATGCTCTCGTTGACGATGTCGTGGATGCCCCACGCGACCGAGATCAACGGCAGGCGCACCGTTTCCGCGAGCCGAGTCAGCGCGCTCCGCGCCGCCGCGACGTCGATCGCGATCGTGCCGCCGGCGAAGTAGTCGGGGTTCAGATAGCCGAGGAGCAGATCCGCGTCCGTGACGGTCGGCTCCGTTCCGCCGAGGCCGTAGCAGGCGGGGCCGGGCTGGGAGCCGGCGCTGCGCGGCCCGACCTTGAGCAGCCCGATCTCGTCCACGTGCGCGATGGAGCCCCCGCCGGCACCGATCTCGATCAGCTCGATCGTCGAGATACGAATCGGCAGGCCGCTGCCCTCGATGAACCGCTTCTGGCGCGCCGCCTCGAAGCTGTACGCGGTGCGCGGCTCGCCGCCGTCGACGAGGGACAGCTTGGCGGTGGTGCCGCCCATGTCGAAGGCCAGGAGATCGCCGCCGCTGTCCGCGCGGCCGAAGAAGGCCGCGGCGATCGCGCCCGCGGCCGGACCGGACTCGAGCATCTGCACCGGCGCCCGCTGAGCCTCGGCGACGTGGGTCAGGCCGCCGCTCGAGAGCATGAGCAGCAGCGGCGCCGGGATGCGTGCCTCGACGAGCTGGCGCGCCATGCGGCCGAGGTAATGATGGGCCAGCGGCTTGATGTACGCGTTCGCGACCGTCGTCGACGCGCGCTCGAACTCGCGGATCTCCGGCGCCACCTCGTGGGACGCGGTGGTGAAGATGTCCGGGTGGCGCTCGGCGATGAGCCGGATGGCCTCGGCCTCGTGGCTCGCGTTCGCGTAGGCGTGGAGGAACACCACGGCGATCGAGCCCACGCCGCCGGCGGCGAGGCGCTCAACCGCGGCCACGAGCAGATCACGGTCGAGCGGACGGCGAACCGTGCCGTCCGCGCTCATGCGCTCGGCGACCTCCACTCTCAGGTTGCGCGGGACGAGGGGCTCGGGCTTGGCGATGTTGAGATCGTAGAGCTCGAACTTCCGCTCGCGCCCGATCTCGAGCGTGTCGGCGAAGCCGGCGGTCGTGATGAGCCCGGCGACGGCGCCCTTGCGCTCGATGAGCGCGTTGGTGAAGAGCGTCGTCGCGTGCACGACGCGCGTGAAGTGCCGCGGATCCAGACGCCCATCGCCCAGGACGACTCCGACGCCGGCGACCACGGCGCGCGCCGGGTCGTCGTGGGTCGTCAGCACCTTGCGGCTCCACTGCCGTCCGGTGTCGTGATCGTAGGCGACGATGTCTGTGAAGGTGCCGCCGATGTCGATCCCGAGGGAGTAGTTGGGCACGCCGTTCACTCTGCGGTCATCGGATGAGCCCGATCGCAAGCCACCAGGGGACGCTGACGGCGACCGCGACCCTCGCCAGATCCTCGCGGGCGAGGCCCGCGAGGATCGACGTGCGCGTGATCGTGTCGATGAACTCGTCCACGGCGCTGGCCTCGGACGCCGAGAATACACGCCTCCGCCTCGCGGCGGCCCCAGAATCTCCGCGTCCGGCGCGCCCGCCGGGTGTCGCGAGTCCTTGACCGCGTGCGGCTTTCCGCCTAGGGTGGGGGGCCGATGAAGCTCAAGGACCGCGTCGCGCTGGTGACGGGTGGAGGCTCGGGGCTCGGCCGGGCGATCGCGCTGCTCTTCGCCGAGGAGGGCGCGCACGTCGTCGTGAACGAGCTGCGCCTGGAAACGGCCGAGCAGACCGTGTCGTCCATGAAGGGCCCGGCCGGCGGTCGGGCGATCCAGGCCGACGTCGCCGACAGCGCCCAGGTGAAGGCGATGTTCGGGGCAATCGAGCGCGAGCTCGGCACCCTCGACATCCTCGTCAACAACGCGGGGATCGCGTTCGGCCCCGGCGACGATCGCGCTGAGGTGAACCGGAAGTCCGAAACGCTGATCATGGAGCTCCTGAGCGGCCAGGGCAGCCAGACCCATCTCGACGTCACCCAGAACCTCTCCGACGAGTCGTGGCGCCGGATGCTCGCGGTGCATCTCGACGGGACGTTCTTCTGCACGCGCGAAGCGCTCCGGCTGATGAGCCGGAAGAACCGCGGCGCCATCGTCAACCTCTCGAGCGTCGCGGCCCTCACGGGGCTCGAGGTCGTGCCGCACTACAGCGCGGCGAAGGGCGCGATTCTGGCCTTCACGCGGGCAGTCGCACGCGACGTCGCCTCGCGCGGGATCCGGGTGAACGCGATCTGCCCGGGCTACATCGACACGCCGATGACCGAGCGCATGTCACCGCTGATCCGCGCGGCGGTGATCGCCCGCACCCCGCTGCGACGCACCGGCGAGCCGCACGAAGTCGCCGCGACGGCGCTCTTCCTCGCGTCCGACGACAGCTCGTTCTTCACCGGGCAGTGGCTGTCCCCGAACGGCGGCCTCTTCATCGCCTGAGATGCCGACGGCGCAGGAGCTCTTCGTCCGCGGCACCCCGGTACAGATGCTGCGGGACGGCTCGGGGCCGCCGCTTCTCTTCCTGCACGGCGCCGGCGGGGCCGGACGCTGGCTCGCGTTCCAGGAGCGTCTCGCGAAGAACTTCTGCGTGTACTTCCCGAGCCATCCCGGCCACGGCGGCTCACCAGCCGCGGAGTGGATCGAGCACATCTCGGACCTGGCCTTTCACTATCTCGACCTGCTCGATCGGCTCGGGCTCGAGCGCGCGCACCTGGTCGGCGCGTCGTTCGGTGGCTGGATCGGCGCCGAGATCGCGACGATGGCGTCGCATCGGCTCGAGTCTCTCGTGCTGATCGACCCGGTCGGCATCCGGGTCGACGGCTGGATCTACCCGTTCTTGTTCGGGATGGACATTCCCGAGATCGTCGCGACCGTCTTTCACAACCCGATGGCGGCGCTCGCGCTGGCGCCGCCTGACCAGTCGGCCGACACGCTGGCGCTCCAGTACCGCCAGGGGACGGCGCTCGCGCGCGTGAGCTGGAATCCGTACCTCTACAATCCGCTCCTCCGGCGGAGGCTCGGGCGCATCAGCGCGCCGACCTTGCTGTGCTGGGGCGCTCACGACCGGCTGGCTCCGCTCACGCCATGCGGTGAGACGTGGGCCCGGGAAATCCTGGGCGCGCGCCTGCGCGTGTTCTCTGATTCCGGTCACGTGCCGCACCTGGAAGAGCCCGATCTGGTGGCGGAGGCGATCCGCGAGTTCTGCAGCTTCCGAGAGGGCGCGCGGTGAAGTTCTACTACTTCCACCTGATGCCCTACATCATGGAGCACGACGCGCCGTCGTCGTGGGTGACGCTCTCGAATCGCCACTACGATCCGGCGGTCGGCCACACGCTCTACAACCAGTATCTCGACCAGCTCGAGCAGGCGGAGCGTCTGGGCTGGGACGGGCTCTGCGTCAACGAGCATCACCAGAACTGCTACGGCACGATGCCGAGCCCCAACGTGATGGCGGCGATGCTCGTGCGCCGGACCACCAGGGCGAAGATCGCGATCCTCGGCAACGGGCTGCCGCTGCGCGAGAACCCGCTGCGCATCGCCGAGGAGATCGCGATGCTCGACGTCGTGTCGGGCGGCCGCGTCATCTCCGGATTCGTCCGCGGGATCAGCGCGGAGTACTTCTCGACGGGGATGAACCCGACCCACTCGCGCGCCCGCTTCTACGAGGCGGCCGAGCTCATCTTGAGATCGTGGACGGAGGAAGGGCCGTTTCCCTTCGACGGCCGGTTCTATCGCTACCCCTACGTGAACCCGTGGCCGCGGCCGATCCAGAAACCGCACCCGCCGGTGTGGTGCCCATCGCAGGGCTCGAGCGAGACGGTCGAGTGGGCGGCCAAGCACCGCTTCCCGTACTTGATGGTCTTCACGCCGATCAAGCGGATCGCGCAGATCTACGGCGAGTACCGCGAGGCGTGCGAGAAGAACGGCTACAAGGCCAGCCGCTATCAGCTCACCGTCAACGTGCCGATCGTCGTCGCCGAGAACGACGCGAAGGCGCGAGAGCTCGCGAGGAAGCACGTCATGTGGGTGTTCAACACCGGGCTGCGGATGCACCCGCCGTTCTGGCGCCCGCCCGGGTATGTGACCGAGGCCTCGCTCCGGCGCTTGCTGGCGAACCCGCCCAAGCTTCCCAGCGAGCTCGAATTCGACGAGGCGGACCGCGAAGGCTATCTGATCTACGGCAGCCCGGCGACCGTGCGCGACAAGCTGCGGGTCTTCTCGGACGAGCTCCAGGCCGGCATCCTCTGCTCGGGAATGACCGGGCCGAGCCACGAACAGACGCTCGAGATGATGCAGCTCTTCGCCGAAGAGGTCATGCCGCACTTCCGCGAGGACGCGAAGGTCGACGAAACGGCCGGCGTCGGCCGCTGAGTCGTGGCGCGCGGGTGGTAAATCTTGAAGCCCGGCTTCGCGATCATCTCCAGGAGACGCTGGGTGAGCCGCGCCTGGAGTTCGGCGAGCGCCTGAGCCGGCTGACGGGCGGCTTCGACACGCAGATCTTCGCGTTTCGCCTGACCGGGGCGCCGCCCGCCTTCGCCGGTCCGCTGATTCTCCGGCTGTTCGACGCGCATCACGACCCTCTGCGCGCGCTGCACGAGCGGGCGACCCAGAATGCCGTCGCCGAGCTCGGCTACCCGGCGCCTCGCGTCCTGCTCGCGAGCGCCGACGCGAGGATCTTGGGCGGAGCCTTCCTGATCATGGAGCGACTGGCCGGCCAGCCGCTGCCGAAGGTCAGCCTCGGCTCCCTGGTGAGCGTCCTCGCCGAGCTCCAGGCGCGCCTTCACGATCTGGATCCGGTGGTGTTCCTCCGAGTGGTCACGCGCGAAGGGCTCGAGCCCAAGAATTTGACGTTCGACGCTCACCTCGCGCAGCTGGCCGATCGCGCCTCGCGTGGCCGGCTCAGCGGGCTCGCGCCGGGGTTCGAGTGGCTCGTCCAACGCCGTCCACCTCGCCCCGAGCCGCGCGCCATCTGCCATGGCGATTTTCACCCCTACAACATCTTGATGGCGGGTAACCAGGTCACGGGCGTGCTCGACTGGCCGCACACGATCGTCGCCGATCCCGCCTTCGACGTGGCGACAACTCTGGTGATCCTCAAGCTCGTGCCGATGGGGATCTCCGATCTCGGGGCGCCGCTTCGATGGCTGGCGAGCGCGGCCCGCCCGTTGCTGGTCGGCGCGTACCTCCGTCGCTACCGGCGCCGCCGGCCGCTCGATCGGGAAAAGCTCGCGTACTACGAGGCCGCCGCGTGCATGAAGGCGCTCGTCCGCGCCGGTGAGCTCCGCGGCGCACCCGCCGGCGAGACCGCGCCGAACGTCCTCTTCGAGTCGGCGTACACCGAGCGCGTCCTGAACCACTTCCGCGCGCTCACCGGAGTCACGCCGGTCCTGTCGCCGGCCGCCACGCCGGTGGCGTGAGCGCCGCCCCGCGGATCAGTCAGCCAGCTGTGGGCGAATCTTCTCGGCGACGAGGTCGATCGTCTCGAGGATCGCCGGGAACGTCGAGTACGACACCTCGAGCGCGACGTGACCGCACCCGAGCGCCTTGAAGCCTCGGAGCTCGTCGGCGATCTGCTTCGCCGAGCCGTGGAGCGTGTGGCGGCCGCGAATGAGGCTCATGTCGACCGCGGGCCGGTGCACCCCGTCGATGAGGATCGGAATGCGGAGCGAGAGGAACGGCGCGCCCTCGCGGCCGGCTTCTTTCCAGAAGCGCCGCACCACCTCGGCCCCCTGGCGGAACGTGTCGTGGTTCATCGAGCTGGCGTGCCACCCGTCGCCGAGCCGTGCGACCCGACGATACGCGCCGTCGCTGGCGCCGCCGATGTAGAGCGGCGGACGCGGCTTCTGCAGCGGCATCGGCGAGGCGACGACGTCGTGCACGCGGTGTCGGTTCGTCTGGATCTTCGGGTGCTCCTGCGTCCACAGGGTGCGCATCAGCTCGAGCGCTTCGTCGCTCCGGCTCGCGCGCTCCTTGAAGGGCACGCCGAGCGTCTCGAACTCGCCCTCGAGCCACCCGATGGCGGCGCCGACGATCAAGCGGCCGCCCGACAGCACATCGACGCTCGCCAGGAGCTTCGCCACCGGAATCGGCGAGCGATAGGGCAGGATCACCACGCTCGTGCCGAGCGCGACCCGATTCGTCACGCCGGCGAGCCACGGCAGGACCGCCAGCGGATCCAGCATGTCCTCGCGGTAGATGACGTTGGCCTGCTCGGGCACGATGACGTGATCCGTGACCCACACCGAGTCGAGCTGGCGCTCCTCGGCGCGCCGCGCGACCTCGAGCATGCGCCCGACTTCGATCGGGCGACCATAGTGCGGCAGGCAGATACCGAGCTTCATGTCAGTCCTCCGAGCGCAACGCTGGTTGCCGTGGCCGGCAGGGTATACTCGTTCGCGCCTCACGGCAACTCTCGAGCCTCGGAGGAAACGCGATGGCCACGACGAACCCGCGCGCCACGCTCGACGTGTCGCGCCGAAGCTTTCTGCTGCTGTGCGCGGCCGCCTCGGGTGCGCCGCTGGTGTCCCTCGATCCGCGATCGGCGCTCGCCGCCGACGCGCCCAGGCGGGGCGGCATCCTGAGGGTCGGCTTCTACATCGAGGCGGCCACGATGGACCCGCACTTCTCCGGGAGCAAGATCGACCGGCAGGTGTACCACAACATCTACGAGCCGCTGGTCACGCTCGACGTCAAGCTCGGCATCAAGCCCGGGCTGGCCGAGTCGTGGCAGCAGCCCGATTCCAAGACGGTGGTCTTCAAGCTGCGCCGGGGCGTCAAGTTCCACGACGGGACCGACTTCAACGCCGAGGCGGCGCGCTTCAACTTCAATCGCATGAAGACCGAGCCGAAGTCGGTCCGCAAGGGCGAGGTCGCCAGCATCGACTCGGTCGACGTGGTCGACGCCTACACGATCAAGATTAACTTGAAGCGGCCGGACGCGGCGCTGCTGGCCACCCTGACCGATCGCGCGGGCATGATGGTCTCGCCGAAGGTCGCGCAGGAGCGCGGCTCGGAGCTCGAGCGCAACGCCAGGGGCGCCGGCACCGGTCCGTTCGAGTTCGTCGAGTGGGTGAAGGACTCGCACCTCCTGATCAAGCGCAACGAGAGCTACTGGAACAAGCAGGGCGGCCCCTACCTCGACCGCGTGCGCTACCGCCCGATCCCGGACGACACGGTCAAGCTGCAGAGCCTTCAGACCGGCGAGATCGACGTGATGGACTACGTGCAGCCGCGCGACGTCGCGGCCGTGAAGGCCGACCGCAGCGTGGTCGTGGTCGACGTGCCCTCGCTGGCCGACTTCGCGTACCAGCTGAATCACACGCGGCCTCCGTTCGCGACCAAGGCCCTGCGCCAGGCCGTGGCCTACGCGCTCGATCTCGAGCAGATCGTCAAGGGCGTGTGGCTGAACGTGGGCGTGCCGGCCAACGGCCCGATTCCGCCGACGAGCTGGGCCTACGACCGGAGCATCGCGCCGATCAAGCGCGACCTGGCCCGCGTGAAGGCGAAGCTGGCCGAGGGCGGCCAGCCCAACGGCTTCACGTTCACGATGACGACCAACAACATCCCGATCAACGTCCAGGAGGCCGAGGTGATCCAGGCCCAGCTGCGCGAGGCCGGCATCACCATGAAGATCAAGCTCGTCGACTCGGCCACCCTGATCTCGGACGGCAACAACAAGAACTTCGAGATGATCAGCTACCAGTGGAGCGGCCGCCCCGATCCCGACGGCAACACCTACCAGTTCTACAAGACGACGCCGGGAACGTCGCTCAACTGGTCGGGCATCTCGAGTCCACAGATCGACGCGCTCCTCGACCGAAGCCGCGAGGTCTCCGGCCAGGCCGAGCGCAAGAAGCTCTTCAGCGACCTGACGAAAATTCTCCAGGACGAGCTGCCGATGGTGTTCATCGTCCATCCGATCGAGCCCAAGGCCTTCAGCCCGAAGGTGCAGGGCTACGAGCCGATTCCCGACGGGATGATGCGGTTCAAGGACGTGTGGCTGGCCTGAGGTCGCTTCGACCGACGACCCGCACGTGATGGGCCGTCTCGTGCTGCGCCGGCTGGGCGCGACGGTCCCGGTGCTCCTCCTCGTCACGGCCGGCGTGTTCCTGCTGCTTCATCTGACGCCGGGCGATCCGATCGACGTCATGATGGCGGAATCGGTCGACGCCACGGTGAAGGAGACGCTCCGGCGCGACCTCGGGCTCGACCGGCCCATCTACGTCCAGTACGCGGCCTGGATGGACCGCCTGCTGCGCGGCGACCTCGGGCGCTCGATCCGCAACGGCGAGCCCGTCCTCGAGAACGTGAGCCGGCGTCTGCGCCCGAGCCTCGAGCTGGCGTTCCTCGCGATGACGATCTCGCTGCTGGTCGCCTTTCCGGTCGGGATCGTCTCCGCCATCCGGCGCAACACGTCGATCGACCGGGCAGGGGCGACGTTCGCGCTGTTCGGGATCTGCATGCCGAACTTCCTGCTGGCCCTGCTGCTGATCTTCTTCTTCGGCGTCACCTTGCGCTGGCTGCCGATCTCCGGATACACGGATCCGCTCGAGGAGCCGTGGAACGGCGTGCGCTCGCTGGCGCTGCCGGCGATCACCCTCGGGCTCGCGCTGGCCGCGGTGATCACACGCACCTTGCGCTCGAGCTTGCTGGAAGCTCTGACCGAGGACTACGTGCGCACCGCGCGCGCCAAGGGCCTGTCGGAGTGGCGCGTCATCTGGAGCCACGTCTTGAAGAACGCGCTGATCCCGGTGGTCACCGTGCTCGGCCTGCAGCTCGGCACGTTGATCGGCGGTGCCGTCATCACGGAGTACGTCTTCGCGCTGCCGGGCGTCGGGCGCCTCGTCGTCGACGCGGTCTTCGCGCGGGATTACCCGTTGGTCCAGGGAGTGGTGCTGCTGATCGCGGTGGGCTTCATCCTGAGCAACCTGATCGTGGACGTCCTCTATGGCTGGATCGATCCCCGAATCCGATCTCGCTGACGGCGCCGCACGCCTCGCGCGCGCGGCGTCGGCGCCGGCGCGCACCCGGCGCTGGAAGGTGCTGCGCCGCGCGGCGCGCGCCCGCCTGGCGCCGTTCGGCGCGGCGGTGATGGTCCTGGCGGTGCTGGTCGCGCTGGCGGCGCCGCTCGTCGCGCCGTATGATCCGCTCGCCCAGAACCTCGGTCACACTCTCGCCCCGCCCGGGCGCAACCACCTCCTGGGCACCGACAACGTGGGACGCGACGTGCTCTCGCGGGTGATCTGGGGCACGCGAATCTCGCTGCTGGCCGGCCTCGTTTCGGTGGCGCTCGCGGTGCTGGCGGGCAGCCTGCTGGGCGTGCTGGCGGGCTACTGCGGCGGGCGAGTGGACGGGCTGGTGATGCGAGTGATGGACGCGGTGCTTTCGTTCCCGCCGCTGGTGCTGGCCCTGGCCCTCGGCGCCGTACTGGGCGCCGGCCTGATCGGCGTGCTGCTGGCGCTCGGCGTCGTCTACACGCCCACGTTCGCCCGGCTCATGCGCGGCCAGGTGCTCACGATCACCGCGCGCGACTACGTCGACGCGGCGCGGGCCCTGGGCGCCTCCGGCTGGCGGGTCGCGGCGCGGCACGTCGTGCCGAACGCGATCAACCCGATCATCGTCCAGGCCTC
>WNFO01052532.1_pt1 | contig 11498 bp, 9 predicted proteins | sample 5400251 | NCBI WGS metagenome assembly WNFO01 (sample SAMN13153354, study PRJNA577476) | soil metagenome | isolation source: 100 cm saprolite under Madrone tree | place: USA:California | collected 2016-06-14
CAGTAGTCATTCAGAATACATAGAGGCTTTGACTGATTGGAAAGTTGACCAAAGACTTGATAAAGAAAAGCTGGAAAGAAAAACAAAAGAAGATGAGTTAGAAAGATCGAAACAGGCAGAAAGTTGGAACACTAAAAAGGAAGAAGCAAAAAAGATTTATGATGACTTTGATGAAGTTATAAATTCTGACATTCCTGTAAGTGTTGCAATGGCTGAAGTTTTAACTAACTCTAGTATCGGGGCACATCTAGCTTATTATTTATGTCAAAACGAAAAAGAAGCCAATAAAATATTCAAAATGACCCCACTAGAAACTGCCAAAGCCCTAGGTAAAATAGAACATAGTTTAGAAAGTTCTCTTAAAAATGAAAAGATTGAACCCGCGAAAAAATTAGCACCAAAACCAACTACACCTATAAAGGGTGCTGGGGGGGTTGGTAACCATAAATCACCAGACGACATGACCTTTGAAGAGTATAAGGTATGGCGTAAACAACATAAGAGGTAACAAATGTCTAATCAAATTCTAACCATATCCATGCTAACTAGAGAGAGTTTGAGGATACTAGAAAACAACCTGACCTTCGCAAAGGGGGTCAATAGAAAATATGATGACCAGTTTGCAGTTGGCGGTGCGAAGATTGGGGACACACTCAATATCCGGAAACCCCCACGATACGTCGGTAGATCTGGGCCGGCCTTAAGTTTAGAAAATCACACGGAAACATCTATACCACTGACGCTAACCACGCAGTTTGGGGTGGATATTGTCTTTACGTCCAAAGACCTGACGTTATCTATGGATGATTTTAGTGAAAGATTTTTAGAACCGGCGGTCGCAACAGTGGCCAATAAGATTGATTCAGATGGGCTTGCGTTATATCAGAATGTATTCAACACTGTGGGTACTCCCGGAACAACCCCTAGTTCTTTGCTGACCTATTTACAAGCTGCGACAAAGATGGATTATGAAGCAACCCCAGTAGATGGTATGCGAAATATGGTGGTGGACCCTGTAGCACAAGCTACGATAGTTGATGCTTTGAAGGGTCTGTTTCATTCTGCTACAGAAGTTGAAGAACAATACAAGACTGGTAAGATGGGGCTTGTTGGTGGGTTTAAATGGTCCATGGACCAAAACGTGTTTCACCACACAATCGGGACCTATGGGGGCACCCCCTTAGTAAACGGGGCATCACAAGCAGGTTCTACCCTGATCACCGACGGTTGGTCTAGTGGGGCCAGCACTTTAGTCCAGGGGGATGTGTTTACTATAGCGGCGGTGTTTGCAGTAAACCCACAAAACCGTAGAAATACTGGTCAGTTAAGACAATTCGTTGTGACATCCACAATTAGTGACACTTCAGGGGCGATGAGTATAGGGATATACCCCCCAATAGTTGGCCCAAATTCCGACGGTTCTGTAACACAGTTTCAGACTGTGACAGCGTTGCCGGCGGATAATGCTGCCATAACGGTGTACGGAGCATCTGGCACCAACGCAGTCGCAAACCTAGCGTATCATAGGGATGCCTTTACATTAGCTTCTGCTGACTTGGTACTCCCAGGAGGGGTTGACATGGCGTCCAGGGTGTCCAGCGATAGAGTTGGTGTGTCCCTTCGTATGGTACGAGCCTACGATATTAACCAGGATAGATTCCCATGCCGTATTGATGTGTTGTACGGTTACAAAACGATTTACCCTGAATTAGCATGCAGAGTGGAAGGATAATATTATGAGTAATCCAGGACCAGCAATAACAACGACATCGTTGTTACACACCCCTGTTGAGAATAATTCGGAGGGGGTGCAGATATGTACAACCGCAGTGGAACCCCTAGGGTTCTTTGGGGCAACACCTGTAGTTCAGCCTACTTCAGCCAACCAAGCTGTAGCGACTGATGCAGGCTCTGTCATCGTTCTAGCCAATGCTTTACGGCTAGCATTAGTAAATTTGGGCCTTATAAAAGGATCCTAACTTACGGGGCTTCGGCCCCTTTAAGGATTATCATGATTTATATCCATATCGAATTTCCTAAGTTTCTTTATAGCAAGGAATTTCCACAAGGAAAGTTAGTAAAGAACGAATTGGAGATGGGCGAGCTAGAGGGGGACTGGTACGACACGCCAGCTGATCTGCCAGTTGAAGAAGTAAAGAAGAGTAAGAAATAATGCCAACGCTATCAATCCTTAACTTAACCCCATTTTCGGGGTTTACAGACACTAACCAAAGTTCATACCCGACTGCGAATTTATTAATAAATGCGGGGTATTCAGGATCAGAAAATCCTGGGCAAAATGGCACTTTTATAATACGGTATCAAACTCAAATTTCTCCACACAAGTTGCCACACTTTATGTGGGGATGGGGATATCAAGCAATAGCTGCCCCATATTTCAAAATTTTCTTGAGATTGGTGGTGGTTTAATACATAGAAATTCCCAATCTGACCCCTTAGCAATTTCCGATATTTTATCATTTCTTGGGTATTCAAAAATCGGGGTTATAGTAACAAATTTAAGTGGGTTGTATATCTACTCTAGTAGCGGGGCAGGAAATTGGCAGTATTCTACTAATGGGGTTGATTGGGTTAATTTTCCAGCCGTCTCTAGTTTTTCGTCATTATTGTTAAGTTCTTCGTGGTACGTAAGGTACTCATCGGTAAATTTGGATGAACAGGCATCATTATTATGGGGTGCGTGGGATCAAAGTGCTGACCAACCCGCTGGGATTAATTGTTGTACTAATATTTTCGGGGGATACACAGCTTTTGGAAGTAGAGGAACAGGGTTGGGGATAACGGTATCCGTAAGTGGCGCGTCGCCAGCACCATCCCCCCCACCATCTTGTATCATACCCATTTCTACCTACACAGTCAGAGACTTACTAACTTCTTCCCTTAGGAAGATAGGGGTTATACAATCAGGTGAATTAATAGATGATTCAGAATTAGAGGATGCTCTAGAAACAGCCAATGATATAATAGAGACGTGGATGCTGGAGCGTCTTATGTGCTTTCACATTATTAACCAAGCGTTCACCCTAGTATCAGGGCAAAGAAGCTACACCATTGGGCCGTGCGCTGATTTCGATACCGTACGACCAATAAGGATAGAGCGTGCTTATATAGATGTTAACACAACTAACCCCGTAGTGACCTTAGACCTAACTGAACTAAACTTTGAACAGTACGCAGACTTAACAGTAAAAACGACAACTAGCCCAATACCAAACAAGTTCTACTATGAAACAACGTTTGACCCACAATTTCCATGGGGTAGAATATTTTTATGGCCGACCCCCGCAGCAGCCAACATACTACAGTTGTGGTACTGGTCGCAGCTTCCAAAGTTTACCTCTATCAATCAAACCATAAACCTACCCCCCCTATATAAAAAAGCCTTACGCTATGCTATTGCTGTAGAATCAGCCTCCGAGTATGGTGTGGAACCAACCCCGTTACTGATGGATATAGCCGAGAAATCCAAGGGGTTGATAAAACGAGTAAACCAAGTTCTTCCTGTCATGGTTTCTGATCCAGCATTAGTAAGCCAAAGAAGAACGTTCAATTACTTGACGGGGGAATAATATGAGGTTCAAAGGATTCATCGGTGCAGCGTATACTTTAGATTCCATGAATATGGAAGTACAGAGATGCGTGAATATGTATCCTGTGGTGGATGAATCAGGGCAAGGTAAAGAGGGGGAAACAGCATATTTGCAAGGAACCCCAGGAACAGAAATTGCTTATACGTTAGACGCTGTATTAACAGGTGGTTACGTGGCGTCTAACGGCTTTTTATATTTGACGACAACTTCGGGGTTTTATTATGTTGACCCCACAACACAAGCTCTGCATAGAGTTGGAAATATATCTGGGGACAATAGATATTTTTCCATGGTGGACAACGGGGATCAACTTATAATAGTTACAGGAAACAAGGGGTATATCTACACGATATCGACAAATACACTAGCCTTGATAACAAGCACCGGGTTTGTTGGCTCAGATTTTGCGGTATTCTTCGATAATTTTATCGTGGTTAATCAACCTAATTCCAATGTACTTTATTTATCTAAGATAGGGGACGCCAGCATTTATGACCCATTGGATAGATTTAAGGTTGATGGGACCCCAGAACCGATTTTAAGACATATAAATCTTCATAGAGAACTATGGATATTTAAAGCAAACAACATAGAAGTATTTTATAACACGGGTAATCTAGGCACCCCCTTTCAAAGGGAAACAGGTATATTCATAGAGCGCGGATGTGTGTCAGGAAATACGGTTGTTAAGCTTAATAATACAATATTATGGGTTGGTAGAGGAAGAGACGGGGATGGAATAGTGTATATGGCCAACGGATATGAGACACCAAGGGTATCAACGTTTCATGTTGAACGGTTAATAAATTCAGAGGGAGTTCTAACAGGCTTGCAAGCCTACGGGCAGGAATCCGAGGGGCACGTATTTTACTGTGTTAACTTAACGTCAACGACGCTTGTTTTTGACCTAACTACAAATATGTGGCACGAAAGAAATAAGAGCAACCCCAACGATTTAACAAATATGACGCGACATGATAGTTTCTTTGCTGTAAATTTTCTAGGGAAAATACTAATCGGGTCCTATTTTTACAACTACGTGTTCAACCTAAGTAAGCTTGTTGTAACGGATAACAACTCACCGATATTAAGGTTGCGAAGTTCCCCCCATGTTTCTTCTGGTCTAAAAAGACTTTTGCACAGGTTTATACAGATAGATATAGAAACCGGTCTTCCCCCTACAGGGTTTGTAGAGGTAAGACCCCCCCAGATATCAATTGACACATCAGATGATAATGGCCGAACGTGGGTGTCTAAAATAAGAAGTATGGGTAATGTTGGGGAGTATCGCCACAGGGTTAGAGTGAACAGGCTTGGTTCCTCAAGAAATAGGGTGTATCGCGTGAGGTTTTCTGAGCCATACCCATTCGCTCTAATAGGGGCTGAAATACAGGTAGAAAGTACCACATCATGACACAGAAAACACCCCCGCCACAACCCACGGCACCAATGGTGGATATAAAGACCGGGCTAGTTTCCAAAGAATGGATGAGATTTTTCTTATACTTCTTTTTTAGTGAAGATGCTACTGAACAAACTGTTGTGAACCAAACCACACAGATAAATGCTTTAAGTGCGGCGATAACCAACCTAACTGCCATTCTGAATCAATTAGCTTCAGATCTATTCACGTTATCATTATTTGAAGATTTATCAAATGAGGTAAATATTGTAAACAAGTTAACCGATAACGAACAGGTCGTTATAAAGAAGTGTAGTATAGAGGATAACCAGCAAGTTATAATAAAGTCAAGTATACAACAAGATAATAGTGTTGCAGTAAAGAAAATTGAACAGGGGCACATATGGGATATCCAAAAGATAATAAATAAAATTGAAGAAAATAATGGTTACACCAGTATTATGAACAGTATAAACACGTATAACACCGATTATTTTAGTGCGGCTGACTCCTTCGGAGACACAACCCCAATATTATTTGGGAGTACTAATCCAGGGGTAAACACGTACAGCACCCACACAACCCATTGGACAAGAGTTGGCGGCTACATAGAGCTATTATTCGCAGTAGAATTATCAGTATTCGACTCCACCTCATCGGGGGTTATGAAAATATCAGGGCTACCTGTTCCAGCATCTGTTGATTCTATCGGTGTGGTTAGTTCCTATTGTGGTATCACTCTCCCAGCTGGGAGCACCAATATTTTTGTTAAGGCAACAGCGTTATCTGATGAACTAACTTTGGAATATTCCAACACAGGCTCATCGTATGTTCTATCAAATGCTTCGGATATAACGGGGGCCCCCTCTATATCCGGCTATATAAGGTATAGGAGTTAGAAATGACATCAACAGTTGTACCATTATGTTCTGATACCGACCAGAAATATTGCTGTGAAGGAATCATACTTCGCCTATGAGCTTTTAAATAAAGTACTATCCCCTGGAGACACAATACAGGCACTAGGAAATGGGCTAACCCTAGTACTAGACGGCATACAGGTGGTACAATGATGCACACAAGAGCTGAGATACTAGCGCAAGCGTTTCTTGGTATGAAGTGTAGGTTGCCCACATGTTCATTTTTTAAGTTTTGTGTAGGGCTTACTGATTGGGTTGTTAAACCCGTTGTAACTAAAGACAACGAGTTGTGTGGGGGGGTTTTTATTAAGATGAATGAAATACATATTTCTGTCAACTCTTCTTACAAGGGTTCTTGGGGGTTACGCTCTGTTCTTAGGTTACACCTTAACCCGACAATGAAAACATGGGGGTATGTAATCACAAAAACTCATTCAGATTCGGGGTGTAACGAATTTATTCAGAGAATCGGGTTTACCCCAAAGTATGTTGATGAAAGTGGGTATGTTCACTATGAACTTAGAAGGGTGAAATATGTTTAAATATTACTTCTCTAGACGGCAATCTAGACAATGGATGACACATGAAGGGTTTCAGGGGGACCCAAAAGGCGGCGCTGCTTACGGAGAATTTACAGACATAGGGTCTGCGTTAGCCCTAGCCGGTCCGGTTATAGGTGGGATAATGGGCTCGAATGCGCAGGAGGATGCCGCCCAAACACAAGCAAACGCGGCTATTCAGCAAGCCAAGATAGCACAAGAAACCCAGCAGCAAACCAACCAGATGAACATGGGTATTTATAATCAGAACAGAACTGACACCGAACCATGGAGAACCGCGGGGGGCACAGCAGTGGGGCAACTCAGCCAAGGAACCCAAACAGGGGGGGATTTTAACAAACCGTTTAGTTACACCATGGCAGATTTTCAAGCAGATCCGGGCTACCAGTTTTCGCTTAACCAAGCTACCAAGGCATTACAAAACCAAGCCAGTGCTAGCGGCACATTAAATAGTGGTGGTTTTAGTAAAGCCCTAACGGATTACACCTTGGGGGCGGCTAGTCAAGAATATGGGAATGTTTATAATAGAGCATACAACCAGTTCAACACGGATACCTCCAACAGATTTAATAGACTATCCACCATAGCGGGGTTGGGCAACGGTGCTAATAGTCTAACCACGGCGGCAGGTACATCGGCGGCAGGCACATCGGCAGGGGCAAACATAGCCAGCGCAAATATGCAAACACAGGCCGCTGCTGGGTATGGTAACGCTGTAAGTGCAGGACAAATAGGTGGTGCCAACTCCATAATCGGTGGAATGGGTAGCGCATTAAACCAGTATAATAGGGGTAATGCCCTAGCTAACATAAACGGGGGCGGTGTTTACACGAATAATTGGCAGAGTGATGTTGCCAACACACCGGGGTTTGAACCAACAGCAAGTTCCGATATGGGTGCGTTTAACAACTACTACAGTCAGTATGGGGGTTAGTATGCTGGACCCAAACATAATTCTAGCAGCCAAACCAATGGAGTTAGACAACCCTTTAGACGTAGCCCAGAAAGCCCAGTCTATAAAAGAGATGATGAACCAAAATGAGCTTGGTAATCTGCAAGTAGTTGGGGCGCAAAGAAATGAAGCGGATGAACAACAACTAAGACAAGCCTTTCAAAACAACGTAACTCGGGATGAAAACGGCAACTCAACTATAAACAGGAAAGGTGTTCTAAATGAACTTTATCAAGGCCCTGCAGAAAGAGCCATGGCAGTTCAACAACAGTGGATCAATAACGATGTTGCTGTAAACAAGCAAATGAGAGAAAATGCCAAAGTGGATGCTGAGATTCAAGGAATGAAGATTAAGAATGCCAAGGACCGGCTAGACATCCACAATAATCAAGTAGACAGAGCTAGAACGTTATATGGGACTTCCGTTGATCAGGCGTCGTACACGGCCAACAGACAACAGGCTATCAACGAAGGGTTACCGGATGCTGAAAAAACGCCAGAAGTTTATGACCCCGCCTATGTAAAAACCCAATTGAACGCAGCAGCAGGGGCAAAAACATCCCTAGAAAACGCTACGAAGCAAGCTGAATTACAGCTCCAGACGCATAACGCGCAACTCAAAGCATTGGAGTTTCAGAATAAAATACGCCACGAAGGGGTAACAGAGAACCTGGAGGCGGTAAACGCAGGGCGCCAACAGTTTAATGCCAATCGTGATGCTACCCATAGAATAGTGGACGAATATTTACATCTACCTATTGTGGAGAAAACGTTTCCAGTAATCAAAGAGAACTATGATAAAATGCAAGCCCTAGCAAAATCGGGGGAAGGGTTTTCAGATTATGGTCTTATGGAAGGTATTCTAAGAATGTATAACCCCGGTGTGACAGTTAGACAGGGACAGTTAGCAAGTGCAGCGCAAGAGCTAGGCATCCCGAGTAGATTAAAGGCTATAGCCGAGAAAGTGGATCAAGGGGGTTTAATAGCCCCAGAAGCCAGACAAAGTATTATGCAAGAAGCCCAAAGAATCTACAATACCCAAGCGGGGGCGGTGGGGGATGCAGCAAAAGAGTATAGGGCTAGAATGCAATCTGAGGGACTTAACCCCGGCTTAATTCCTGACGTAACTCAGACTGGCGGGGTTAAAGGACCTGGGTCTGGTGAACAGATACCCGGAAAGAAAACCCTAAGTAGCGCTGAAGTGATAGCTATGGCTAACAAGAATGGAAGACCAGTGTCAGAAATAGTTAGCGGCCTAAGAGCTGCGGGATACGTGGTGCAGTAATGAACATGGATGGAATAATAGCAGATTTGAAGACAAAGCTGGGTTCTATGGAACAGCAGCATGGTCTTCCTTCTGGGCTACTGGATAATCAGATAAGGGCTGAATCCAACTACAACCCCAATGCTGTATCCCCATCTGGGGCAGTTGGAATATCACAATTTATGCCATCAACAGCCAGACAATACGGTATAGACCCCAGAGACCCCGTTCAGTCTGTGAATGCTCAGGCACAGATGATGTCTGAACTTCACAAGAAATATGGGGGGGATACAGACAAAGCGCTAGCCGCCTATAACGCGGGCATGGGCAACGTGGACGCAGCGGTGAAGCAAGCCAAGAAGGATGGAGGGGATTGGAAGGGCTACCTCCCAAAACCGGAACAAACACTCCCATATATAGACAAGATAAAAAGAGGTATGGAGTTAGATGGGGTGTACAACAACGTGTTTGGGGGTAAATCTAGTGCAGAACAGCCGCAACAACCAACAATAGATCACGCAAAGTTGGATTCTATTTATGGTGAGGTATTTGGCAACAAGCAGGAAAATAAAGCGCCTGAAGCGCCGTTGATAGCACAAGTTGGGAAGGGAGCTTCAGAAGTTTATGGGGGGATAAAACAGTTCGCAGCAAACGGTACTGGACACGGCTACCAAGATACAGCGGACAGGATAAACAAAGAAATAAAAGAAGAAAACGAATTTTACAATAAAAATAACCCAGGATTCCAGGCTGGAAGATTAGCAGGGAATATATTAGCGGTTCCGGTATTGCCCGGCGAGGGTTACGCAGCAAACGCCGCTGTATCCGCCGCTATGGGGGCGACGTCAGAGCGGTCAGTAAAAAACAGCAGCGATTACTTTTCTGATTCTGGTAAAGAAGCATTGATAAGTGGTGCTCTAGGCACCGTCGCAAAAGGGGTGATAGACGTAGGGGGTGCTGTTATTGGTAAGCTATCAAACACGTCTAAAAATGTAACTGAGCTAACTGAGGCAAAGAACAGTGTGGAGCAAAAGTACCAACAGGATCTAGCTGAGCATGCCAAGGCCACACAGCAAGCTAATGAAGAATATAAAGCAAAGCTAGATGAAAACCACCTATACAACTTAAAGGATATCGGCCAATATTCTAATGGGTTGGCAGATTATGAATCTAAAGTGTCTGAAGTTAAGCAAAAGTACCAACAGGATCTAGCTGAGCATGCTAAGGCTACACAGCAAGCTAACGAAGAATATAAAGCAAAGCTAGATGAAAACCACCTATATAACTTAAAAGATATTGGCCAATATTCTAGCAGGTTGGCAGATTATGAATCTTCGAAAGCTAGCGTCGCATCAGCAATCCCCTCTTATATTTCTGATTTAAAAAATAGTATTGGTAACACAGCCTCAAAAAGTATTGACGATATAACAAAGAGAGCTGCAAATGGGGACACAAAGGCTGCCCGGATACTACACGAAATAGTTGATGACCCAGACGCTGATAAAATAATAAAGGCAAGTGGGAATGTGGAATTATATAATAGAAAAGCGAGCGTTGGTGAGAAGTATGACAAGTTAGAAGATATGGTTGGGAGTAGGATGGTTTCTGTGGCTAAAACAAGGGCGCTAGTAGATAAACTTTGGTCAGAAGCTGCCGATGAAAAGCTCCCGGATGATAGAATGCTTAGAATGTTAAGCACCGCATCTTCGACATTATCTGACTACAAAACTAATACGTACTCTAATATAAGAGACTTCCGGTCAAAATTGTTTGATAGACTAAGCGCTTCATATTCCGGGGGGGATGGCGTAGTTGGGACAGCTGCTTCAACAGTGATAGGGAAAATAAAATCTCAATTAGAAAGCGATATGCTAAAATTCACTGATTCAAAGGGGGGGGAGGTCTCTAACCTAGCTAGAAGTGCTGATGCTGATTATAAGAACTTGGTAGTTCCGTATAAGACAAACAAAGTGGCAAAGGCGTTAAAAGATGCCCCCGAAGATGAAGTTATGGATATGTTCATAAAAAGAAACAAAGAAGGGCAGGCAGAAAACTTCTTTAATCTTCTAGAACCAAAAGGTCAGAGTGCGGTTAGGTATGGGATTGTTGAAGATGCTAGGAAGCAAGCAACAGACATTTATGGAGTAACGGACCCCCAAAAGTTTGTAAAAAATTTAGAAAATATGGATGCCCCGATATCAGAGTTTTTTAAGGGGGAAGACAAATGGAAATTGGATGGGGTAAAAAATTTGGTCAAAGGGTTATCAGAATTTACAGAACCGAAAATGCCCACTAGAGTACCGGAGCCTAACCCACCCAAGGCTACCCCACTTCCATCTATGGGGGAATTGCCCACCAGCCCGAAAATGCCCACTAGAGTACCGGAGCCTAACCCACCCAAGGCTACCCCACTTCCATCTATGGGGGAATTGCCCACCAGCCCGAAAATGCCCAAGGTTTTTAGTAAACTCGGTTGTCGGTAAGTCTTTTCTTATGGCTGCCAGTGACTTACCCCCTAGATCAACCGCTATGAAAAATCTTATTTCAAGTATTGCAGCAAAATCAGCTTCTATAAAGGAAGACAAATAATGTTCTTATCACCATTTCCAATTTTCCAGCTAACAGATAATAACGGGGTTCCAGCCAATGGTGGGCTTTTATACGTCTACCTTTCTGGCGGCACCACACCAACCCCTTCTTATACTGACTCTTCTGGCGGCACTGCAAACACCAACCCTGTGGTGATGGATGCCAATGGCCGGGCTGGTGTGTTTCTAAACCCGGTCATT
>WNFO01005021.1_pt1 | contig 11497 bp, 15 predicted proteins | sample 5400251 | NCBI WGS metagenome assembly WNFO01 (sample SAMN13153354, study PRJNA577476) | soil metagenome | isolation source: 100 cm saprolite under Madrone tree | place: USA:California | collected 2016-06-14
CCTTCCACAAGAATGTCAGGACGCAATGCCTTCAACGTTTCGACAGCTGCTTTTGTTTGACGGACATTTTCCTCGAAGGGCAGCGTCGAAACATCGAACACGATCCAATCGAATCCCGCCTTCGCAGCCTCTAGGGCACTGGGCAGCGAATGTGTGTGATCCGCATTCAAGAAAATGGGGTAATCGTATTCTTCCCGCAAGCTCTTAACTATGGCGGCGACTTGGCGAACGCCCATGAACTGCCGTTCGCCTTCGGATGTTCCGACGACGACCGGGGCGTTTAAGTCCCGCGCCGCCTCGAAAACCGCCTTCAACGTGACCAGGTCCGAAATATTGAAGTGGCCGATCGCCACTGCGTTTGCTTCTGCTTGTTCAAGGACTTTGCGCAGAGTCTGCATATTTGCTTCTCCCATTCAATAGCTCGCCAGAGAAATGGTCCGAGATATCAAGCTACATCCTAGGCTGGCTGCTGCAAGGCTCTTGCGGGAACACTGGCCAGCAACGGGCCTAAGCCTTCTGCGGCGGTCGGGTGGGTGAAAATTGCGTCGCGCAGCACGGTGTAAGACAGGCTGCCCAGCATCGCCGTCTGAACCGCTGCCATCATCTCGCTTGCTTCCATGCCGAACACAGTGAATCCCAATATGCGGTCGCTTTGGACGTCGATAAGCATTTTGACGAAGCCGCGGGTTTCGCCTATAGCGACGGCTCGGAGCACTGCGGCCATCGGTATTTTCGCCAAGCGATAGGCGATGCCGCGTTTCTTAGCTTCCGATTCGCTCAAACCGACTCGCGCAAGCTCAGGGTCCGTGAACATGCAGAACGGTACGAGCCTATCGCGCGTGGTGCGGCTACCGCCGTTCAAGTTGTCTCGGACCACGCGGAAATCATCGAACGCGACGTGAGTGAACTGAGGACTGCCCGCGCAATCTCCCATCGCCCACACTCCCGGTGCGGTGGTTTCCAATCGCTCGTTGACTTTGATGTAGCCACGCGAATCCAGCTCGATTCCGGCCGTTTCAAGCCCGATCCCCTGCGTGTTCGGAGTCCGTCCAACCGCGACCAGCAAGTCGCTAGCTTCTATCGTCTGTTCTCCACTGTCGGTTTCGGCGTGGACCTGTACGCTTTGACCTGAGAGCCCCTCGACCGTCCGCACTTGTGTCCCGAGCAATACATCGATCCCCTCGCTCGTGAAATTTTCACGAATCGCTTGCGAGACGTCGGGATCTTCCGCCGTTGCGACTTGCGAGCCACGCTCGATGATGGTCACCCGAGCGCCGAATCGACCGAGGGCCTGGGCGAGTTCAAGGCCCACGTATCCGCCGCCCAGCACGATCACGTGCGCCGGCAGACGTTGAAGATCGAGTGCTTCGATGTGAGTCATCGGTTTTGCGTCCGCGAGGCCGGGAATGTCCGGCATCATCGCGCGCGATCCCAGGTCCAGAAACAGTCGATCACCGGTGACCGTCCGACGACCTCCGTCGTTTAGGTGCACTTGCACAGCCTTAGGAGCGATAAAGTGGGCCTCGCCGCGGATCAATTCGGCTCCGGTCGCTTTGAAGCGATCGAGATGAAACTGAACTTCGCCCTCGACCATCTTTCGCTTGCGGTTGAAAACCCCTTTCATGTCCGTGGATACTGGACCCGTTCGGATGCCGTACTCGACGCCGTGCCGCGCAAACCAATTCGCTTTTGCGCTGCGGATCACGTTCTTGCTGGGCAAGCACGCAATGTTAGGGCACGATCCGCCAATGTATTTCCGCTCCACAACAGCCGTGCGGTGACCAGCTTGGGCCAAGTTCCATGTCAGGTGCTTGCCCGCCTCGCCACTGCCGATAACAAGGATCTCGTAATGCTCTATCTCAGACATTATTATTCATCTCCGTAGACGGGCAAGACTGGCGTCTCGCCTCTGGCGGCAATACCGTCACTGGTGACAACAACATACATCCGTTTGCCCCCGGCGGTCATCCGCACCAGCACTTTCCCATTCGAAGCCTCTGGTTTTGGAAGATTAACCAGCTTCAAATCTCCGTAACCATGAATCCTCTCGCTCTCATCAGCTCGCATAGATTGTTCTTTTATTTCCTGTTGTTCTTCCGCTGAACGAAAAGTTTTCATTACGCGAGATCTCTGTAGCCAGCCGGTCATTCATCCCATTGCCGCACTGGCACAACCAGGAATAGCTCCGTGCGAGGTGTGTGAACACTTGACTCATTTTGTTTCGGCGCTTGTCAGGAACCGCAACAAGCCGGTAGTGAATGCCTCAGGATTTTCTTCTGCAATCCAGTGCGCTGCGTTTGAAACACAAAGACCTGTGACGTTGTCCGCAACTTCCCGCATCATCTCCTCGGCTCGGTAGCCTATGCAGAGAGAAACTGTTTGCCGATAAGGGCAGTCTCGTCGGAGTTCTCCTCAGGGAAAAAGTGGCCGCCCTTCAGCCTGTCCGTGCGCGTGCGGAGCCCATTGCCGCCAAATTCCCAGGGGCCCCCGTTCTTTCCGTAGAAAGTGTCGAGCGGGCCACCCTGGGCCCACAGATGCGGACCGCCACGGTCAGGAATTGATCAATGAGGGCCGCGAGGTTTCTTTAAGACTCATGCAACGTAGCTGAGACACCCGTCCACACGCATTCCAATAGCGCAGGCACCCACTTTTCGGCGGGACAGCGGCTCCAACTCTGACTGAGGAAGACGAGGTCACGATTCGCTGCGCCTTTGCTCGCGCTTCCCAGCCCAAGGATGAAGAGCGAGCCTCTTCTAAAGGGACAACCGCCGACCTCGCCGGAGGTTTTCGCCTAGCGTACAACGGTGGTTGGTGCAAAGAGGCATTCGTCCACGGCAGCATCCGTCGTTATTGAAGATTTAAGCGCTGGGTCGGCAGCAAGTTGCCGCATTTTATGCAGGCCATCAACAATGAGCTGCCGAGCTGCAATCATCGCGATAACGCCAGCCAGATCGCCATTCACCATGGAAGCAAGAAGCGTTTTGGCCCGCTCCACCCTGCCGCTGATGCGCCAGACTAGCATTTTCAGCACATTGGAAGAGCTTGCAGCCTCAAGCACCATACGGGCTGCTGCCAAACTCTCCTCAGTGGCCGTAAACGTTTCCACGAACAATCTTCCTATGCTCTGCTGCACAAGCAGACCGAGCTTCTCCGCAGTTCCGATCCCTCTGACCCATTCGGCCAGGGGCTCCAATTCAGCGGGTCCGTGTTTCACCTCGTCGGCCTTGACGTTTAGTCTCGACCACAGTTCGTCTTGCGCGGCGGCTCGGCTGGGGTTGGTGCGCGGCAGCATAGTTGGGAATAATCTGCCGTTGAGCGAGAAAATGCGGAGCATTTTTCGGAGAAGCTGCACATTGCGAACAGGACCATGTCCTATGAAGTCCCGGTCGAACCTTGAATCGTTTGAAATTGTTCGGATCTCTACCGGGTCGGTGACAACCACAATGTCAGTTATACCGGGAAAATATGTGCGCTTAATATAATAATCTCCTCGCTAATCTATCTATGTGGTTTAGAGTGAAAAAAGGTCAAAAGCCAACCTTCGCACGGTCTCCAAAGTGGTGTAATGAGAACTAGATGATGTCTGTCGGCTACCTGCTCGACATAGTGTTGGACCATCGGCGTTCCACCGATGACCTCGGCGTTGATCGACATGCGCGAACGTCGCTGCCGGGTTCAGAAATCCAGGGCGACGATCAGTCGCGCTGCGAATCCGTGTTATCGTCGTCCGCCCGCCCGAACGTAGGCAGGTGCCTGCCGAAGTCCAATTCGAAGTCGCTCGGAACGCCGTAACCGATATTGCGGATCTTGGCACGGCGCGCCTGTGCACTGGGCAAGGCCAGCATTGGGAAGAACAAGTCGTTGCTCGACTGAAGCTCGGAAGCTGTCGGCGTCCCGAACCGATTGATCTGGGCCTTCGCCGCGGCTAGCGTTTCACGGTCGAACGAGGCCAGACGCCGGACGAGCGCATCGACAAATGAGTCGAGGCGGTCATCGTCCAGCGTGCGGTTCACCCAGCCATAGCGCTCGGCGATATCAGCATCGAAATCGTCGCCGCTAAGGACGATCTCAAGTGCGCGCGAGCGGCCGACCAAGCGCGGGAGCCATTCCAGCGCTCCGCCGCCCGGGACCAATCCGACGCCGACTTCGGGGTTGCCGAATAGGGCGCTTTGCCGACTGGCGAAGCGCATGTCGCAGGCCAGCACGAACTCGTTACCGATGCCACGCGTGCGGCCGCGAATCTTGGCGATGCTCACGGATGGGTGCGGTCGGTGTTGAACTGCGCACCTGCCTGCTCGCTGCCTCGCTGTGTAGCGCTGGATGGGGTCATCATCTGCTCCTCTCTTGTGAAGAACCTTACCGTAGCGATCTGAAGCCCGCGCGAACCTCTTCTGAAAAGAGCTTCGGCTGTTCAAATGCCGCAAAGTGCCCGCCTTTGGCGAGCTTGTTGTAGTGGATCAGTTTGGGATACGCGCTTTCTGCCCAATTCCGCGGACATTGATAGAGCTCGTCAGGGAACGCGCTCACAGCAACCGGGACAGACACGCCCTTGACGCTGAAATAGGCGAATTTATTTTCCCAGTAGAGCCGTGCTCCGGAAAGCGCCGTGTTCGTCAGCCAGCTGATCGTAATGTTATCGAGGACATCGTCTCGTGAGTCTTGCGAGTTCCCGGTTTCGCTAACAAGAAGTACGACACAAACTTCTACGTCGAAGCCCGCAGAGAGTCTATAGAAACGTACCACCTTCGCGATTTCAAATTGCACATCGACTCGCAGGACTCCCCACGTCACAACTACAACGGCCGCGCTAAACGAGAGTCCCCTCCGCGGACCAATCTAAGTCAGTCCGAACACGACTGGGCTTTCGCCAAACGCGCGCTCGCGCGCGGCGACGACCCCGAAGAGGTTATTGAGCAAATTGCACAGCATCGTGCGCATGACAAAAATGAAATCGCCGATTCGCTATCTAGTAGAAAATTCAACTAAATCCCTTTGCCAGCTGCAAGATAGCGACAATTTCTGTTTTTTGGCTTTGCCTCATTTTCGTTCGTTTTGCGCTAGCTTTAGTGACAATTTGGTGACAGCCGAACCAAAATGCAGCAACAAAAATGCTCAACTGTCACAAATGGCAGGTTAAATCACACATTACGTTATACTTAAAAACGGAGGAGTGGGTGAGCGGTTGAAACCGGCGGTCTTGAAAACCGTTAGACTCGAAAGGGTCTCGGGGGTTCGAATCCCTCCTCCTCCGCCACTGCTCAAATGCAGTAAACATGCGGCTATTTGTGGCTTGCTACTACTTTTTGCAATGTTTACTCTAATTTTAATTACAGTTATAGTAAAGACAACCTGAATTGATCAGTCTGCAAAAACGTAGCAAAGTACGATCCCTCAAACTCCAAAGCCGCTTGCCTAGATTAGATTGGAAAAACATAATCCAAGCGGGATGAAAATTACGATACTCGCCATCGCGGTCATCTATACCCCTGCTCTTCTTGTTCAAGCTCAAGAAAGCCCCGTGCTCCAAGCGACCTAGAGTTTCGGATGACGCCCGTCAACTGTGGCACCTCCGGAGAAACTCCGACCGAATTGTTGCCCGACGCGGACGGAGGACTCACTTTCCAGGCGAATCGAATCCAGAAGAATGCCGTTCTACCCATCGTCTCTGCTCGTGAGTGTCGGGTACGGGGCAGCCTCTGGATTCTTCAATCGAACGGAATGCGGATTCTGTTGAAAGCCCGATATGAATCAGCGCGGAAGCGACAATCATTGACGAACGCCCGATTCCGGCTCGGCAATGAACTGCAACCGCTTTTCCTTTACGCAGGAAATTAGTGACAGAATTGGCTAGTTCAGTAAATTCAGCGGACGACTTCGGAACGGATCTGTCTTCGATGGGGAAGGAAAGAAACTCGATACCTCTCGTTTGGCAGCAACGACTTTCCTCGACGAGTCCCAACTCCTCATTTTCGGCGGCCGTCAAGGCAGAAACGACTACGTCAATTCCTGCACGCTGCAGCAAACTAATGTCATCTGGAAGCCAATCCTGCCCTCTTGGAGGCGGTATTATCGCAAGGCGAACTCCCTCAGTTTTTATCCAGTAAGGATTCACAAGAGATCGTCCCACAAACTTGCCGTGCTGCGATTGCAGCAACCGCTGATTCTGTTCTCACTCGATAGCCAAACGCAGAGCCGCTATGGATTGTCACGAACGTGACGAGATGCTTTTGCTTTGCTGCCCGGCATTTCATCACCTATACGCGGCGGCTTTCCGCCGCGCCGTTTCATGAGCTTGTCAAAGGCCTTGAAATCTGCGCGCGCTTTACGGTCAGCAAAGAACTCCGCCGTTTGCAAAGCTGAAAGCTTTTCAGCCACTGCTGTGGCGACGAATTGATTTATGCTCGTCCTATCTTCCTTGCTCTGTCGCTCCACCGCTCTCTTTAGCGAACGTGGCAACCGCAGAGGGTATGTCATCGTCTCCGTCATCGTCTCATCCTCCATATCGCGTCACGAGGGATCATCACTTCGATCCCAAATCGCGCAGGCACGGTCCCAAAGTCTCGCACGTTGAATGTGACCAATGCGTCGGCGCGTCCATTGACCGCCGTTTCCAGCACCATCTCATCGCCAGGATCTCGCAGTTGCGGCCTCCACAGAAAGTGTGTTTTCACCGGCTCCGCCATCGCCACCACCGCATCCAGGAATATTTCTACTTCTCGTTCGCTCAACCCCGCCGCCAGCCGGTGCTCAGCTTCTGAGCAAATTGCCTCATATTCCAGAGCCAGCGGGACGCTGACGAGCAGCGTTATCCTGCTTTGACGCGCCGTGCGTAGAATTGCCGCGGACGCCCCGCTTGGGCTGCGCATCGCTGCCACGATCACATCGGTATCTACGACCACTCTCACATCGGATATGATATCACATCGCTGGCGATGTCATCAACTGATCAGATCAATTGAACGTGGCACGCGCCCCAGGACCGCTGACCATCGCAGATAAGGGGTCATAATCGCCGGAAGCCGTCGTTTCTCCGCAGTCTTAAGCGTCAAAGAAACTGAATCCATAAGAGCGGCCGAAGATGGGTCTCCTGTTGCGACTAGTTTTGCTACTACTTTCGGTCGATTTGCGCCTCTCGAATTCCGCATAAACACAGGTGATTCGGTCAAATCCGAAACCGCTGCTGATAACAAGAGACATACCAAGGCTCACCAACCCCTCACCTCCCTCTCACCAACGAGGGCTACAATCCCTCCTCCTCCGCCACTGCTCAAACATCGGTAAAACGGATTCTCCGCGTTCTCTGCGCGTCCATCTTGACACTGGCCACACCATCTGGTATTACATAAACATAAAAGTAATGGAGGCCAATATGGAGTCCGCGATCACCGTCAAGGGTCAGGCGACCATCCCGAAGGCTATTCGCGAGTATCTCCGGTTGAAACCGGGGGATCGGGTCAAGTTCTTTGTGCATCCCGATGGCAGCGTGGTTCTCTTGCCGAAACTCTCTGCGGCGGCCTTACGGGGCATCATCAAATCTAGGCGTCGGCGGCCGGTGACAATCGAGGAGATGACTGAAGCTGCTGCCGAAGGTGCTAGTGCCGGGCCGCGCGCCGGGCGTCGATGATCGGTCTCGACACAAACATTCTCGTCCGCTACCTCACACAAGACGACCCGACTCAGTCGCCGAATGCAAGGGAGATAATCGAGCGGCGGCTAACCGAGGAAAACCCCGGTTTCGTCAGCATTGTGGTGATGGTCGAAACCGTGTGGGTCCTCGAGCGTGCCTACGGCCTAACAACCGATGAAATCATCGGGGCTGTCGAGCGCATGCTGCAGACCGATGTGCTCATTGTGGAGAACGAGCAGGAAGTTTTCACCGCCATGATCGCACTCAAGGAAGAAAAGGGGTCGTTCGCCGACGCAGTGATCGCAGCACTGGGTGCCAGAAGGGGCTGTTCCTGCACGCTGACGTTCGACCGGAAGGCACTGCGACTTCCGGGTTTCGAACCTGCTTAACTCAGGCCGGGCCAGTTCCTTCGACACGTACTCGCTCATGCCGAATATAGCAAGGGAGCGTGGAAACAATGAGTGTTCTAACTGTCAGCCCGGAGTACAAAACCCTGCTGAAGAAGGTGATTGCATCAGCAAAGCTCCGTATCCTTTGACTGCCTTTGTCCATTAAAAAGGCTGCCCAACGCCTCGCAAAGGAAGACGGCGTGTTTTTGAACCAATGGATCGCAGTGGCGGTTGCCGAGAAAGTTGGCGTCGTGGAGACTGCGGCCGAGTTTTTCAAGAGACGAGCTGGAAAAGTTTAGTGGTGAAGGTCTCATGAGGTTTCTTCGCACAGCGCCCACATCACGGCCCGAGTCTGAAGATATTCTTTGAGCAAGAACGGGGGAAGCGAGACGGAACCTGCCTTGTGCTACTCGTGCTACAAAAAGAGGGCTAATTACGACCGTGGAAAAGCTGTGTTTATGCAGAGAAAACGCAAATCCTTTGTTTCGAACGTTCCGAGTGTAGCAGACCAACGCATGCCAACAAGTGCCGCCCTCATACTGCGCAAAGTCGAATCCCTCCTCCTCCGCAATATCTACATCGTTTCCGTTAGAACACCACGATCGGATCTTCTCCCGGATCAGCCCGGATTTGCGGGAATCTACGAAATTCGTCGGCGCTCGGGGTAATGGCTGAACGCCTTCGCCGCTTCACGCCGACATGACCAGCTAAGGCGCAGCGATCCGTTCCGCCCAGTCTGGAGCCAACTGTCGAAAGTGGCGGACGTTGAAAGTATAGATTCGATCGCAACCTGCTTTCTTCGCACCGTGCAAATGCAAAGCGTCGTAGATCCTACCGCCAGTCCATCCGTTCTCTGAACATTCTTGAATCGTTTCGCGATACATCACCGGCGTGAGAGCAACGATCTGAAAAAAAGGGAGTACATTCTCGGACAGCAGTTTCCACGCCTCTGCCGGATAGATTGGCGGCGTAAATGGAGTGCGGGTCAGGACTGCGTATGCTTCGGCTAGACTGTGGCCACTCACATGCCCGACGATCTCTTTATTTCGAACCATCTTCAAGGCGGCTATGGCTTGGCTGTGGTGGGGATGATCGGATACAGAGGCTGCCACGAGAACCGCCGTGTCAAAATAGGCCCTCATGCGCCTGAAGTGTCCTTGATGCGCTGTTCTCGTATGTCGTCGACTACGGTATCCCAGTCGAAGCCTCGAGGTACCTTTCCCAAGTGAATCCAAATGCCGTTCTTCCGAATCATGGAAGGTCGCTGCTCAACCGGTCTTAAAGTCAAACCGTCTGAGCGCTCTTCGAGCTCGAGTTCGGATCCTTCACGAAGGTGAAATCTCTCGCGAACAGGCTTAGGCAGGACGATTCGGCCGGCCTTGTCGATCTTGACTGTCATGGTATTGATGATGGCATGTACCATTTACAATGTCAATTACCCGTAAAGGCTGGGTGCAAGAACCTCCGGATTCAGGCTAGCGCCAGTTTGCAGCAGAAAATTGGCGAAGGGCGCGGCTCTCGCGTGCCGGGGCGTGCTACACAAAACAGGGGAAATTAAGATCATGGGAAAGCAGTGTTTATGTGGGGAGACCGTAAATCCTTTGGTTTCAACATTTCGAGTGCAGCAAACCAACGCATGAATCCATCCTCCTCCGGCAGTGTTCAAAAACGCAGTAAACATGCGGCTGTTTGCGCCTTGCTACTACTTTTTACAATGTTTAGCTTATTTTCTACCATCGTTATTGTAATCCGAGCCTAAACTGCACATGAGAGCTTGAAAGCGCCCGATCGCCGTCGCTTAGCTGGGCTTTTCCGACAGACTTGGATATCGCGCCCTGGGATAGGCGCGTGACGGTTGAAGTAAACGGAATACCTGTGCTGGGAGAAATTCTTAGCAACAGGATTACTGCAATCGTAACCAAGAGTGATAAATGCAAAAAATGCAAACAGCACTCATATCAATTGTTCTTCGAGGGAAAGCGAGCTGAATCGGAACCCGCTTTTCGCGACTAGACTTACCGTCCAAGTGGGATTGGATCGCAGGGAGAAACCTCCGTGGAGATCACTGCCATTGAGGAATTTCTTGGCCCCCGCGGCGAATTCATTCCTTGAAATGAGTCTGCCAGTTGAGCACCACCGTGAGCGACGGCGCGGTTTCGCCGCTGGCGGGCGCACGCAGCAGGAAACGCTGGCCATCGTTGCTTACTTCATAGCTGCGCCCAACAATAAAAGTATCCACCACTGGCACGGAAAACAGGCGCTTCGCCTGACCCACCTGAAGCGGTTCCGAGGCCGAACTAGCGATCTTCACGGGAACCGCCATGAGCGTCCGATCTTCCGAGATATAGAACAACTCCGTTCCGTCCTTCCGCCACTGAGGCTCCATGCCGCCGCCCGCGGAAATCGGGAACTTCGCGCCAGGCGCTGGAAAAGACTGCACGTAGACTTCGTCCCGGCCCGATTCGTTCGAGCTGTAGGCCACCCAGTGACCGTCGGGAGAGAAGCGGCCGTGGCTTTCATCGAACTCCGTTTGCAAATAGGGAAACGGCTTGCGGTCGCCGCTCTCACCTTGTACCAGTTGCGGCGAAATCCATAGATCCTGTCCAGTTTTCGTGCCTGGAATCTGGTAGATGATGAAGCGTCCGTCCCGCGACCAGTCTTCCGGCCAACCAGCCGGTGCGCCCATCCTCACCAGCAACTGTTCAGGGCCGCCGCCATTGGCGGATTTGACGTACAGGTCGAACGCCCCATTCCGGTTTGAGGCCCACACGACCCGGAGGCCGTCAGGGGACCACATGGGAGGATCGTCGATCGCGGGGTCGAAGGTAAGCCGGGAAGTGACACCGCGAACCGAATCCAGAACCCAGACATCTGGGTTGTTGTTCGAAGAATTGGCGAATGCGATGCGCCTTTCGTCCGGCGCTAGCCGAAAGTTGTCGTAAGTTCCGGGCGGGCCGAACGGGCCCACCCGTTTGCCGGCGCGATCCCACCAAACCAATTGCACCGCGCTTGTACCGGCGACAGGCGGCGCAAAGACCACCGTTCCGTTTTCCGAGACCGAGAATGCCGCCCACAGCACGCTGCCCTTGACCTTTTCAGCGACGGGAGACGCATCTCCGCTCAGGCTCAGCCGAGTGGGATTGAAGCGCTGGGCCATCAGCGCCTCGCCTCGCCGGAAAAGCAGGTACCCGTCTTGTCCCGGCCCGCCGGCCGCTTGGACGTAACTCGCGTTGCTTAAGTCGGGAAGGAGGCGTATGGCCGGCATTCCGTCCAATGAGCCGACGTAGATCCCCCTCTCGCCATGGATGCCCGAATCCGAGTACAAGAAGTGGCGGCCATCCGGCAAGAATTCAGGTGAGATTTGCTGAACAACGGTGGCAGAAGCTCCCAGCTTGGCCAGCGGGACCGGAGCGCCTCCACCCGCGGAGACCTGGAACATTCCCGACGTAAGTGAAAGGGGAAACACGATGACTCCGTCGCG
>WNFO01005024.1_pt1 | contig 11494 bp, 5 predicted proteins | sample 5400251 | NCBI WGS metagenome assembly WNFO01 (sample SAMN13153354, study PRJNA577476) | soil metagenome | isolation source: 100 cm saprolite under Madrone tree | place: USA:California | collected 2016-06-14
GGGGATGAGGAATCCGGACGCGCGGACTTTGCGGCCCGCCGGAGCGGAAGCATAAGGGAGCCAAATGAGCGGGACACGGAAAAGACGGAAGTTGGCGTTGATGAGTGCGACGGTCTTGTTGAGGTGGATCCGCGCGTTAGGTGCGTAGAACTGCCACTTAGGGTGTTGGGGGTCGCAGATGGTGATCCAGGCGCGGTGGATGAGATAGACCTCTCCCGGGAAGCGTTCTACCTCTCGTGCTTCGAAGTAAAGCGGATTATCGGAAATCAAGATTGTCGGATTGGGCCGCCGCTCGATCTTGATGCTGCCGCGAACGTTGTGAAACAGACCGTGTCCGGTGCTGACGTTGTAGTGAGCTTCATCGGCTTCGAGGTGCTCGTTGCCGTAATCGAGCTGAACGTGGCCGGTAGCGGTGGCTTCGTAGGTCTTGCTGTTGTATTCGACGTGATCGGCGCGAAGACGGGTGTCCGCGTATTGAATGTCCACGTCGCCTTCAGCAGTGGTGACGTCGCCCTTGCGGCTCTGCGTTTTCGCTTCTAGATTTGCGACTCCGCTTTTGCCGGAAGGAAAGCGAGTTTGTTGAGCGGAGGCCATGCGCGGCGGCGGGACTGCAAGCGGGAGGAGCAGCGCGGCCAGGAAAAGAAAAGGGCGGAGCGCGGACAGAACCTGTGCGTGGGGATGTCGGTTCACGCGGAGCATGCGGTCAATGAAAACAGTTGGATAGCCTAGCATGCGGTCGTAGGGATTTGAAGGCAAGGTCAGGCGCTCTAGTTGCATGCGCGGACAGGGCGGTGATGAGCGGAATTACGGAGTCGTGAAACGGAGCGCTCGCGCGGCACGTCTGTCTTTGCAATGGGTTGCTTTGCCCTTTCAAAACATTTGATGCGCTATGCCGCCCAGCCGGAGTAATATGCCGGACTTTGCATTCTAAGGGGATGGAAATGAAGCATACAGAGAATGCTCCGTGGACGATTCTGACTTGTGCGGTGATTCTTGGCGCGTTGTCGATGAGCGCGCTGGCGGCGCCCAGCGACCAGCCGAATCCCACCGATAAGTTCAAGAATCTGGAATTCCGCGAGATCGGCCCCGCGACGATGGGCGGGCGCATCGACGATTTCGCGGTCGTGGAGAGCAATCCGAACATCGTTTACGTGGGCACGGCCGCAGGGGGCGTGTGGAAAACAACCAACAACGGCACCACCTGGGAGCCGATATTCGATAAAGAGAGCGTGTCGACGATTGGGGACATCGCGATTGCGCCGTCGGACCCCTCGGTCGTGTGGGTCGGGACGGGCGAGCCGAATAACCGGCAAAGTTCCTCCTGGGGCGATGGAGCGTACAAGTCCCTCGACGGTGGGAAGACCTGGAAGAAGATGGGGCTGGAGTTGACGCGCCACATCGGGAGAATCGTGATTCATCCGAAGAATCCGGATGTGGTGTACGTGGCGGCGCTGGGGCGTTTGTGGGGAGCGAATCCGGAACGCGGCGTTTACAAGACGGCGGACGGCGGGAAGACGTGGTCGCAGGTGCTGAAGATCAACGACGACACCGGTGTAAGCGACATCGCGATGGACCCGGAGAGTCCGGACACTTTGTATGCCGCGGCGTACGAGCGGCGGCGGACGCCTTATGGATTCAATGGCGGCGGATCGGACAGTGCGATCTACAAGACGGCGGATGGCGGGGCAACCTGGAAAAAACTCACGAAAGGACTGCCCTATGAGAACGGCGGAGAAACCGGGCGCATCGGACTGGACGTTTACCGCAAGGACCCGAATATCGTTTACGCGATCGTGCAGCATGAGAAGGGCGGGACTTATCGCAGCGAGGACAAAGGCGAGACGTGGAAGAAGATGGGCGATACGAATCCGCGCCCTTCCTACTACAGTCAGATTCGGATCGATCCCAATAACGATCTCCGGATCTGGGAACTCGGTGCGCCGATGTTCTATTCCGAGGATGGCGGAAAGACGTTTTCGACGCAGCGCGTGAAAGGGATTCACGGCGACTATCACGCCATGTGGATCGATCCCGCGGATTCGAACCACATGCTCGCGGGGTCGGACGGCGGAATTCACTGGAGCTATGATGCCGGGAAGACCTGGGACTTCGTCAACACCATCGCGATCGGACAATTCTACGAGGTCGCCCTCGACAACGAAAAGCCGTATCACATCTGCGGCGGTTTGCAGGACAACGGGAGCTGGTGCGGGCCGAGCCAGACGCTGACGCGCGACGGCATCGTGAGTGAAGACTGGCAAGTGATTCACGGCGGCGACGGCTTTTACGCGGCGATCGACAATGTGGAGCCCTGGATCGTCTACACCGAGTCGCAGGACGGGTACATCGACCGGCGCGACCTGCGCACCGGGCAGCAGCGCTCGATCCGGCCGGAGGCGAAAGCAGGAGAGCCGCATTACCGCTTCCAATGGAATTCGCCGGTGGCGGTTTCCGCGCACCAGCACACGACGATTTATTACGGCGCGAACTATCTCTTTAAGTCGACCGATCGCGGGGACAACTGGACGAGGCTGGGCGGAGAGCTGACCACGGGGGTGGACCGCAACAAGCTGCAGATTTTTGGGAAGACGCCGGACAAGAACACCTTGTCGCGGCACGACGGCGTGCAGGAATATCCCACCATCACAACGCTGAGCGAATCGCCGTTGACGCCAAATGTGCTGTGGGTGGGCACCGATGACGGCAACGTGCAGGTGACGCGCGATGGAGGAAAGACGTGGAAGAACGTGGCATCGAAGGTTCCGGGAGTACCGAAGGGAACTTACGTGAGCCGAGTGGCGGCGTCGAAGACTGGTGAAGGCGCAGCGCTGCTGGCGTTCGACGGGCATCGTGGGGACGATAACAGCGTCTATGTTTTTACGACCAGCGACTATGGTGAAAACTGGAAAGCGATCCGCAACGGGATTCCTGATTCGGCTGGAAGCGTCCATGTGGTGCGCGAGCATCCGAGGAACACAAACCTCTTGTTTGCAGGGACGGAGTTCGGGCTGTGGGTATCGTGGGATCGCGGAGGAGACTGGACCGCGCTGAAAAGCAATTTCCCGACGGTGCCGGTGGACGACATTGAAATCCAGGCACGCGAAAACGACCTCGTGCTGGCAACGCACGGGCGATCGATCTGGGTTTTTGACGATCTCACGCCGATCGAGAAGATGGATGCGAGCGTGGCGGGATCACCCCTGACATTCTTCCCGCCGCGGCCCGCAATAACCTGGCACCTGCGCAACCGCCGTTGGAGCGCGGGTCAGAAATTGTTCACCGCAAAGAATCCGCCGTACGGCGCGATTTTGAGCTACTACCTGAAGGAAGCCGTGCCACCGGAAGCGCCAAAGAAAGACAAAGAGGAAAAGGCCAAGAAAGACGCGGCCGAGGAGAAGCCGAAGACCGAGGCCAAGGGCGACGCAGCGGAAAAGAAGGAAGGTAAAGTAAAAATCACCGTGCTCGACAAAGATGGGAAAGTGCTTCGAGAGTTAGACGGCCCGGGCGCGGCGGGTGTGAACCGCACGAACTGGGATTTGCGTTCGGATGCGCCGGCGGAGCCGACACCCCAGCAACTCGAGGCGATCGCGGCGGGATATGGATTCGGGCCGCGCGGGCCGTTTGTCGAGCCGGGAGAATACGCCATCAAGATCAAGGCCGGAGACAAGGAAGCCTCGCAAAAAGTCATGGTCGAAGAAGATACGCGCATCGTGATTTCGGCCGCGGACCGCACCGCGCGGCGCGAAATGATCGATCAGCTCTACCCCATGGCCAAGACCACGGATAAGGACCGAAAAACAATTGAAGGCATACAGACCGCGCTGAAGGCTGCCCGAGAGCAGTGGAAAAAGGATATGGGAAAACCGAACACAACGAAAATCCCGGACGACGTCGTCAACGCCGGCGATGAGCTGCAGAAAAGAGTAGACGCCGTAGCGGAGAAGTTTGTTCGTGAACGCGAAGGCTTGGGAAATGCCGGCCCGCCGTTCGAATGGAAGCCCGACCCGCTGCCGAACCAAGTGCAGAACCTGCTGGATGACTTGGACGGGTTTGCGGCCGCCCCCGATGGACAGCAGAAAGAGAAACTGGCGGAGCTGACGCCGCTGGTCAACGATGCTTCGGCGCAGGTCAAGAAAATCGCCGACGAGGAACTGCCCGCGCTGAATAAAAAAATGAATGACGCGGGCATTCCGCACGTCGTTCCCGCGCCGCCGCCGCCGCGCGCCGGACGGGGCGGCGAAGGGGAGTTAGAACAATAGCTCGGGCTCTGGATTCGGTGTCACCGTTCCAAACGGCTTGCGTCTAAGGGCCAGAAAAGCGTGGGTAAATCGGCAGTCCGCTAGGCATCGGGCAGCCAATCGGTGAATTCCTGTTCAAAGTTTTCGATAGAAGCTACGGAGGAAATCGAGCATGAGCGTGAAGCAGCCCAGTCTCGGCGGTCTGGCCGCGTGGTTTGTCGTCTTGCCAATATTCCTCGGGTTCATTTTCGGAGCCGCAACGCCGCTGAACGCCGGCGCAAAACGGCAGGATGCCGCGGAGCAGGAGAAGGACAAAAAGGAAGAAAAGAAAGACGAGAAGAAAGAAGAAAAAAAAGACGAGAAAAAAGGCCTACCTCTGAAGTCCAGCCGAAAGGTTGAATTCACCACGGATGAGGGCACCTGGCTCTCACTGGACGTTTCGCCGGACGGAAAGTCAATTGCGTTCGAGCTGGTGGGCGACATCTTCGCGCTCCCCATCGAAGGCGGACAGGCAAAGCTCATCTCCGGCGGAATGGCATTCGACAGCCAGCCAAAGTTTTCGCCGGATGGGCAGTGGATCGCCTTCCTCTCCGACCGCGAAGGCAGCGAGAACATCTGGATCATGCATCCTGACGGAACTGGCGTGAAGCAGGTTTCGAAGGACCCCAATAACGAATTCACTTCACCAGGCTGGGCGCCGGACGGCAAATACATTTTTGTTTCGAAAGCGCAATTCGGAATTGGCTCGAGCGAAATCTGGATGTACCACGTGGACGGCGGATCGGGCGTGCAGATCACTAAATCAAAGCCAACTCCCACCACGAAGAGGAATGAACGCCCGAACGCCATGGGCGTGGCGGCTTCCCCGGAGGGAAAGTACCTTTATTATGCAGCGAAGCTGGGCTCGCTGTCCTACAACCAGCAGTTTCCCTCGTGGCACATCACCAGGCGCGACCGCAAGACGGGCGACGAAGACGACCTCATTCACCAGATCAAGAGTGCGTTTCGCCCGGCGCTTTCGCCGGACGGCAAGCAGGTTCTCTACGTCACGCGTTACGAAACCGAGTCCGGCCTGCGCTTGCGCAACCTGGAAAGCGGCGAAGACCGTTGGGTGAAATATCCGGTCACGCGCGACGATCAGGAGTCGCTCTTTACCCGCGACGTTTTTCCGGGCTACGCCTTCCTGCCTGGCGGAAAAGAAATCGTCTACAACCAGGATGGAAAAATCAAGCGCCTCGATCTCGCCACGGGAACGGAAAGAATAATTCCGTTCACCGCGCAGGTATCGCAGGAACTGGGGCCGAAGCTGGATTTCCCGCAGACCGTTGAACAAGGCCCGGTGAAGGCGCGGTTGATCATGGACCCTGTGGAATCGCCCGATGGCAAGAAGCTGGTCTTTTCCGCCATGACGCACCTCTACACGATGGATTTGCCCGCCGGCAAACCCCAGCGGCTGACAACGGGAAGCGCGCACGAATTTCAGCCGGCTTGGTCGCCGGATGGAAAGTCCGTCGTATACGTGACCTGGTCGAGCGACGGCGGTCAGCTCTGGAAAATTCCCGCGGCGGGTGGAACACCGGTGCCGTTGTCAAAGTCACTGGCGGTGTACAGTAATCCGGCATGGTCGCCGGACGGCACAAGAATCGTCCTGCTTCGTGGCAACGCGTACGACCGGGAAAACAGCACCTTCGATGGCGGTCAGACGGAGAACGCCGACCTCATCTGGATTCCCGCCGATGGCGGAGACGCAAACCTGATTCTGCCCGCGCGCGGAGCCGGCGGGCCGCATTTCACGAATGAAAAAGATCGCATCTACGTTTACACGCCGCAAGGGCTGGTCTCGCTGCGCTACGACGGCACGGACCGCCGCACGCACCTTGTGGTCAAAGGGCAGGGACTGTACTTCTTCGAGGAGCCGGTTCCGGCGGATGACATCGTGCCGAGCCCTGACGGTCAATGGGTGCTCGCGCATGTGATGAATCAACTCTACGTGATTGCCATGCCCGTCGTGGGTGGAGAGCCGCCAACCGTCAATGTGACCACCCCCGCCGTTCCGGCAAAGCGGTTGACGGACATCGGCGCGGATTATTTCGCGTGGACCGATGGCGGCAAGACCATCACCTGGGCAGTGGGCGCGAGCCTTTTCCGCGAACCCCTGAGCGCCATCTCTTTCGAACCGCCGAAGGACGAAAAGAAAGAGGGTGACAAGAAGGACGACGACAAGAAAACGGCTGACGCCAAGGATGCGGACAAGAAAGACGCCGCCGCGCAAACAGCCGACGCGAAGAAAGACGAAAAGAAGGAAGAGAAAAAAGAAGAAAAGAAGCTGAAAGAACAGGAAAAGGACGTACAAGAAATCGCCGTCGATCTGGAATTTCCGCGGAGAACGCCGAAAGGCACGATCGTGCTGCGCGGCGCAACCGTGGTGACCATGAGGAGCGGCAAGGAAGATGAAGTCCTCAAGAACGCCGAGATCGTCGTCGAGAACAACCGCATCAAGAGCGTGGGCGCGAAGGGCAGCGTGCCGGCGGGCGCCAAGGTGTTCGACGTGAGCGGCAAAACCATCATACCGGGCTTCATCGACACGCACGCGCACTGGACGGAAATCCGGCGCGGCATTCTGGACACGCAAAACTGGTCGTTCCTCGCGAACCTGGCTTACGGCGTGACGGCCGGCCTGGACGTGCAGACCGGCACAAACGACATGTTCGCATACCAGGATCTCGTCGATAGCGGCGACATCCTCGGGCTGCGCGCTTTCTCGACCGGCCCCGGCGTTTTTTCCGACAACAACTTCCAGTCCGCCGAAGAAGTGAAGGGTGTTCTGACCAAGTACAAGAAATATTATGGCACGCCCAACATCAAGAGCTACGTCGTCGGCAATCGCAAGCAGCGGCAGTATATGGTGCAAGCGTCAAAAGAGCTGGAGATGATGCCCACGACGGAAGGCGCGCTGGATCTAAAGCTCAACCTGACTCACGTCATCGACGGCTTCCACGGCAACGAACATACCCTGCCGATTACGCCGCTTTACAACGACGTGATCCAGATGTTCGCCAAGTCGGGGATCGCGGAAACGCCGACCCTGATCGTGAATTACGGAGGGCCGTTCGGCGAGGACTACTGGTTTGAGAACAGCGAAGTGCATGACAACGTAAAACTAAATCACTTCATGCCACACCGGGTCATCGACCAGCGAACCAAGCGCCGCCAGGGATGGTTCCGCAAGGACGAATATGAATTTCCGAAGCTTGCGGCGCAGATGGCCAAGCTTGAGCGCGCCGGTGGTCTGGTGGGCGTCGGCAGCCACGGCGAGATGCAGGGGATCGGTTATCACTGGGAGCTGTGGATGCTGGCCAGCGGCGGTATGACGCCGCTCGAAGTGCTGCGATGCGCCACCGTGAACGGCTCGAAGATTATCGGCAGGCCTGCGGATCTCGGATCCATCGAGCCGGGAAAACTCGCAGACCTGGTGATCATGGACAAGAGCCCACTCGACGATATCCACAACACAAACACGATTCACTGGGTTATGAAGAATGGTGAACTGTTTGAGGGGGACACATTGAACGAGGTCTGGCCCGAGCAGAAAAAGCTGGAGCCGCTGTGGTTCTGGAACAATTACGACATGCCGAAGCAGGGTGAGCCGCTCAACTACGGTGAGACCAAACAACCCTGAAGCCTTGACAGGCAGTTCTTAACTCAATGGTGGTGACTTGTGGATGCGTTTGTTCCTTGTGTCTGTTCCCGAGTCACCAGTCACTTCTCCGCCTTTGCGGGAGCCCTCGTCTGGGTCGCGCGATACCACTCGAAGGTGCGCGCCAGGCCTTCCCCAAAGCTCACCTGGGGGTCGTAATCAAGACATTCCCGCGCTTGAGAAATGTCCGCCTGGGAGTCGCGGATGTCTCCATCACGTGGCGGCTCATATTTCGCCTCGAGCCTCTTGCCGGTAATTTTTCCAAGTTCGCGAAGGACCTCATTGAGGGAGATGCGCTCGCCCACACCGACGTTGAAAACTCTTCCGGAAGCGTTGGGCGCTTCACACGCAAGTAGATTGGCTTGCACGGCATTCTCGACGTAGGTAAAGTCGCGCGTTTGTTCGCCGTCTCCAAAAACGAGCGGCGGCGTGTCTTCCAGAAACGCCGTACAGAACTTGGCAAGCACCCCGGAATACGGCGAACTGGGATCCTGCCGCGGCCCAAAGATATTGAAATAACGGAGCGAGACGTTTTCCAGACCGTAACACCGCCCAAACGTCTGGGCATAAAGCTCGCCAACGTATTTGGTGACGCCGTAAGGCGAGATCGGTTGCGGCTGCATGGTTTCGACTTTAGGCAGAGTCGGCGTCTCGCCATAAGCGGAAGAGGAAGCGGCAAAGACGACGCGCTTGACCTTCAGCTCTTTCGCGGCGACCAATACGTTTAGAGTGCCTTCGATGTTGATCTTGTTCGTGTCGATGGGGTCCTTGACCGACCGTGGTACCGATGTGCGCGCGCCCAGGTGCAGGACGTATTCCGCCTCGTGCATCGCTTTCCGCACGACCTCGATGTCCGTGATGCTGCCCTTGATGAAAGTAATCTTGTTGCGTATTTCCGCTAGGTTGTCTTCCTTGCCTGAAGTGAGGTCGTCGAGTACGACAACGCTATGGCCGCGGCGGACGAGTTCGTCCACCGTGTTTGAGCCGATGAAGCCGGCGCCGCCCGTGACGAGGTAGCGCATTCAGGAAATCCTCCTAACTCTTGCGGCCGTCAGGCGGCCAGGGATCGCTTCTGCCAACGGCGGCTTGCTGACGCGGCAGATGATGCGAGCCCGGGAAAGACGACCGGCCCGCGTTTTGATACGCTCGTAGTTCGCGGCGAGCCGGCAAGGGGAGCCGAATGCTTTCCGCGTACGGAAAGGTATTGTACGACGAAAGCGCAGCGGGCAAAAAGCAGATTCAAGGGAGCGTCGCACAAACAGCATGAGCCGCAAGACGACAGTTGGCATTGCAGCACTGGCTGCGCTGGGTTTCACCGTGGGAGCGTTTTACTGGCTGCACTCGCGTGGGGAACCGCGCGCTCCCGAGGTTGTATCGGCTGAGCCGCCCGGTTTTCGCGAAGCGCCCCCTGCGGAAAAGTCCCCAAGTGTTTCGGCCAGCAAGTCGCCCGTTACGAGCGACTCGACGAAGACCGCGCCTCCGGCTGACCCAGGCCTGCCTTTGCGGGCCGGCGAGGTTCTCGAATATACCGCGAACGTTTCCAAGCTCAACGATGTGGCAACTCTGAGGCTGCAGGTTGCCGGGCGGGGCAATTTTCTGGGAAAGAGCACTTGGCATTTACAGGCGTTCGCGCACACGCAGAATCCGTTTCGAATGGTTTTCGAGCTTGACGATCAGTTCGACTCCTACAGCGATGCCGGGACGCTTGCGAGCTTGCAGTATGAGATGCGCCTGAGCGAACGTGGGCAGAAGGTGGAATCCGTCCAGCGCATGACCGCGACGGGCAAAGAGCCTGCGTCCACGGATGCCACGCAGGCGCGGGTGCTGCCGGGAACGCGCGATCCGCTCGGCATGATGCAGTACCTGCGGAACGTCGATTGGACAAAAACGCCGGAGGTGCGCAGCCCGGTTTACGACGGCCACAAGCTGTACGATGTTCGCGCTAAGCTCCTAGCCGCTTCCGAGAAGGTGGATGTTCCGGCGGGAAACTACACCGCGTCAAAGATCGGGATTCGCGTATTCGACGACGGCGTGGAGATGAAGGACGCGTCCTTCTCGCTGTATGTGGCCAATAACGCGGCGCGAACACCGGTGCTGCTTGAAGCCGTCATGCCCTTTGCCACGGCCCGCGTCGAGCTGTTAAAAGCGAAGTAAAAAGCCGTTCATGGAGGGCGGCCGCCAGGCAGCCGCTCTTGAACCTCTTCGAACGAGCCGAAGCTCATTTACTTGCGAGCTGTTCGATGAGGCTGCAAGCGATGTGGCCGATGGTGGTGTGACACTCCTGGATACGCTGCGCGTCTCGCGAGGGGACATTCAAGAGAAGATCAACCTTGCTGGCGAGTTGCCCACCCGTCTCCCCGGTGAAAGCCACGAGGTACGCGCCGCGAATGCGCCCGGCTTCCACTCCGCGAATGACGTTGGGGCTATTGCCGCTCGTCGAAAGCGCCACAAGAATATCGTTGCTTGCGACGAGGGATTCAATTTGCCGGGAAAAAATCCGTTCGAATCCGTAGTCGTTGCCCGCCGCAGTCAATACTGAAGGGTTTGCGGTGAGCGCCAGAGCCGCCAGGCCAGAGCGTTCCGTTCGAAGCCGCACGACCAGCTCGGCAGCAAGATGCAGAGCATCCGCGGCGCTGCCGCCGTTCCCGAAAAAGACGAGCTTGCCGCCGCCGCGCAGGGCCGCTGCGGACTTCTCCGCGAATTGCGCGATCCGGCCGATCAATTCGCTGGAAAAACTCTGTTTGACGCGAGCGCTTTCCTCGAGCTGGCGGCGAATCTCATCGGCAGACGAGGTCATTGCAGCCTAGCAAAGCACGATTTTTTCGCGGTGGCGCACCACGCGGCGCGTGGCGTTGCGTGTGTCGATGACCAGCTTGGCGGCATCGGCGATGGCGGCAAAGTCGTAGCTCGAATGATCGGTGGCGATGATTACGGCGTCGTAGCTTCCGATCGTCTGCGGATTGAGCGGCACCGATTTCATGTTTTCGTAATTGTAGTGCCGCATCTTGTGGAGTTGCGGGAAATACGGGTCGTTGTAATCGAGAAGCGCGCCGCGCTGCTTAAGAAGCTGCATGATTTTCAGCGTCGGCGATTCACGCAGATCATCCACGTCCTTCTTGTACGCCACGCCGAGGATCAGAATCGTGGAGCCTTTCATGCTCTTCTTGTGATTGTTCAGCGAATTGGCGACTGCGTCGACGACGTGGTACGGCATCGCGGTGTTGACTTCGCCGGCCAGCTCGATGAAGCGCGTCGCGAAATCGTATTCACGCGCTTTCCAGGAAAGATAGAACGGATCCACTGGGATGCAGTGGCCGCCCAGACCCGGGCCGGGATAAAACGGCATGTAACCAAAAGGCTTCGTTGCTGCGGCGTCGATCACTTCCCAAATGTCGATGTTCATGCGCAGGCTGAGCTGTTTGAGCTCGTTGACCAGTGCAATGTTCACGCAGCGGAAAATATTTTCGAGCAGCTTGGCCATCTCCGCCGCGCGCGTCGAGCTGACCGGCACGACCCGCGATACCACCTGCGTGTACAGCGCTTGCGCCGCGCGTCCGCT
>WNFO01005028.1_pt1 | contig 11493 bp, 10 predicted proteins | sample 5400251 | NCBI WGS metagenome assembly WNFO01 (sample SAMN13153354, study PRJNA577476) | soil metagenome | isolation source: 100 cm saprolite under Madrone tree | place: USA:California | collected 2016-06-14
CGCGATGGCGGCGCGCAGCCCCGCCCCGCCGCCGCCCACGACCAGCACATCGCAGGTGAACAGATCCATGACCGCTACGTCGCGACCGCCAACTCTCTCGCCTCCGACAGACCCACCGCCTTGCGAATCTTGGCCAGCTGGCCCGCATGGTCGCCCCAATGCACCCGGAAGAGGGCTCCTACCCACGTCGGTATCGTGACCTCGTTCGTGCCCAGAACCTGCTTGAACAGAGGGATACGTGCCTTCCGCTGAAGATCCTCGTCACCCAACCTTTCCAGGAACTCGAACACCTCCCGCCGATGCCGGTCGAGCGCATTCGCAAACTGATGGAGCCTCATCATTTGCCGTTCGGGGGTGACGTGTGTCTGGCCAGGCTTGATCTCAATCAACGGGAGTTCTGCGGTGGCGAATGTAGACAGAACTGGTACTGGCCTCCAGCCGGGCTCGCCAAGGAGGTGACAGAGCACCTGCCGGGTCGTCCATTCCGCCGGCGCGTCCGACCGTTCCATCTAGCACTCCATACCCTGCAGTTGGGCGCTCAGCCGGGCCCAGACCGTGTCCGTCGTAGTTCGCAACTCGCCGACGATCTGGCTCGCCATGGTGCTGACCTCCATCGAGTCCTATCGCGATGTCACTTTGACTGAGTCGATGCAGCTCGAGCGAAGCGGGCGCGGAACGTTCGTCACGGAGGTCGGGTATGAAAAGCTAGACGCCCGCGTGGGCCACTGGGGTGGTCAGTGCGGGCGAAGAATGACTGTCCGAGGACCCGAACCGACATCGAACCCCCCGGGACCGGACGGTTTGCTGCGTGAGAATCGCGGGCAGTATGGGCGGGCCCAGGGGCCCTGTCAACCACCTATTCTCTGCCGCCTTCGGCAGGGCCTCTGGAGTCCCATCTTGATCGTCAAGGAGCCGCTTGAAGGCCGAGCAGTTCGATGCGAGCTTCGACGGCGGCCGTACTTGCCCTCCAGCACCTCTACTTGGCCGCCGAGGGCGATGGTGGAGTAGTTCCGAAGGCTCGTACAAGGTATCGAAGGCGGACAAGAGTGGAAGGACGTGATTGAAGCATGTTGGCTGGCAGGGCGTACCGCGTCGAGAGCTACGTGAACTGGTGCGGGCACGGCCTGGAGGTGATCCCCGTCCCGCGGGAGGACGGCCTGGTGGCGAGCTGAGCTAGCCCTCATTTCCGCGGCGTGTAGCCCTTGCCCTCCATGCAGCGCGCGAAGACCTCGCGATCAATCGTGGGTCCGCTGAACCGAAACGGGTCGCTCTCGCTGGCCGATGCGCGCAAGCACGCGGCCCGGTCCCGCTTCACGTCTGCTTCCGGCGCTCCGGGCTTGTCGTACACGCCCAGGCCGCTGCCGCTCGCACAGCCAACCAGCAGCCCGATGATTCCCACCACCCGCATCCCCGTAGTCGGCCATCTCATGGCTCTGCTCCTCCCAGCCGTGATCGGAGGATTCTACTGCACTCCGACCGTTCTCGCCCTCCCGACGTCCCGTGCGAGCCTGTGCTGGGGCCCGGTGTGCTTTCGCCGGCAATAGGACCGGGATCCGGGCGTGCCGGTAGGAGTGTAGGGTGGGACAGCGGCCGGCGGCTCATGGATCGTGATGGTGTGCCCTGCGCCGGGCGTGCCGAGTCTCGGATGGAGCTTCACCACGCTCTCCGCCGCCCACCGTGAGATGCACTCGCGTCCCCAGCCGCAGGAGCAGGTGACGAGCCAGCGTGGGCGCGTAGTCACTCAATGATCTGATCCGCCCGCTGCAAAAGCGACGGCGGGATCGTCAGGCCGAGGGCCTTGGCGGTCTTGAGGTTGATGATCGACTCGAACTTGGTCGGCTGCTCGACGGGGAGATTCGACGGCTTGGCACCGTTCAGGATCTTGCCTACATAGCCGGCAGCGCGGCGGTACATCTCAGCGAGATTCGGACCGTAGCTCATCATCCCCCCGGCCTCCACGAACCGCGCTTCCGGGAAGACCGCTGGGAGCCTGGTCCTCGAGGCTAGTTCCACGATCCGCGGCATCTGGCTGTTAATCATAGGGCCCGGAAGTACGGTCAGCGCTTCGATGCGCTCCTTGGCCATGGCCGCGAACACAGTCGGCAGCTCGTTCGGGTCTCGGAGCTCGAAGATCTGCAAGTGCACCCGAAGGGCCCGAGCCGCAGTGGAGGTTGCCTTGATCGAGCTCACGCCCCCAACCGCTTCCCGCAGCACCGCAACCCTGGTCACCTCGGGAATGGCTTCCTTGAGGAGCTCCAGCCGCTTGGCGCTCAGCTCGGTGTTCAGCCAGGATACCCCGGTGACATTCCCGCCCGGGTGAGCCAGGCTGGCGACGAAGCCCTGTTCGACCGCATCGTCTACGGCTCCGGCCACGATGGGGATCGTGCTTGTAGCCTCCCGGGCGGCACGGACACCTGGTGACGTGATCGTGACGAGGACATCCACCTTCATCTGGACCAGCTCTCTGGCCAGGCTGGGGAGCCGGTCGGTCCGCCCGTTTGCGGAACGCATCTCCAGAGATACCGTTCGGCCTTCGACGTAGCCGAGGTCGTGCAATCCCAGTCGGAACGCCGGAAGGAAGACGGTCGTGGAATCGTCGGACGGCAAAAGAACCCCGACGCGGGCCGTCTTCGCCGACTGCGCGTGCAGCGCGACCGGCGCGGCCATGACGCCCGCCAGCAGGATGACGGTGAGCCCTCTATAACGCAACCGGATCACCCCGCCCTCCTTGCATCGACGACGGCATCCTGATCGTCGATCACACTATGGCATATGTTGACAGACCGCCGGTATGACTTACGATGGCGTGGGGGGCAGCAGCCGTCGCCGGAGCGAAAATCCCGGAACGTGCGCCAGGAGGTCCATCATGAGTGCCATAGGCCGCTCCTGCCTTGCCGTTGGTATCCTCCTGGCCGTCGCGTTCGCGGTCCCCGCCAGCGCACAAACGACCCTGCGCACGGTGCTGGCAATTGCGGCGCTGCCCAGCGTCGTGGACGTTCCGCTTCACTTCAAGTTGCTTCGGGTCAGCGTCCCAGCCGGCCAGGCCACAAGCTATGCGACTTCCAACGGCTTCGTCTACCCGCTGTCCGGGACGCTCGGAGTCTCGATTGACGGGAACAGCGCCGCCTTGCGCCTTGGCGAATCAACCTTCGTCCCCGTCGGGAAGCGGGCGACGTACACGGTCACCGGGAACGAGCCCGGAGTATTCCTGCACTTCCTCTTGGTCCCAGCGTCCGAGATCGGCAAGGCGGTGGCGCCGGAATCGGCGAGCGTCAGCGAGTTGTACCATACGGCGGCACCGATCCCGAACCTCAAACCCGGCCCCTACGAGTTCACCCTCACGCGAGTCGTCATTCCGGCCCGGACGCCGTACAATCCGCCACACTACCGCTCGGGCGCGGCGCTGTACTACATCGTGTCCGGGGCCGGGGCGAGAATGGTGGAGGGCAGGACTGAATCGTGGCCGGCGGGCTCGACTGTTTACGAGCCCTATGGCCTGGTCCACCAATGGGCGAATCCCGGTGACGTCCCGTTCATGATCCTGCAGGCGAATATCAGTTCTGAGGGTGCGCCCGTCGTAATCATGGGCACGTCTCCCGCACCGAGATAGCAGCCGACGGCGTGCATTTGCAACTGCGGGAATCAGGGTCCATAAGACGGGTATCGACTAGGACACGTGCCGCGCGGCAGTCGTCCCGCGCTCCGATCGTCTCCGGGGCAGAGGGCTGGGCTTGGAACGAGCATGTATCACCTCCCCGCGTTTACGACCCAGATACCGGCTGCGCCGTGATCATCCGGCGCCCTACTCGCGCGTCATCGAGTCGGGCGCGCAGCGCCTACGCTATTCTGCGAAAGCTCCCGGAGCCGCATGTTCGAGGTTACAGCGGAACGGCCAGGTGGTACGGGAGTGCGTGAGCCCACGCTTTTGTGTTGAGCCGGACCTAGTGGGCCTGAACAACTGGCTCTTCCGTGCCTTCCCGGTATTCCCCGGCGGAGATCGAGCGACGCGCCTAAGCCGCCGGGGAGGCGCCCTACCGCGCTCGGTCTACTCGATCACCTGATCCGCCCGCTGTAGGAGCGACTGGGGGATCGTCAGCCCGAGGGCCTTAGCGGTCTTCAAGTTGATGGTGAGGTAGTATCGCGCCGGTCGCTCGACGGGGAGGCTGCTCGGTGAGGCTCCCTTGAATATTCGATCCACGTAGCTCGCGGCGCGACGAAAGTTGTCATCCTGGTTCGCGCCATATGCCATCAGTCCGCCGTCCTGGACGAGCAAACTGGCCTCGTACATGGCCGGAATCCGGTGCACCAGGGCAAAGTCGATGACCCGCTTGCGGTTGAGCAACGTCAACGCATCCGTAACCATAATCAGCGCATCAGGACGGTTAGCGGTCATGGCCGAGAATGCCATGTCGAAATCATCTGGCTCGCGGACGCCAAGCGGTTGCACCGTGACGTGCAGCATCTGGGCGGCCTTCTCCACTTGCCGGTAGCGCAATGTCATCCCTCGATCGTCCGCGTTCCAGAGCACGGCGATGCGAGCGGCGCGTGGCACGGCCTCGGTGATGATCTCCAGACGCTTCGCGCTGAGGTCGGCGGATTGATCGGTCACGCCGGTCACGTTACCTCCAGGCCGTGAGAGGCTGTCGATTAAGCCGAGGCCATCGGCATCACCGACCAGGGCCATCACGACCGGAGGCGATGGCGACGCCTGCTTGGCGGCCGCGGTCGACGGACCTCCTACCGTCACGATGACGTCAACTTTGAGGCCGACCAGCTCGGCCGCGAGTCCGGGGAGCCGATCCTGCTTGGCGTTGGCCCACCGGCTCAGGTAGATGACGTTTCGCTGCTCGACGTAACCAAGCTCCTGGAGGGCTTGGCGCAGCGGGAGTGGGGGAGCACCATCCGGCGGTTGCCCGCCACCGGACAAGAAACCGACTCGCCACGTTTTGCCTCCCTGCGCCTCGGCGGCGAGCGGAGCGGCGAGGAGGCCGGCAGCCAAGCTCCCCAGGAAGGCGCGTCGGTTCACAAGAGCTCCCGGCCGGCCGCGTCGTCTAGGAGGATCGGGGCGGGGCGGCCCGCGGGTCGACCTTACACCAGCGGAGCGGGGACGGGGACTAGGATTTGCCGCCGCTGGCCGGGCGCGACGTCGCTCGGCGGCTCCTCGACTGTGGTAACGTGCGGGACCGGATCGGCGGAGCCACAGGCCGAGGGGTTGTCTCCGCGACTGCGGAGGCCTTCACCTTGAGTAGATCAGAGACAACATCGTTAAAGGCCAGGCGATAGGAGAGACGCAGCCGTGCTGGATCGGGCGGCGTTCGTCTTCATGCGCAGTCTAACCGCGATCTTCGTGGATCTGGGATCTCTAGGTCCTAAGTCCAATAATGGCCGATCTTGACTCTAAGATTGACGAGGAAATCGAGCAGTTCGTTGGGACTTACCTGGCCCTGGGGCGAGGGGCAAGCCCGGCGATGCACCGTCGTCTTCTCGGAGTTCACCTGCTCAGTGATCAGGGGAGATTCGGGTCGAGTCGGAGGAGCCAGCCTGACGGAGGAAAGGAAGCGGAGCCCACTGTTCCTTTGGCCAGCGGGGCCGAGTCGTGGACTCTCCTCGAAGCGCCTGAGCTGCGGGGAGGGGGGAGGCAGTTGGTTGCGTGTTGCAGTGCAGGGCAGCGGCAACCCCCGCATGTTGGCGACCGTCCGCTCTGCAAATCCAGCCTCCGCCGGCATGAATGACTAGGCCGCGGCTCCTCCTCCGGTGGCGGTATGCCTTCGTAGCGTGTCTCGTGGCGGCCGCGGTCGAGCTCGGCGGTTGCGCCACCGCGCCTCCCGCCGGACCGCCTCCGCCCCCCGAATACGCCCGGCCGCCCGGACCTACCGGACCTCTCGCGTCGCTCGAGACCGCCGTCCGAGACGCGACCAGAGGCGACGCTTCGAGCTTCCGGCTCCTCGAGCGCAACGAGGATGGTCTCCGGTGGCGCCTCACCCTCATCGACTCCGCCCGCTCCACGCTCGATCTGCAGTACTACGTCTGGGCCGGTGACACGAGCGGGCTCTTGCTCATGAAGCGCGTAGTCGCGGCCGCCGATCGCGGTGTGAAGGTCCGCATGATCATCGATGACCTCGACACCATGACGAAGGACGCGGACACACTCAAGGTGCGCGACTCGCCCATCGCGAAGATCAGCCGACATCCCAACATCGCGATTCGGCTCTTCAACCCGTGGCACAACCGCTCGCTGGTCGGGCGCGGGGTCGAGTCGGCCGGTGACCTGGCACGACTCAATCACCGCATGCACAACAAGTCGTTCATAGCCGACAACCGGGTGGCCATCATCGGCGGGCGCAACATCGGCGCCGAGTACCTCGGGCTGAACCCGAAGTACAACTTCTACGACCTCGACGTGCTCGGGGTGGGGCAGACGGCCCGGCAGGGCTCGGCAGTCTTCGATCGCTACTGGAACAGCCCTCTGGTGGTGGAGGTCTCTCGTCTCGGCCTCGAGGCCACGCCGGGCGATCTGCCGGAGATGATGGCAAAGATCACCGCTCGCCTCGCCGGCGCGCCCGAGTTGGCGCGCTTCCCGCTGGAGCCGCAGGACTCGACCGCGGAGCTCGACACCCTGCGGACGACGCTTCAGCCGGGCCAGAGCCGGGTACTGGCGGATCGGCCGCGGGAAGAAGCGGTCAAGCACTGGATGCCCCAGGCCATCCGGACCCTGATCGGTTCGGCGAAGCGCGAACTACTGATCGCCAACGCCTACATCATTCCCGACCAGGACATGATCGATCTGTTGCGCACCCTGACCGCCCGAGGGGTCAGGGTGCGGATCCTGACCAACTCGCTCGCCACCACCGACGTAGCCGCGGTCAACAGCCACTACAAGCAGTGGCGGCGTCCCTTGATCGAGGCGGGTGTCGAATTGCACGAGGCCCGGCCCGACGCCGCGTTGAAGGTCAGCGCCGCAGACACCCCGCCCATCTCGTCGGCGTTCATGGGGCTGCACGCTAAGGCCATCGTGCTGGACGGCGGCGAGCGTGTTTTCGTTGGCTCGATGAACCTCGATCCACGCTCGGCGGGAATCAATAGCGAGATGGGGGTGGTGGTAGACAGCCCGAGCCTCGGCCGAATCGCGGCTGCCGCTCTGGATGAGGCCATGAAGCCCGAGAACAGCTGGCGGGTTGACCTCGATCCTGACGGGGATCTACGCTGGGTCGCCGGCACCCAGGTGCGGCGCTTCCAGCCGGCTCGGAGCTTCTGGGAGCGCGTCCAGGATCTCGTCTACGTGGTCTTCCCGCGGCAGTTGTACTAGGCGCGGGACCACGTCAAGTCCAGAGCCTCTATGGTCCTCACGACCCTCATCGTCTTCGCCGCCCAGCGTCGTCCTTCGTCGGCGGGGGCGGATAGAAGCTAGATCAGGCGGTGGCGCTGCGGACTACGATTTATTCCTGGAGCCCCAGGTCCCCCGGGACTGCATGGGGACTTGTCGCAGGAGTTCAACATAGTGGCTCGTGACCTCGCAGATCCCTCCGAAGACTGTCGGCCTCACGCGCCCGCTGCTTCAAGCTGCTCCCGGCTAGCCTCGTCTGAGGGAATCTCGCCTGCAGCGCGTAGGTGCAGCGCGCCGCCGTGACGATAATGTGAGAAAGTCCACCATCCCTGGCAGGGCGTGGAGTTGACATCGGCGTTCGGCGCGGCGAGAATGCGGCTCACATGAAGGACATCGACACCCTGACCGCGACCCTGCTGCTGATCTAGGCGCGCGCCTCCGCGGCGCGCGCCCAACGCCTCTCCGTGTAGCCTGGAGAGGCGTTCTTGTTTCGAGCGAAAGGAGGCTCCCGTGGCTCCCAAGGCAGGCCGCACCGAGCCGGCCCAATACCACCACGGTGAGGTGGAACCGCGCTGGCAGCGTTTCTGGAGCGAGCATGCCACGTTCCGGGCGGTACGTCGCCCGAACCGGGAGAAGCGGTATGTCCTGGACATGTTCCCGTACCCCTCGGCCGTAGGGCTCCACGTCGGACACCCCGAGGGGTATACGGCGACCGACATCGTCTGCCGGCACCTCCGGATGCGCGGCTACGACGTGCTGCATCCGATGGGCTGGGACGCGTTCGGGCTCCCGGCCGAGCAGCACGCTATCCGCACGGGCACGCATCCGACCGCGACGACGCGCGAGAATATCGCCACGTTCAGGCGCCAACTGACGATGCTAGGCTTCAGCTACGACTGGGCGCGGGAGATCGACACGACGGACCCCCGCTACGTCCGCTGGACGCAGTGGATGTTTCTCAAGCTGTTCCAGCGTGGCCTGGCGTACCAAGACGACATCCCGGTCAACTGGTGTCCGGGACTCGGCACCGTGCTGGCGAACGAGGAGGTGGTCGACGGCACCAGCGAGGTCGGCCACTTCCCGGTCGTGCGCACGCCGCTCCGGCAGTGGCTGCTGCGCATCACCGCCTACGCCGACCGGCTGGACGAAGACCTGAAGTTGGTCGACTGGCCGGACGGTACGCTGGCCGCGCAGCGCCGCTGGATCGGCCGTTCCGAGGGAGCCGCCGTCCACTTCGCCGTGGCGGACCACCCGGACACCGACATCGAGGTGTTCACCACGCGCCCAGACACGCTCATGGGCGTGACATATGTCGTGCTGGCGCCAGAGCACGCGCTTGTCTCGAAAATCACGACCCTGCCGCATCGGGACGCGGTGCGCGCCTATGTCGAGACGGCAGCGCGCAAGAGCGACCGAGATCGCATCGCCGGTACGACGGAGAAGACGGGCGTACCCACAGGCGCCTTCGCCCGGCACCCCATCACGGGTGCGCGCGTGCCAATCTGGGTCGCCGATTATGTCGTCGGCGGCTACGGCACGGGCGCGGTGATGGCCGTGCCTGGGCACGACCAGCGCGACTTCGTCTTCGCGAGGGCATTCGGCCTTCCCATCGTCGAGGTGGTGAGCCCGGACGGCACGCCGCGGACGCCGCTCGAAGCGGCCTATGTCGGCGAGGGCATCACCATCCAGAGCGGCGCGTTCGATGGGCTGCCGACGTCCGAATGCCAGCGGGCGGTCGTCGAGCGGCTACAGCAGTTGGGGCGCGGCACGGGGACGGTGATGTACCGGCTCCACGACTGGGTCTTCTCGCGGCAGCGCTACTGGGGCGAACCGATCCCCATCTATTTCCCCGTCGACCTGGCTGAGCCGCTCGCCGATCCGCGGCGCGGCGGCACCCCCCGGATCCGCTACGACCAACCGATCGCAGTCGACGAATCCGAGCTACCGCTCGCGCTGCCCGCGTTGAAGGACTTCCGCCCCGGCGAGGATCCAGCCGGCCCGCTCGCACGTGCCGTCGACTGGCGGTTCTTTCAGAGGGACGGCCGCTGGTACGCGCGCGAGACCAACACCATGCCGCAGTGGGCTGGCTCGTGCTGGTACTACCTCCGCTTCCTCGATCCTGAGAACCACCGCGAGCCCTGGTCGCCCGCGGCCTACGACGCGTGGATGCCGGTGGACCTCTATGTCGGCGGTTCCGAGCACGCGGTGCTCCACCTGCTCTATGCGCGCTTCTGGCACAAGGTGCTCTTCGATCTGGGAATGGTGCGGCACCCCGAGCCGTTCATGAAGGTGGTGCATCAGGGGATGATTCTGGGGGAGGACGGCGAGAAGATGAGCAAGTCACGCGGCAACGTCATCAACCCCGATGACATCGTCCGCGCGCACGGCGCCGATGTGCTTCGCCTCTACGAGATGTTCATGGGCCCGCTGGAAGCGGTCAAGCCCTGGCAGGCATCCCAGATCCATGGCGTGAAGCGCTTCCGGGACCGGCTGTACGCCACGGGGATGCGGCCGCTGGGCGACGGCATCGACGAGGCCACCCGCCGGCTGCTGCACCAGACCACCAGGAACGTAACCCGGGACATTGAGGCAATACGTTTCAACACGGCCATCAGCAGGATGATGGAGCTGCTGAACCACCTGAGCGATCTACCTGACCCCTTGCCGCGGGAGGCAGTGAGGACGCTGATCTTGCTCGTCTCGCCGTTCGCCCCGCATGTCGCCGAGGAACTGTGGCAGAGGGGTGGGCACGACGTGGACCACACGGGCACGCTCGCCCACCAGACTTGGCCTATCTGGGACGAGGCGCTCTGTCAGGGGGACTCGGTCGAGATCGGCGTCCAGGTCAACGGCCGAGTCCGCGGACATGTGGTGCTGTCGCGGACGGCTTCCGAGGACGCGGCGCTCACGGCGGCTCTCGGCGCCGACGGGGTCGCGGCGCACTTAGCGGGCAGGACAGTTAAAAAGGTCGTCTACGTGCCTGGTAAGATCGTCAACGTCGTCGTGGGGCTGGTGGCGCTCGGATTCCTCAACCCCGTCATCGCTGCATTCGTCCTCGATTCCGCGCGGCTGCTGCGTGGCTGACGGCCCGGTGGCGCACCGTTGGGCGTGCTTCGATAGTGGGTAGTACACGATGGCGCGAGTCTCGAAGCGGTCCGGCGCGGACCTAGTCGCGATCACCGGCCCCGAGGAGCGACGACCCAGACTTCACCCAGGAATTCGGTCGCCGGCGTGGGCGCCGTGGCGGACGACCTCCCGGCACCGTACTCGGTGCTGGGGACGCGCAGGCCGAGCAGGTCCCGCTAAGCTCCTCCGGGTGAGCAGAAGATCGGGAAGCACTCCATGAGGAGCATTGAACTCAGCGGCTGCTACGAGATGGAGTTGACTGAGGCAGAAGCGCAGGAGCTCCCGAGCGTCGGCAGAGGGAGAGTGGTCCGAAGCCGTGACCACTTCTTGTAGGTTCGCGCGGCGCGTCGTGGCATATCTTGCAGCTTGACGCCGCGCAGGTCCGGCGTGAGCGTGCGCTTATCCGTTGGGAGTCGGGCCGGAGGAGGCCACTGGAGTCATGCCCAATGAAAGAGAGCACCAACGTGTCGCAGCAGAGAGTGGCTCATCTTCAGCAGGTCGCGTGGCAGAACGTCAATGAACCGGGCGCCTATGTCGAGACCGGGACGGGTAACCTGTACCGGTTTCCTCCTGAAGCGTTGATCGCCGGCTCATCGCCGGTGGTCCGGCGGGAGAACCAGGATGGAGGGCTCCTGGTCCAGCTCTCACGAGATCCGTTCATCACGACGTTCGAGGCAAGGATGTTGGCCGCTGAGTCCAACATCAAGCCGAACTTCTAACCGCGAGCGTCTCTGTTCACGATCTCCAGTCTCACAGACCTTGGACCGCTAGCCGGCCCCACTTGCCAGACTCCCAACGGATACGGGGCTGCGTTGACCTGGGCGCGACGGCAGAGCGGCAGGGGAACGTAGGAGCCCGAAGGGGCTGCCTCTCGAAGGGCGGCTCATCCCCTTCGGGCGATTTGCCGGTCGCGGCTAGGGCCGCCACTTAGGGCTAAAGTCCAATAGACCTTCGCCGGGCCCGAGCAGGACATCGAGCACATCGTCCTTACCGATGCCTCACGTGTATCGTTTCCGGATGGGCTGGTCGAGCATCACCCGTAG
>WNFO01012160.1_pt1 | contig 11492 bp, 13 predicted proteins | sample 5400251 | NCBI WGS metagenome assembly WNFO01 (sample SAMN13153354, study PRJNA577476) | soil metagenome | isolation source: 100 cm saprolite under Madrone tree | place: USA:California | collected 2016-06-14
TCCCATGTCGACGTTGAAATTGATTTAGGAGATTTAGGGGCAGGCGCTCCGCCTGCCGAAAAAGGCTGTAGCGGCGACCGTGTCGGCCGCGGGCTCTTGGAATACAGGCTAGGCGCCTGTCACTACAGCTAAACGCGAAATGGCGGAGCGTGCGCGCGAATGCTCCCGATCAATTCAGCAAACGAAGTTGTGCCGGGCGGTCCGGTATCGAGCGTGACAAAGCTGAAGAAAATTTTGGGCGGCGCGAGGACAACGAAACTGGCAAACACAAGATTGACAGGGACAAGATCGACAATCGCGCGAGTCGCAGTTTTCGCCAAAGTCGGAACGACTGCGCGCAAGATTTTGCAGCAAGGCTGAGCGCCCGAATCTTTTTGCTTCTCCGGTTTGGAGGGATGCGAATGGAAAGGACATTCGCTTTTTGTCGGTGCATTCTGCGCAATCGCCACGGCGAGCACGCAATGATTCGAAATCGCGAACCACGATAGGATCGTGACGAGAGCGATCCCGCATCGCGCCGAAGTCCGTTTCGCGGTCACGATTGCTTTATTCGCCGAATCGCGGCGAACGCTCAAACGTTTTCTTTGGGATCATCGATCGCCCTCGGCTTTTCACCTTCGCTGGAGTACACATCAATCTTGTTGAAAGAGAATTGGAAATTGCGGCTCGCGCGCGAAAATGACATTCCTGCACTGGAAAAGTTGATCTCGCTTTCGGTGCGCGGATTGCAGGCGTCGCATTATTCCATTGCGCAAATGGATGCCGCGCTCGGCTCTGTCTTCGGCGTGGATCGACGATTGATTCGCGATGGAACTTATTTCATCGCCGAGCTTGATGGCGAGCTTATCGGCTGCGGCGGCTGGAGCAAACGCAAAACACTTTTCGGCGGCGATCATCACACGACTCGGGACGATGCAGAACTCGATCCAATGACAGATGCCGCGCGCATTCGTGCATTCTTCGTTCATCCCAATCACGCACGCCGCGGTATTGGGCGCGCGATTCTCGAAGCATGTGAAAAAGCAATTTGCGCCTCTGGATTCACGGCGATCGAACTGGCCGCGACCTTACCGGGCGTGCCGTTCTATGCTGCGTTCGGTTACGTTTCAGGCGAAAAATCTGACGTTCCGCTTGCCAACGGGTTGAGTTTGCAGATTGTGCGAATGACGAAGGAGCTATCGAAGTCCAGAAAAGAAGAAAAACGCGCTAATCCGAATGTGGCGGTTCGGGCGCGACCGAGCCGGAGGTGACGCCTTCCGGCAGCACAACGTCGGGAATTTCGGATGGAGTTGTCGATGTTGCAGGAAATTGCGGTTGCTTAATGCGCGTTGCCATCAGCATCGCGGTGAAGAGCAGCGCGGCCGCGAGATAATATCCCGCGCCGGGAACTTGAAACAAATGTTTCGGATTGATGAACCAGGCAAACGTCCACGAAAACAAAAACGGTCCGATGACGAAGGCAATCGAGCGCAGGCTACTGATTGCGCCTTGCAATTCGCCTTGTTCGCGCTCGCTCACGTGGTGGGTCATCATTCCTTGCGCGGCGGGAAAGGAAATATTCCACATGGAAATAATCGGGATCGAGGCCACGTAGACCGCGCCGCTACGGGCGAGACCGGCGATCATCATGCCCAGCGCGCCGAAGAATTGGCCGATGTAAAGTGTGCGGCGCTCGCCTAACCACGCGACGATTCGACCTGTCAATCCACCAGAAATTACCGCAGTGCAGACGCCGACAACGAAAAGTGATTTTGCGATACTCCACGGGTCCCACGCGAAGCGATAAATCGCGTAGAGCGCCCAGATAGCGAAAATCTCGTGCGACACGTAAGCGAGAAATTGAATGGTGGCTAGTTTCCACAAGTCAGGATGCGAGCGAAGCAAGACGAGCGAGCCGACCGGATTGGCACGGCGCAAGCTGAATCCTTGCCGTCGATCTTGCGGCAGCGATTCCGGCACGAACAAAAATCCGTAAAGCCAATTCGCTAGGCTAAAACCGGCCGCAACCCAAAATGCCAGCCGCGGATTCGTATTGCCGACGAACCCGCCAACCACTGGCCCCAAGGTAAAACCAATCCCAAATGCGGCGCCAATCATGCCGAAAGCTCCAGCGCGCTTCTCTTTTGGAGTCACATCGGCGATGTAAGCCATTGCTGTCGGGATACTGGACGCGGTAATTCCGGAAATAATGCGGCCGACGAAGAGCCAGCCAATCGTCGGCGCAACCGCCATCACGGCATAATCGAGACCAAGACCGAGGCTGGAGAGCAAGAGGACCGGCCGGCGTCCGAATCGATCGGAGAGCACCCCGATCACCGGCGAGAAAAAAAACTGCATCGCCGCGAACACGGTTAGGAAAATCCCGTTCCAATTTGCCGCGCGTGTCATGTCGTTATTCAGAAAACTCAGGACCAACTTCGGCAGTACCGGCGCGATCAACCCGAGCGCCAGCATGTCAAGCATGACCGTGATGAAGATAAAAACGACGGCGGCTTTGCGTGCTTTCATTCCGAAATAGCAACTGTGACGAGCGATGAATAATGAATTGGAGAGCAGCAACCTTTTCACTTGTGACTATTCCGATCAAGTTTTTGGTCGGCAGAATTCTGTTGCCGGCGTTATGTTTAACGCATGAAATTGTTTCCCGGCTTGTTGATTGCCTCCTTCATGTGCGCTGCAACAATTTTTGCCGAAACGCTCGCTCAGGAAACGAGTGCGATCCTCCAAGCCGAACGCGACGGATGCGCTGCTTATTTGAATGGCGATGCAGAAAAAATCGCAAACTTCTTAACGGAGGATTATACGCTCACCAACTCGAAGGGTGAAATCAGCGCGCGCGCTGATGACATCGCCGATGCGACGTCGGGAAGAGTTCATTACGACGAATTTGAGAATTACGATATGAAGGTGCGTCTTTATGGCGATTCCACAGCTGTCGTCACGGGCCGCACGAAACTAAAGGGCGTCTACGACGGCAAACCGGTCGACAAGATTGTCCAATTCACCGATACGCTGGTCAAACAAAACGGCCACTGGCGTCTCGCCGCTGGCCATGTCTCGGCCGCAGCGCAGTAATCGGGACCAAGCGAATCGGTGCGCCAGCAGCCTTGGTGAGATCTTTGTAAGTCCCTGGATGAATTCGCTCTCTTATCGTTCGGCGAAGACCGCGGTGCGGCCGAGTCCGATTCATGGACGCGGTTTGTTTGCCACCGCTTATATTGCGAAAGATGAAATCGTGGCGGTAAAGGGCGGTCACATCGTTACGCGGGAACAGTTAGAAGAAATCACACCGCAGCTCGGTCCGGTGGAGATTCAGATCGACGATGATCTATTCATCGCGCCAGTGGCGGAGGAGGAGCGTGAAGGCTCAATGCTTTATAGCAATCATTCGTGCGACGCGAACCTCGGCCTTCGCGGCGAGATCACATTCGTAGCGATGCGCGACATCCGCGCTGGCGAGGAACTCACGCACGATTGGGCGACCACTGATAACAATGATTATTCCCTTAAATGCAAGTGCGGCGCGCCCAACTGCCGCGGCACACTCACCGGCAAAGATTGGCAGCGTCCGGAATTGCAAAAACGGTATTCTGGATATTTCTCAGCTTATCTCGCCAGGAAGATTGCACGAAAATGATCGTGAATAGGCGGCGGCGAAGAATGACGGGCAAAGGGGGGTTCTGAGCGCTACGATTTTGTCGCGGCTACAATCACGGTTCTGCCCACCAAAACTGGAACGCTATTCATCGCTTTCACAATCGCGGCATTCTCTTCATCGACCGTTCGATATTTTCTTGCCTCCCTCAGATAGGCGAGCCAGCCGAAGAGTTTGACCGGCAGGTAGAGCAAAACCAGAAGCGCGATTGAACTCCGCTGTGCTTTGTCTATCTCGAGAAAAACATTATTAAAGCGTGCTTCGCGCAGTCCGTGGGCGACGTAGAAATAGGAAATGGGATTGATGTGACCGCTGACTTTGTAATTCGGTTGCCCGCTGACGGGTAAAGGCCCGAACAAATTCCAAAACCCAAAAAAAAGAAAACGCATCCGCGATTTTAGATTGAGGATGTTTGGCGTCGTCAGCACGAACAATCCGTCCGGCTTCAAGACGCGGAAAGCTTCCCGAAAAATACGGCGAGCGTGCTCGATATGCTCCACCACTTCGGTCATCGTGACCAAATCGAATTCGGCATCGGCATAGGGAAGACACTCCGAATTCAAATCGACGACATCGACCTTCTGACCGGGCCGGGTTATGATTTGGTCCGTGTAATCGCAGGCCACGCTCTCGACCGGAAAGTTGCTTTGAATCAGCCCGATCAATTCGCCGGTGCCGCTGCCGATGTCGAGATGCCTGCCGGAGATCGCGGGTTTGTGGCGCTTTATCGCTCTGACAACCGCGTTCAGAATTTTTGGAGTGCTTAACTTCTGGAACCTCGAGATCATCAGTGCGTTGTCATTTCCCGGTTCTTCTAATCCGCGGCTGGGAAAGGGCAAAGCGATTTGTGCGGACACGCCGGACGCGAGCGGTGCGGACTTGTGGTGATGCGCTGATTTAACTAGAACGTGAACCGATGCGTTTGCTCCGACGCTTTGGCCAGGGCGAACTGCGCCGGAACAGGAACGAAGCGTCCAGCGACGGCGTGTTCGCGATTGTGGTGACGCTACTCATCCTGGAATTAAAGGTTCCGATTCTGCACGATCGCGGAAGTGCAAACGAGCTCGGTCATCGGCTCGTTGATCTTCTGCCCAAATTTCTGAGCTGGCTCATCAGCTTCATCATTGGCTGCAAATTTTGGCTGAATCATCATCACCCCGCAAGCGTTGAAAGATCTGGGTGAATCTGTGGCTTCAAGAAAGTTGAGAGTTGAGCGTTGAGCGTTGAAAGTCGGAAATGAAGTCTCCGCTTAAGCTCGCTGTCACCGGCGCAGCCGGACAGATTGGTTACGCGCTTGTCTTTCGCATCGCCTCCGGAGAAATGTTCGGATGGGACCAGCCGCTCACGCTGCATCTGATTGAAATTCCGAATGCGCTCGGCGCGCTTGATGGCGTGGTTATGGAATTGCACGATTGCGCTTTTCCGCTGCTGCAATCGATTGTGCCCACGGCTGATCTCGATGAAGGCTTCCGCGACATCAACTGGGCGTTGCTGGTTGGTAGCATTCCCCGCAAAGCCGGCATGGAACGGAAAGATCTGCTCGGGATCAACGGCAAAATTTTCATCGGGCAAGGTCAGGCCATCGAGAGAAATGCCGCAGCCGATGTGCGTGTACTGGTGATCGGAAACCCCTGCAACACCAACTGTCTGATCGCGATGAACAACGCAAAAAACATTCCGCGCGATCGCTGGTTCGCCATGACGCGGCTCGATGAAAATCGGGCGCGCGCGCAGCTCGCACACAAAGCGGGTGTCGAGATCACCCGCGTCACGAACATGACGATTTGGGGCAATCATTCCGCGACGCAGTATCCGGATTTTTACAACGCGAAGATCGACAATCGCCCTGCGAATGAAGTGATCGGCGACGAAAAGTGGTTAAAAGAGGAATTTATCGCGATCGTGCAACAGCGTGGGGCGGCGGTGATCAAGGCGCGCGGGCTTTCTTCGGCCGGTTCGGCAGCAAATGCGATCGTTGATACCGTTGGGTTTTTAATTAACGACACGCCACGCGAGGATTGGCACAGCGTCGCGGTTTGTTCCGACGGGAGTTACGACGTTAATGAAGGCTTGATCTCATCATTTCCCGTACGTGCTCGTGGCGGGAAATGGGAGATTGTGCAGAAAGTTCCAATCAACGAATTCAGTCGCGATAAGATCGACAAGTCAGTCGCGGAGCTAAAGGAAGAAAAATCGCTGGTAGGCGAGCTAATTGGCTAAAAAATCGAACGGGAGACCGGTTCGCGCTCTCCGCCTTCGCCGCGCACTGGTTGTCGCGACCCTATCTCAATTTTGTTCCGGTTAACTTCTCGAATGCTTCGACGTATTTGGCGGCCGTTCTCGCGATGACATCCCCTGGTAATTTCGGCGCCGGCGGCGTCTTGTCCCAGTCGAGGGTTTCGAGATAATCTCGGACAAATTGTTTGTCGAAGCTCGGCGGACTTTCCCCAACAACGTATTGATCGGCGGGCCAGAAACGAGACGAATCCGGCGTCAAACATTCGTCAATCAAAATCAATTTGCCGTCTACAATTCCAAATTCGAATTTTGTGTCGGCAACAATGATTCCGCGCCGAGCGGCATGGTCGCTGCCCTCTGCATAAATTTGCAGGCTGAGAGTTCTCGCGCGATCTGCGATCTCGTCGCCAAGAATGTGGCGGCATTCCTCCCAATCAATATTGAGATCGTGGCCGGAATCGCTCTTTGTCGCCGGAGTAAAGATCGGCTCGGGCAAGTGCGACGCGAGCTGCAAACCGGATGGCAACTTCTCGCCACACACACTTTGCGACTCCTGATATTCTTTCCACCCTGAGCCCGCCAGATAACCGCGCACCACACACTCCACCGGCAACGGTCTTGCTTTACGCACAATCATCGAACGACCTGCGAGCTGTAAGCGAAATGGCTGCAATGCTTCCGGAAAATCGTTGAAGTTCGCCGCGACAAAGTGGTTCTCGATCTTGCTGAAGCGTCTGAACCAAAACGTGGAGAGTTGATTCAAAACTGCGCCTTTGCGCGGAATCGGGTCTGGCAGGATCACGTCAAAGGCAGAGAGGCGATCGGTCGCGACGAAGAGCAGCGTTTCTCCAAGATCAAAAACTTCGCGTACCTTCCCGCTGCGCAGCTTTGTGATTCCAGGAAGATCGAGAAAGGATTGTAAAGCGACCGCCATAAGTGCGACATCATTACTGCATGGCTGGAATCGTCGTCAAACCACGTGCGCGAATTTTGCACGGACACGACTGGGTTTTTTCCGGCGAAGTTCTGAAAGTTTTTGGAAATCCCGCCGACGGCGATGTGATCTCGCTCAAGGATGGTAAGGATCATTTGGTCGGAAGCGCGCTTTACAACTCAAAATCTCAGATCGTGGCGCGCCGTTTTTCACGGCGGAAACAGGATCTCGATCTGGATTTTTTTAAGCGGCGTATCGCACAAGCGGCCGAATACCGTGCGCGACGCGACGTGGATCCGAAACTTTGCCGGGTCGTCTGGAGCGAGAGCGACGGACTTCCAGGGGTAATCATCGATCGTTACGGCGACCATTTTGTCCTGCAAACGCTGACACTCGCCATGGATATGCGAAAAGAATTAATCGCGCATGCAGTTGTCGAACTTTTCGGTGCAAGAAATATTATCGAACGCAACGATGCGCCGATCCGCCGCGCAGAAGGCTTGGAGTTGCGGAGCGGCGTCTTGGAGGGCCCTGCTCCATCGGCACCGGTCCTGATCGAAATAAATGGGACGCCACAGGGGACGTCCCTCCAATTAGAGGTTGATTTGCTTCACGGGCAAAAAACGGGCTTTTATCTCGATCAGAGGGAGAACTACGAGATCGTCGCACAACACGCTCGAGGACGGCGCGTGCTCGACTGTTTCACGAATCAGGGCGTGTTTGCGTTGGCATGCGCCCAGGCTGGCGCAAACGAGGTGACCGGCGTGGAAGCAAATAGCGAAAGCCTTGCGGCGGCGCAAAAAAATGCCGAGCGCAATCACTTACGGGTACAATGGAGGGAGCAGGATGTTTTTCAATTCCTGCGAGGGGCTGAAGCGGAAGCGCAATACGATCTGATCGTTCTCGATCCACCGTCATTTACGAAAACAAAAGGCGGGCTGCGCGATGCGATGCGCGGTTATCGCGAACTCCACGTTCGCGCCTTCAAATTGCTTTCGCGCGATGGTGTTCTCGCAACATTCATCCAGTGCTCCCCACTTTGCCAGAGACGGAATATTTCAAAGGCGTTTTGCTCGAGATGATGCCGGGGCGCTAAGGGAAGTCGACAAGGTGCAGCGGAAATTTCCTTTGGAAATATCTGGCATTCTCAGGTGGCTTAATTAATATGGCGCTGGCCGAGCTTTGAGCGGCTAAGCTGCGGGAGCTCACGATTGTCATGGCAGAAAAGATTCGACCGATCGAACAAATGCTGGAATTGAGCGAGGAAGAGGCGCTCTCTGCCGAGCATCTCGACTCGCAAATGCAAAAAGCGCAGGAGCAACTGCTTCAGCTCAAGCGCCAGCAGGAGCAAATTGAAAAACAAAAGCGCGAGCTCGAAGAACTAAGCCGTCGTCAGGAAGAACTCGATCGCGGCCGCGCGGAAATGACCGACAAGTTGACGCGCTCGCTCGTTGTTCTCGAGCGCGAAGCTTATAACGCGCAAAGGCGACTCGAACAACTTCGTACGACTCGGGAAAGTTTCGGGCAGCACTTGGAATTAATTGAGGCCATCGATCCGAAAAGCTGGAATCCGGCCGATTTGCACAAGGAATTGAGCCGGGCTCTGAGCACAGTGGATGATGCGCGCACAGAGTACGGCGAGCAGCGCAGTCGGCTGCAAGCAGGTGACGAGGACGCCGCCGGTACGTCATTACCTGACGTTGTGTCGGACGCTTACGAACTCACCGGCAGACGCTCTTTTTCTCAGTGGATGCAAATCGGCGTCGCCCTCAGTTTGCCGCTGATCATTTTTGGTCTTGTTGCTCTTGCTCTTTTCTTTTGGATGGCCAGCCGGTGATGGCCATGTTTCGTCGTCCGCCTAGATCGGCTCCACCCCTTCGCCGTAGGCAGGAAGAATTAGCCCGTCGGGAATCGGAGCTGCGCGATAAGGTCGACAAACTCGAACGGATGATTTCCGACGCGCCACGAGTCACGGAGGAGACGTCTCGTCGGGGGCGAGAAGAGCAGCGCATAAAGTCCAACATGGGCGACAGCCGGCTCCACGTCTCGGTCGCGCTGCAAGACGGACGCTACTTCGATGAGAAAGAAAGCAGACGCCGGCCACGTTCGCTGCGCAAAGAACGGCGGGAGGGTCGGATGATCTTTCTCATTCTTGTGACCGGGCTTGCAGCAGTGGTCATCTGGTTAATGAGTCATCTGCATTTTTGATCTGCAAATCATGCTCAAATCTTCAGATCTCGACGTCGCATATGTTGCTAAGCTCGCGCGGCTAAATTTGACGGACGCGGAGACGGAGCTTTTTCAGAAGCAACTCGGCGATGTGTTGAAATACGCCGACAAACTGCGCGCAGTGGATGTGAGCCACATGGAAGCTGCGGCGCATGCGATTCCAATTTTCAACGTTTTCCGCGAAGATGAGAGTCGCGATTGGTTTACGGCGGAACAAGCGCTGAGCAATGCGCCACGCCAGGTAAATGGTCTTTTCATCGTCACGAAAGTCGTGGAATGACCGGAAAAGATCTGCCGGCGCTGAATATCGCCGATCTGCAGTCTCTGTTGCGTCACCGGGAAGTTTCGCCCCGGGAGGTGCTCGATGTCTTGCGCGCGCGCATCGAGAGTGTCGACGGAAAAATCGATGCTTATCTCTCAATCGATTTTGAAGCTGCCGCCAAGGAGGCGGAAAAAGCAAACGTCGATCTTCCACTCGGCGGAGTGCCGATTGCGATTAAGGACATAATTAGCGTCGCGGGCGAGCCCTGTACCTGCGCGTCAAAGATTTTGCACGGTTATCGTGCGCCTTATGATGCGACCGTCATTCGAAAGTTGCGCGCGGCGGGCGCAATTCCATTCGGCAAAACTAACATGGACGAGTTCGCCATGGGCTCGTCCACCGAAAATTCCGGCGTGAAGCTGACGCGAAATCCATGGGATTTGTCACGCGTACCGGGTGGATCTAGCGGCGGCTCGGCCGCGGCGGTTGCCGCCGATGAAGCATTTGGTGGACTTGGCACCGAGACTGGCGGGTCGATTCGGCAACCAGCTGCGCTTTCGGGTGTTGTCGGTCTCAAACCAAGTTACGGACGCGTTTCGCGCTTCGGCGTCGTCGCTTTCGCCTCCTCGCTCGACCAAGTTGGTCCCCTGACAAAAACGGTGCGCGATTCTGCTCTGATTATGAACGCGATCGCCGGCCATGATCCGCAGGAGACAACATCGTTGAACCAACCGGTGCCGGATTACACTGAGGGGCTGGGAAGAGACTTGCGCGGCGTGCGGTTAGGTTTGGCGAAGGAGTACATGATCGAAGGGATTGATGCTCAAGTGAAAGCCGCAATCGATGCGGCGGTGAAACACATGGATTCGTTGGGCGCGGAGATTGTCGATGTTTCTTTGCCGCACACCGATTACGCCATTGCGGTTTACTATATTTTGGCAACAGCGGAGGCTTCGGCGAATCTCGCCCGCTTTGATGGCGTGCGCTACGGACACCGGGCCGAAAATCCGAAAGACCTTCTCGATCACTACGGCCGCACGCGCGAGGAAGGTTTCGGCCCCGAAGTCAAACGTCGCATCATCCTCGGCACTTACGTTTTGAGCTCCGGCTATTACGACGCTTATTATTTGCGTGCGCAAAAAGTGCGCGAGTTGATCCGGCAGGATTTCGCAAAGGCGTTCGAGAAAGTCAATGCGTTAATTTCGCCGACTTCGCCGGTCCCCGCTTTCAAACTGGGTGAACGCACGGACGATCCATTGCAAATGTATCTCGCGGATATCTTCACCAGTCCCGCGAATCTCGCCGGAATTTGCGGGATTAGTGTGCCGTGCGGTTTTGCCGACGTCGATGGGAATCGCTTGCCTATCGGTTTGCAGTTGTTAGGCAATGCGCTCGATGAAGCGCGCATTTTGCAAATTGCGCACGCCTACGAGCAAAGCACCGATTGGCACAGAGCCCGTTCGCCAATCGCAGAGACTCTGCCAAACGCGTGAACGATTCAGCCGCAAAGCGGGGATGGACCGCGTTCAATCGCCGCCTGAACAGCCCGGCTGGGTTTCGCGTGTTGATAATCATCTTTGTCGTGGTGGCGATCGTATTTTCGGCGGTTCCGCTCCTCCATTATTTCCGTGGCCGCAGCATCATGGATTACAAACTGTGGTACGAAACCGGCAAACGGGTGCTTGCTGGTCAGGAGATCTTTTTTCTCCATTTTGGGAAATACGACTTCATGTACCCGCCGCCCTGCGCGATTTTTCTGGCGGGCGCGAGTTTGCTGGGTCAAGCGGGATTGATTCTTCTGTTTGTTGCGATTAACTCAGCTGCTTGGTTTGCTAGCGTGCAACTGGCTGCGGTGCTCGCCACCGGCCAGAGTCACGCAAAGAATGCTTGGCTGTATCTGATGCCGAGCCTACTGGTAATTGTCTACATCTGGTCCAGCTATCACCTTGGCCAATCGAGTCTCGTGCTTCTCGCGCTGATGCTTGGCGCTTTCGTTTTGTTGCGCGCGCGGCGGGAAATTTCTGCTGGCGCATTGATTGCGCTGGCGGCGGCGATCAAAGCATTTCCAGTAATGGCGATCATTTATTTAATTTATCGCCGTTACTGGAAAGCGACCGCAAGTCTTCTCGTGGCGCTCGTATTTTTGCTTCTCGTTTTGCCGGCACCGTTCCGCG
>WNFO01005673.1_pt1 | contig 11491 bp, 8 predicted proteins | sample 5400251 | NCBI WGS metagenome assembly WNFO01 (sample SAMN13153354, study PRJNA577476) | soil metagenome | isolation source: 100 cm saprolite under Madrone tree | place: USA:California | collected 2016-06-14
GGCGACGGTAAGATATTCCTATCGCGGGTTGAAGAAGCCATCCGGATCCGCAATGAGGAGCGCGGCGAGAACGCGCTCTAAGCGAAGTGACGACCGCAGCTCGCCCCGGTCTAAATCCGGAACGCCAACCTGATCGAAACATGCAAGGTTCCCTGACGCCTTTATCCGTACTCGGCCCGCAAGCCGATGACGAGCGACACCGAATCCGCGAACAATTCGACGCGGGTGCGGGCGCTCGGGAGACTCTGCGCGCGCTTTGCGCGCTAGCCGACAACAACATCCGCCAGGTCTTTGGCGAGGTGCTGCGCGTGCACAGCGCGCCGGCTTCGGGATTGTGTCTACTGGCCCTCGGCGGCTACGGCCGCAAACTCCTGTTTCCCTATTCCGACCTCGATATTCTTTTTCTTTTCGGCAGCGACAAGGCGGAGGAAGAGTTCCGTCCGCTGATCGCGGACTTTGCGCGCACGCTGTGGGACTTGGGTTTTCGGGTGAGTTCTGCCGGGCGCACGGTGGAGGAATGCAAGCGCATCGAAGAGGGCAACGCGGAATTTCATTTGGCATTGCTGGACCGCCGGTTTCTGGCCGGCGATGCGGACCTTTTTGAAAGGCTCGACAAGCGCATTCTGCCCGGTTCGGAAAAAACCGCGCGGCCATTTTTGCTGACGCAGCTCCACAAACTGACCACGGAACGCCTCACTCGCTATGGCAACACGATTTTTCATCTCGAGCCGAACGTCAAGGATGCGCCCGGCGGGCTGCGCGACTATCAGGCAGCGGCGTGGCTGCGCCAAATTGGCGGCGAGAAGCGAGAGCCGCTGAGCAGTAGCGCCGCGGAAGAAGAGCTGGCCTCCGGCGCCGTGGATTTTCTCAGCGCCATTCGCTGCTTCCTGCATTACAACAACGCGCGCAACGACAATACGTTGACTTACGAATTGCAGGCCGGTGCCGCGGAGCGCTCCCTAGGTGTTACGGATGGATTGCCGCGCGATGCGGCGGAATGGATGCGACTGTATTTTCGGCATGCGCGCACGCTGAACCGCCAATTGCTGCGTTATCTCGAGCAGAAGGCGCCGGCGTCACAAACTTTCCGGCAGCGGTTTTTCAACGCGGCGCGTTCGGCAAAATCAGAACCGGGGAATGGGAAACCCTTCGCGGTGCGCGACGGGCGGTTCGAATTGCTCGACGCGAGGGAGATTTCCGACCGCAGGGTCCTGTTTTCTCTTTTCACCGAAGCGGCGCGCGCGGGAATCCCGCTGAGCCGCCGCGCCGAGCGCAGCATCGCGTACATCATGAAGCATCCGGAATTGCCGGCGAAGAATGCGGACGTGACCTGGGCCACGCTGCGCGAGATCCTTGGCGCGGATTACCCGGGTGTGGCGTTGCGGCCGCTGCAGCGGCTTGGATTGCTGGCGGAAATCCTGCCAGAGTTCGCGCGCATCGACTCCTTGGTGGTTCGCGATTTTTACCATCGCTATACGGTGGACGAGCACACGCTGCGCACGATCGAGCATTTGCAGGAATTGACGGAGTCGACGGACGCGCGCGGCGTGCACTTCAAGGAACTGTGGAAGACCGCGGAGCGCCGCGACTTGCTGATACTTGCGCTGTTGTTGCACGACATCGGCAAGGGCATGGCCGTGGAAAACCATGTGACCGGCAGCCTCGAAGCGCTGGAGAGCGCTGCCGCGCGCCTTGCATTATCGGCGGACGAAAAGGACGAAGTTCAGTTTTTGATCGAGCACCATCTGGATATGTCTGCGACGGTGCAGCGGCGCGACATTTTCGATCCCGCCACCGTCTCCGCGTTTGCCGCGACCGTGGGAAATCAGGAGCGGCTGCAACGGCTTTGCCTGCTGACCTACGCGGACATCCACGCGGTAAACCCCGAAGCACTGACGCCTTGGAAAGCAGAGATGTTGTGGCAGCTTTACGTCGCCACTTCCAATCACTTCAGCCGCACCCTGGATACCGATCGCTTGCATGCACACGACGAAATTTCGCTCCTGGAACAGGTGCGCGCGCATACCGCCGGCGCCAGCACGGAAGAGATCGAACGCTTCCTCGAAGGATTTCCTCGGCGTTATCTGGCGGTGCATACCGCGGCCGAAATTGCCGCGCATTTCGCCCTGTATCAAAAGCTTGGCCCGCAGCCGGTTCAGACTGAGCTGCAAGTGCATAGGCACGCATTTTCCCTTACCCTGCTGACCGCCGACCGTCCTGCCCTGTTCGCAACCATTTCCGGCGTGCTGGCCGGATGGGGAATGAACATCATTAAGGCCGACGCGTTTGCCAACGCCGCCGGAATCGTCCTGGATACGTTTCATTTCTCGGATTTGCACCGCACGCTCGAGTTGAATCCCACCGAGATCGAGCGATTTCTCAAGAGTCTTAAGGATGTAGTGAATGGGAAGGCCCCGCTCGAGCTGCTGTTGAGCGGCCGTGAAAGTGCCAGCCGGGCGCGGCCGCCAAAAGTTGCTGTTGAGATGCGCACCGGCTTTGATGACAGTTCGTCCGAGCACAGCACGCTATTGGAAATAGTCGCGCAAGACCGGCCAGGATTGCTGTATGACATCGGCTCGACGCTCGCCCGCCTGGGATGCAACATCGAAGTCGCGCTGATCGATACCGAAGGGCAAAAAGTGATCGACGTGTTCTACCTCACAGAGCAGGCGAAGAAGCTGAGCGCGGAAAAGCAACAATCGCTGCGGCTAGCGCTGCAGAGCGCCCTGGGTTAGAAACTCCCATGTCCGGCGGTTGCGCACTTCACCGCATGGCATCTAGTGGCGCTTTAAACGTGGCGCCAGGCTCACCAAATCATCCGACAGAAGCTTTTCGATCAGTTCTTCCACGCCGGCGCCATGCGAGCCGGCGGTCACCAGGTCAGCGTGCTCCTTCAGAGGCGGCAACGCATTGGCTACCGCCACGCTGAATTCGCAGATGGCGAGAAACACCTGGTCGTTTTCCGCATCGCCCACGCCCACGGTGTTGCGCGGCGAGAGCCGAAGCTCGTTTAGTGCGACCTGCAGGCCGCTCGCCTTATTTACGCCGGAAGGCAGCACCATCACCGCATCCTTGTTAAAAATAACTTGCAGTTCGAGCCCCATGTCGCGAATCACTTCGAGAACCGTCGATGCGAATGGTTGCCATGTGGCCACGATGCATTGGCCTACCGAGAGTGGCTGTACGCCGCGGCGTCGCAATTCGGCGACAAACTCCGGCGGCGGCAGGTCGGCAAGTACTTTACTCTCGCGGTTGGCCGGCCGATGCAATACGGCGCCGTTCTCTGCAACGATTCGCTCAAAGAGCGCGTGCTCCGGGAAAACGCTTTGCAATTCGGCAAGCTGGCGTCCGGTTGCTAAAATCAATTTCCGGCCGGATGCGCTCACGCGCTTCAGAGCTTCCACAGTGCTGGGCACACACCGCCCGTCGTGAGCGATAGTGCCGTCGTAATCGCAAATCAGACAGAAGTAGCGCATGCGTGAACTCTATTGTGTGGACGCCTCGCCGTGCGAATTTAGTACGCAGGGAGGGGAATATTCCCCGCGCTCTGCACAATTCTTTGCGCGGCGATTATGGTTTTGCGGGCGCAGGAGCAGGAGCCTGCGCGGGTGCCGCCGGAGCCTTTTGATTCTCGAAATTGACCTTCGGAACCTGCCGGGCGCCCTCGTCTGCCTTGAAGTACGCGTCGTTCCTGGTAAAGCCGCTCATACTCGCCACTAGGTTGTTCGGGAAAAGGGAAATATAGGTGTTGTAGTCCTGCAGCGTTTCATTGTAACGGCGCCGCTCCACCGCGATTCGGTTCTCCGTGCCCGCCAGCTCGTCCTGCAGCCGCAAAAAGTTTTCGTTGGATTTTAACTGTGGATAATTTTCAACTACAACCAGCAAGCGCCCTAGAGCTGAATCGAGTCTCTGGTTGGCGGCAATCTTGTCCGCCGGAGTATTCGCGCTGAGCAGCGCGGAGCGTGCCTTGGCAATATCCCCAAAAACAGTTACCTCTTGCGCCGCAAACCCTTTCACCGTCTCCACCAGGTTCGGAATCAGGTCCGCGCGGCGCTGCAGGACCACGTCCACCTGGGACCACGCAGAGTTTACAGCCTCCCGCTTTATCGCCATCTGGTTCCTGCGGCTGACAAAGGAACTTCCCAGCAGCAGGCCAATCACCAGCAGAATCACAAGGATCGCGAGAGCTATTTTCATGATCGCTTGCCTCCTTAACAATTACGCACTTGTCTTGCCGGAGCGCTGCCATTGCCGTTTCGGCAGATGATGGTCCAGCGCCGCAATCACTTTCTCCAGCGCGGCCAGGTAGCCATCATACACAGGCAGCACCGCATCTCTGTCCAAACTCTTGGCCTCGCGCAGGCGTTGCACGGCTTCAAATGCCGGCGTGCTCGCAGCCGTCAATGCGGTAATTCGGGAGAAAACGTCGCCCGGAGCACTTGGTGGCTGCTCCTGAAAGGCAATCAACGTGTGCCGAAGCAGCGTCAGCGCGCTCGAAAACGATTTGGCCAGCACGGACCCAAGCTCCTGCTGGTTTCCCGCCTCACGCAGAAAATGCTGCCGCAACCTCAGCAACAGCGTGCGCAATTCGTGCTCCACCTGGACGCGATGCAAGTTCATTGGCACGGTGATGTCCGCGATTACATCTGAGCCGTACAGCACGCGAAGGCTCTGCTGCATGTCCAGGAGCTCGATGGCGAAAACGTCCGCGGACTGCCGAAGCTCCTCGGTGCCAAAGAAAAGTGGCGCGGGCTGATGCTGCACGGTGATCCACCACTTCACCACCGCGGAGACACGCGTCAACTCCGCCGCGCGCAGCGAACGCAGAATACACAGGACGTTCAAGTCCGAATGTGCCTCGTGAAAATCACCGCGCACCGCGGATCCGTACAAAATTATCGACTCGAGGTTGTCCCTCGCAGCTTCATGCAGCCGTTCGACCAGGTTTTTCAACGCTTCCTGTACGTCGTCCATTGCGTTCCTCAAACTCTACCAACTCCCGGAAGCCCCACCGCCTCCGCTGCTGCCTCTACCGAAGCCGCCAAATCCTCCACCGCCGGAAAAACCGCCCGAGCTGCCGCCAAAGCCGCCGCCTCGCCACCCGCCACCCATCCCACCCAGCATCGGTCCGATCCACCAGCCTCCACCGCCACCTCGTCGGCCGCTTGCGGCTCTTCGCCCGGCCCGCGCAATCGAGAAAATAATCCAGATGATGAAAAGTATTCCCCATATGCTGATTGGGGACGAATGATCCTGCTCACCGCGATGCGGCGCATCCGGAGGTTGACCCGAGAGCGTAACACCACGATCCTCTGCAATATATTTCGCCAGCATCCACGTCGCGGTCTCGATCGCCGCGCTGTAGTTCCCCTCGCGCAGGAACGGCACCATCGCGCGGCCCGCGTCTCCGGCACGCGCATCGTTGATCACCGGTTCCAGCCCGTAGCCAACTTCAATACGGTCTTTGCGCTCGTCAGGAGCAACTAGGAGTAGCCCGCCGCGATTGTCGCGCTTGCTTCCCACTCCGAGTTCCTTGTACAAATCCACCGCAAAGTTCTCGACGCTTTCTCCCTCCAGCGAATGCACTGTAACGACGGCAATCTGCGCGCCGGTCTTTTCCTCGACCTCGCGGCAGAGTGCCTCCAGTCGCGCCTTCGTGTCCGGCGCGATCACGCCTGCAAGATCAGTCACATATCCGCTCGGATGTATGTTTTTCGGATTTTCAGCAAGAGCGGGAAACGCGGCCGACAGCAACAGAATGCAAAGAGGAACCAACGTGAAGGAGCGAAAGCGGTTCATCGGGAAATTCGTGGCGTGTGTGCCTCAACTCTAGTTCTACGCAAGCAGGTGTGGAAAGATAACAACGACTCCGCCTCTTTATTGTAGCTTGTGCCGTGATTTCTTGCCGGACTAGTAGTTCTTTCGCTTGGAGTGCGCCGCGTCTTGCTCGCCTTTGTAGGCCTTCCAAGATTGTGCGATGACGTAAGCATGAATCGCGTCGGCATCCTGCACGGTCATCTTCGCACTGGGGAAAGCAAACTTCGGCGGATCGGCAAAGCCCGGCATGCCCTTATCCCAATGCGAGCCGCCCAGCACAATCGTGTACCAATCGCGGTGCACATCCGCTGGCATGTAGCGAAGATCTGGAATGGCGCCATCAAGGACCCATGCGCGACTGCCGTCTGTGCCAGGGGAGTGGCATCCATCGCACACAAATTTTTGGTACAGCACTTCGCCTTTGTGGATGGTCTCTTTGCTGGCGGTCAATTTTGGCGGCTCCGGCACCGGCGGAATCACTACCGGCGGCGCCGTATACGCGGTAGTAGCGCCGAGCTTGAAAGCCAACAGCCGGACCGGGCCGCGCGCCGATTCATTAGTGACCATCGTGCGCGCCGGTGCGAACAGCCGCGAACCCGATCCCCAGCCCACCGGCGTGATCACGTACTGCTCGCCCTTCACCAAAAACGTCACCGGAATGGACTCGATCGCCGAGCCCGTCTTGATCGACCACAACTGCTTCCCGCTGTCCGCGGCAAACGCGGCAAACTCTCCCGTGCCTTGCCCCTGAAAAACCAGATTGCCCGCCGTAGAGAGCACTCCGCCGTTCGTCGCAACCAGCTCCTCCACCGACCAGCGCGCCGACTGGCTCACGGGATCCCACGCGATCAGCCGCCCCACCAGCCCCACGCCGCTTTCTCCGGATTCCATCGCCCCTTTGGCATCCGCGCGGCGATCCGTCGTCGGAATGTAAACCAAGCCAGTCTGCGCGTTGTAGCTCATCGGCCACCAGTTGTGCACCGTCCACTGTCTGCCGCCACCCGCAGATTTTGGAATCTCCACCGCGTGCCCAGTCTGCAAATCAACAGCGCTCGCCCAAACCGTTTTCACCAGCGGCTTCGCAGAAAGAAGCTTGCCGGTCTTGGCATCCAGCACGTAAAAGAAACCATTCTTCGGCGCCGTCATCGCCACGTGCCGCTTCTCGCCGTTGATGGTCAGGTCCGCCATCAGGATATGATTGTTTTCCGTTTGCATCCCTGGCGCGCTCGTTTGGAAATGCCATGCATATTCGCCGGTATCCGCAATGACCGCGATAATGCATCCCGAGAAAAGTCTGTCGCCGCTCACTTTAATAGATGACAGCTCGCCATAATCCACGCCCGCCCCAGCCGTTCCGAAAATCACCAGCCCTGTCGGTTCGTCGTAAGTAATTGCATTCCAGACGTCGCCCCCGCCGATCCTCCATGAATCCTTCCCGGACCACGTCTTCGCCGCCATCTCCAGCGGCTTCGTTTCGAACGGCTTCGACGGATCGCCCGGCACAGTCCAGAAGCGCCAGATTTCCTTGCCGGTCCCCGCGTCGTAAGCAATCAGCGCACCGCGCACGCCATCATCCGACCCGTTGTAGCCCATCAAAACTTTGCCCTTGGCGATGTGCGGTGCTCCAGTGATTCCCGTCTGCGTGGGATCGCACACGATTGCTTCCCATAGTTGTTTCCCCGCAGCAGCGTCCACCGCGATCAGCCGGCAATCGCCGGTCCCCACAAAAACTTTCCCGTCCCACACCGCAACTCCGGCGTTTGTTCGCGCCGAATACGAGCCGTTAATGGCCATGTTCAGCCGCACGTGCGGATCGAATTTCCAAATCAATTTTCCGGAAGCTGCGTCTACCGCATAGACCCTCGATTGCGGCGCGCTCACATAAATCACTCCGTCCACGACAATCGGTTCCGCCACCACGCCCATCGCCCCATCAATCTCCAGGTACCACGCGAGCCCAAGACTATTCACATTCTTGTCGCTAATCTGCCTCAACGGGCTGAAATGCGCCTCATCAAACGTGCGTCCGTTGAGCAGCCAATTCGTTCCCGCGGCAGATTCCGAAGCCACGCGCGCTTCCGTCACATTGCCAGGCTTCACCGTCGTTTCCGCCGGAGCTTTGCAGCCAACTCCAGTCCCCAACGCAAAGTACACGCCAGCCACACCAAGGATTCGCAATGTCTTCATCCCAACCACCTTTCATTTTCGACGCCGCGGCGCACCAACGGCAACGTTCCCTCACACGAGACAATTCTGCACCAAGCGCCCTTTGCTGGATTCTGCGCCGTCATGTTAGAGGCGTCGCAAAAACAAAGTCAAATGCAGTTCTGATTGTGTGAATCAACACAGCATCAACGAATGAGCGGGTGAGGGGGGCGGATTGGAAATTGGTGGACGTGACCGGGCTCGAACCGGCGACCCCCTGCTTGCAAAGCAGGTGCTCTCCCAACTGAGCTACACGCCCCCCTACAACTATATGATTCTAATTGATTTTCGTGAGAGTGACCAACTGCTCTCTAGCAGTACTCCCGCAAACTCAACTACACGTCAATGCGGAGCAGCCATCAGTGCCCTCGCTACGATGGGCGCTTAAGTGGAAAATTCTCTAAGCGCCCTTCGTATTTTACGGTTATGAGCTGAGCCGTGACAAAACGCTAGAAATCTACATCGCCGAGAATCGAAAGCTCGATGTCCAACCTCCTCGGGGCACCTGGCGCGAAGGATAAGTTCTTCGTTGTCTCCAGGATCAGATGCAAAGGAAGCGGCCCACGATCCCCACGGCCCAATGGATCATCACCGGTTGCAAAGGCAGAAATTTGAAGCGGCCAATCGGAATGAAGGACGCGAACGTCCAGTGTGCCTTCCTTTGATATCAGCCGATCGCTCCGAAGATTGTCTACAACGGAGGTTTTGATGCGATCTGAGCGGGTCGGCACGGCCATCCACAAACGGCGGACCATCACCGCCTTGGACGGCGTGATGACCTCCGATCGACGAAGGCCGTTCCTTGTGAGCGACCACGTGACTTCCGTCACGAGACCTGGGTCGATGGTTTCGCCCGCTTTGGCGCCGACGACAACCCATCGGCTCCATGCGGCCGTGACACTTTTCCCATCCGAGGACGGATGAATCTCGTCTGCGCCGTCCGCGGCAGCGATCGTCGTTCCGCCTTCCAACTCCAGGAACGGGACGAGGCAGGGATAGAGTTTCTCCACCGGCACGTCGAAGCCCAGGAGACCGTGAGGAACTGGTTCGTAATCGGAAGTGGTTCCGCGCGGCCCAGTGACGAACGGCAATGCAAAATGGAACTCCTTTTGACGAACCACCCATACCCCAAACTTTCGCCCGGAATCGTTGCGGAAATAGACGAAGCGCGCGACATTCCTAAGGCTCAGGTGGGAGGAAAAGCTCGTGATCTCCTCCTTCGCAAGCGCATCCATAAATTCCTTATGGGCGCCGATGACCTTTGCAAGAAATGTGGTGGTTTGTTGCCACTCGCGCTCCCTGGTGATGTAACTGTAATCTCCCCGGCCAAACGCGAAGACTGAGAGAAGATGAGTTTCGTCCTTGAAATCACTGCGCAGCCAGCGCCAGGCAGCGTAATACGCCGAAACAATTTGCGGGAGCGGCGCCGGGCGAAACTCTGGATATTCTCCGACGAATGCGGCGATTTCCATGGTATCCATGTAACTGATCGCCCCCAGGCTGCGTCCCCAGGAATAACCGTAACCGTCCGGGGACAGTAAGTCCCACCACAGTTTCATCTGTTCACTAAGCGATGGCGCGACGGCCTTCATGATGTCTTCACGCCCCGCGAGTTCCGCCGCCTCATATAGGGCCCTGGCGTACTCATTGGAATATCGATCGTAACGGCCGGTCGGCAGAGCATCGTCAGCAAAGAGTGCTCCGCCGGTGAATTGTGATGCCGCCCGATTCAGAAGGTCGTCCAGCGAGGCGCGATCCTTGTTGAGGCCGAGTTCGTAGTCGATCGCCGCAATCCGCGCGGCGACACCAAAATAATTTTCGGGGAGATGGATTAGCTGGTGATTCTTTGAATCATAAAATCGGCCGGGGTCAAGCAAAGCAACATACGTTTGTCTTCCTTCGGAAGACAAACTCTGCCACAAGGTGTTGTGGTTTAGGTCCTTCCCGAAACTTTCCAGGGCCATCGCTGCGTAGAGTTGAGCCCAGGTCTTTCCTCCATGGCTCAATTCGATCTGAGCCATTTTTCCGATCATTTGCGAAACATCATGACCGGCAATCGTCTTCGACCCTGCAAACTCCGAATAGGCACCCAGGGTTCGCATGAACGTCCCCCAGGAAAATTCTCCAGTGGTCAGCGCGCCAACCACCCGGTCCGGGGGCGGGTCGAGAGTCTTGATATCGGCAACGTGCGCCGTCACCTCCTTCTGAAGAAAATCGCGGATTCGCCTATCGAGTTCGGAAGCCTGGATTTGCCGTTCATCCGCCCGAGCTTGTGCGAACGAATCGCAGCTTGCACAGAGAAGACCGGCGAGAATCACTCCGAGTTTTTTTACTGTAACGAGTATTGTCGTTCCCATATGGTTCAGTCGATCAACTAATTGTCGTGAGTTGGCCTGGTTCCCGACAGCAATACGTTAAGCAGGCCACTGAACAAAAACACCTTAACGGATGTAGTCTTCCCTGCACGGTGTGAACACATCTATTACGCGAGAGTCTTCAATCGCGGATGCGCCATGTTCCACGCCACCGCGCACGACAAAGGTGTCACCCGTTCGAACGTCGACTGTCCTTCCTTGGGACGTAACCTTGAGGTGCCCATACACGACATACACGATTTGCTCGTGCGGGTGGCTGTGCACGGTCCCAACCCAGCCTTTCATCATGTCATGCTCCGCAAGAAACAATTTGTCGTTGTAGGCAAGCACGCGGCGTTTCAACCCGTTTTCCGGCACTGTCTCCTTGCCATCTTCGTGCGCTACCACGACGAAGTCAGGAAAAGAGCTTGTTTGGGCGTCCATTTGTATTCTCCAATTTACTCAGACTGCTCAAACCCCAGCGGTAACCTCTTGTTCCGTGATGCCTGCACGCAAGGTTTCCTCAACACGCCAGCCAGCCTCCGTCCAGTCCGGCGAGACGCGGCCTCGGCAATCGGAATATTTGCGGCCTACTTCCAATCCAGATCCGCCCTGTTGAAACCCCGGCTGAATATTCACAACACCAAACTGCCGATCCTCGACCTCGCGATGAGCTGCCATAGCCCAGAGGAAAGCAATTCGGTGGCCCGGAACGGAAACGTTGGGGTGATACCCGCTCGGCATCAACACCGCGTCGCCGTCGCGCACCACCGTTACCAAATCCGGATACTCCGTATTGTTGTAAACGAGCTGGATGCCGTAGGCCGGTTCTGGCATGTCAAAGTAAACGTACATTTCTTCGAGCATCTTCGCGTGTTCATGCGGTGGCCAACTCGTCCAATTGCCGGGGTCGGAGTGCGTAAACCCGGCCACCAGGCGTCCCGCTTCGACGTTCTTGGCGATCAGCATGTTTAGCTGCCGCGCAGAACCGGGCCCGCCTGCGCTGAACTTCATTCCCGGATCCTGGGAAGTCTCCGTGTAGCGCACAACCTTAAGTGGATACTTGCCTTCGACATCGGAAGAAAACTCTGCGATGTCCGCTTCGCTCTTTGTGG
>WNFO01005031.1_pt1 | contig 11490 bp, 8 predicted proteins | sample 5400251 | NCBI WGS metagenome assembly WNFO01 (sample SAMN13153354, study PRJNA577476) | soil metagenome | isolation source: 100 cm saprolite under Madrone tree | place: USA:California | collected 2016-06-14
AGATGTCGGCCGATACACGCGCGCACCCGAGGCGGACATCCGGTACGTCTCGCTCAGCAGGCGAATCTCATCGGCCATGACCTCTGGATTCAGGAAGCGGGGACCTGCCACCGATTGGACAATGCCCAGCACGGCGATGATAAGCATCAGTCCGAGGTTGATGTAAAAGCATTTACGAAGTTCGGCTTCGGAATTAACCATGGAATAACCGACGAACATCAGCGGGACGTAGTAGAAGTAGATCTTCATCCCGAGCAAGCCAAAAAAAATGGATGTCGAACCGGGATTAAACACCTGAATTGCGGCATACCAGATAAAAACAAGCAGGATTGGAAAAAACGGCGGCCGGAATATCTTTACATCGGGATCTTTGCGCCGATATGCGGCGAAGAAGGAGAGGTAAACGAGCAGGACGAGGAAGTCCTTGGCAAAATAAATTCCCATGTTGTTGCCGAGAAATTTCCGCGCAAAGTCTTCAAACAGAAGCCAAGCGACAAACAGATATACTCCGTTGCGCCAATTCTGCAGCAAGGCTAGAACAAAAACAAAAACGATGAAACCCAGCGCGATATAAAGCAGGCTGGCCAGGTCGTTCGTGATGATATAACCCGCCGCTTTATAGGCCACGATAATGGCCACAATGAAGAACGCGATAGTGACGCGGCGGCCCCGACGAAACTCCCCGGGGATCGTTTGCAACAAAGAAATCATCGCGCTTTATCCTACGCTTGAAAGCAACGACATCGCCAGCGCTACTCCGAACTTACTTATGTGTCTTCTCCGGCTGGAGTTGTCCCATCGCGCTGTCGGCTCATTCCGCCGCATTGGTGCGCTGTGGGTATGAATCTCGATTATCAAGTCCCCTCCGCTGGATAACATCCCGCGGACTGAGCGTTGGTTCCAGGTGCTGCCTTCCCGGCATGCCAGTACAAATATGTGTGGCCTCGTTCAATGAGAGGCCGTTCGAAATACCGCCAGGAGAAACTGGCCACGCCGATGGTCAATGTCAGCGCCAGCACCGTTACGCCCACTCCCTGAGCGTCGAAAATCTCCGGCGATCCGTGGAGAATCAATCGGTGCATCAGCAAGTTAAACGCGTAGTGGAGGATGTACACGCAATACGAAATCGTACCCAGCCGCCGGAGCATCGGGAATCGCATAGCCTGCGCAATCCAGCTTCCCTCTTGCGTCAGCGTCAGCACCAGAAGACAAGTGTAGAACAGCGCCATCCATGTATATCCGATCGACGCGCCTATCAGCGAAGATGGATGTAACAGCCACCACAACAATGCCAGCACTCCCGCCGATAAACCCATGAATATGCGTCTGACGAGTACTGCATTTGCTTTCAGGAAACGACGGGCGGAATCAGATCGCCAGGCCATCGCTAACAAGATCCCGCAAGCCAGCGCATCCGCGCGGCAAGGCATCAGAAAGCTCGCCGCAGTTGTTCCAGGCATCCAGATGCGGGAGACCATCACCCTCAATACCGGTGCCGCACAGATCGTTCCCACAAGAAAAAAGAACAGCCTGCGCGCAGTAAGAAACCGTATCAGCGGTGGCGCGATCAGATAGAACTGCTCCTCGACCGCCAGCGACCACGTCACGCCGAACCAAGCCCATGCAAGGACCTGGGTTCCGAATTGCATGTTCTGTAAGAAAAGTAGCTGTATCAGCGCCGGTTTGAAGGAACTAAGCGAAACACCAAGCCAGCCCGGTGATCGCCACAGCACCCAGCCAACTGTCAAAGCGTAGAGAAGAATCCACGTGTAGTACACCGGCAGGATGCGAAACACACGTCGCAAATAGAAGGTTCGAAAGTAGGTCGGTGAATCTCGGGCATCGAGCAGGATGCCTCCGATAAGAAAACCAGATAACACAAAAAAGAGGTCTACTCCACTCCAACCCACCGTGAATAGACTCAAGGCGCGGTGCGGCCACAATCCTAGTCTGGCATTATTTGCACTGGCGACGTAGTGGTCGAGAATCACCAACAGAATGGCCAGTCCGCGCAACCCATCCAATTCAGGGATTCGGCGTGACGGCAGCATTTCCCGCCGAGCGGCCGCCTCCATCCTGTGGCGCTTCCCCAATGCTTCCGTCTGATTTACAGTCGACATCGTCAAGCAGGTAGCATCACTCGTGCAGAGAGTCGCCGCGCGATCCGCGTCATAAGATTCTCGAGGCCGCCCATTCTATCATTCGTATTGCAAGCGGGGCGGCTAGCCGCTTGAAAGGCCGTCCCATTGTCCGGGCAAGCTTCAAATGCCAACCACATCGGCGCTCTCTGAACACGCCTGAGGCGTTCTCCGGCCACAGTTGCCCTATCAGGTGCTCCCGGAGAGTATGTGCCGATAGACTTTGGCGTGCTCCTCGATCATGCGCTCTCTTGCGAAATGGAGGCGAGCGCGCTCGCGTGCCTTCTCACCAAGCGCGCCAATCAGCGACGAATCCTCAATCACCTTCCTCATGCAGGCCGCCAGCGCGTGGGGATCTCCATGCGCAAATTTTAGGCCGGCATCACCGACAATTTCGGCAAGCCCACCAATATCGGAAGCAATCACAAGCCTGCCGCGCATCATCTGCTCGATTACGGAGAGGCCCGCCGTCTCCTCCCAAACCGAAGGCATGATCACCGCGTCGACTCCGCACAAGGTTTCCGCCAAAGCCGTACCAGTGAGATAACCCGTGATTTGAACGAAATGCTCAATACCTTCGCGCTGGATTATTTCTTCAACTCTCGGGCGTTCGGGTCCATCCCCGATGAGGTGGACGGTGAACGAGCGCCCTTCGTTGGCCAAAATTTTCGATGCGGCCAAAAGAATAGGAATTCCTTTTTCCGACACGAAGCGGCCGACGTAGGCGAACGAAATCGTGCCAGGCGCAGAGCGGTTCGAGGCAGGTCGCGGCGCAGAAGTGCTCACGAAATCTTCTGTCCCGTGATAAATCACGGAAGAGTGCGGCAGCGCGTGGCGCTCCAGGACGTGTTGCGTAACCGCGATGTTTCGCGCGGCGGCGCGACTTAAGAGATGCCGCGGAAACATCAAGACCAAATTCACCAGACTCGCAGCCCAGGATATTTCCTTTGCCTGGCAGCGCACACATTCCGCGAAGTGTCCCGCTTGAAAGTGTCCCGGGCACACGGCGCGATCCGGCTCATGGACCAGGCGCCCATTGGGGCAAATCGCTTGATACGTATGATGCTCGATCACCGCGGGTTTTCGCAGCAGCCAAGCCACAGAGAGCGGCACAAGCGCGGGTCCCGCAAGGTGAAGAAGATTCGCGTCTCGAAACAAACGCCAAAGGGTTCCGAACTTGGGCCGCCGGATTACGCGAAAGGGCAGCAAGCCATCATCGAAAACGCCTGCAGGTGTCTCCGTTACCAGGGTGATGTCAAACTTCGGCGTCCCGTCCTGCGAGGCCTGCCTCGCCAGTCCGCACGCCAGGGACATAGTGACGTTCTCCACGCCGCCGATACTCGGGGCGAAATAGTGCGAAAAAATCACCAATTTCATTCCGAGAGATTCCTCGGCGCACCCAAACCTGTGCCCTCGGGCGCAGTATCGCGGCGCAACCGTGACACCGCCGTGGCGATCGCATGTACAGTGCCTTCTACATTTTCCCGCGGCGACCACGATTCCAGCCGCTGCCTGGCGGCTCGGCCCATCTCCCGCAGGTGCTTCAGATCGGCAAGAGCCGTTGCGAGAATGCGCCCAAGCGCGTCCACGTCGCCGCACGGGTACACAAAACCGGTCTGCTCGTGAATAATCAGGTCGCGCGCCGCACCCACGCGGTCGCTTGCAACCACTCCGCAGCCGCAAAGCATAGCCTCATTCACTACGACGCCGAACGCATCATAGCCCGAAGGCAGTACCATTAGATCCGCGGCCGTGTAAATGGCGGGCAGCTGCGTTTGATTGGCAAAGCCCAGAAAGCGCACGCGACCGGCAATACCGAGTTGGGCCGCTTCGAGCTCAAGGCTGGGGCGGAGCGGACCGTCGCCCGCGAACACAAGAATCGAGTTCTTCAGCCCTGCGCGAGAAAAAGCCTGCAACAGGTCGTGTGGCCTCTTCCATGGCTGCAGCTTCGCACAAAAAAGAACGACAACATCGCTCCCAGAAGCGCCCCAGGACACACGGATTGATTCTCGGTTCACGCGCGCAGACTGAGCGAGCCACCATTCGTTATCCACAACGTATGGCGTGAGCGTAATTCGTTTCTCCGGAATACCCAAAGAGCGCATCAGGTCGCGGGTGCCTGAGGAAGGCGCCATCACCTGGTCCGAGAGTCGAAAAAGCACAGGCCACAGCAGTCGTTTGACCGGGCGCTTCCATTTCCGTCCGTCCATTGGGGAAAGGGTAACTGCGTCGGCTCCGAAGAGGAACGCGGTGTGCGAAAGCTTCGCGGCGAAATACGAAATCCAAAAGCTGGCCCGGATATATCCTGTGAAGCAGAGAACTGCGTCGAACCGGCCCTCTCGGGTCAATTTCCAAAGTTCTGGATTGTACAGCCCGAAAAACGATTCCGACCCGGTTCCGCGATTCTCCACGTGAGTCCAAGCATATCCGTCGAGCAAAGGAATATCCCACTTCACGCTGCGCCCGAATTCCGGGTCGTGCCCTGCTTCCGCTCCGCGCAAACTGCAATACGCGACGTGAAAATCGAGCCGGGGGTGCTGCGCCATCAAGCGAAAAATAGGGGAGGAGTACTGCACCGGGTGTGAAGCAACGACCAACACGCGGAAGCGGCGCTCAGGCATGGCAGGACCCGCAGCGCATCAACTCATTGGCGTCGGAAGAAAGGCTTGGCACTGGAACAGGATGACCCAAAGCGAAAGTATACCCGTTTCGCACCGTAAGCCGCTGTGCTAAACTGCTTGGGTTCCGCAGGGTTTTGCAGTTCACGTACGTCTCCGCATCGTGATCTGTGTACCGGCCGCGCGCACGGGTAGGGCGCCGACGGGCGAGCATTTACCAGCTAAAGGGTACAGCCTAAGCCGCAGCAGATCGCGAAAGAGCTAGAACGCGTGGCCTTTGCGCGCGAAAATCAAAACGAGGAATTGTTATGTCTGGGCATTCAAAGTGGGCCACGATCAAGCACAAGAAGGCGGCCACCGACGCCAAGCGCGGCCGCGTCTTTACCCGGGTGATCCGCGAAATCACCATTGCCGCACGCATCGGCGGCGGCGACCCGAACTCTAATCCGCGCCTCCGCACTGCGATTCTAGCCGGCAAGAACGAAAATATGCCGAACGAAAACATCGAGCGCGCAATTCTGCGCGGCACTGGCCAGCTCGAAGGCGAGCAGTACGAAGAGGTTACGTTCGAGGGATATGGTCCTGGCGGCGTCGGAATGCTGATCCAGGCGGTCACCACGAATCGCAATCGCATTGTAGGCGAATTTCGCCATTTGATCAGCAAGAACGGCGGTAACTTGGCCGAAGCCGGCGCCGTTGGCTGGATGTTCCAACGCAAAGGCGAAATTGTCGTACCCAAGGAGCAAGCCAGCGAAGAAAAGATGCTCGACATTGTGCTGGAGGCAGGCGCCGACGATTTGAAGGACGATGGCTCCGGCTGGTACGTCGTCACTCCACCCGACGCTCTCGAAAAAGTCAAAGAGGCATTGACCAAGGCGGGCGTTACCCCGGCGTCAGCGGAAATTGGCATGGTTCCGCAGAATTACATCAAGTTGACCGGAGCGCAGGCCACGCAAATGGTGCGGCTGATAGAAGCTTTGGAAGAGCACGACGACGTGCAACACGTCTACGCGAATTTCGATATCGATGAGTCGGAGATTCAGGCGGCAGTCGGCGCAAACTGAATCTGCTAGCCTATACTAAATTCTGAAGCGGCCACGGAACTTTAGTGGCCGTTTTGCTTTTTGCGATGTGTTCCCGCGAATAGGGTGGAAATGAGTGGCACCGCTACGCTCTTCGCCTTAGACTATGTTGCGATGAGCGTCCCTGGCAACGGCAAGTCAGCCTCGCGTATGCGCGTGCTCGGTGTCGATCCAGCGGCTGCGGGCCCTACAGGGTACGGCATCGTGGACAGCGACGGGCGAACTTGCCAGATGCTGCATTATGGCGCGCTGCGCGTTCCGCCGGCGCGTCAGAAAGAATCCTGCGGCGCGGCTTTGCAGGACATTCACGAGCTGATCTGCGGGCTCATTCGGGAATTCGCGCCCACCGCGCTTGCCATCGAATCCGTGTTTACCGCCCTCAACATGCGCACCGCGCTGCGGCTCGCGGAAGTGCGTGGCGTAGTGCTGCTCGCGGCTTCTCAACATGAATTGGCCGTCCACAGCTACTCGCCGCGCGAAGTGAAGGCGTCCGTGGCAGGGTACGGCCACGCGGACAAGCGGCAGATGCAGTTGATGGTCCGCGCATTGCTGTCCATGAACGAAACGCCGGAGCCCGCCGACGCCGCGGACGCCTTGGCCGTTGCGCTTTGCCATTTGCAGGCCGAGCAGGCACGCCTGCGCTACGGTCTCCCAGATGCGAAATCACTCGCGAAACCCCGCGCGTTGCCCGCGCCAGTGACCCCTGCGCGAAGCGTAACGCGATTACCTGCTTCACGCATCGAATCGATACGATGAGAACTTCTGTAACGCGCTCTATTCTGCTGTCCTGTGCGATCTCGCTGGCCTGTGCTTCCGCGGCTTTCGTCACCGCCGGTGCTTTCTCTTCGCCTGCCGCCAACGGGGCAATGCGCTCGGCTCCCGCATCAACCGGAGCCAAACTGACATTTCGCCGCATCTTCAAGTCGAGCACGCCGGAGTTCATCGAAATTTCCGTGCGCGAAGACTCCGACGACGCCAGCTACGAAATTCGCCAGCTCGACGATGATCCCGGTGCGGCAAAATTCCAGGTCAGCTCGGCTTTGCGCGCCAAAATGTTCGCACTCGCCCAACAGTTGAATCACTTTCAGGGACAGGACCTGGACGTCCACCGAAAAATCGCCAACCTTGGCGAAAAAACGTTTCGCTGGGAGCAAGGCTCGGACACGCATGAGGTGAAATTCAATTACACCTTGAATGCGAGCGCCAGCCAATTGCTGCAAATTTTCGAAGGCTTGGCGCGCCAGCAGGAATTGCTGATGCTGCTCGAGCGCCGCATGAAATATGACCGCCTTGGCATCAATGATGCCTTGCTGCAATTTGAAACCGAGCTAAACCGCAAGCTACTGCCCGAACCCGAGCGCGCCCTACCCACCCTGGACCAGATCGCCGGCGACGCCCGCTTCGTAGAAATCGGCCGCCAGCGGGCCCGCAACCTGGCCGAACGCATCCGCCACCAAAGCTAAGCTGCCGCAAAAGCCTATCAACCTTCGCTAACGGCTTCATTAGCCCTGGAATTCTCAATCTGCAAGTGATTCGGCCTTACCATCCCCGTACGGTGATAAATCATGCCTAATCGCTGCATGAAGATACTAAATTACGTATAAACATCCGGAAGCTGGAATCTTAAGCTCTATAAAATATCAAAAGATTCCGTAAACATAGTATTCGGTTCGACTTATTTATATCGTCGCTTGGTCCCCTTCTTGCAAAAGTTTTCGACGATTCATCTGTCACTCGTTCGATTTTTAGCTGAAAGATGGGCGATCACGGGTTCCGCAGTTTGCGGGACCGCCTACCCTGGGGTGGGGTAGCGACCACTATCGAACTATCGTTACACATTCGCTGAAGAACCAAGACTGAAAATGGAGGGGCAATGAGCAGCACGTCTAAATTGTCATGGCCGTTCGTCACGATCATCGCGACTCTATGCATCGCGATGGGTCTCTGTCTAGCGCCAACTGGTTGGGCTCAAGGGGGGCTATCCACAGGCAGCATCCAGGGAACAATCGTGGATCCCGGAGGCGCAACCGTTGCAGCAGCTAAGGTAGCCATCACTAGCAAAGCGACAGGAAGCAAGTTGCACCCCGATGTATCCCCCACAGGAACGTACAACTCCGGCCCTCTGGTCCCGGGGGACTACCTCGTGCGCGTGGAAGCGTCCGGCTTTAAGGCCGTGGAGCTGCCGCTGACCGTCCAAGTCGGCAATATCGCAAACGGTTCGGTTACGCTGGAAATCGGCTCCGAAAGCACAGTCGTAACGGTTGAAGGGACCGCCGTTACTCTAAACACGGAACAAGCCACAATTCAGGGCGTAGTCACCAGCCAGCAAATCGAAAACCTGCCGATTAATGGACGGAATTTCCTCGACCTTGCCCAGTTGGAGCCAGGCGTGCAAATCCAGGATGGCGGCAACTTTGACCCCACAAAAAAGGGTTATTCATCCATTTCTTTCGGGGGACGTTTCGGTCGCACCGCGCGCATTGAAGTGGATGGGTTGGACATCTCCGATGAAACCGTCGGTACCACTACACAAAATGTGCCCGTGAACTCCATCAAAGAATTTCAGGTGAGCCAATCGAACTTGGATCTGGCAACCGAACTCACCTCTTCTGGAACGGTAAACATCACCACGATATCCGGTACCAACGCGATCCACGGAGAAGGGTTCTTCAACTACCGAAGCGACGGGACATCTGCCGCTATCGGCAACCCGGCGGCACAATTCAATCGCAAACAATATGGCGTGAATCTCGGCGGTCCAATTATTAAGGACAAGCTATTCGCCTTCGGATCATGGGAACGCACGACGCAAGACTTACTGGCCGCAGGCGCTCCGCTTGGCCCGTTTGCCGGAGCAGCCGGTCTCGTAGGCACATTTAACTCGCCATTCCGTGACCAGCAGTTTCTAGGCCGTCTTGACTACAACGTGACAGGTAGCTTGCGCCTATTCTTCAAGTTCGGCTATGAGCAGAATCTGAACGCCGCCACATTCGTTCCTGGCACCTATCAAGAATTCGCTAACGTGGATAACACGCCTTCCTTTGGAGGTGGCGTGGACTACACGCACGGGTCTTGGACGCATAGTGTTCGCCTGGGCTATCTCAAATTCCGCAATGGCATCACGGACGCTGTCACTGGGACCAGTATCATCAATCCAGCGCCGGATCTCGCCCTCGCCATCGGCAACGGGCGCACTTCCTGCACCGCGTCCGGCAACCTCTTTTGCTCCGGTCCGAATATTCTTGCTCCACAGAAGACCTTTCAGACCAACAAGCAGTTCAAGTATGACGGAACGAAAATCTATCGAAGCCATATTATTCGCTACGGCGCGGGAGTGAATCGCATCTTAGGTGGTGGCTTTGCCAGCTTCTTCGGCTTGGCTCCAGCCGTGCGTTCCAATGTCACCAATGCAAACGATGCTTTCGCCAACACCAATTCTTTTGGACCGGGCGGAGATACCAACCCACTAAACTGGCCAGTGCATCGCATTGTGCTGGGAAATGGCGAGGGCTGCTTTACCGAAATACCAGAGTTCGGCCAGAATTGCGGCGGTCAGTTTGATACCAGGTTCCAGGCCTACCTGGGCGATTCGTGGAAGGTTAAGCCAAACTTCACCTTCACTTATGGCGTCAGGTACAACCGGGATACCGGTCGCACCGACTCGGATCTGCCTGCAGTGGCAGCCCTCAATGCATTCCAGCCTGGGCTGGGCAATCCAGTTAACCAGCCAAACAAAAACATAGGCGGAACAATCGGCATAGCCTGGGACCCGCGCAAGAACGGCAAAACTGTGATTCGCGCCGGTGCCGGCATCTATTATGAAAACGGCGTCTTCAACAACGTCCTCTTCGACCGCCCTGGCCGGTTGCCCACAGGTCTGTTTAACCAGGCACCGGAGGTCTGCACGGCGGGTGGGGTTAACATGCCCAACGGAACGTTCGTTACTTCCATTGATGGTCTTGATATCCCCACTCAGATCTGCGGCGACAAAAACGCAATCGGGAATGTTCAAACCGCTATCGCCGATTTGCAGAAGCTGTATCAAGCGAATACCATCGCCGCCGGGCCACAAGCCAACGGCGCCTTCTTCGCCAATGCTCCCAACTCCACCGCTAACACTGGTTCCATGTTCGCGCCGGATTATCGGTCGCCCTATTCCGCGCAAATGAACGTCGGGTTTCAACGCGAGTTGCACCCCGGGACCGTTCTGAGCGTGGATTACCTCCGCAACGTTGGCCTGCATACCCTTCTCGGAATTGACAAGAACCGCGAGGGTGACGCCAGTCTCTTGGATCCCAACGCGGCTCTGGCGGCCATTGGGACCACAAACGCTGGCTTTGCTGGTTGTTCTTGCACGAGCGCAGCAGCGATCAACTGCGCCATTGCTCATGGTGCGACCATCGGCGACTATGCCGCTAATGGCCTAACCGGCGGCTTGAATGCCACCGGTGCATTCCCTGTTGGTCAGGGCGTGCTGGCATTCCCGGGAGTAAATCCGGATTTCGGCCAAATCCTCCTGCTCGAACCCATCGGCCGCTCGGTTTATAACGGCCTGGACGTCGTCCTCAGGTCCGATCTGAGGAGCCCTGTCGGGTTTATCCACCACCTGAACGCGCAGGTTTCGTACTCGCTTTCGCGTTTCAAGAGCCAAGCTACAGACGGCGACTTCATCAACGGCGCCCTGGACTACAACAATCCTGGTAAGTTTATCGGCGCCGGCAGTCTTGACCGCACGCACCAGCTTTCCGCGGGCGTTATCATGGACTTCCCTGGCGGAATTCGCGCCAACTTCATCACCCACTGGTATACCGCTCTTCCTCAGACCATGACCTTCAACGCTCCGGGGAACGCGGAGGATATTTTCCAATACGATACTACCGGTGATGGTCAGACCGGGATTGCTCCGGTCCCAGGATCGCAAGTCGGCTCTTTCGGCCGCGATATCAAGGCCGGCGATCTTAATAACTTCCTGACGCAATACAGCACGAAGTTCGGTAATCAGTTGACCCCAGCGGGACAGGCGCTTGTCTCCGCCGGCCTCTTCTCGGCGAGTCAACTGCAAGCCCTGTGTGCCATCACACCTTCTCTAACTCCGGCCAACAACTGCGCGTCCGCATATCCGGACCTCCAGTTGGCCCCAGCTCCAGCAGGCCAGGTCGGTAACGGAAACTTCTTTACCTTCGACCTTCGCCTTGGCTGGTCCATCAAACCGATCAGACGGTGGGAGCGCTTCCGCATCGAGCCGCAGGCAGCTTTCTACAATTTGTTCAATCACAAGAACTACAACGGTCCGGACAATCTGCTTAGTGGCGTTCTGGACGGCTCGGTCGGCTCAATTAACAACACAACCAAGAGCCAACGCGCCCCGTTCGAAACTGGCTTGGGCTCGGGCGTGTTTGCCATCGGTGCACCGCGCTCGATGGAGTTCGGCATCAAGGCCAACTTCTAACTCGGACGTTTAGGCTGCAAGAAATGGCAGGAAGCTGTCCAGCTTCCTGCCATTTTTCTTTGTGGAGCCTATTTCGCCCTTTTCCAGCTCGTCAGCCATTACCCCTCCTTCGTAATTCTGCGGCCCCGCGGTGCGTATAGTAAGATGTGGGCACAGACGCTACCCCTATGCCGCGCGCATCGACCATGCACCTTACGGAGGCT
>WNFO01005033.1_pt1 | contig 11488 bp, 10 predicted proteins | sample 5400251 | NCBI WGS metagenome assembly WNFO01 (sample SAMN13153354, study PRJNA577476) | soil metagenome | isolation source: 100 cm saprolite under Madrone tree | place: USA:California | collected 2016-06-14
GCGATCCGGCCCAGATCGCGCCGGCCCTGCGGCGGGCGCGCGAGTCGGTGGCCAAGAGCGGCCGCAGCGCCGTCATCAACATCTGGGTCGACCCGCGCGAGTACGCCCCCGGCACCAAAGCGCAGACCATGTACAAGTAAGTTCCAGGTGAGTTACAGGAGTTGCGCGCAATGAGTCACGCGCTGGAAGGGGTGCGGATTTTGGACTTCACCCATGTGCAGTCGGGGCCGACCTGCACGCAGCTCCTGGCCTGGTTGGGTGCCGACGTGATCAAGGTGGAGCGCCCGGGCGAAGGCGACCCGACGCGGGGGCAGTTGCGCGACATCCCGGATGTGGACTCGCTGTACTTCACGATGCTGAACCATAACAAACGCTCGATCACGGTCGATGCCAAGAAACCCAGAGGCAAGGAGCTGCTGGAGCGGCTGATCCGTCATTGCGATGTGCTGGTGGAGAACTTCGCTCCGGGCGCGCTGGACCGGATGGGGTTGACCTGGGAGCGGATCCAGAGCCTGAACCCCCGGATGATCGTGGCCTCGGTGAAGGGATTCGGGCCCGGTCCGTACCAGGACTGCAAGGTCTACGAGAACGTGGCGCAGTGCGCCGGCGGTTCGGCCTCGACCACCGGCTTTGACGATGGGCCGCCCCTGGTCACCGGGTCGCAAATCGGCGACAGCGGCACCGGGCTGCACCTGGCGCTGGGGATCGTGGCGGCGCTGTACCAGCGCCAGAGCTCCGGGCGCGGACAAAAGGTGCTGGCGGCGATGCAGGACGGGGTACTGAACCTGTGCCGGGTCAAGCTGCGCGACCAGCAGCGGCTCGCCCGAACCGGAGTGATGGAGGAATACCCGCAATATCCGGACGGCAAGTTCGGCGATGCGGTGCCGCGCGCCGGCAACGCCTCCGGGGGTGGGCAGCCAGGGGCCATTCTCAAATGCAAGGGCTGGGAGACGGATCCGAACGCCTACATCTACTTCATCACGCAGGCGGCCGTGTGGGAACCGATCTGCCGGATCATCGGCAAGCCCGAGTGGATCACTCACCCGGACTATGCAACGCTGCCGGCGCGGCTGCCCAGGCTCAAGCAAATCTTCGACACCATCGAGCAGTGGACCCAGACCAAGACCAAGTTCGAGGCGATGGAGATCCTGAATCAGTACGACATCCCGTGCGGGCCGATCCTGTCGATGAAGGAGCTGGCCGAGGAACCGTCGCTGCGCGCCACCGGCACCGTGGTGGAAGTCGATCACCCCACGCGCGGCAAGTACCTGTCGGTGGGCAATCCGATCAAGCTGTCCGACAGCCCGAGCGAGGTGACCCGCTCGCCGCTGCTGGGCGAGCACACCGATCAGATCCTGGCCGAGCTCGGCTACTCCGAGGATCAAATCGCCGCGCTGCGCGCCGATCGCGCGATCTAGACGAACGTTGCCCGACACCTCCCCCATGCTCGATGCCGGCAGGATGCGGGCCGGCGCTACACCCGAGGCCGCGGACGGTCCGTGGAACCCTGGAGTCAAATCGCGTCTGCCCGCACGGCTGCTTCCGTTGTCGACGATCTTCCGCCCCGAGAACGTCTTCGCCGGCGTCGAGAGGGTCAAGGAATTGCACGATCTGACCGGCCTCGATTTCAGCGAGATGGTGTGCTTTCGTCCTGAGCGCCTGGCGTTGCACGAGCTGTTGATCCGGGTTACCGCGGACCTGTGGGTGTCGGACGGCTCCCGCTACGAGGACCTGGGGATCAACTTCCGCTCGATGATCGCCACGATACTGGCGCGCTACGTGGACCCGGACATGGGCCGGATCGCCAACGTCTATAACGAGTCGCGCGAGGCCTTGAGAGCGATCATCTCGCAGGCGCTGACGAATGCAACGGAAACGACTTCGGCGGTCGCGAGCCGCCAGCGAGGGCTGCGTTCGCTGTTCGCAAGCCGCGCCGGCCGGCGCTCGGCGGTAGAACGGGAGGACGACGGAATGTCGCTGCTCCACTTCGCCGACGAATGTGAGAAGACCGCCGCAGAGGCGGACGCGGCCAATCACGCGAGCGCGGTCGTGGGCGACGCCGGCGATCCGCGCGCAGCGGCGTTTCGCGCTCTGGCCAGGATCTGCCGCGCGCTTTATGGCAAGGTCGGCGGCTGGCGCACGGCGTCCGAGTTGGCCGCTTCGGTAGCGACCGATCTGGCCTGCAACGAGTACTGTGCCAGGCAGATCGGCCGTTTGATAGAGCAGCACGTGCTCGAAGCAGTTCGGCGCGAGGGCTACCGGTTGCTGCCGCATCGTGATCCGGCCGTCGTGATGAATACGAAGGGACCGTCGGCGTCGGGCAAGAGCACATTGCGGCCGCTGCAGCATGCGCTGGCGGACCGGATCGGCGCCGACTGGCGCGATTTCGCGCTGATCAGTCCCGACATCTGGCGCAAGCAGCTGATCGACTACGCCTCGCTGGGTGCCGATCACCGCTATGGCGGCATGCTCACCGCGGAGGAGCTTGCCATCATCGATCGGAAGCTGGATCGCTACGTGGAGGCCAAGGCAGAGCAGGGAAGAATGACGCACCTGTTGATCGACCGGTTCCGCTTCGGCAGCTTCCTGTTCCAGTCCGAGAGGACCGGCGATCAGCTGCTGAGCCGCTTCGGGCAAGTGGTCTATTTCTTCTTCATGATCACGCCGCCCGACGCCCTGGTCGAACGCGCCTGGAAGCGAGGACTGGAGTTGGGGCGCTACAAGGCGGTGGACGATATCCTGGCCCACAGCATCGAGGCGTACTCGGGAATGCCGCACCTGTTTCTGACCTGGGCTCGCCGAACCGACAAGATGGTCCACTTCGAATTCCTCGACAACAGCGTCGAGCTGGGGCAGGCGCCGCGCACCGTGGCGTTTGGCTGGAACGGCCAGGTGTTCGTGCTCGACGTCAAGTGCATGATGGACGTGGTCCGTTATCGCAAGGTCAACGTGGACGCCACTGCTCCCGCCCAGCTGTTCAGCGATGCGGGCGAGCAGGCCATGAAGCCGGAGCACAGTACGGAATTTCTTCTGCAATGCGTGCGTCAACTGCACGAGGTGACTTTCGCCGACCAGGCGACCGGGCGCCTTTATCTCCGGATCGAGGAGGGTCGCCCCATCTGGGTCGACACCGACGCGATGGCTGCGGCCGTATCCGAGCCGCACACGCGCGCCGCCGTGCTGGCAGTGGCCCCGGGCGTGCTGGACCGCAGCGGCTCGCCCCGGCCGGCCCAGCAGTACGTGTTCGACCTGCTGCCGCCCGATCGGATCCGCACGCTGGGCAGCTGGGGCCACGAGCGGCCTGCTTGATCCTCGCGGCGCCGGCACCGTATGTCCGACACACAGACACAGAAGATGAGGCAGATCGAGTATGGCTCGGGCGGAGGCCCCGATGCGATGCGGATCGTCGAGGTCGAGCGACCGAGGCCGGCACCCGGCCAGATCCTGATCGAGGTGCACTACGCGGGGGTCAACGGGCCCGACCTGATGCAGAGGCAGGGCCATTACCCACCGCCTCCCGGCGCATCGCCCGTCCTCGGACTCGAAGTGGCCGGGCGCGTTGCCGAGACGGGCGCCGATGTCACCGAATGGAAAGTCGGCGATTGGGTCACCGCGCTGGTGCCAGGCGGCGGCTATGCAGACTACTGCCTGACATACGAGCGCCATGCGCTCCCGATACCCGAGGGCCTCACGCTGGCGCAGGCTGCCGCATTGCCCGAAACGTGGTTCACGGTGTGGGCGAACCTGATCGACCGCGCCGGCTTGAAAGCGGGGGAACGTTTGCTGGTCCACGGGGGCAGCAGCGGAATCGGCCTGGCCGCGATCGGCCTTGCGCGGCTGGTCGGCGCGCACCCGTTCGTCACGGTCGGCAATGCTCAGAAGGCGCAGTTCTGCCGGGATTTCGGCGCCGCGGTCGCGATCGATTACAAGCAGGAGGATTTCGTCGCGCACGTCCGGCAGCTCACCCATCAGGAGGGTGTCGATGTGGTCCTCGATATGGTGGGCGGCGCGTACCTGCAGAAGAGCGTCAGCGTCCTGAAACGCGACGGCCGGCTGGTGCTGATCGCGTTTCAGCAGGGAAGCAAAGTCGAATTCGATTTCATGCCGGTGATGATCAAGCGCCTGACGATCACCGGCTCGACGATGCGGCCCCGCACCGTCGACGAAAAGGCCCGGATTCGTGACGCGCTGCTGAGTGAAATCTGGCCCGCCTTCGCCAGCGGCCAGCTAAGGGTCCACCTGTTCGGGATCTACCCGTTCGAAAAGGCCAGCGAGGCGCATCGGATCATGGAAAGCAGCCAGCACATCGGCAAGCTGGTGCTGCAACTGCGCGACTGATTCCCGCACTTGGCGAATCCGCGATGAAGATCTGCGTATTCGGGGCCGGCGCGATCGGCGGATTCATCGGCGTGCTGCTGGCGCGTGCCGGCAACGACGTCAGTTTCGTGGCGCGTGGCGCGCACCTGGCGGCGATGCGCGCCGGCGGCGCGCGGCTGCTGATCGACGGCGAGGAACTGGTGGCTGGCGTGCCCTGCACGGATGACCCGCGCGAGCTCGGCCACCAGGACTACGTTTTGATCGCGATGAAAGCGCACTCGGTGCCAGCCGCGGTCGACTCGATCGTTCCGCTGCTCGGGCCGCAGACGGCGATCGTGACGGCTGTGAACGGTATCCCGTACTGGTACTTCCACCGCCAGGGAAGCGTGCTGGACGGCGCAACGCTCGAATCGATCGACCCTGGCGGCCGGCAGATGAAACTGCTCGGCCCTGAGCGTGCCATCGGTTGCGTACTGAATCCGGCCGCCGATCTGATCGCGCCGGGCCTGATCCGCCACGTCCACGGACGCAAGTTTCCGATCGGCGAGCCCAGTGGAGAGCGAACCGGACGGATCGAGCGGCTGCACCAGGCCATGCAGGAAGCGGGATTGGAGGCGCCGATCCGAACCGACATCCGGGATGAGATCTGGCTGAAGCTGTGGGGCAATTTGTGCCTGAGCCCAATCAGCGCGCTGACTTGCGCGACTCTGGATCTCGTAGCCACCGATCCGGGCACGCGGGCGGTGTGCCTGGCGATGATGGCCGAGGGGCGGCAGCTCGCCGAGAGAATCGGCGTGAATTTACGCGTCGATGCCGATCGACGCCTGGACGGTGCGGCCGCGATCGGCCCTCACAAGATCTCGATGCTGGTGGACCTGGAGACCGGTCGACCGATGGAAATCGATCCGATCGTCACCGTCGTTCAGGAAATCGGGCAGCGGCTGGCCATTCCAACGCCGACGATCGACGTCGTTGCCGCGCTGATCAAGCTCAGGCAGCGGACCGCGGGCTGATCGGGTATTGATCCGGGTCAAACTGAGTGGTTTCATTGTATCTGATATACAAAATACCGTTGACAATGGTGCAATGCACCAATATGCTCGCCCCATCAACTCAACAGTCGGGGCTCAGATGGAAACAATCAGCCTGTGCATCGTCGCCGCGCTGCTGATCGGCGCCGGTTGCGCCTCCACGGTGCTTTCAACCTACGTTTTTCCACTCTCGGTTCGAGTACGCGGCCAAGCGCACGGCCGCTTTGCGGGACTGTCCGCGGTGGAGGAGGACTCCCCGAGCGGCTCAACGCGCAAGGTCGAGGGTCCGGGTCGCGGGGGCCGTGCAGCGGCCGGCTCTGAATCTAATTGTCGCCTTATCCCGCGAATCTGCACCTAGAATACCGGATACTCGGGGACGCGGGTCACGGGGTAAGGACGGGGCCAACCAGGAAAGACGATGGCGGATATCAACATTCCATCGAAACCCGTATCGGCCGTGCGGTCGCCGAGCGAGGCTTTGGCGCTTTCCTTACAGCCGATTCAGACCTCGGACAGCCTTCGCAACCAGGCGTACGCGATGCTGAAGCAGGCCATCGCCGATACCGATATCTACAGCCTTCCCGAGGAGGTCCAACTTGACAAGCGCGTCCTCACCGAGGCGCTTGGCGTCAGCCGCACGCCGGTGCGCGAAGCGATGACGCTGCTGGAGCAGGAAGGCTTCCTGCGCACGGTGCCCCGCAAGGGCATATTCATCGTTCGCAAGACCAAGGCCGAGATCGTCGAAATGATCCAGATGTGGGCCGCGCTGGAGAGCATGTCGGCGCGGCTGGCCACGCTGCACGCCAGCGACGCGGATATCGCGGGCCTGCGGCGCCTGTTCGACGATTTCCGCGATTCGGCGCCCTCCGAGCACCTGGACGAGTACTCGCACGCCAACATTGCGTTTCACCACGAGATCGTGCGCCTGGGCGGCTCGAAGCTGATCGCCGATACGATCCGCAACATCTTCATTCACGTCCGCGCGATCCGGAAGATGACGATCTTCCAGAGCGATCGCGCGGCGCGCTCGATCGTCGATCACATGCGGATCATCGAAGCGCTGGAGCGCCGCGAGACGGAACTGGCGGAAAAGCTGGTGCGCCAGCATTCGCTGGACCTGGCGGCGTTCGTCAGCGAGCACTGCGATTTCCTGGACTGAAGCGATCCGCGTCAGGCATCCGGATCGAACAGCACGTGCTTGATTTTTCGGCGGTTGGCGATCAGCTCTTCGACGGTCGGCTCGTTCTTTAGCGCGCGCGAGATCGCGAGCCGGGTCGCCTCGTAATTGGTCCGGTAAAGGTCCTTCCTGTCCAGGTTGGCGTCCCTGACCGCCTGCGGATCGAGCCAGATCAGATCGATGATGCAGATGTCGTCGACGATGGCCCGGGCTATCGTGCCGTCGGCAACGCAATCGACGATCGCATCCGCGGTGGCTGCCTGCACGACGCTGCCGAGCAGCTCGATGGTTTTCGAATCCTTGATCGTGACCTTGGGCACCATCATCGTCGGCGGCCGCGCCATCTGGTTGCAATCGCGTACCGCGAACATCCGCGAGTGGCCCGCGGTCTGCCCCATCAGGTTGGCGAAGGCCTGTCCCACCGGGCCGTCGACCGCGCCGATCACGATTTCAGCCATCGCATCGGTGAACTGACCCTCCCTGGCGAACACGGTCGCCTCCCCCACGCGCATCGCAAACGGCTTGCTCATCGATTCAGGACTCCTGGCGGTCGTGCTGGACGCGCATTGTAGGGTCGATTCGAAAGGATATCGGTAAACTCGCGCGTTCGACCTGGGGGCGGAACTGACCGTGAACACGCGTGCGCACGCGGGCGCAGCGCTCGGCCGATCGTGCTGAGCGGCCGAATCGTCCGGGCCAGCTCATTGCTGCTGCTGACGGTGGCGGGTTGCGCCCGCGCCGAGGCGGGCTCCAGCGACAGCCCCGGGTGGCTGCAGCGGTGGCTGGATCCATCGACGGCGCCGTTCATTCCGGTTCCGGAGATCGATGTTTCCCCGATAGGAGGAGCCACGCTCGGCCTGATCCCTGTGTGGCTGACCGTCGATGAGAACGAACAGATCCGCCGGATCATCGCGCCCGACATCATCCACAGCCAGTATTTCGGGTGGGGCGCGCGCGGCCGGATCTTTGCGTATCCGTCCAACGATTCCCAGTGGACTATCGTCGGTGGAGGCAAGCAGCAGGTCGAGCGCGAATTCGACGCGATGTACGTGAGCGGGCTGTCTCGATCGGACACACTGACCTGGTCGTTACACACCAATTTCGACCGCAGCGGAACGCCCCGCTTCTATGGTCTTGGCAACCAGGCGCCGCTGGCCGCTCAGACCAACTACGTCGACAACCAGGGGCACCTGGAGGCCACCGCCGGATGGAATATCACGCAACGGTGGCAGGTCAGTTACCGGCTGCGGATCGGCTTCGTGCAGATCGGCGCCGCGGTGCTGCCGTCCCTGCCGTCGATCGAGACGCGCTTTCCGCAGCTGCCAGGTCTTGACCGCGAGGAGGAACTGCAGCAGCGGTTTGTCCTGACCTACGACACGCTCGATTCGATCACGATCCCTCGTAACGGCGAACAAATGACGGCGCTGGCCGGATACTCGAACTCGGGCATCTGGGGTTCGGTGTCGTACTCGTTCATCGGTGCCGAGGCGCGCGTATATCGCCCGCTCGAGCCGTGGCTGACGCTCGCTGCCCACGCCGCGCTGCGCTACATGCCCTCGAACGAGCGCGCGCCGTTCTGGGCTCTGTCGAGTATCGGAGGTGACCGCAGCGAGCTCGGCGAGCGCCAACCGTTACGAGCGTTCGGCGATGACCGCTTCATCGATCGCGACTCGTTCGCCGCCGGCGTCGAACTGCGCACTCGCGTGGCCGAGTTCAAGGTGTTCGCGACGAACCTGAGCATTGAACTGGCGCCATTCGTCGACCTTGGCAAGGTTTTTGATCGCGACACCGAGAACCCTTTGGTGCATTTGCACAAAGCCGGCGGCCTCGGGGTGCGCGCCGTGGCGAGCCCGTTCATCGTCGGTTATGTCGATGTCGGATTCGGCCCGGAGGGGCCGGCGGTGTTCACGGGGATCAACTATCCGTTTTGAAGGACGCGCTACGATCGGCAACAGACTTCAGCCCAGGAGCAAGTCCAATGGCCATTTACGGCGACAATGCGCAGTCGATCGGCGGCACGCCGCTGGTGCGGCTGAACCGCATCGCGGAAGGTGCAAAAGCAACCGTGCTGGCGAAGATCGAGGGGCGCAATCCGGCCTACTCGGTCAAGTGCCGGATCGGCGCCGCGATGATCTGGGATGCCGAGAAACGCGGCCTGCTCGGTCCGGGCAAGGAACTGGTGGAGCCGACCAGCGGCAACACCGGCATCGCTCTGGCGTTCGTGGCGGCCGCGCGCGGAATCCCTCTGACCCTGACGATGCCCGAAACGATGAGCATCGAGCGTCGCAAGCTGCTGCTCGCCTTCGGGGCCCGCCTGATGCTGACGGACGGCACGAAAGGCATGAACGGGGCCATCGCCAAGGCCGACGAGATCGTCGCGTCCGATCCTGGCAGGTACGTGCTGCTGCAGCAGTTCAACAACCCGGCCAACCCTGCGATTCACGAACAGACGACCGGGCCGGAGATCTGGAACGATACCAAGGGCGCCGTCGATATCTTCGTCTCCGGCGTCGGCACCGGCGGTACGATCACGGGCGTGAGCCGCTACTTGAAGAACGTCAAGGGCAGGCGGATCGTTTCGGTTGCCGTGGAACCCAGCGCCAGCCCAGTGCTCACTCAGACGCGCGCCGGCGAACCGCTGAAGCCCGGGCCTCACAAGATTCAGGGCATCGGTGCCGGCTTCGTCCCGCAGGTGCTGGACCTTGCGCTGGTCGATCGGATCGAACAGGTCAGCAACGAGGAGGCCATCGACTTTGCGCGCCGCTTGACGCGGGAAGAAGGCATCCTGTCGGGCATTTCGTGCGGCGCAGCCGCCGCGGTCGCGGTCCGCATCGCAAAGCTGCCGGAAAGCGTCGGCAAGACGATCGTCGTGATTCTTCCCGACTCGGGCGAACGTTACCTGAGCTCGATCCTGTTCGATGGCTTGTTCGACGCCGCGGGACTGCCCGCCGAACGCCCGCCTGCGTAATCCTGCTCGGCTGCGCGCCCGCGCCGCCGTGTGGGTCGACCGTCAAGCCGAGCCGTTAAACCCAGAATCCGGTAATCCAGCCGGCTTTATTCGGCCCATCCGCCCTGAGCCGCGCAGATAGAATCTTTGCTTACAAATCCGCAACAGAAACCGACGTACCACCCTTCGACCACGGATTACATTGGGACGATGACTGATAATTTTGCATGTTCAAAACACGGTGGTGCCCGATCGCGCTTGTGTGGCGCTGCGGTCTGGCTGTTGGCCGCGGCTTTCGTCCCCGGCGTGGCGCTTGCCGCCCTGGGTGAGGACAGCTCGACGGTCGAACGGGATGTCATGCAGCTGCGGGCGCAGCGCAGCGTGACCCCGTCGAGCGCGTATTCGGTGCACGAGTTGCAGTTGCCCGGCGGCACGCAGGTGCGCGAGTACCTGACCGCGTCGAACCGGGTCTTCGCGATCGCCTGGAGCGGCCCGAGCATTCCCGACCTGCAGCAGCTGCTGGCCTCCTACTTTCCGCGCTACCGGGCGGCCGCGGAAGCCACGGGGCGGTCGCGCAGGCCGGTCGCCGTCGACGCTTCGGACCTGGTGATCCGGACCGGCGGACATGCTCGCGCCTTCTTCGGCGTGGCCTATCTGCCGGGACAGATGCCGTCCGGCGTGCGCGCGGAGCAGATCCGATGAGCGCCGATTCACGCGCCTTTCGGCTCGCGCTGCTCACGTCGGCGGCGGCGGTCGTATCCGCCTGCGGCGGCGGCAGCTCCTCGTCCTCGAGTCCCCCTCCTCCGCCGGCCGCGGCCAACGTGGCTGCGATGACCGTCGACGGCGGACCGGTCGTGAACGGCATGCCGATCGGCACCATCAACCAGGGCTACGTGACGATCACCGTGTGCGTTCCGGGCACGTCCACCTGTCAGAACATCGACCATGTGTGGGTCGATACCGGGTCGGCCGGGCTGAGGCTGATCACGTCCGCGTTCACGTCGCAGCTTCCGGCTACCATGCAGGGCGCCGACACGGTGGCCAACTGCGTTCAGTTCGTCAATGCGTTTTCCTGGGGTGCTGTGCGAACGGCCGACGTCAAGATCGCCGGCGAGTCGGCCAGTTCCGTGCCGATCCAGGTGATCGGCGACGCGGCCGTACCGGCCACTGCCCCAGGCAGCTGCGGCAGCATGAACCCGCTGAACACGGCCGCGCAATTAGGGGCCAACGGCCTGCTGGGGGTCGGCGTTTTCCTCCAGGATTGCGGCCCCGGCTGTACCCATGTTGATCCGATGACCCTTCAAGCGCCTCCCGGTTTTTACTACACCTGCCCGGCGAACACCTGCAACCCGGTGACGATGCCCCTTGCCCAGCAATTGCAAAACATCGTGGGACTGTTTGGGCCGGTCAACGGCGTGTCCGATAACAACGGCGTCCTGCTCCAGCTGCCCTCGCTGCCGGCCAGCGGAATGGCAACGGCATCCGGATCGCTGATCTTCGGAATCGGAACTCGAACCAACAACGCGCTGGGAAGCGCGGTGGTGTTCGCCGTCAGTCCGAGCGGGTTCATCCAGACGACGACCACCTATGGCGACATGTCGGAGCCGGCGAGCTATATCGACAGCGGATCCAACGGGTTCTTCTTCAACAACACCAACATCGCGCAATGTACCGGGAGCAGCGCCGGCTTCTTTTGCCCCTCGTCCACGGTGTCGCTCAGCGCCACGATGTTGCCGTACAACACCCCGACGAATACGACCAGCCATACGTACAGCTTCAGCATCGCAGACATCCAGACCCTGACCGGCAACGCGTTCAACAATGTGGGCGGGCCGTCAGGAACTTGCGACAACGTAGCGACCCCATGCACGTTCGACTGGGGCCTGCCGTTCTTCTATGGGCGCAGCGTATTCACGGCGCTCGAAAACACGACGATCACCGGCAACACCGGCCCGTTTTTCGCTGCATCGACGCCCTAGCCTGCTAGCCGGGGCAATCCCACAGATCCTTGGCGTA